>Ga0209317_1001250_pt1 | contig 23407 bp, 14 predicted proteins | sample RifGroB2_FD_183994 | JGI IMG/M metagenome (GOLD analysis project Ga0209317, IMG submission 183994) | Soil microbial communities from Rifle, Colorado, USA - Groundwater B2 (SPAdes) (version 2) | ecosystem: Environmental > Terrestrial > Soil > Unclassified | place: Rifle, Colorado | collected...
GGAAGCCCTGACTATTCTGCGTCGGTTGGTGCCGGAGAGGAAACCGGAGGACTTCTCACATGTACTGAAGCGTCTGAAGCCGCTCCAGACGGAGACGATGCGCTACCGCGACATCGAGTTGACCCGCGAGGGGATCGTTCGCAAGGGAGAGACGATCTCGTGGGACCGAATTACCTGCATGACCACCGAGGGGTTCGTCATTGCCGGTTACGGCTCAGTCGCCATCGGATACTCGGGAAAGGGAGCCGGGAATGTAATCGACATCAGGGCCTCCACCACCGAAAAGTACCTGGAGTGTCTCAAACTGATCCTCTCCAAGGCTCGGAATGTATCGGTCGATCCTGGGATAATAGGGATGCTGGAGTATCCGGCAGAAGCGGCGAAAAAGGATGGATATGCAGTTATCCTCATTGTTACTGGATTCCTTCTTTCATTGGTAGGTTTGATTGTCCTTTCGTTCTATCCACCCACCGTCGGTTCCACTTGGCTTTACCCCCTGCTCCTCCTCCCGCTGGCCCTTGTCCCTCTTATATGGACGCTGAAGCTCCTCGGCACGAGATATCAGGGTGGCGTCGCCGCCCCATCGAGAAAGATTGTCGGAGCGACGCTATTCAACCTGGGAACCGTCCTCTCTGTCGCAATCCTCTTCAGCCTCTCTCCCGCCTCCTTCATCTGGCTTCTGGCCGACATGTCGGCGCTATCGGGACGGATGGAACAGGCTGAAGAGCTGTACCTGAAGGCCGAGCCGGCTCTCGGGAAGAATGAAGACTTCATTTTTACCCTCGGGCAGTTCTACTTCCGCAAAGGAGACTGGAGCAGGGCTGCGGGATACTACATCCGATCCTACGACAAAGACCCGACGAACTGGATGCCGGAGCCTCTGGCGAAGATCCCGGATACTCTTTCGAAGGCGGGACGGCATGAGGAAGCTCTCCAGTGGTGCGAGCGAATCTTGAGGCAGTATGCCGGGGATCGGCATGTGACAGGTGTGATTGAGAGGAGAAAGAAAGAGATAAGTCAGGTTCTGGACGCGAAGAATCAAGCAGTTATAGCTCAAGATTCGGCAACAGAGGCTGGGAGAGTCGGGAGGATCCCCGAATGACCTAGGGACTTACATAGAGTTGCTGGGTCTTGTGATCGCTAGTCATTACCATGTGGAGGACTTGCATTAGTTCCCGAGACGCAGAACGGCCGCAACAGATCTCAGAACTGTTGCGGCCGTTTTGCATCCGGTTATCGGTTGGTGCTAGACGAGCAGGTCTTCGTAAAATGCCCCAAATTGCTTTTCCGGATGCCTGATATGTATTTCGGGCTTGAGCTCCTTTTTCATGAGATTTGGTCCTGCATCCGACGCCGGCGGGGAAGACCGCCACGCAGGCAATGCGTCTCCACTAGAAGTTCCAGAACTCGTCGATCTCCGCGTCGGTGAAGTCCCATACCGCATTGTGAGGCGCTAACGGCTCGGTCTTGAAGAAGTCCGGCAGGCGGTCGTGCACGTTGCTGAGACCGGCCTCGATGTTGAACTTGCGCTCAAGCTTCAGGATGTGCTTGCCGAGGTTGGTGACGTCGTCGTCTGTGAGGGCGATGCCGAAGCGGGCGTTGATCATGTCAATCAGGGCCGGCAGGCACTCCGGGATGTCCAGCGCCGGAAAGGCGACGAAGATGCACATGCCGGTCGAGTCGACCGCGGCGGTCGCGATCTGCAGGTTGCGGGAGAGTTCGACCTGGCCGTCCTTCTTGAGCGGGTCGACATAGCCGCCGACGTTAAGGATGTTGGTGGCGATGGCATAGCCGGCGGTGTGGTCGGCCCCCATGGTGCTGGTTGCGTAGGTGATGCCGATCCCCTTGACGGAGCGCGGATCGTAGGCCGGGATTCCCTGGTTCTTCACTACCGGGACCCGGGTCACGCCGTAGGCCCTGCCGACGGAGCCTGCGCCGCCGCCGAGGATCCTCCCCAGCGGAGTCCCCTTGCCGATCTCCTCGCTCAAGAGCCGCAGCATCCCCTTGCTGTCGCCGAAAGGCAGGATGCCCGCCTCCATGGCTACGCCGAACATGACGGCGGTCTCGATTGAGTCTATGCCGATGTCGTCCATCATGCTGTCGGCGAGGGCGATGTCGTCAAGGTTGTCGATGCAACAGTCGGCACCCAGTCCCCAGATGGTCTCGTACTCGAAGCCGGAGGTGACGTACTTGCCGTCCTTGTCGTTGTAGACCTGGGAGCACTGGATGATGCAGCCTGCATGGCAGCCGTGCCTGACCTTGCCGCCGCGGGCGACGATGGTGTCGTGCATGGTCTCGCCGGAAATCTTGTCGTGCCCTTCGTACTGCCCCTGGGTGAAGTTGCGGGTAGGCAGCCCCCCCGCCTCGTTCATGATGTTCACCAGCACGTTGGTGCCGTAGGTCGGCAGTCCCTGACCGCTGACGGGGTGGTCGAGCAGCGCCTTGGCGAAGACCCTGGCTGCGGCCTTGAATTTCTCGGGTTCGGCGATCTTCACCCCGGGGGCGCCCTCGCCGTCGATGGAGATGAATTTGATCTGCTTGCTGCCAAGGACCGCGCCCAGCCCGCCCCGTCCTAAGCTGCGAATCTTGCTGTCCGGGTCCTTGACGGAGATGTTGGCTGCCGTCATCTTCAACTGGCCGGCCTGGCCGATGGTGAGCACGCCTGTCTTCTTGCCAAGGCGCGCCTCGACGGCCTCGATGACCGCGAAGTTCCCCAGGCCGAGCAGTTCCTTCTCTTCGTTGATGGTGACGCCGTTCAGGCCGACGCCGAGGTTGTACCAGGTGCCGTCCTTGGGCGCCCCTTCGACGATCAGGGCCTTGATGCCGAGTTTGGCCAGCATCTGCGCCGCGGTGCCGCCGGAGTTGCTTTCCTTGATGCCGCCGGTCAGCGGGCTCTTGGTGCCGGCGGAGAGCCGGCCGGAGTTGGCCGCCGCGGTGCCGGTCAGCAGCCCGGGGGCGAACACCAGCTTGTTGTCGGAGCCGAGCGGGTGGCAGGTGGGCGGCACTTCCGCAGCAATGATGGTGGAGGTAAGGCCGCGGCCGCCGAGGCCGGCCCAGGCTGCGGGAATCGTCTCGATCTTGCTGGTGAGGTCGGTCATGTTTACGCGTAAAATCTTGTCCATGCTCTATGGCTCCCTATCATGAGTAATTCTTTCGTCTGAGACGAAGGGCGCTCTTTGTCGTGAAAGAGGCTCACCCTTCGCTTTTCCAGACTATACCTGACAAACGCTGGAAAAAATTGATACAGGTCAAGAAAGCGGTATACGCGGCGCAGGCGCGCCATTGCCTTCCGTCAGCAGCCGCGGGTGGCCGAGGTCGTGGAATTCTCTATTGAATTCCATTCATCAAACTCGTATTATCCCTCCCAGCCATAAGCATCCATAAGATCTGCGCCGAAGGCGGTGGGCGAAGCGGTTCAGAACGCAAGTCTGCGCGGCGGTTTCGCGCCGCATAAACTTTAAACGCGATCAACGGCGACCAACGGTTCACTAAACTGGGATCCTGCTAATTGCTGGGAAACAAAGAGGCATAAGCCGGGTCGGGGACGAGGGACTCAGCCATGAATGTTGAATTCAGCCGACGGCGTTTTATGAAGTTTGGCGCTTTTTGCGGATTAGGCGCTATGACAAGCGTTTATGGTGTATCGAGTGCGCTTCAATTTGAGGTGAACAACTACGAGATTCCGGTCCCGAACCTGCCGATGAGTTTCAATGGTTTCACCATTGTGCAACTGACCGATCTGCACCATGGATTCGGCATTCCTATCAGCGTCATAGACAGGGTTATCCACCAGGTTAACCTTCTTGAAAAGGACGCCATTGTCTGCACCGGAGATTATATCCATGGAGGAGATTCCTTCAGCGCAATCGACAAAGTCTGGTCCCGATTGATGAGTTTGAGGGCGAAGAACGGAGTTTACTCGGTGCTCGGAAATCACGACCATATGTTCGGCAACGGAGATCACTCTCTGTCATGGCTGGGTAAGAGCGGGCAGAGCGTTCGACACGGAGCAGCATCCATTATGAGGGGGGACGACAGAATCTGGATCGGGGGCGCAGGAGATCTGTGGCACGACAGCCTTGGCATTGACGAGGCTTTCAGGAACACCCCTCCGGGCGAGTTTAAGATTCTGCTTTCACACAATCCGGCTGCAGCAGACACCATATTCAAATCGAAGGTCGACCTCATGATTAGCGGTCATACGCACGGAGGTCAGATCGCCATTCCTCCGTTCAGTTCCGGGTTGTGCGGTCTCCACGCAAGAGGAGGAATGCAAGTGTACATTTCCCGGGGAATCGGATGGTACCTGGTGCCGATCCGCATAAACTGCCCGCCAGAGATATCCGTTCTGAAACTCGTTCCATTTGATTCCGCCTCCGCCGGATAAGACTGATGGAAGCTTCACGTCAGAACGCCCACAAGACATTTCAACTGCTGTACCGAACTTTGTCAATTTACAACAACCTGGATGGATGGAAACGAGGAGCGCATGTACCCTGAATCGGACGATTTAAGAGAATTCCTGGTTTCGGATTCAATTGTTGACTGGCAGACTCCCGATGTTCGACAGAAGGCTCTGGAACTGACACGGTCATTATCGGATGAAGTTACCAAAGCACGTTGTTTGTACGAATGGGTGAGAGATTCCATCCCTCACTCCAACGATGCCGGCCTCGACATTGTGACCTGCACTGCAAGCGAGGTGCTTCAACACGGTACCGGGATCTGTTTTGCGAAAAGTCACCTTCTGGCCGCCTTGCTCCGGGCGGTAGATATCCCCGCAGGTTTTTGTTACCAGGTTTTGCGGTTGGACCCACCAGTCGACGATGAGCCGGTTTTGCACGGATTTAACGCCTTCTACCTCGCAACCCTCGACAAATGGATCAGGGTCGATGCGCGGGGCAACACCAACGGAATCAATGCCCAATTCAGCATTGAGAAGGAACAACTCGCCTTCGCCATGGACCCTTTGGCCGATGAGTTCATATATGAAGCCATTTTTGCGGCACCGGTGAACAGTGTGGTCAACAGACTGAAGATGTACAAGTCCAGAGGCGAGTTGTGGCTCGACCTACCCCAATCGCTTTAAGGCGCAAAATCTCTCCTCTTCTTAAAGAATCCGCCCTGAGGAATGAGCGGGGCACCCCCTTGACTCGGGAGGAGTGGGCTATGGGCCACCTGTATCCCCTCCCCCGTACCGACTTTTACCCATGCAGGACTGTCTCCTGCTGAACATGCCGGCCTTCGCTGGACGCACAATGGTGAATGCGGTTCTCCTGCATGCGAAATGCCTATTTCGAGGTTCGGCGATTCTCCTATTGAATTCGGTTCATCAAAGCCTTACTATCCATCCCGCCCGACAAGAAACCCCAGATAAATCAAAACAAACCCGGCGCCAAGTGACGGGAAGATTGAACCTGTACTACCCCTATAAACATACTGTCCCGGAAAGGCACACGTTCAGCATGAAGAAGATACTGATTCTATTCGCACATCCGCGCTACGAGAAATCGCGGACCAACAAGGCTCTTCTTGGCGCCCTGCACGGCCAGGACGGCATTACCGTTCATGACCTCTACGAGGCGTACCCCGATTTCAACATCGATACCGCCCGTGAGCAGGAACTGCTGCAGGCGCATCAGATCATCGCCTGGCATTACCCTTTGTTTCTGTATGGCGCGCCCGCCATGGTCAAGCAGTGGATGGATCTCGTGCTGGAGCATGGCTGGGCCCACGGCGCGGGGGTCAACACCCTCGTGGACAAACAGGTCTTTGCAACCATCACCTCCGGCGGATCGCGTGAGAGCTACTCCCACAGCGGGTTCAACCGTCACACCATGCCTGAACTGCTCTACCCGCTGAAGCAGGCGGCCCACCTCTGCCGGATGACGTGGCTTCCCCCATTCGTGGTGCAGGGGACCTACCGCCTTACGGACGACATGCTGGCGGACCATGGCGACCAGTACCTTCAGGCGCTGCTTTGGCTGGCCCAGTCCCCTCCCCTGAAATCTGTCAGGGGGCACGACTACCTCAATGACTGGATTGCGGCCGTGAACCGAAAGGAGCAGCCATGATCGACAGCTTACTCGGCCAGGCAGTCGTGTACCTTGCTGCGGCGATGATCTGCGTGCCGCTGGCCAAGCGCCTGGGGATGGGATCCGTGCTGGGGTACCTGATGGCGGGCATCCTCATCGGCCCCTTCTGCCTGGGCTTTGTCGGCCAGGAGGGGCAAGACATCATGCATTTCGCTGAGTTCGGCGTCGTCATGATGCTCTTTTTGATCGGCCTGGAACTGGAGCCGGCTCATTTCTGGAAGATGCGCACCAGCATCCTGGGGCTGGGGTCGCTGCAACTGGTCCTGACCACCCTTGCCCTGACTGGCGGACTCGTGATGCTGGGTCTCGACTGGCGAGGAGCCTTTGCTGCGGGACTGGCTCTTTCCATGTCGTCGACGGCAATCGTGCTTCAATCCCTCAAGGAAAAGGGGCTCGGAAACTCCAAAGCCGGGTCCAGCTCCTTCGCCGTGCTGCTATTCCAGGACATTGCCGTCATCCCGATCCTGGCCATGCTCCCCTTTGTCGCCCTGCAGGCCGGCGCAGGCGCGACCCACGCCCCCGCACTGCTGGACGGCCTGCCGGTCTGGGTGAAGGCCGGCTCGGTCCTCTTTGCCCTGGCCGCGGTCATAATCATGGGACGCTATATAGTGGTCCCTTTCCTCCGCATCATAACCAAGGCGAGCGTTCGGGAGCTGTCCATCGCCGCGGCGCTGCTGATCGTCGTCTCCATCGCCTTCCTGATGAAGCTGGTGGGCCTGAGCCCGGCGCTGGGTGCCTTCCTTGCCGGCGTACTGCTTGCCAACAGTGAATTCCGCCATGAGCTGGAAAGCGACATCGAGCCCTTCAAGGGGTTGTTACTCGGCCTCTTCTTCATCGCGGTGGGCGCTTCCATCAATTTCGGGCTGCTGTACGATAGCCCGGGAACCATCCTTTCTCTGGTACTGGCCGTCATCGTGCTGAAGGCGTCGGTGCTGATCGTAGCGGGGAGGCTGTTCCGGCTTTCCTTCGACCAGAACAGCATCTTCGCCCTGGGCCTGTCCCAGGTGGGGGAGTTTGCCTTCGTCCTTTTCGCCTTTATCAATCGGCTGGGGATCGTCGGGAGCGACTGGACGGATATGCTGATGGCCGTCACCGCCATCAGCATGACCATGACCCCTTTGTTGCTCCTGATAAACGAACGGCTGGTCCTGTCACGGTTTGGCACCCCTAAACAGGTGGAGAAGGAAGCGGACCTCATCGATACGGAGCACCCTGTCATCATCGCCGGGTTCAGCTCCTTCGGCAGCACCTTGGGGCGTTTTCTACGGGCCAACGGCGTTCAGGCCACCATTCTGGACAATGACTCCGACCAGGTGGATCTGCTGCGCAGGATGGGCTTCAAGGTCTTTTATGGTGATGCGACCCGACTGGACATACTCCACTCTGCAGGAGCCGGCAGTGCCAGCATCCTGTTCATCGCCATAGACAGCCCCTCGACCGTCGCCAAGCTCGTCGAAACGGTGAAAAAGCACTTTCCCAAGCTGCAGATCATGGCTCGTGCCGGCAACAACCTCGATGCCCACGAACTCCTCGACCTCGGGGTAAACCATATCTATCGGGGTTTTCTCGACACGTCCGTGCGAGCGGGCGTTGATGTTCTGGCAAGCCTCGGACACCGACGCTACAGTGCGACCCGGGCCGGGCAGAACTTCATAAAATACGACGAAGCCGCAATGCACCATCTTGCTCCCCACCGCCACGACACAAGCGATTACATCTCCAATGCCAAGGAGCAGATCCGGCTGCAGGAGCAACTGCTGGCAAGCGACCGCGCAAGCATCCATAACCTAAACGACCACGCCTGGGACACGCTCGGTCCGGTGACGGCAGCAGAGGAAAGCGGGCTCCATCAGTCATGAGAATGATCGGAAGTCGCCTGACCCCGTCCCAATACATCCCGGGTCTGTCGAGACTGCGTTCGCTGACCACGTACTCTCCTGGCCCCAGGGTCTCCCAAGTAGCCGTATGACCTCAGGTGGCGACCGGAATGGCGATGGTGAAGGTGGTTCCCTTCCCCGCCTCGCTTGCCACGGTTATCTCGCCGTTGTGCTTCTTGACGATGTCGTACGCTATGCTAAGGCCCAGACCTGTCCCTTCACCGACCTCCTTGGTGGTGAAGAAGGGCTCGAATATTCTCGGCATCCTGTCCGCTGGTATCCCGGTCCCGGTATCGGAGATTTCCACGTAGACCATCCCTTGGTCGCCCCAGGTCCTCACGGTGATGGTCCCCTGCTTCTCTATCGCCTGTCCCGCGTTCATCAGGATGTTCATGAAGACCTGGTTCAACTGGCCCAGGTTGCATTCTATGCTCGGTAGGGAGCCGTACTCCTTCTTCACCACGGCCTTGTATTTGAGCTCGATCCAGATGATGTTGATCGTGCTCTCAAGCCCGGCGTTGAGATCCGCGGCGCTTCTGACATCCAATGCCTCCACCCGGGAGAAGGTCTTCAGGTTCCGCACTATCTTGGCGACCCTCTCGGCTCCTTCCAGCGATTCGCCTACCAGCTTAGACAGGTCATCCAGCACGTAATCGATCTTCATGGCCCGTTTCTTCTCCTGCAACTCCTTGATCGCCCTTTCGCACTGAGCATCCCCGCGCGCGGCGCACTCCTCCACCTTTTCGCACTGCATCGCGACGAAATCGGCGATCTTGCGCGCGTACTTGTCAAGGGAGTTCAGGTTGCTGATGATGAACCCGATGGGGTTGTTGATCTCATGGGCGACTCCCGCGGCAAGCAGGCCGATCGAGGCCATCTTTTCCTGCTGCAATACCCGCACGTGCGCCGACTTCAATTCATGGTAGGCGCTCTCCAGTTGCCGGGCAAGCAGGGTAAGCTCGGAATTGGCTTCCTCCAGGCGACTGGTGCGGTCGATCACCCTGCGCTCCAGCTCTTTGCCGCTTTCCTGAAGCTCTCTGAGAAAGAGCAGGCTGCTGAGACCGTCGGCGATCCTGCGGCCGATCTCCTTGAAGAGATTCACGTCCTGCTCGCTCCAGACCCGCGCGTGGGAGCATTGGTGCATGCCGAAAAGCCACGGCTTCCCATGTTTGGGGTAGACGGCCATCATGATCTGGGAGCGGACCGAGAACCGGCTCGCCACCTCCGGCGGCAGGGGGCGTCCGGACCGGGGATCGTAGACGACGGGATCGGCGCTGTCCAGGGAGTCGCGAAAAACCTCGCACACCTCGGGGCTGGCGGGAATATCGACCCCCATGACCAGGGCGCCGGGATACCCGGCGGTTGTCCGCTCCATGGGGACGCGCCAGGACGAGGTTTCCGGATCACAGGGATAGAGGAGCCAGGCCCTGTCGCCGGAAAAGAGGGACAGCGCCGTGTCCAGGACGTCCGTCATCATGGCGTCGAGGCAGTCTGCCTGGCGTATGGCCCGGTCGACCTGCTCCAGGCTCTCCAGAAAGCGCAGATGCGTGATATGTTCTTCCTCGGCACGCTTGATTCCGGTGATGTCGGTGGAAATGCCGCAAATGCCGTGGATCCTTCCGGTCTGATCGACGAGGGGAGCCTTGGTCGAGAGATAGCAGTGCAGGCCGTTGTCGTGCGGCGCCAACTCCTCCGACTGCAGAGGCATTCCCGTTGAGAGCACCCTCAGGTCGAAGTCGCGAAAAGCATCCGCCCGCTCCTTTGGGAAGATGTCGTAGTCCGTCTTGCCGGCCACCCATCCCCTGGTGACGCCAAACAGCTCTTCGAAGCGCCGGTTTATCAGAAGATAATGCCCTTCGGGGCTCTTGACGTAGATGACCGCGGTGGAGTTGTCGAGGACGGACTGCAGCAGCAGCCAGTTGCTCCTGATTTCCTGCTCCGCCCGGTCGCGCTCTGCGACCTCCCGCCGCAGTTTCAGGTTGGCGACCAGGAGTTCCTCCGTTCGCTGTCGCACCGTCTGTTCCAGGCGCTCGGTCAGTTCCCGCAGCCGCAGATGGGTTCCGACCCGGGCCAGCACCTCCCGGGGCTCGAACGGCTTGGTGATGAAGTCGAGACCTCCTGCCTCGAATCCTTCGACCTTTATCGCGGTCTGGGTAAGGGAGCTTATGAAGAGCACCGGGACATCGGTGTGTCTTCCGTCCGATTTCAGGAGACGGCAAAGCTCGAAACCGTTCAGGCCAGGCATCTCCACATCCATCAGGATCAGGTCGGGCGCCTCGCCCTCCAGCAAGGCGAGCGCAAGATGAGCGCAGGAGGCGGTCCGCACCCGATACCCTGAATCGCTGAGAATGCTGGAAAGATAGTTAAGGCTCGAGGAGGAGTCGTCGACGACCAGGATCTCCTGCTCAAGCTGATTCGACCTGGACATGTTTTCGCCCTCTTCTTCCGGTGTTCGTGTCGCACTCCGGGCAGGCCTGCAGCCTTAGCGAATGCTTGCAACGCCACTCCGCGGCCGCACCATCTGCCCAAACGCAGACCGCCGGATCTCCGGACGCAAGTCGCGGTGGCCGGCCCTGGCTCCGCCATTCGCCTAAGTGCCTTATCGGAAGAGGCGGAGTCCCCTTCAGGAGGAAATGAAGAAGTTTGACTTATGTCAAGAGAACGAAATTGGCGCCCTGGCGGGAGATGAGAGGAGCTTCTCCAAAACGACTGCCACTCTGGAGGAATTATCTATTGAATTACTTTCATAAAATTCGTATCATCCCCCAGTCTTGAGTAATCGGCGGGATCGCAACCGGAGTTGCCGAACTTGTGATTGAGCGGCTCAAGAGAAAAAATCCAACCATGCTTCTGGAGGAAAAACATGAACGCTGTAGCTGTTTTTTGTGTGGTGCTGATGGGGGTGCTGCCGGCTGCTATGCCGAAAGCGACGTTCGCCGAGGTGTATACCTATAAGGATTCGAAGGGGACGGTCACCTACGTTGATGACTTGGGGAAGATACCCGGCAAGTACCGCTCGAGGGCAAGGGCCATGGTTGACCGCCAGAGCGTCAGCATCATAGAGTCCGTTTCGCCTCCTGCCGGCGACGCCAGATCCGGAAGGAAGCAGCCGGCACAGAGGCAGGCGAAAGAGCGCTTCAGCGGGACCATCGAGATGTATGTGACCAGCTGGTGCCCGGTTTGCACAGATGCGGAGATTTATCTCAAGAAGATGCAATATCCATTCGTTAAATACGATGTAGAGAAGGATAAGAGCGCCAAGGAGCGTGCCGACGGTTATCCCGGCCGGGGCGTCCCGTTGATGGTTGTCGGCAAAAGAACGATGAGAGGTTTTTCCCCCGAAGCGCTTGAACATTACATGGACAACTGAAACTTGAATGGGACCAAGCGAGGCTGAAGAAAAAAAACCGGGGCTGGTCGGGGAAAAGGATAAATAGTGATTGGAACCATGACTCTAATACTGGTGTGCCAGCTGATCGGTGAAATCATCGTCAAGTTGACCAACTTTCCAGTTCCCGGGCCCGTGATAGGGATGGTCATCCTGTTCTGCGGGCTGCTTCTTCGTCGAAAGATGCCTCCGGAGCTGGAGACTGTCAGCGGTTTCCTGCATCGCTACTTACCTATGTTGTTCGTCCCTGCCGGAGTCGGAGTCATCACAAGCACTGATGTGATAATACGGTCCTGGCTCCCTTTATCAGGCGCAATAGTCCTCGGGACCGCTGTAACAATAGCTGTGACCGGCGTGGTAATGCAGTTTTTAAATCGTCGCCAGATAAAAGATCAACCAGAGCTACGGCCATGACCGCAGACATGGCTCAACTCTGGGTGTACTTGTCGACCGGCTCTTTGCTATGGTTAACCTTGACCTTGGTCGCTTATCAGTTCGGCACTTGGATCTTTCGCAGGTTTGGCTTCAACCCGATTCTGAACCCTGTTCTGATAGCGGTCATAGTTCTAGGCATAACGCTCAAGGCCACTGGCACCGATTACCAAACCTATTTCGGCGGGGCCCAGTTCGTGCACTTCCTGCTGGGACCTGCTACCGTAGCCTTGGCAATCCCGCTGTACCGCGAAATCGAGATCATAAGGAAAGCGTCTATCCCCATTGTGGTCACCTTGATAGCCGGATCGCTGACTGCCGTCGTAAGCGCTGTCGGTATCGCTTTGGTGTTAGGCGGCGAAAGGGTGATCCTGCTCACTCTGGCGCCAAAATCCGTTACCACGCCCATCGCGATGGGCATCTCCGAGATAATCGGCGGCCTGCCTGCACTAACTGCTGTTGCCGTAGTACTATCCGGCATAACCGGGGCGGTGATTGGCGACCTTGTCCTGAACGGTTTGAACGTTCATGACGAAAAGGCCCGTGGGATGGCTTTAGGAGTCGCTTCGCACGGCATCGGAACGGCGCATGTCATGCAGAGGAGCCGAGTCGCCGGAGCGTTCGCAGCCATGGCGATGGCATTGAACGGCCTGCTCACAGCCCTGTTGCTGCCGGCTATCATCAACTTGATACGTTGAGGCAGCAGCCGGTAACGGAACCAAACTCAATACTGGCGACTGCCATGCCACCTCGATAGACCTCACGCCCCCATTGACCTCGACCGGCATTTAACGTTAACATCGTTGCTGGTTGCGCTTCGATTTCCTCGACCTGTTGGGGCTTCACCAAAGGCTGAGGGTGACGAGCGCCTAGGCCCGCTTTCGGGAATTGGTTGGATCTACGACGAATTTTCGAGCCGCCGGGCAAATGAGGAGACAATGCCATGGGAAGAGGATCATTTGTAATTAGTGATGCTACGGCTTCTATAATCAAGGCACCACTGGTCACCCCGTTCCGGATCGCCACCGGGCAACACGACGAACTGGATAACGTTTTCCTTAGGCTCCGCACCAGTGACGGGATATGCGGCTATGGAGAGGCGGCGGTTGCGACCCACATCACCGGCGAAACCGTGACCGCGACGCTGGCCAATCTGCAGGCCGCGGCCACTGCCCTGCGCGGGCGCAGGGTTGACGCTGTCGAGGAGGTCTGCCGGGAATTTTCACCTGCCTTTGCCGGCAACCATGCCGGCCTGGCAGCCCTGGAAATGGCTTTGCTGGACATTTCCTCCCGCGAGAGAGGTGTCCCGCTTTACCGGCTCTTTGCTCCGGTTGCCGCTAAAGGACCGCGGCTGTCGTTTGACACCGATATCACCATCGTGATCGGCTCTGTTGAAGAGACCCGGGCAGCCGCGCGTCGATTCGCGCGACAGGGATTCAAGGCGTTCAAGATCAAGATCGGCAGGGACGAGGAACAGGACTTGAGCCGCATCCTGGCGGTGCGGGAGAGTGCGCCGGACAGTGACCTGATCCTGGACGCGAACATGGGATTCAGTGTCGAAAGGATGTTGGCTTTCCTGGACCGGCTCGACAAAAACAATGCGCGCCCGGTATTGCTCGAACAGCCTGTCGGGAGAAACGACTGGGACGGATTGGCGGCGATCACGGCGGCGCTGGCCGGGAGCGGCACGCTGGTCTGTGCCGACGAAAGCGTCAGCTCCCTGGACGATGCCCGACGGGCCATCGACGGGGGCGCGGTAAGCGCCATCAACGTCAAGTCCATGAAAAGCGGCTTCCTGGAGGGGGCGGAAATCGCCCGGCTTGCCGGCGGCCAGGGGATCAAGCTGATGCTGGGAGCGATGATGGAAAGCGCGCTGTCGATCACCGCCTCGGCCCACTTGGCCGCCGGTCTGGGCTGTTTCGACTTCATGGACCTCGACACCACGTTTTTCATCAAGGGGGAGCTGTCACGCTCCCCGTACCTTGACAACAGCGGCAGATTCGACCTGCGCCATGCCGGTCACGGCATCGGAGTCGAGCCGCGCTTCCCATGATCACCGATCCCATCCTCATCGTCATCGTCCTGATAGCCATCGAGACCCTGGTTCTGGTGCTCTCCCGCCATGCCCGGACCAAGCGCTGCTTCGAACTGCTTCCCGCAGTGTTCTGGATCTATTTCCTGCCGATGCTTGCCGCGACGTTCGGCTTGATCTCCCCGAAAAGCCCGGTGTACGGCATGATCACCACCTGGCTGCTGCCGGCGAGCCTGATACTGTTGCTGCTACCGGTGGATCTGAAGGCGATCCTGCGGCTGGGGCCGACCGCGCTGGCCATGTTCTTCTTCGGTGCCGCCGGCACCATGGCCGGAGCCGTCCTCTCCTTCGCCTTGTTCAAGCCTCTGATCGGAATTCTGGTCCGGCTTTGGCGCCCTTTCGGCCTCCTGGACCGGCGGCAGCGCGAACATGATCTCGGTTAAGGAGGCACTGTCGGTTCCCGATGCCGTCTTCGCGCCGATGGTGATCGTCGACACGGTCGTGCCGTACCTCTGGATGGGCATCATGATCGCCATGGTCGGCCTTCAGCCCGCCTTCGACCGCTGGAATCGTTCCGATCGCACGGTGCTTGACCGCCTTGGCGAGCACGTCGTGAAGCATCTTGCGACGCACGTCAGCCGCCGGACTTTTGCGGGTATCGCGCTCTCCCTTGGCGTTGCCTTCGCGGGGAGCGCAACGGCATACCTCCTCGCCCGCCGACTGCCGCAAATACCGGACGTGGCCACAAGCTACACCTGGACAATCCTGATCGTTTCCATAATCGGCATCGCGCTCTCCTTTTCCCGGGTCCGAAACCTGGAGCGTTCCGGCGCCACACGGACCGGCTACGACCTGCTCTACTTCGTATTGACCGCGATCGGCGCCAAGGCATCTGTTGCCGGCCTGGGGCCAGCCCTGGTGCTTATCGCGGCAGGGCTGGTGATAGTTTCAGTTCATGCCGCTGTCCTGCTGGTTGGCGCCCGCATCTTGAGGGCGCCCATGTTTCTGGTTGCCGCGGCCAGCCAAGCCAACATGGGCGGGGTCGCCTCGGCGCCGCTGGTGGCCGAAGTCTATCATCCGGGTCTGGCCTCCGTCGGCCTGCTGTTGGCAATCCTCGGGAATATAGTCGGCACGTGGCTTGGGATCTTGGCTGCGCAGATCTGCCGCATGATGTGAAACATCATGGGACGCCCCCCTGCCCTGCCGGATTTTACCGGCGCGTTCGGGACGGCCCGCTAGTCCCCCTTCGTCGTGCAAGACATGTCGGAAGTTGCGGTACGGAGAAACCGCCGGCTGCGTTGGACTCTCATTTTCTGGTGTGCAAGCAAGTTGATAAGTGTTGATAGTTTATTCAGCGGCACAGGCCTGGCTGCGCGACAAGCATCCTGAAGTTCCAGTACATTATCCATGAGAGCTTTATGTTCCTCTCTGTACTTTTTAACGTTGCAAACCTTGGATATGACATGCTCGGTGAAATAAAAATGCACCGTTGCATAGTCCGCTAAGCCGTCTATGAGAAGGGCTAGATTCTCTATAGAATCGCCATCAACGGTTTCAGCATAAGCCTTGTCCAAAAGCCGGATGAGATGTTGGCTCTTTTGGCTGATCTTTTCGATGAAATAAAAGGAATCCTCATTGAATTCAATATTCGGCATATCAACCCACCAATACGAGCAGTTACATGACTGCATAATTTTATTTTGGACGCAAAAAAACCGGGTGCCACAATATCTATAGATATTTCGGCGACCCGGCTGTCTCGGTGAGACCCGTAGGCTTTCCGTCCTATCCTCGCGGATAGTTTAGTTTTGTCGTTTATCTGTTGTCACAGAATATGTGAGCCAGAAAATAGCGCAAAGCTCAAATGATGTCAAGATGAATTAAAGCGTGTCAATATGTTTGCCTATACCACCTCAAGATGCGACCACCCGCGTCCCATGCTGCCTAGGCTGGGTTTTTACGACATCATCCTGTTTCAAAAAGGAGATATAACATGAGAAGGAATAAAACCAGGTTGTTTATGTCTTTGCTATTCGCCGCTGTCGGATCGTATGGTTGCGGGGGGAGCAGTTCGACAAAAGACTCCACAGCCACTACTGCAACGAGCCTGTATCCGCGTACAAGCGTCAGTCTATATAAATACGCCGGTTCGGTGCAGTGCACCGCCGGAGGTTTGTCCCTGGCGGCAATGAGACGCGAACTCACGGACGCCGGCATACAGGTACTCGGCGCCGACTGCGGTGATGACGGCAAATTGTATCCGGCCGTGTGCGGTGGCGGCGATGGCAGCATCGGGATATTCGAAGTCCCCGCCACGCAGGCAGAGAAGGCCTCGGCGCTCGGCTACGCGCCATTGAACGCCTTGCCCGATGCATCCAGGGTGGAGTGCAAGTAGCCGGCATTGGCATGAAAGAACGAAAATGCCGTCAGGTTTGGGTGACTTTCACAACCTGTCCCGCGAAGACAGGAGCAGTTCATCAAGAATAACGGCCGATCCGGCAAAATGGGGCTATATCGGCAAGAGGAACCGATGGTCGTCAAAAAGTGGAGCGGCACGTCATCATCTCCCATTCCCGAATAAAATCCGCCGGCATCCCCTTCCTATTTTGTTACAGCACAGTCGTTAGCGCCGATGGCATAGTCGCTGTCAGCGAAATTGGTTTTGGTAGCTTTTACCCGGAAGGCATAGCTACCCGATGCCGCAGCAGTCACATATGCTAATTTGTTGGGACCCGAATAAACCTGGATCCATTCACCCCCGTTGAAACTTTGCTCTAAGACATAGGCCGCACCGGCGGTGCTGCTGCCGGACCATCGGACCGAGATCGATCCGGTGCTGGCTGCCGGCAACAGGAGACCGCTTGGAGCGCCGAGGGACACGGTGCAGACGGTGGCACTGGTGGCGTAGGCGCTGTCGGAGAAGCCGACCCTGCTCGCCTTGACCCGGAACTCATAGTTCCCCATTGCAGCAGCATTCACGTAGACCAAATAGCTGGTCCCCGAGTAGACCTGACTCCACTCACCGCCGTTGAAACTTCGCTCCAGGATGTAGGTCACGCCTGCGGTGCTGCTGCCGGTCCAGCGCACCAGAATCGAGCCGGTGCTAGTGGAAGGCACCGCGAGTTTGCTCGGATCGCCTATGGACACAAGACAGACGGTGCTGCTGGTGGCGTAAGCGCTATCGGCAAAGTCGGCCTTAACCGCCTTCAACCGGAAGGCATAGCTGCCCATAGCCGTCACAGTCACATATGTCGCGGTGTTGGTGTTCGAGTAAACCTGGCTCCACTCGGCACCGTTGAAACTTCGCTCCAGGATGTAGGTCACGCCTGGGGTGCTGCTGCCGGTCCAGCGCACCAGGATCGAACCGGTACTGGCTGCCGGCACCACGAGTCCGCTCGGGTCGCCAATGGACACTACGCAGGCGGTGGCACTGGTGGCGTAAGCGCTGTCTGTAAAGCCGCTCTTTTCCGTTTTCACCCGGAAGCTATAGCTTCCCGCTGCCGTCGCGGTCACATTTGCCGCAGTGTTGCTGCCCGAGTAGACCCGGCTCCAATCACCGCCGTCAACGCTTCGCTCAAGGACATAGGTCGCACCAGCGGTGCTGCTGCCGGCCCATTTGACCGAGATCGAGCCGGTGCTGGTTGCAGGGAACGTGAGGCTGCCCGGAGCGCCGAGGGAAACGATGCAGACGCTGGCGCTTGTGGCATAGGCACTCTCTGCGTGATCGGCCTTTACCGCTTTCACCTGGTAGGCATAGCTGCCCGTTGCCGTTACCGAAAGCACGACTGCGTTGTTGGCACCGGAATAGGCCACGCTCCAGGCGCCTCCCTGGTAGCTTTGCTCAAGGATGTAGGTAACACCGATGGTGCCGCTTTGAGCCCAACTGACGTTGATGGAACCGCTGCTTGCGGCGGGCACCATGAGGTTACTGACGGGGGCGCAGTCGGGAAGCTTTTTTACCGTCACTAGAATCTGCTGCTCGACGTCGGGGGCGTCGTTGTAGTTGTCGTCCCCCGCCACGGAAGCACGCACCACAATGGTGCCTGTATCGGTAATGGTCAACATGTTCCCGTCAAGTGTGGCGGGACCGGACACCGTGAAGTTGATCGGGTTTCCGGATGCGCTGCTTGCAATGAGCGGAAACGGGGGGTCGCTGGAAGTCATGTTTGCTTCGAGCGTGAAGCGAATCGATTGATCTGCCTTGGTGACCAGTACCGTTGCAGCGGCACTCGGCTCTGAATCATGGTAGTTGCTGTCGCCAAACCTCAGCGCGCTGATAGAACAGGTCCCGGAACCACTGGTTATCGTCAGGCTCCCGGTCGAGGCGTCCACGCTGCATGCCGTGGAAGCACCTGCACTGTAGAGGTAGGCCCCGGTGCCGTTTCCGCCTGAGCCGGTGGCGAATTTCCCGGCCGCGCCAAAGCTTGCTGTGGACGGAACTGAAACTTTCACCGTCGCCTGATCTGCCTTGATCACAGTGAATGATTGCTGAACCTCAGCCGCAGCAGTGTAGTTTGCGTCTCCTTGCTGCGATGCCGTAATCGTGCAGACACCGGTGCCTGTGATGGCGATGAGACTGCCGCCGGTTCCTCCGGTGTTAATGGCGCATACATACGGGGTCATGCTCGTCAAGGTCACCTTGAGGGACGAGGTCGCCGCCGCGTTCCCGGCAAAAGGTGCCACGCCGTAGATCTTGTCGGAAGGCTTGGGAAAGGTGATGGTCTGGGGGATTTGGTTGACGGTGAGCGTGCCGTCGCTGTAGGTGATGTCGTAATTCGCCAGGCCCGTCCCGATCGCGCCGCTCGGTGTGATCGCATACGGGGAACCGGCCGCCCCCGCCAAGGAGGAAGCTCCGGCGCTGGTCAAGGTGACGCGGGTGACGACGTCGAGACCAAAGAGCCCGCCGGCGGAGAACTCGGTTCCGGCAAAGGTGAAGCTCTGGCCGTAGTCTTTGCTTTGGTCGCTCGCCGTGACGCTAAGAGACGCCTTGGCAATAGTGAAGGACTGCTGCATATCGGCAGGAGCGTAGTTGGTATCCCCCGGCTGCACGGCCTTTATCGTGCAGAGACCGGCTCCGGCCAGGGTGATGATGGCGTCGCTGTTTCCTCCGGCGCTGACGGTGCATGTCGCCTCGGTCAAAGTGACGAAACTCACCGGGAGCGACGAGGTCGCCTGAGCGCTCACGGCAAACGGCGCGGCGCCATAACTCGTATCGGCGGGCTTGGCGAAGCTCACCGTCTGGGAGGCGCGGTCGACGGTCAGCGTACCGTCGATGTAGGTGACGGTGTAGTTGGAAAGTCCCGTTCCGAGCGCTGCGCTGGGGGTTATCGCGTAGGGCGACCCCGCCACACCTGCCGCGGCGGCCGCGCCGGCACTGGATAGTGTCACACCTGTTACCGCGTCGCTTCCCACCAGGCCGCTTGCGCTGAACTCGGTGCCGGCAAAGCTGATCTCCTCGCCGTAGCTCTTGGTGAGGTCGCTGGCCGTGACGGCAAGGAGAGCCTTGTTGACCATGAAGGTTTGCTGGACCTCCGCTGCAGCCATGAAGTTGCTGTCCCCTCCCTGCGTTGCGGTGACCGTGCAGAGCCCTGCCGCCAGGATGTTGATACTGTCGCCGCTCAAGCTGCATACCGAGGGGGTCAGGCTCGTCAAGGTCACGGGGAGCAAGGAGGTCGCCGCCGCGTTAGCGGCAAACGGTGCCACGCCGTAGCTCTTATCTGCCGGCCTTGCGAATATGATGGTCTGGGCAGCACGATCGACGGTCAGCGTGCCGTCGCTGTAGGTGATCTCGTAGTTCGCCATGCCGGTCCCCACCGCGGCACTGGGTGTTATCGCATAGGGCGAGCCGGCCACAGCAGCCAAGGCGGCCGCACCCTGGCTTGTCAACGTGACATGGCTGACGACGTCGCTTCCCACCAGACCGCCGGCGGTGAACTCGGTGCCGGCAAAGACCACGCTCTCGCCGTAGCTCTTGGTCCGATCGTCGGCCGTGACGCTGAGCGGGATTTTCGCGATCATGAAGGATCGCTGGACCGGCGTGGCGGCATCGTAGTCGCTGTCCCCTTGCTGCACCGCCGTTATCGTGCAAAGACCTGCCCCGGCGATGGCGATGGTGGCGCCGCTTACCTCGCCTGGGCCGGCGCTGCACACCGCCGGGGTCAAACTGGCGAAGCTCACCGGGAGCGAGGATGTAGCCGCGGCACTGACGGCAAACGGTGCAGCGCCGTAGCTTGTGTCGGCAAGGTCGTCGAAGGTGATGGTCTGGGAAGCGGGCTGGACGGTCAAGGTGCCGGATATGTAGGTGATGTCGTAGTTGGAGAGTCCCGCTCCGAGCGCTGCACTTGGGGTTATCTGGTAAGGCGAGCCGGCCACGCCTGCCTGGGGAGCCGCGCCGGGGCTGGTCAAGGTCACGGCGCTTACCGCATCGGCTCCGATCAGACCGGTCGCGGTGAACTCGGTGCCGGCGAAGATGACGCTCTCGCCGTAGCTTTTGGCCGCGTCGAGCGCCAGGACGCTTAGGGGCGCCCTGTTTACCATGAACGACTGCGGGACCTCTGCAGCAGCACTGTAGCTTGCATTACCTTCCTGCGTCGCCGTGACCGTGCAAAGACCCGCCGCGGTGATGGCGATGGTGGCGCCGTTGGTTCCGCCCGCGCTGCAAACGGAGGACGGCGCGGCAACGAATACCACCGGATTTCCCGATCCCCCCCCCGTCGCGGTCACCGTGAAAGCAGCATCGCCGTAGGTCAGATCCGGCAACGGCGCGAAGGTGACGGTCTGGCCAGCCATGAAGATCTCCATCGGATCGCTGGTCCCCTGCTCCGTTCCGCCGCTTCGCTGCGCCGTGATGGTCCTGCCAGTACCGGCTCCCGAGACCGTCACGGTCCCGCTCCATATCCCGGCGCTGAAATCCCCCGAGACGGCGGGGCTCAAGGAAGAACCTGCGGAGATGGAGAGGTCGACCGTCCCGCTGAAGCCCGGGACGGCATTCCCAAAGGCGTCCGCCGCCGTTATCGTGATTTGGAAGGGGCTCTCGGCGGTCTGGTTTCCGACTGCGGAAAAGGCGAAGCTCTCCAGCGCCCCGGCGACGATTTCGAAGGGAGCGCTGGTAGCTGCGCTCACCCCTTCGGAGGAGACGGCAAGGGTGTACCCGCTCCCGGTCCGGTCGATCGCCAGGTCGGCAAAGGTTGCCACGCCGCCGCTTGCCGTCTGCGTGGTCGTTCCGGCGAGGGTGCCGCCGCCGGGGTTGGCTGAAATCACCACCGTCACCTCTGCCTGGCTGGAGACTACCAGGTTGTTAAACCGGTCGACGACCCGGACGGTCAGAGCTGGGGCGATGAGCTCCCCCGCACCGGTCGAGCCTGGCTGCTGCGTGACGGCGAGCCCTTGCGGAGCGTCCGGCTCGACCGCGATGCTGCCGCTTGTGCCGGTGACGGACCCGGTTGCCGTATCGGTGGCCGAAACCGTCTGGCTGCCGGCAGTCTCCAGGACGATCCCGCTGAAAATGCGGCGGCCGAGGTCGGCGGGGACGAAGGTGTAGTCGCCCGCCAGAATGGCCCGGCTATCGCTGCTCGTTAAGCGCAGGGTCCCTTGGTAGTCGGTGATGGTGTTGTCATAGGGGTCTTTGACGACGACCGTGACGCTGAAGGGATCTCCGGCCGTCGCGGTGGCCGGGGCGCTGACGCTCATTTTGGCGATCCCCGCGGCATCGACGGCGATGCTGCCGCTGGTCCCGGCGATCGATGCCGTCAGGGTGTCGGTCGCGGTAACGGTCTGCACGCCGGCGGTCAAAAGCACCACCGAGGAAGGGAAGGTGTGGCTGCCGCCGTCATAACTGCTGAAGCTGAATTCCGAGGGGAGGCCGACCCCGTCATGGCCATCGCTGGTAGTGAACCTGATGGTGCCGAGGTAGCTTGAGGCGACGTTGCCATGGATGTCCTTGGCCGTTACGGTGACGTCGAAGGGCGAGCCGGCGCCGGCGGAGGCCGCCGTCGCTACCGTAAAGGCGACTGCCGGCCCGGCGCCGACGTCAAAGGTGTTGCTGGTTCCATACTTGCCGCTCGCCTGATCGGTGACGGTGACGGTGCGAGCGGAGCCTGCGCCGGTTACCGCTATGGCGCCGGTAAAACCCCCTTCCGTGAAGCTAGCCGTTGCCGGAGTGACGGTCCCGGCGTCGCTGCTCAGGTTGGCCACCCCGTTGTACGAGGTCACGGTATGGTTGCCGGCATCTTGTGCTGTTATGGTGACGGTGAACGCATCCCCCGCGGTCTGAGGGCTTGGAACAGTGGAGAAACCGAAGTGGTCGAATCCGCCGGCATTGACGGTGAAGGATTGCTGGACGCTGTCAGCCGGATGGTAATCGCCGTTCCCTTCTTGCGCAGCCTGGATGATGCAGACCCCGACATCCAGCACCTGTACCGTGGTACCCGAAACGGTGCATATCAAGGGGGTCAGGCTGGCGAAGCCGACCGGGAGCGCCGAGGTGGCCGCCGCGCTCACCTCGAACGGCGCCATGCTGTAGCTCGTATCGTCAGGCTTGTTGAAGGTGATGGTCTGGAAAGCGCGGGTGACGGTAAGGGTGCCGGCGGCATAGGAGATGTCGTAGTTGGAGAGCCCAATTCCGGACGCGGCGCCGGCTGTTATGGCATAGGGCGAGCCGGCCACGGTCGCCAGAGCGCTCGCCCCGGTGCTGGTCAAGGTCAGGCTGGTTACGGCATCGGTGCCGAAGAGCCCTCCGGCGCTGAACTCGCTGCCGGCAAAGACCACGCTCTCGCCGTAGCTCTTGGTACGGTCGTTGGCCCTGATTGTGAGTGCCGCCCTGTTGACCGTGAAGGATTGCTGGACCAAAGCGGCGGCCGTGTAGTTGCTGTCCCCTTCCTGCGCGGCGGTGATCGTGCAGGTGCCTGCCGCCAGGACGTTGATGCTGCCGCCGCTCAAGCTGCATACCGTTGGTGTCAAAGTGGCGAAGCTGACCTGGAGGGAGGAGGTCGCCTCAGCACTCACTGCGAAAGGCGCAGCTCCGTAAATCGTGTCGGCAGGCCTGTCGAAGACGATGGCCTGGGAAGCGCGGTTGACCGTCAGAGTGCCGTCGATGTAGGTGATGTCGTAGTTGGAGAGCCCGGTCCCGAGCGCGGCACTGGGCGTTATCGCATAAGGCGACCCGGCCACATCCGCCAGGGGGGGAGCGCCCGGGCTCGCCAAGGTGACACCGGTGACCGCGTCGGTTCCGACAAGACCGGCTGCGGTGAACTCGGTGCCGGAAAAGGCGACGCTCTCGCCGTAGCTCTTGGTCCGGTCATTGGCCGTGACGGCAAGGGCGAGCTTGCCGACCGCGAAAGTGTGCTGGACCGGCGTAGCGGCTTCATAGTCGCTATCCCCTTCCTGCGCTGCCGTTATCGTGCAGGTGCCTGCCCCTACACCGGTAATGGTGGCGACGCCCGCCTCTCCGGCGCTGACGGAGCATACCGAAGTGGTCAGACTGGCGAAGCTCACCGGGAGGGATGAGGTGGCCGAAGCGCTCACCGTTAACGGTGCAAAGCCATAGACCGTATCGTCAGGCTTAGCGAAGGCGATGGTCTGGGGA
>Ga0209317_1001253_pt1 | contig 23358 bp, 21 predicted proteins | sample RifGroB2_FD_183994 | JGI IMG/M metagenome (GOLD analysis project Ga0209317, IMG submission 183994) | Soil microbial communities from Rifle, Colorado, USA - Groundwater B2 (SPAdes) (version 2) | ecosystem: Environmental > Terrestrial > Soil > Unclassified | place: Rifle, Colorado | collected...
TTTGTTACAATGGGCGCATACGCACCTCACGAGGTTGCCTCCATAAATCGGGGGGAAACCCTCTAATCCAGGAGGAATATGGAACATCTGTGGTCGCCCTGGCGAATGGAGTACATTATGCGCAATGAACCCGACCCCGGCTGCATATTTTGCCGGGCGCTGCAGCAGGAAGACAACTCGGCAAATTTAATTGTTACCCGGGGCAAGACTGCCTTTGTAATTTTAAACCGTTACCCGTACACCAGTGGCCATATCATGGTGGTACCCAATGCTCACCAGCCCAGCCTCGAACTGCTGGATGCGGAAACCCGGGGTGAAATGATGGAGTTGGTTTCCCACAGCCTGCAGGTGATGCGGGCGGTTTATACACCGGAAGGATTCAATGTAGGCGTTAATATAGGGGCAGCCGCCGGCGCTGGCGTTACCGATCATGTGCATATCCATGTGGTCCCGCGCTGGGCCGGGGATACCAATTTCATGTCCACGCTGGCAGGCGCAAGAGTGCTGCCTGAAGCGTTGGAAGACACCTACCGCCGCCTGCGCGAGGCATGGGAAGCAGTCTAAGCCAGAGGTTAATCGGGCGTCTTGGTTGGCAGAAGCGTTTCGATTAACTCGGGCAATTCTGTCCCCTTGTCATCACTACCCGAATCAGATTCCTTCGTTTCTTCAGACACATGCGTTGGTTCGGATTTTTCGGGTTCCGGCGTCCTAGTCAGCTCGATTGTGGGAACAGGCACGTCATCAATGATATCGGTGATAACCGGGTCATCGGTGTTCTTGCCGCCCTTATCGGTTTCTTCAGGTTTGCCGCCATTCGAGCCGCCGGTAACTCGTATCGTCAGTGCCAGGAAATAGTCTTCGTCATAACGCAGGGTAGTTAAATCCACCCGTTTGCCAACCTTGGGCTTGCCGGTGATCTGGGTGGATTCCATCACCAGCACTTTGACCCCACTGACGGTCCACTCGGTGTCCTGGATGGCTTCCAGCGTGCCAGAGAAGGTGAATAACCGCAGTTCAAGGCTTTCCACCTCGATACCCTCCTCGCCCCGAATTTGGCCGTTCACCTCGATATACGAGCCAGTCAAAGTGCGAGCTAAAACGGCCTGCTCTGACGTCAGCTTAAGTTTTACCCCGCCAACCGACCAGGTCTCATCGTCTGATTCTTCCAGGGGGCCGGCAACTCTCACGGACTCGGTGAGCCCTTTTTGTTCCAGTTCTTCCGCCTCAGCCACCCGACGGCGGTCAAATTCCTCTTCGAGGTCCAGGCGGGTACTTTGATCGGTGGTCAACGCCAACTGCGCCTGCTCCACCACCCGTTTGACCGGATAGAGTGTTTCGCCAGGGACAGTATCAGCGGACGCGAAGCCAGTACCAAAAACTCCAGCAAAGAGCAGAATGAGCGCAGTCACCAGCGCTCCGACAAAATTTAGCCGTGGGAAGAAAGACTTCGGCTGTCTCTGGCGGCGTTGGGCCTCCGCTAAAAAGCGTGTTCGGCTGTCAATTTGCGCTGAAGCAGGGATGCGCAGCGGGCGCCCGCTCTGGCGGGCTTTCAATGCCGCCGTCAGCAATGGACGCAATTGAGCGGCCTGCTGCGGGTATTGCGCAAGGATTGATTCCAGATCCTCGCCGGCATTCAGGCGGGCCAGACAATTTTCAAGAAGCGAATAGGTTTCCAAATGTTGCGCCACTTACATGTATCTCCTGTCTAGTTGCCGTCGTAAGGCAGCCAGAGCGCGGTATTGTAAAACTTTTACGGCATTCACCGTTTTACCCATCATCTGGGCAGTTTCTTCTAGCGAAAGCTCCTGTGAAAAACGCAAAGCAATCACGTGTTGTTGGTCGTCGGTCAGGTTGAGCATGGCATCGTGTACTTCCTGGTGAATTAGCTTGGATTCCGTTTCACCTTCGGGTGAATGGTAATCCGGCAAGTTGTCGTGATTTTCCAGTTTGTCCACCTTGCGGCGGTACTTGTTGCGGTAATAGTCCATCACCAGGTGATTGGCGGTTCCCAGCACCCAGGCGCGTGCTGATTGAACTGTCTGTACTTTTTTCTTCAGTACATCCAGCAGACGCAGGAACACTTCTGAAGAAATATCCTCGCAGGCCTGGGGGTCATCCAGCCGATACGAAACATACCGGTAAACCTGCGGGTACAGTTGATCGTGAAGCTGGGACAACGCCTGCGGGTCAAATTGGTGAGCGCGTGCCAGAAGACCGTCGACATCCATATCCGGAGTGAGAGAATAAGCCATCGATTTGAAGTATAACCGATGAATTTGACCAAATGCCGTAGTCAAGATTGCTTCGGTAAATGAACATCGACGTACCTGTGGGGCGAAAGGAATCCACCCCACAGGGTTTGAACTCAACCATACAGTCGATTATTAATGTACAGGAAACATCTTTCAGGGTTGTACGCCGACAGAAACGGACAGCTCTAAAACTGCGTCGTCGTCCTCATCTTCCTCATCGTCGTCGCCGCTATCGCCGTCTTCATCGTCATCACCCTGGTCGTCATCGTCCGATCCTGAAGAACCTGAATTGTCATCCGAGTCCTCAGAGTCATCGTCGGAACCGGTTGATGCGTCATCTTCCAGTTCAATTTTGTGCGCCAGGACCGTGGTGCCGTCGCTCTGGACATGTCCTTTAATTTTTACGATGTCGCCAACCTGGATATCGCCCTCAATCTTGGTGGACAAATCGACCACAAAGCTGACGCCGTCAACCACCCAGATACCAGCCGTCATGGATTCCAGTACGCCAGTGAGCTTGACTTCATCTTCATCCATATCTTCGTCCTGGTCATCCTGGTCGTCTTGATCTTCGCCCTGGTCATCATCGTCGCCAGGTTCCGCTGCGGGTTCAGTCATTAGCTCGATCTCGCGAGCCTGGAAAGTTCCATCGGCGTTCAAGCTGGCATGGACTTTGACAAAGCTGCCAACCGCCAACACACCGGTGATTTCGGTCGCTGCGTCGGTATTCACCGTCTTGCCGCCAACCACATACACCGTGCCCGTAATGGATTCAATGGTTCCAAAGATTTCAACTTCAACACCCACTGCACCAGGCATGTTTTCCTTGAGTTCAATGGAGTCAGCAACCATCAACCCACCGACAACTTCGCCTTTGACCTCAACCAGCGCGCCAGCGGCGATATCGGCATCGATCACTGTATCTACCGTGACCTGTACCTGCTCACCGGAAACCGTCCACATGTCGGCTGCCATCGCCTCAACCAAGCCGTGGAACTCGAAGCTGGGAGTGGTTACCACCTCATCCTGCAGTTCGATCTTCAAGGCATAACGGGTCAGGTCGGGGAGCAGCAGCGCCTTTACCTCAACGCTGTCACCCACAACCGGAGCGCCGCTGATAATGGTTAGCGTATCAAAGCGGAAGGTCAAGCCACTGACGGTGTAGCTGTCAGCCTGGATGGAATCTACCGTTCCCTTCAACTCGACTACACCTAATTTAGGCGCATCCGCAGAGTTGACTTGCTGGCTGGAACCAAATGGAATTGAAAATGCGGCCCTGGCTGATTGATTGGCGTTGCCCAGTAGAGCAAAAACACCCACAATTGCCAGGAAAGCCACGGTAACGATTAAGAATTTGTGTGCAACCTTCATTTGTACCTCCAATGTCGATATGCGTACGATTAACAGTCAATCTTAAAGTCGCAGCCAGACGGGTAAAGTTACCATTCTTGTCGAAGTTGCCGACTAATGGGCGTGTTGAGCAGCCGGCTCGGAAAATATTGCGGGATTTTTAATATTTCCAGCAGATTTTGTGGCAAAATAATTAACAATGAGTGCAAAGATCGAATCACCTGTAAATGGTCATTTGTGGATCCTGACGGGACCACGCGGCTCCGGCAAAACTACCCTGTGCCGCCGGCTGGCTGCTGAAGCCCAATCGCTGGGTTGGGATGTTGCCGGCGTAGTTTCACCGGCAGTTTTCGAAGTTGGAGATAAAACCGGCATCGAGGCGCTCGACCTGCGCAGCAGGGAAAGGCGTCAATTTGCCCGCCGGCCTGGCGCGCCATCACACCGGCATGGCTGGGTTTATGACCCGATCGCTCTGGCGTGGGGTAACCAGATACTGAGCAGCGCAATCCCCTGCGACATGCTGGTCGTGGATGAATTGGGACCGCTCGAATTCGAGGCAGGCCAGGGGTGGAATGCCGGACTGAAAGCGCTCGACTCGCGCGCCTACCAGGTAGCGCTGGTCACCATTCGACCGGAATTGTTGGCAGCCGCCCGCCAGCGCTGGCCGTTTGCCGGCGTGGTGGATATGGAATCAGCGGAATCCGACCTGGACCCGCTCGGGGTGCAGACAAGAAGCAAGGATTTAAATACTGAATAGAACCCCCGTGTGAAATTTGTTTTGCAGGGGAGCACCGGTAACCGCTATTTAGTTCGAGGCAAACCCGGCCTTACACGTGTTTCTCGCCCTTCAGGTCCTGGAATCCTTTGCCAAAAATATCGCGGGCAGGGTTGACGACCACGAAGGCGTTTGGATCGCTGTCTTGAACAATGGTCCGCAACTCCGCTACTTCGGTGACCGTGACTGCCACCATCAGGATGGTATGCGGCTGATGAGTGTACAGCCCGGTGCCGGGCAGCGAGGTAACCCCACGCGCCATTTTGCTCATGATCGTCTTGCCAATCTCGTCCGGTTTATCGGTGATGATCCATACCAATAACTGGCGGCGTTTGCGCTGCAATGGAGAGCGTCTTTTGAGCGGCGTGGTGTCGCCTTCGACATCCATAAAATCAAACTTAGGCAGTACTTCGCCGCTGGTTTGACTCAGCCGGATGGTGAACAGCGCTAATAGCAGCATGAACCCGGTAAAAATGATGCCTGCCAGAAAGACGGTTTGACCGCTGATCGACCCCAGGGCTGCGCGTTGAATGAAATCATCCCAGGAGAGCGCCGGGGTTGGGTGCAAATAAATCTTCATCACCCAGGCCAGTCCCAGGATGAAGTAAATAAAGATATAGTTGCGCCGCAGGCGGCGGCCGATGGCTTCGAGCATGGAAATGGGAAATTCCGGGTTAAGCAGCGAATCCGCCAGGCTTTCTGCCCACTCCGCGTGCGGCGAGAAGGGAGGCACCAGCATGGCGGCAAAGAAGTCGGTTTCCACCAGCCGGGCGCGGAAACTCCACAGCTCGTAGTAGCGGTAACGGCGCGCCTCGATCCATAAGAAAAGCGTTACCAGCAGGGAGGTCAGGATAATGACGCCGTAATGATTGTCCGGGCTGGCCAGCGCAAACGAGAGCGCGGCGCCGGTGGAGATGACCGCCCAATTGGTGGTGGCGTCCAGGCGGTTGCGCCAGACGTTGCTGCGCTGGATCTCGGCGCGGTAGTAGTGCACCATGGCGGTGGTGAATTCAGAGGGACGCAGCTCGTAGCCGCGGAACTTCCAGACCGGTTCTTTAAGGGGATCGTTGGGAAGAGTCACTGTCTCACCTCCAACATAAGAGCATGTATTTAATTATTCTACCAGTATCTGGTAGGCGACCGGGCTTATTTGAATTTAGAGCGATTCTGCAATCGGATCAGGTAGTTGCTATAAGATTTGGAAAATAACGCTACTTCACCCGCTGGAGTTCGATTTTATGCTGTAACAGCCCGGGTAGAGAGTGAAGGCTGTTCAAGTGATTTAATTTAGTAAATCGGTTGATGGACTCACAACCCCAGGATGCAAATCTAGTTTATTATAATCATCGTTTGTATACATCAAGATAAAATTGTTAGCGCGCGTCTTTGTTGGTGTAACATTCTTTCTGTAAATTGCTGAACCTTAACAAAAGGGGTGAGTCAGAAGTATCCTTAAGGTGACGAAATCGAATAAGGAGAAGCAAATGACTCACCAAAATGATTATACCTTTGCAAGTGATCTGGCGGAAAAAGGATTGGAAGCAGTTCCAGAGTTACTGCGCGTTCTAATCAACAATGTTATGCAGGTGGAGCGATCCAAGAATCTGCAAGGCGGGGAATACGAGCGCACCGAAGACCGGAAAGGTCACGCCAACGGTTATAAGCCAAAGACCGTCCGAACTCGAATGGGCGAGATCACCTTTGCTGTACCGCAAGTTCGTGAGGGCGGCTTTTATCCCGCTGCTTTAGAGAAAGGTTTGCGCAGTGAGCGGGCATTGGTCACCACCCTGGCCGAGATGTATGTGCAGGGAGTGTCCACCCGCAAGGTCAAAGCCATCACCGAAGAATTGTGCGGGATTGAAATCTCTGCCATGCAGGTCAGCCGGGCAGCTGCCCAACTGGACGAAGTACTGCAGCAGTGGCGGGAACGACCGCTGGGAGAAATCATGTATCTCTACGTGGATGCTCGCTACGAGAAGGTGCGCGAGGCCGGTCAGGTACGGGATGCAGCGGTTTTAGTAGCTTCCGGTATTACTCCGGCAGGTGAAAGGCAGGTTTTAGGCGTCTCGGTATCGCTGAGCGAGCACGAAACCCACTGGAAAGCCTTTCTGCAGGGGCTCAAAGATCGTGGCATGCAAGGGGTGCAATTAGTGGTCAGTGACGATCATGCTGGCTTGGGAGCGGCCAGAAGAGCGGTTTTAGGCAGTGTCCCGTGGCAGAGGTGCCAGTTCCATTTGCAGCAAAATGCGGGTGCCTACGTACCCAAACAGGCCATGCGGATGGAGGTGGCTGCCGATATCCGCGCCATGTTCAATGCCCCAGACCGGAGGACTGCCGAGGAATTCCTGCAAGCCGCTATCCAGAAGTACGCTGTTTCGGCCCCGCGCTTATCAGCCTGGCTGGAGGATAACCTGGCAGAAGGGTTTACCGTGTTCGACTATCCGCTGGAACACCGGCGCTCGGTTCGGACAACCAACAGCCTGGAAAGGATCAACAAGGAGATCCGCAGGCGCACCAGGGTGGTGGGTATTTTTCCAAACGAGGCTTCATGCCTGCGATTGGTTTCCGCGCTGTTGATGGAAACCAGCGAGGAGTGGCAAATCGGGAAGCACTATTGCTCTGGCAAGTCATTCGATTGTTAAAGAACGATGGATTTTTCTGACTCGAATTTACAGAAAAAAGGTTGCGTAATCTTCCTAACGGTATTATACGCAAATTGATCAACTACTGCTGCGTGCAGGGCAAGCAAGAACCAGTGTTCGCCGGTTTGGCTTATTTGCATGACCTGACGCACAAATGGCACGGATTCAGGATTTTTGCTCATAACCCGGAGGTCAGTGGTTCGAATCCACTCCCCGCTACTGTTTCGGAAACGCCCAGAAATAGGCGTTTTTGGTTTAAACATACGCTAATTCATTGGTATATTTATTTAGTCCAAGAATATCATTCCAATGGATTGGTTGCAATCTATCAATTTGGATAGGCTTCCATTTTCATTTGAAAAGAATCAGAACAGACTTGTATGCTAACCGAAGCTACCTACTCTGCTTAATCGCCCGTACCACTGGCCACCAGACAACTGGATTAAGCATCTTGAAGTATTTGATCAATTTTGTTATCTCTGGCTTTGCCCATTTCTTGGATAGCCAACTTTTCTTGAGGGTATTCAAAAGTCTTTCTATTATCGAAGGGAAAGTTATAGCAGTTGATCCAACAGATCGATCAGCCCCTGGTCACCACCCGCAGGTGGAAACCAGTCCACAAGCACTACTTCGGCCTGCTGGTCTAGAATGGCTTCTCCAAAACCTACCAATCCAAGGTTAATTGCAACTAACGGTTCAGATAAAAGCGATTGAATAAAATTTTCTTTTTCTTCCATATTAACTCCTCAATAATTTAACACAATATTTGGTGGCAGCCGCATTACTTTGGAATGTGATCACGCCTGCGGTTTGTAACGCCAGTTTTTGTGATTCATACCCCTGCGGATCCAGTTCCGTTGCCGTGATGGAAGCCACGAAGGTTATTTTCTCGCCGCGCCGAGCAGCGATTTGTTGAGCGGTTTGGATGGCCGGCAGCAGATCATTCACCGGGTCCATGGAACTGTTATAGCCCAGAATAAAATCCAGCAAAACAACCGCAACGCTTGGATCTTCAGCCTCGGCAATGACCCGTTGGGCCCGCTGGCTGCCATCGATCATCGGGTGCGGCCGGCCGCGGGTGTAAATATCGTCGCCCATATCCACCAGGCTGTGCTGTTGGCTGTGGTCAGGATGCTGCAAAGCATAGCGTTTGTCCAGCGGTGAATTCGAATAGACCGGGATGTTATGTGACTGGAGGATCTGTTGCGATTGGTAACAGAATGTACCCCCGGCAAACAATCCACGTAAGTATTGCTGCGTGGGATGCTGGCTGCTGAGGCCTCCAGCATATGTAACTTGCCCCACGATATTTTCAAGCCAGGCTCCCTGTTCCCCGGTAGCCAGAGATGCCGCTTCGTCGATCGTGCTTGCCAATCGGAATGAATCTCCAGCGCCGAAGACATCTTCGTGAATCCCCAGGAAGCAGGCTACCACTGGCTTGGTACAACTGGTCAAGGCGGCAGACAGCATGGGCAATGTTTTTCGCCCGGGCGGTTTGGAAATGACCGCGATGACTTCTGTCTTTGGATCATTTTCAAGCGCCTTCAACGCTGCCAACGTGGTCATTCCACCGACTGCATCCGACAAATCACGGCTGCCAGTGCCGATCGCGTGCGATATGCCGCTTCCAAGATGATGCACCAGGCAGGTGAACTCCTGGATTCCGGTTCCGGATGGCCCAATTACACCGATCGGTCCACTCCGTACCCGGTTTGCAAACCCAATTCCGACGCCGTTCAAAATGCTGGTGCCACAATCCGGCCCCATAACCAGTACGCCGCGCTCTTTGGCCAGGTGCTTGATCTCGATCTCGTCATCGAGGCTGACATTATTGCTAAACAAAAAGACATTCAAACCCCGTTCTACTGCCAAGCGGGCTTCACGAGCGGCATACTCGCCTGGGACCGAGATCACGACCAGGTTGGCATTTGGCTTGGATTCCAGACCGTCCTGAAGGGTGTGGAAACTAGAGCGGCTTTTACTTTCTGCACTCACTTCAAGGAATTGGTCGAACCGCTCCAGCAATTGATCCGCGGTATGTTGGCTATCGGCTGCAACCACCACAATCAAATCGTTGGGTTGGGCGGTCTGCAACCGGGGATCCTGGATGCCCATTTCGATGAGCGTTTGTTTGTTCTCTTCACTGCCCATGACCACCGCTGATTGGATGACACCCTCCGATTCAGATAGACGCTTATTCACGCCCATCAGGAAAACCGAGTCGTAGTATTGGTTTTTTTTGATAATCAAACTGGTTGCCATTGATTGTTCCTCAGACTCCCTGGTATTTGTGGCTATATGCTTTTAGCGCCTGGACAAAACATTCCATGGGCGCGCGCACCAGTCCGGCGCCAATTTTGGGATAACCCGGATCTTTGTGGGCAATGGCCGTATCGATAATGGGTGTAACACCCGTTTGCACCACCTTGCGGATGTCAATCCCCAGCGGCGCTCCGGCAAAGCTAAATGCTGGCATGCGGTAAAAAGGATGCGTCGCTGTAGTAATATTTTTCATCTCGCGGGTATAGCCCAGGGCTTCATCGGGCGTTCCGCCAACCAGGCTTAAAATACCCGGTGCGCCGCCGAGAACAAACCCGCCCCAGCCGACCGTTTCGGTTATAGCTGAATCACCCATGTCTAAGCCCGCATCCTGTGCAGAGTAGCCAGGCACATATAACCCATCGACAGACGGTGCGGGCGTAGTGAACCAGGAATCTCCCAGGCCACTCACACGAATACCGAACTCGGTTCCATTGCGGCACATGGCTGTAACAATGGTGCTGTATTCTACATCTCGAGCAGGATCCGCGATAGCTTTACCAGCCGCCATGGCTAATCCTAAAAAGATCAGGTTGTGGTTCTTAAGCAGGTACAACGTGCTGATCTGATCCTGGGTTGAGATATCGGCTTTTGCCAGACCGACCGCCATGGCATTGCCAAAAAGAGCAGATGAAGCGCTGTGCCGGTTGTGGAGTTCGTCCCCCATTTGCAAGGCCTGGGCGATGATGGGTTTGAGAGGGAGTTCGCCTTCCGCTTTTAAAGCCGCCCGTAAGGAAGGCGCAAACACATCGCGCCATTTGCGCAATCCGTCTAGCGCGGCTTCACTATAATCTCCAAACTGCTGCGCACCCTCTACCTGGCGGCAGTACGCCCGGTTCCCAAAAGCCTTGTTCTCGACCACATACACCCACGCGTTTGCAGAAATTGTACCGGCCATCGGCCCAACGGTTTGGTAATGGTGGTTGGGCTCCAGGATGATCTCGCCATTCTCGAGCATTGCAACCGCTTTTTCAGGGGTTTTAGCCCACTGTTCGTATAGCACCTGCCCGATGATGGCTCCTCGCTGGGCTCCGCACATTCTGTTCCAGGGTATGGGGGGGCCGGAATGAGTGATCATTTTGTCTTTCATTCCTGGAATCACTTCGATTGCCGGTGCAATATCGACCAAAACCGGATCACCGTCGATCATGCGTTTTACTGCCGTTTGATTGGCCGCTTCGATTTTCTGTTTTATGTCCATTTCATCTCCCTGACCTGTTCAAAAATGGATGAGATGAGTCATCTGGTGTGCGATCAAGGTCATTTGCCTTATCAGCACACCGCATGATTCATAGAGGATACCGGGCTCTCTGGGGATGCCCCCGATCATCCCCAGAGGTTATCGAACACCTGAAACGACAATTACTCTTTATTTCGGGCTTCCGACCACGCCCTGAACAAACCAGTCAACATTGCTCATCGCGTCATCGGTCAGCACTTCACCTTCTTTGATCTTGATCTCGCCATTCTGGTCCTTGATGGGGCCGGCGAAGGTGACGATCTTACCGGATTCCAGGTCAGCCTCCACCTGAGAAACCTTGTCAACGACTTCCTGCGGTACTTTTGGACCGAATGGAGCGATCGCCATGCAGCCGTCTGCCAGACCGCAACGCAGGAAGATCGGTTCCCAGGTCTCGTCAATCACTGTGGAGGCCAGCCAGGTGAACTTATCGCCGAGGGTAAAGCCTTGGCCGGTGATCCAGTACTCTGGCGCAAACTGCTGCGCTGCCAGGTTCTGATAACCGATAGAGTAGACGCCCCTGGATTCTGCCGTTGAGATCACAGTTTGCGGTGAATCGACATGCATGCTGATGACGTCCACTTCCTGATTGATTAGCGAATTGGTCGTTTCGGCTTCCTTGGCACTGTCACCCCAGCCAAAAGTATACGCTACGATCACCTGGACATCCGGGTTAACCGACTGGGCGCCAAGTGTGTATGCGTTGACGAAAACATCCGTCCAGGCCAGCGGGAACGCAGCCACAAAACCCAGTTTGTTGGTCTCAGTCATCATCCCTGCGGCAACACCCATCATGTACCAAACATCCGGTGGTTTGCCAAAGATATTGGCAAAATTCCCGCTCATTTCCCATCCGCCAACATGCTCAAAAATTACATCAGGGTACTTTTGAGCCAGGTCAAGGGCGGGATATTGGTGTGCATAGGCTGTGGCGAAAATCATCTTTGCGCCCTGCGAAATCATATTCTCGATAGTAGTCGTCGCACCAGCCTCATCGTAAACATTTTCGGCTTCAATGATTTCGACACAGGAAATGTTCTCCTGAATAGCGACTACCGCCTCGTGCATGGCCTGGTTATATCCGGCGTCCATGATGGGACCACCATAAGTTGCGCCGACAATCAGGCAGGGTGGTTCTTCGGTCGGGACTTCGGTTGGGGGCACTTCTGTGGGCGGCACCTCTGTCGCCGGTACTGCTGTGGGTTGAACCGGAGCTTCCGGTGCCGCAGTTGGTGTTGCCTGTGGGGCGCATGCAGAAATCGCAAGCACGGCAACAATTAATATGGTGAGGATTCTAAATAATCTTTTCATTTCCTTCTCCTTTGTAAATTCTCTAAGCCACTCAATATTGTGACCAAAATTGGATTAATCCGAAGAGCCTCCTTTCACGAACTTTAGTTGTTTTATTCTGTACCTTGATAGACCCTGCCGAGGGTGGCAGGAGCTGAATGTTTACGCGTGCCTCCCCAAATCAGCAGCACAGTCAGAGTCAGGATGAAGGGGATCATGTCTAACAAGAATGGCGAAACATTTACTCCACTTACCTGGAGGAGCAACTGGAACGCAACTGCGCCGCTGAATACCAGAACGCCGGCTATCGCCCGAATCGGATGCCATTTGGAGAAGATAACCAAAGCAATGGCGATAAATCCCCGCCCACCCGTCATATATTCAGCCCAGTTCATAGTAAAAGCGATGGACAGGTGGGCAGCGCCCAACCCCGCCAGCAATCCACCCACGAACAGTGCCTGGAACTTGATCATTCCCGGATTCCGACCGGAAGCGTACGCTGTCTCTGCGTTTTCGCCCACGGCTCGCAACCCCAGGCCCCAGCGGGTACGGTATAGCAACCACCAGATGAAGAAGGTCATCGGAATGACCAGATAGATCAGAAAATCGAATTTGAACAGCGAGGTGTACCGCAGTGGCAGCTCCCCAGGCCCTGGGATCATATATCTTGGTAAACTATTGATTAATTTCCCGACGAAAGGTTTCCCGATCAAGGCACTCAAACCGTACCCAAAAAAGAGAACGGCCAGGCCGCTGGCGAGTTGATTGGCTTTGCGTGTAATGACCAGGTAACCAAAAACCAAATTACTCAGCCCGCCGGCCAGCATCGCTGCCAATACACCCAGAAATGGGTTGCCCGTGCTGACGGTCACTCCGTATCCAGTAGCCGCGCTGATTAATAGCACGCCTTCCAGCCCAAGGTTGACGGTTCCGGAGCGTTCCGTCACGACTTCGCCTAGGGTGGCATACAACAACGAGGTTCCCGAAAAAATTGTGCTAGATAACACGCCCAACAATGCGAGCAGGCTCATGCGGTTTTCCTCTTCAATAATTTAGGAAGCACTGGTTTTGCGAGAACCACGAAGAGCGTAAACGCCAGTAAAAGGTTGATGACCGCATAGGGCAGTCCAATTGTTATTTGAAGCATGTTTCCACCGGTAAGGATGATCGACACCACAAAGGCCATCAGCAATATTCCTAATGGATCGCCGCCGGCCAGCCAGCTGATCAGAAATCCCATATAACCGTAGCCTGGCGAAAAATTCGGGATCAACAGACCATAAAATCCGGATACCTGTGCCATCCCTGCCAGTCCGGCGATTCCGCCGCTGATGCAGAAAACGATAATCATATAGGGTGCGATCGGGATGCCGTTCCTCCTGGCTGCCTGGACGTTGCCGCCAATCGAACGCATTTCCAGTCCCCAGCGGGTCTTTTTCATCACAAACCAGAAGAGCACCAATAGCACCAGTCCGAACACAATTCCCAGGTGAATGCGGGTGCCGAAGAATGTCGGCAATCGTGCGGCATCCACGAAATTGGGGGTCATGTTCGTCTCGCGGGGCGAGTGCCAGTAACCAAAAACCAATAGCCCCGCGATCTTGGGCGCGATCATGTTCATTAACAATGTAGTAATGGTTTCATTTACCAGCCCGATCGATCTGAAGAACGCCGGCAGGAATGCCCAGAGCGCTCCACCGAGGATGCCAAGCAATCCCATGATCGGCAGCACCAACCAGCCTGGCAGGTCTTTGAATGCCAATGCAGCAAAAGTCGCAAAGATTGCCCCCAAATACAACTGCCCTTCACCGCCAACATTGATCATGCCAATTCTCGAAGGGAGCGCCACGGCTAGCGCAGTCAGCAGGATTGGGATCATCGCAACAATGACTTCCGAAAAGCCATAAGCGCTGCCAAAAGTTGCGCTAAATAAGTCGCGGTACGAAGGGATTGGCTTATTTCCAGTGATCAGCAAAATCCCAGCGAAAAGGAGAAGCGCTAATAAAATTGTTAATCCATAACGCACGGCATGTTGGAAAAATTTATGATGTAGGATGGATTTTACGGGAAGCGATTCAATGCGTTGTGACATGGTTCCCCTGTGATCCGGTCATGAGGTAACCGATTTGGTAATAATCAGTCTCCGATGGTTTAAATTCACCTGCGATCCGGCCTTCATAAAGAACGATCAACCGGTCACAAAGTGAAAAAAGCTCTTCAAGATCTTCTGAAATCAACAGAACGCCGGCGCCTTCGTTTCTGGCTCTCATCAATTCCTGCCGCGCTACCAATGTGCTCTGAACGTCCAATCCACGCGTAAGATAGGAGGCGACGATCAGTTGAGAATCTTTCATCATCTCCCGCGCAATGATCAAACGCTGCAGGTTGCCGCCCGATAAAGATTTGGCGGGCAGGTAGTAAGAAAAGGTAAAGCCAAACTTTTCCAGGGACTGCCGCGCGTCTTCCTGCACCAATTTCCAGTCCATCGTTAACCCACCATGCCTGGAGTAATCCGCGGTGCGGGTTACTGCCATGTTCTCCAGCACGGACATGAAAGGCACTGTTGCCATCGTCAACGGATTTTCCGGAACGAATCCCAAACCAAAATCCCGCATTTTTCTAGTCGTGGAATGAGTAAAATCCTGGGCTTTCAGGAGCTTCCTGCCGCCTGCAACCTTTTCTATTCCCAGAATCGCGTCGCATAATTCTTTTTGCCCATTCCCTGAAACCCCTGCTACCCCAACTATTTCGCCTGGGAATATTTTCAAAGCGATGTTTTTCAGGCTAACTTCAGTCCCCTCGCCATGGGTGCTGAAAGAGACTAATTCCAAAACTGGATCCAGCGCTCGTGGTAGGTCCTCCCGTTCGATCTGCGCCGTCAGCTGCTTGTCGAACATCAGCTGGACCAGCTTTTCATGGTTTGCTTCAGAGCACAAAATTGTCCCGGCAACTCGACCAGCTCGCAGCACAGTGATCCTATCGGTGCACTCCATGACTTCCTTGAGCTTGTGTGTAATTAAAATAATGGCGTAACCATTCTGTCTTAATTTTCGTAACACCTCGAATAAACTTTCAACCTCGTGCGGCGCTAATACTCGGGTGGGTTCATCGAGAATTAAGATCTTTGCATCTGAAAGCAACAATTTGAGGATTTCTACTTTTTGTTGGACGCCAATGGATAAATGGGCCACCATATCATCGGGGTTTACCTCAAGACCATACAGCCTGGATTGTTCAAAAATACGCTTTCGTATTTGGGCGGGGTTGTATAAACCCGGCAAGTCTTTTAGGAACAGAGCAATGTTTTCAAGTACACTCATCGCAGGGATGAGGTTTAATACCTGAAAGACCATGCCAATGTTCAACTGCCGGGCATCAGCCGGCGATTTAATCCGGGTTTCTTTGCCATCAACCCATATTCTGCCGTCATCCGCCCGGTAAAACCCGTACAGGATTTTCATCAACGTGCTCTTCCCGGCGCCATTTTCGCCTAAGAGTGCATGAATTTCCCCCGGGAAGATATCCAGGTCAATGTTGTTATTAGCCAGAACGCCCGGAAACGCCTTCATAATTCCACGTAGGCTGACCAGCGGTTGTTGTGAGGATTGTTCCACTAGGCTTATCCAGAATGAGGAGTTTGAGAATCGTTCAGTTCATTAATGGTACAGAAATTAGCTAACGATTTTAAGAGTAAGAGTTACGCGATTTGAAATGCTAATAGGCGTAAAAACCACCCCCGTAGTTTTTACGGGGGTGGTTGGCTCCAATTTTTTGTCAACTCAATCGACTATACCGCGCTGCTTTGCGTAACGTACTAGTTCGGCGCGGCTATGCAGGCTTAGCTTTTCGAGCAAACTCGCCCGGTGGCCTTCAACTGTACGCATACTGATCATCAACTCTTCGCTAATTTGCTTGTTCGTGTACCCCTGGGTGATATATTTCAGCACATCTAATTCCCGGCCTGTAAGCGGGTTATCGCTGCCGGGTGCAGTGGGTTTTTCAGTGGTTTCAGTTAGCACAGACAGCATCAGAACTGGATCGACATACAACTTGCCTTGCTGAACCGTGTGAATGGCCGAAACAAGCTCGGCTTCGGCCGCGCGCTTCAAGACATAGCCTGAGGCGCCGGCGCGAATGGCTTCCCGAAGCAGGCCTTCGTCTTCGTGCACCGTCAAGATCAATATTTTGGTAGCATACCCACCACCCTTAATCCGGTGGGTGACCGTGATCCCATCCACATCTGGCATGGAGAGATCCAGAACAAGGATATCGGGCTTCAACTGAGCAACCAATTCGATGGCTTCGACTCCGCCGCTCGCTTCGCCGATCAATTCAAGGTCGGGATCGCTATGAATCAAAGCCCTCAGTCCACCGCGGACAATAGCATGATCATCGGCAATAACGACTCTAATCATGGCAGGGGACCTCGGCCCTTACCGTCGTTCCTTTCCCCGGTTCACTTTCGATGGTTAAACTACCGCCCAACATCTCTACCCTCTCGCGCATCCCAAATAGACCTAGATGGCCGCCATCGGTAGCCAATGAAGGGTAAAATCCAACTCCATTGTCCTCAATAATGGCGATAGCATCATCGCCTTTGAGATTGATGACGACATCTACCCGGGTAGCCTGAGCATGCAGGATGACATTGGTCAGCGACTCTTGTACAATCCGGAAAATGGCCGTTTCCACCGCTGATGGAAGCCGGCGGTTTTGCATGCCGGCGGTCTCAAATTCCACCTTCAACTGATACTGTCGCCGGAATTCGCGGATGTATTGCTCAATCGCAGAGACAAGGCCAACATGGTCGAGTGAAGCAGGCCGTAAGTTAACAGCAAGAGAATGCAGTTCTTGCTGGATATTATTCACAGTGGATTTTAATTCCTGGACATGCTCTTGAACCGCTTCAGAGCTTGCTGAATTGCGTTCGAGCAACCCCAATTGGAATATAGCTGCGATCAATAATTGACCCAGTTCATCGTGCAGTTCGCGCGAGAGGTGTAAACGCTCTTCTTCCTGGGCTTTCATCAAGCGCTGGGAAAGGGCGTGTAACTGCTCGTTTCCTTTCTGGACTTTGTCTAACAGCAAAGAGTTTTGGATGGCGATGGCGCCAAGGTTGGCGAACGATTGCAGCAGTAGTAGACGGTCTTTGTCGAAAAAATCATCCTGCCGGCTCAATAATTTGAGGAGGGCCAGAGGTTGTTCACCAAACAGAAGGGGAAAGGATGCAAAACTCTTATAAACGGCCTCATCCGGTATTCGGATAGCGCTGGTTGGACGGGCGGATGTAGGTTCAGGGTTTTCCCGTTGGGCGCCATCATTCCAAAATGCCGCCAGTAAGGGGAGTTGCTCCATAGCAACACCACTGATCGCTGCCGGGATAAATTCATCGGTGCGCCCGTCGGTTGCTTCAATCCAGGCGATGTCAACACCGAATTGCTTGCGGGCGAGTTGGCAAATTTTCCCATAGAAATCCTGCTGGCCGAGCGTCGATAGTAAAGTTTCAGAAGAGCGGTTAAGAGTCGCCAAGTCCAGAACTTTTTGATTCAAAGCATCAGAAGCGCTATGACGCTCAGTAGTAGCAGCCGCAAGGATGAGCGATGTGAGGGCCACCACCGCCATAAAGGTCTGCAACAAGATCAGGCTATCGTTCTTTGACGAATCGGCGAAGGGACCATAGGTTAGGGTTGTCCCCCAGATGGCAATTCCGGACACAATCACAATTGCAGCAGTGGCACCTCTTTGCCCGGTGCGCAACGCAGCCCAAATGGTGAACGGAAAAACCACATAGAGCAGTGCGCGGTGCGCAATTCCGGCAATCTGCGGTGTAAAGAAAACATACCAGGTGACAACTGCCAGTGCAATGAATACGACCGCGCTTTCCAGTTTGCGGCGAAGAGAAAGCCGATCGATGGAGCGCGATCCCCAAACGAGAAGAAATGGCCCAACTACCAGTGCTCCAAGGAAATCGCCTATCCACCATGTTGTCCATATCTGCCAGAAGGCTGGCGCAAGCGATCCGTCGGTAAGCAGCAGAGAAATTGCGCCGATGGTAGCGCTTAGCGCTGTGCAGGAAATTGCTGCCAGGATCAAGCTGATAACATCCCTGATTCGATCCAGGTTGGGGTGGAAGGGACCAAAACGGCGAAGCAAATACACCAGAGCCAGGGCTTCAAGGGTGTTTCCTATGGCCATACCAATCGCCAGGGTTAAAGGCGCGCCGGTCAGCAAGGAACCAAGAATTACAGCCAGCGTTATTGCGGGCCACAACTGCCAGCCAAAAAGCAGTAAGGCTGCGACGGCAATTCCGGTTGGCGGCCAGACGGGTGAGGTGTTGGACTGCACGTAAGCCATACTCAGGCCAATCACGACGCCCAGCCGGTAAATGACCGCGAGACCGAGGAGTTTTAAGAGGTATTTCAGAACCGGATTTAATTTCATGGGGTAATTCAATTATAGCGAAGATACGGAGGAAGCAGCATATAATCGAACCAGTGAGCAAGTTTAACAAAAGTGGGCAATGAAGTTATTGGGGTTCCGGATCAGGTAAATAATCCCTAAATTTTTCCTGCCAGACAAATTTATTTTTCAGCCATTAATATTTCGAAGAAAAGCTGAAGAAACCTCGCCCAATTGAAGCCTAGTGCGAAGCCTACCCATCAGTATAATAAAAAAGGAACAATGTAAGCTTTAATATCTAGTTGGTTTACCACTGCTGCAAATTAGGGGAGGAAAACATGGCGAACTTTATCCATCTAGTTGTTATTATGTCAATGATGCTGCAGGGTGTGGTACAAATCTCATCCAATGCCTCTGTCTTTAAGGAGGAGAAAAACCAGCCTTCGATCGAAACAGATATTCCTGAATTTGCAGCAACCCCAACCTTTATCCCAACAGAAAACAATAATCCAACTGAAACAAGGGAACCGCCCATCAGAGTCGGTAAAAACGGCGGTGTTGTCAGTGGGTTCGATGGAAACGTAAAAGTACAATGCCCTGCTGAAGCTCTCTCTGAAGAATTTGACGTTGAGGTTGGGCTTCCAAAATATCCTGATCAAGTTCCAGGTGGACGGATTGGTCGGGCGTGCGGTCACGCGGGCAACGCTGAAATTGTATAATATCAGCAGCTCAGACATTGGCGGCTACTTCTACCGGGTGAACGACCAGAGCTGGGAAGAAGAAACGGTCACCTGGAATAATGCGCCTGCACACGATAACACACTGGTGGCTTCGCTGGGTGCGGTAACGACTGGCACCTGGTACACTGTTGATATAACCCCTTTGATCACCACCGATGGGACGTATTCGCTGCGGGTGAGCAGCACCTCCAGCAACGGCGCAGACTATGTGTCGAAGGAAGGCGCCAACCCACCGTTGCTGGAGATCGTGGTGGGAAATACCTCCACCGCCACGGCCACTGAAACTGCGACAGCCACATCTACACTTTTGGCGACCGATACGCCAACCGCAACCGCCACGCCCACACTATTGGCAACTGATACGCCAACCGCAACTGCCACGCTCACGAACACTGCGTTACCAACCGCCACACCTACGTCCACCAAAACCGTCACCCCTACCGCCACCAAAACCGCCACTCCTACATCCACCAAGACCGCTACCCCGACGCCCACTAAAACTTTTACCCCCACAGCCACCCCCACCCCGCAGACCTATACCATGACCTACAGCTATGACGGCGATGGCAGGCTGGTCAAATCAGTAGTGAATGGGATCGTCACCTATTACGTCGGCGCGCACTACGAAAAGACGGTACAAGGCAGCCAGCAAAATGAGCGCAAGTACTATTTTGCAGGCGCAAACCGCATTGCCATGCGCGAGAACGGCACCTTAACATGGTTACTCACTGACCATTTGGGCTCGACCAGCGTGACAGCCAACGCCAGCGGAAACCTGGTTAGTTCTTTACGCTACACGGCCTTCGGCGAGGTGCGGACTGCCAGTGGGACGACCGCAACGGATTATCGCTACACCGGGCAGCGGGAGGAAGATTACATTAACTTGTACTGGTATGGCTCTAGGTGGTATGACCAAACATTAGGTCGCTTCATATCCCCTGATTCTCTGGTGCCCGATAAAGGTAATCCTCTGGGTCTCGATCGTTATGCCTATGTAGCCAACGGACCTATTTCACGAATTGATAAAAGTGGCCACTGCTGGGGATTTGCTAGTGGAATCCGTGAAATCCCAGGATACGGAACCACTTGCAATAATCTGGATATGGTATTGACAATAGTCCAGAGTGATGAAACCTCGCTGGGAGAAAAGGCTATCGCTGGAGGGTATATTGCCGCCGAAGGTCTGGCGCACGGAGCCCTGGTTGCTGGTGCTGGGATGTTGGCTTGCAGCGCTGTTGCCCCGTGCGCTGCTGCAGGAGAAGCGGTTTTAGGGATTGGAACAAAGGCATGCGCAGATGGGGATTGCACAAATGAAGTTCAAGCAGCTTCGCAAACCCTCAAGAGTGTTTGGGATTTGAACCCATTTAAACGTGGTGTAGAAATTGAGAATATGCTCGGAAGAAGTCCACAGTTGGCTCAAAACTTCCCAGTGATTGACCGTTGGGAAAACGGCGTTGCAACAAGTATCAAAAGCATTGACTTGATGGCCGAATCCTATCAAAATATTGGCACATTATCACGTACAGTGCAAGGTTATATTAATACCCTCGCTAATTGGCAAGGTGCAACGTGGGGCAACTTCTCTATTCAAGCTAATCAATTTGTGGGGCGTCAATTACAGTTGGCCATACCTCCAAATGCCTCCCAAGCTCAACTTCAAGCACTAATGCAACTACGACAATCGGCGCTCAACCAGGGTGTTACATTAATTCTGACAACTATCAAGTAAATTGAAGGTGAATTATGTTACATAAAGATATTCCTAAGGTGAGTTTGGTTGTGGTTTATGTCTGGAAAGGTCGAGCCTATATTCCGATCCAAGCTCAATATGAGTCTGGTATTTTTGTAGGTATTGAGCCAGTTATTATTGCATCTCTCAACATTGAGGAAATGGCAGAAGCTGTTCGTGCAGTAAAAGATGCTGGGCATAAACGATTACCTGATCCGAAGACACGGGAGGAATTCCTGGCGCGTAAAGACCCAGTTTTGGAAGCTACGCATGCCCGAAGTTGGAAACAATTGGCTAAAACTGGGGCATCCTATACGATTGGGTGGACTGAAAATGAAGTCCGGATCGACATGTCTCGACTGGATAAAAAGGGTAGATGGGAATATGATCTTGAAAAGGCAAGAATATTACCTTCCGATACACCTATCGATCAAATTGTCGAGATCATTCTGGAGGATTTGAAAGCGAGACCGGAAGCGTTAAAAATGAACAATTACTAAATAGTAAACAATCAGACCAGCCGGTATTAGAAATGAAAGGGATGGCAATCGTATTGTTATGCATGAAAACCGCACACTTACCTGGCTGCTCAGCAACCACCTGGGCTCGACCAGCGTGACGGCCAACGCCAGCGGCAACCTGGTCAGTTCCCTGCGCTACACCACCTTTGGCGAGGTGCGCGCTGCCAGCGGCTCGACCTCGACAGATTACCGCTACACCGGGCAGCGGTCCGAAGCCGCGATTGGGTTGTACTTTTACGTGGCAAGATTCTATGACCCGGCGCTGGGACGGTTCGTCAGTGCAGACAGTATTGTACCGGGAGCGGGTAATCCAATGGCATGGGATCGCTACAACTACTCGCGTAACAATCCAGTTCGATACAATGATCCGAGCGGACACATTCCTGCATGCGAGGAAAACTGCATTGAGCAGCGGCGTTTAGATAAGTTGTATGACAAATTTGGCGCCGCAAACTATTTCAAACATGAAATAAAAAATCAATTTGGACTGGTGATGGTCGATAGTGGAGTCAAGTGGTCCAAAAATAATCTAATGACCGCTTACCATGCTCTGTTCATGATCAATACAAAGCTCAATGGACATCTTAAGTCAATGGTAGGCGAAACCAGATTTATATTAATGGGCGGAGGGAATCAGTATTATGGTCGTACGTTTGCTGATAGAGTAGAGTATCATGTCCTCGATGGAAATACGAAATTGCCACTTATTAACTTCCTCCACGAGACAGGACATCTACTTGACTTTGTCCCAGCCACATATAATGTTTTCTCTGACCCACTTAGATATGGGACACCAACATGGGTCAAGGACGGTTATGTTGATAAGTATCTTCTCGGAGATAAGTTCAATCAACCGGTGCAATCAATTCCAATGAATGAACCTAACGATCCAAATGAGTATTGGGCGGACGCTTTTGCAAATTATGTGGCAGGTAATATCAATTTAGCAGAGCCTACCGGCGAGGGGCAGAAAATGTATGATTATGTGTTTGGAGCACTTAATCCTTATGCGAATCCCTAATTCCACGAAGGTTGTTAGAAAGGGCTCAAAGATGAAACCCGCATCCTGGCTATCTCTTCTCTTGATCCCCATCCTAGTTTTGGTGGGATGCAAGCCTGGCAGCCCAACAATCCAGTCTACTCAAGGGACACACGTTCCATTTCCAACTAATTTTCCGGTAACCGATACGGTTTTGCTGACATCGACGCCGACGCTGAAGGTCACTGAAACATTTTTACCTAGTGCTACTCAAACGCTGCTCGCAACGTTGGGTCCCAAGAATGTAAAAGAGACAGTACAGCCTCTTTTACAGGACCCGATGAATTGCACGGCCCCTTGCTTTTGGGGAATTACACCAGGGAAAACAAGTATGGACAAAGCAAAGGCTTTCTTCAGCCCCTTGGGTTTCACACACAGAGAAGGCATAGATCCAAACTCCGGCAGAGATTTCTATTCTGTCGCATACGAATCCAGTATCGACCGTGATTCATATGTAACCCTCTATACATCTAATAGTTTGGTAGAGAATATTGTGGTTACGCCCGAAATAACAAAGCAAATAGAAGGAAGTCCGCGTGACTGGATTGCCTATTCTCCTGAAACCTTGATCAAGAAATTCGGTGAACCTTCGCGCGTTGAATTTGCGCTAGATTGGGGGCCAAATTTTGTGATCGTCATGATCATGTATTTTTATGACGTCGACTTGATTGCTCTATATTCTGGATATAACATGATCCCCGATCGCCCTCACTCTCCCCAACTCTGCCCATTGACAGCCCCATTTGACCATGTTCGGCTTTGGATGGGTCCTAACCCGCCGGATCCGCCTCTAACAGGTAGTCCCGATCCGTTGGAGAAGGGAATTCCATTGGAAGAAGCGACCTCACTGACGATAGACCAATTTACTCAATTAATGTTGGGAGACTCTCAACAAGCCTGTTTTGTTGTAAATGGGGATTCATTCCAATAGCAAGTAGCGACATCAGATGAAAGGATGGGTTGTTGCTTTTTGGATGCCCGGCTCGCGTTTGTGCGCTGCTCCGTCCTTCCAGTTCGGGAAAATTGAAACAATGTTTGAGAAAAAACCTTACCCTACATTGA
>Ga0209317_1001256_pt1 | contig 23307 bp, 28 predicted proteins | sample RifGroB2_FD_183994 | JGI IMG/M metagenome (GOLD analysis project Ga0209317, IMG submission 183994) | Soil microbial communities from Rifle, Colorado, USA - Groundwater B2 (SPAdes) (version 2) | ecosystem: Environmental > Terrestrial > Soil > Unclassified | place: Rifle, Colorado | collected...
AAAAGGTAGTAATAAATATGGGTCTGGGCGAGGCGCTTCAGGATGCCAAATTAATAGACTCGGGTGTATATACCCTGTCGCAGATTAGCGGACAGAAGCCTCTGGTCACAAGGGCAAAGAAGGCGATCTCAAATTTTAAATTAAGAGAAGGCGTTCCGATTGGGTGCGTTGTTACCATGAGGGGCAACCATATGTATGAGTTCCTTGACAGGTTTATCAATATAGCTATGCCGAGGATAAGGGATTTTAAGGGGGTTTCTTCGAAATCCTTTGATGGTAGGGGGAGCTATACAATTGGCCTAAAAGAGCAGCTTATTTTTCCGGAGATTGAGTATGACAAGATTGGGAAGGTAAAGGGGCTTAATATCAGCATAGTTACAACAGCAAAGACGGATGAAGAGGGGAAGACATTACTAAGGTTATTAGGAATACCATTCAGGAATTAAATCGCAAATTATTATTGGGGGAGTAGTGGCAAAAAAATCATTAGTTGTTAAGGCAAAGAGGAAGACAAAGTATAAGGTGAGGCAGTATAACAGGTGTCCACTCTGCGGCCGTTCAAGGGGTTATTTAAGAAAATTTAAAATGTGCCGGATTTGTTTTAGAAAGCTGGCACTGGCAGGGGAGATACCCGGAGTTATTAAGGCGAGCTGGTAAAAGGATTTATGAATTAGGATGTGTGATTTATGATTTTAAATCCAAAATTGTAAATCCAAAATCATAAATCAAATTGGGGGGTTTTTAAAATGGCAATGACTGATCCAATATCAGATATGCTGGTTAGAATAAGAAATGCTATCAAGGCAAAGCATGAGAAGGTCAATATACCTGCCTCAAAATTGAAGAACGAGATAGCCGTTATCCTTAAAGAGGAAGGTTTTATAAAAAATTTCAAATTGATAAAAGATAGGAAACAGGGGATACTTCGCATTTATCTCAAATACGAAAATGAGACAGAGAGTGTAATTCAGGGATTGAAAAGGATAAGCAAGCCGGGGTGCAGAATCTATGCAACACAGGAAAATGTACCGATGGTGCTTAATGGCATGGGTGTAGCAATCCTTTCAACAAACAAAGGTGTAATAACAGATAAGGTTTGCAGGGAGCAGAAGGTTGGCGGTGAGGTTCTCTGTCATGTATGGTAAAAAATTATGTCTCGTATAGGTAAACAACCAATAAATATACCCAAAGGGGTAGAAGTTAAGATAGATGTAAACAGGATAGAGGTAAAGGGCCCGAAAGGCAGCATAAGCAAGGACATCCATCCTAATATGAAACTTGAGTCTGCAGAGGGGAAGCTCCTTGTTAAACGTCCATCCGATTCAAGGCTTGATAGGTCACTACATGGGTTGACAAGGACAATCGTCAACAATATGGTTGTTGGGGTTACAGAGGGGTTCAGCAAACAGCTTATCATAGAGGGTATAGGCTATAAGGCAGCAGTTCAGGCTAAGAAACTTGTATTGACCCTCGGATATTCGCACCCGATAAATTTTGACCCTCCGAAGGGGATAGATATTGAGATTGGGAAAAATACTGAAATTGGGAAAAATACTGAAATAATTGTAAAAGGGATTGACAAAGAATTGGTAGGGCAGGTTGCGGCAAATATCAGGGGTTTCAGGGAGCCGGATCCATACAAAGGGAAGGGGATAAGATATTCTGATGAGGTTATCCATAAGAAACCTGGCAAGGCTGCTGCAACAGCGAGCAGTTCATAGCAGTAAATTTATAATCTTAGAGCATAGGAAATTTTAATTACATATATGGAACAGAAAAGAACTAAAAGCAGACTTGCAAGAAAAGAGAGAATCAGGAAAAAAATAAAGGGGGATTCGGAGAGGCCGAGGCTTACAGTATATAAGAGTCTCAAGCATATATATGCCCAGATTATTAATGATACTGAAGGGAAGACTGTGGCATCTGTATCAACCTTAAGCAAGGAATTCAAAGACAAGATGAAGTCTGCTAAAAATCTTGCAGCAGCAAAACTGCTTGGCGAGATTATTGCTGATAAGGCGATTCAAAAGGGCATTAAAAAACTTGTTTTCGACAGGAACGGCTATATCTATCATGGGAAGATAGCTGCAATAGTGGATAAGGTAAGGGAAAAAGGGGTTACTGTTTAGGATTTAAAATTTGTTTAGGAGGATTTTTTTGAATAACAAGGAGACGCAAGAGACAAAATTAATTGATAAGGTTGTAAACATCAGCCGTGTTACAAAGGTAGTAAAGGGAGGGAGGAGGTTCAGCTTTAGTGCCTTAGTGGTTGTAGGTGATGGAATGGGTAGCATCGGGGTTGGAAAAGGGAAGGCAAATGAGGTGCCTGATGCAATAAAGAAAGGGCTGGAAAGGGCAAGAAAGAATATGATCACCATTCCGCTGAATGGAGGGACAATCCCTCATCAGGTAGAGGGCAATTTTGGCGCAGGGAAGGTAATGCTTAAACCTGCATCAAAAGGAACAGGTGTGATAGCCGGCGGGGCAGTAAGGGCTATAATGGAGGTTATAGGTATAAAAGATATATTAACTAAGTCTCTTGGTTCAGCCAATCCTCATAATGTGGTAGAGGCAACTCTTGATGGCCTTACGAGATTGAGAAATGCAGAGACAATAGCACATCTCAGGGCAAGATCAGATAAAGAGGATAAAAATTTAGAAGAATCTAAATAGAAAAGATATGATAAATTTAAGCAATTTAAAACCAAGACCAGGTTCTAATAAGAGAAGGAAGGTTGTAGGCAGGGGACGCGGCTCCGGGCATGGAAAAACCTCCACAAAGGGAGATAAGGGGCAAAAGGCAAGGTCGGGCGGACATCCGGATCCAAGGTTTGAAGGTGGTCAGATGCCTATCATTAGAAGGATTCCCAAGAGGGGATTTAAAAACCCTTTCAGGGTAGAGTATGCCGTTGTCAACCTTAAGACACTTGAAAAGTTTGATGGGGAGGTAACTCCGCAGATATTAAAGGAAAAGGGTATTATCAAGACAGTGGAAAATGTAAAGGTGCTGGGTGACGGTGCCATTTCAAAACCATTGACCATTCATGCAGCAAAGTTCAGTAAATCTGCACTTAAAAAGATTGAAGATGCAGGTGGAAAGGCAATTACGATTGACAATTGAATATTGAAGATTGAGTATTGATATATGAATTATTCAATCTTCAATTGTCAATTTTCAATATTCAATTATTATGATAGCCGCAGGTTTTCAGAATATATTCAATGTCCCTGAATTAAAAAAGAGGATTTTTTTTACTCTGATAATTTTGGCTGTATACAGGGTTGGTGCACACGTACCAACACCTGGAATTGATGCCTATGCATTAAGTGAGTTTTTTAAAGGTGCGGCAGGGACAATTTTCGGATTCTTTGACATGTTTTCTGGCGGGGCTTTCAAGAGGCTTACAATATTTGCCCTTGGAATTATGCCTTATATAAGCGCCTCCATTATTCTTCAGCTTTTGACAGTTGTATTCCCTCCTCTGGAGAAGCTTAAAAAAGAGGGAGAGCATGGGCAGAGGAAGATAACGCAGTATACAAGATACGGGACAATATTATTGAGTTGTATCCAGGGTCTTGGCATAAGCTTCGGCCTCGAGGCAATGAAGAGTCCGGGGGGGGCATTGATAGTTCCAGACCCAGGGTGGTCTTTCAGGCTGATGACGGTTCTTACACTGACTTCAGGGACTGCATTTATAATGTGGCTTGGAGAACAGATAACGGAAAGGGGTATCGGAAATGGTATATCACTTATAATTTTTTCCGGAATTGTTGCAGGCATACCGTCGGCAATCAAAAATACGGTAAGACTCATGAATACAGGTGAGATTCAGTTTTTTGTACTGCTGGGTCTTCTTGCATTAATGGTGCTGGTTGTAGGTGCCATAGTATTTATGGAGAGCGGGCAGAAGAGGATTCCTGTGCAGTATGCAAAGAGGGTTGTTGGAAGGAAGATGTACGGCGGGCAGAGCACCCATCTGCCTCTGAAGGTGAATACATCAGGCGTTATACCGCCGATTTTTGCATCTTCAATAATAATGTTTCCTGCAACCCTGGTTAATTTTGTATCTCATCCTTGGATGAAGACAGTATCAAACAGCCTTATGCCGGGAACGCTTGTATATACACTGCTCTATGTAGTAATGATTTTTTTCTTCTGTTATTTTTATACGGCTATTATTTTTAATCCTGCAGATGTTGCAGAGAATATGAAAAAACATGGTGGATTTATACCGGGCATCAGACCGGGTAAACCTACATCTGAGTTTATTGACAAGATGCTGTCACGGGTTACATTTGGAGGTGCAGCATATTTAGCATTGGTATGTGTTTTGCCTGATTACCTTATAAAATATTTCAATATACCATTTTATTTTGGAGGTACAGGGCTCTTGATTGTTGTTGGAGTGGCAATGGATACCATGGTACAGGTAGAATCGCATTTAGTGATGAGACACTATGAGGGTTTTGTGAAGAAGGGGAGATTGAGGAGCAGAAGGGCATAAAGATGCGGTTAATCTTACTGGGACCACCAGGGGCAGGCAAAGGCACACAAGCAAAATTGATTACAAAAAAATATAATATTCCTCAGGTATCCACGGGGGATATTTTAAGAAAGGCTGTAGCAGATAAAACCCAGCTTGGAATAAAGGCAAAATCATATATGGATGCCGGCGGACTGGTTCCTGACGAGGTTGTTATAGGGATAATTGAGAATAGATTAAAGGAGAGTGACTGTAAATCAGGTTATATACTTGATGGTTTTCCTCGCACAACTGCTCAGGCAGAGGCACTTTCCAAAAATCTGAAAAAGATGTCGGCAGAGATAGACCATGTAATAGATATAGATGTGGATTATGATGAGCTCATAGAGAGGCTGACAGGGAGAAGAACATGCAGGAAATGCGGCGAGGGGTTTCATCTTGTATTCAATCCGACAAAGAAGGAAGGGATATGTGATAAATGCGGCGGGGAACTGCATCAGAGGGATGATGACAGGGAAGAGACAATATATAAAAGATTTAAGGTGTATCAGGATGAGTCAACTCAGTTAAAAAGTTATTACAGTAAAAACGGCAGATTTCACTCTATAAAGGGTACAGGCGGTATTGAGGATATATTTAATAAGGTTATAAGCGTTTTGGAAGCATGATAATCCTGAAATCCCGGCATGAGATAGAGAAGATGAAAATCTCAAACAGGATAGTTGCTGAGGTTTTGGAAGAAGTTGTAAAAAAGATAAAAGTTGGTGTAACAACAATAGAATTGGACAGACTGGCTGAGTCGGTTATTTTGAAGAAGGGTGGTACACCTGCATTTAAAGGTTACAGGGGCTATCCTAATTCGCTCTGTATCTCTGTAAACGAACAGGTAGTGCATGGTATCCCGTCAAACAGAAGATTGAAAGATGGGGATTTGGTCAGTATTGACCTTGGTGTTTACCATAATGGATATTATGGAGATGCTGCGATTACAGTAGGTGCAGGTGAAATAACATATGAGGCAAAAAGGCTTTTGTATACCACTCAAAAGGCACTTTATATAGGAATAGAAAAGACAAAGGCAGGCAACCATCTGTCTGACATATCAAATGCTGTCCAGATGTATGTAGAGGGAGAGGGATTTTCGGTAGTAAGGACATTTGTAGGGCACGGCATAGGAACCTCACTGCATGAAGAGCCTCAGGTTCCAAACTTTGGTGAGGCAGGAAAAGGACCATTGTTAAAGAATGGAATGGTGCTGGCAATAGAGCCTATGGTAAATGCAGGGGTGAGCGATGTTGAGGTCTTGGAAGATGACTGGACGGTTGTTACAGCAGACGGAAGCCTCTCAGCCCACTTTGAGCATACAGTTGCTATTACAGACAACGGGGTGGAGATATTGACGAAAATATAAAATTTAGCCACAGATGGACACAGATAAACACAGATGAAAAATGAAAATAGGTAAAGAAGGTTTTATCTTTGAAAATCTGTGTGAATCTGTGATTTGAAAGGGGTTTTATTTGTTATGGCAAAAGAAGAAGCTATTGAGGTTGAAGGGACGATAATAGAGCCTCTCCCCAATGCAATGTTCAGGGTTGAGCTTGCAAACGGGCATAAGGTCCTGGCACATATATCAGGCAAGATGAGGATGCATTTTATAAAAATTTTAGCGGGTGACAAGGTTAAGGTGGAACTGTCTCCTTATGATTTAACAAGGGGAAGAATAACTTACAGGTTTAAATAGAAGAGGTGGTATATATATGAAAGTCAGGGCATCGGTAAAACCGATTTGTGAAAAGTGTAAGGTTATAAAAAGGAAGGGAGTAATAAGGGTAATTTGCGAAACTCAGAAACATAAGCAAAGACAGGGGTAACGAATTGAGGAGTTGATGAATTGTGAGTTTATGAGTTAACTCCATAACTCCTGAACTCTTTAACTTATTAACTTATTTGGAGGTTTGATGGCAAGAATAGCAGGTATAGATATTCCGAGAGAGAAGAGGATAGAGGTAGCCCTTACCTATATATTTGGTATAGGCAAAACCCTCTCAAATGTTATACTTAAAAAGGCAGAGGTTAATCCCGGCACAAGGGTTAAAAATCTGACTGATAAAGAAGTTGGAAAACTAAGGGCTATTATTGAAAAGGAATACAGGGTAGAAGGTGATTTAAGAAGGGATGTTTCTTTTAGTATTAAAAGATTAATGGATATTAGCTCATATAGGGGATTAAGACATAGGAAAAATCTTCCTGTAAGGGGACAGAGGTCACGAACAAATGCCAGAACAAGAAAAGGTCCGAGAAAGACTGTTGGTGCAAGGAAAAAGGAGGAATAATTAAATGGTAGAGAATACAAAACAGGAAAATCAGGAAAACCAGAAAGAAGAGAAACCTAAAGAAGAAAAGGCTGTCAAGAAAAAGGTAAAAAAGGTAGTTGGTAACGGTGTTGCGCACATTCAGTCTACATTTAATAATACAATTGTAACTATAACAGATTCCACAGGAAATGTTGTTGCATGGTCAAGTGCAGGAACGGCTGGCTTTAAAGGCTCAAGGAAGGGGACTCCATTTGCAGCGCAAATGGCGGCAGAATCTGTAGCTAAAAAGGCATTGGATGCTGGAGTAAAAAAAATAGGTGTTTATGTAAAGGGTCCTGGCGCAGGGAGAGAGGCAGCGATAAGGGCTCTTCAGGCAACAGGGCTTGAAATTGATCTAATAAGGGATGTTACGCCAATTCCTCATAATGGTTGTCGTCCCCCGAAGAGGAGAAGGGTGTAAATATATTTAGGATTTACGATTTAAGATTTGGGATTTTAAATCGTAAATCTAAAATCATAAATTTTTTGTAGGAGGTAAGATTGGCAAGGTATAGGGATTCAGTTTGCAGATTGTGCAGGAGAGAAGGAGAGAAGCTTTTTCTTAAAGGCAGCAGGTGTCTTGGGGATAAGTGCGCTATTGATAAAAGAAATTATGCGCCTGGTCAGCATGGCCAAAGCAGGTCAAAATTATCTGAATATGGCACACAGTTGAGGGAGAAGCAGAAAGGTAAAAGGATATATGGTTTAATGGAGAGGCAGTTTAGAAACTATTTCAGGATTGCTGACAAGAAAAAAGGTATTACAGGAGAGACTCTTTTGCAGTTACTTGAAAGACGGTTGGATAATGTAGTTTACAGGCTTGGTTTTGCTCCTACGAGGAAGCTGTCACGCCAATAAATGAGGCATAATCATGTTGTGGTGAATAATCGCAAGGTAAATATTCCGTCATATATAGTGAAAAAGGGTGACATTATTGAGGTCAGAGAAAAAAGCCGCAACCTTAAGGTGATAAAGGATTCGTTGAAAGAAACTGAGAAAAAGGGTATTCCAGCGTGGCTCCAGCTAGACTCCCCATTCATGAAATGTGTTGTGATGAATCTACCTACAAGAGAGGAGATAAACATCCCTCTTCAAGAGCACTTGATTGTAGAGCTTTACTCAAAATAACTAACAACTAACAGCTTACAATTTACAACTTGTATTTTGTTGTTAGTTATTGGTTGTAAGTTGTTAGTCATATTTAGGAGGTTTCATGAATATGGTCTGGCAAGGTTTTATTAAACCCAAAAGATTGGAAGCTGATAAAAAGACGCTGACAAATACCTATGGAAAATTTGTTACAGAGCCTTTTGAGAGAGGATTTGCTAAAACAATAGGGAACTCCCTCAGGAGGCATTTATTGTCCTCTATACAGGGTGCAGCGATAACGGCAGTTAAATTTGATGGTGTATATCATGAATTTTCAACAATACCCAAGGTTAGGGAAGATGTATCAGATATAATCCTTAATATAAAGGAGTTGATGATAAAACTCAATGTTGACCAGCCAAAGACTATATTCATCCATGCAGAGGGAAAGGGTGAGGTCAGGGCAAAAGATATAAAGGCAGATGCAGATGTAGAGATATTGAATCCGGAACACCTTATAGCTACGCTTGATAAAGGCGGTAAATTGAACATTGAAATGGTTGTAAAAAAAGGAAGGGGATATATTCCTGCAGAGAGGAATGCAGAAGAGGGGATGCCGATACAAATGATACCGATTGATTCTATATTTTCCCCTGTAAAAAAGGTAAATTATACTGTTGAGAATACAAGGGTTGGACAGTCAACAGATTATGAAAAGTTGATCCTTGAAGTATGGACAAATGGCGCTATAAAACCTGATGATGCAATAGCACATTCTGCAAAGATACTTAAGGACCATCTGCAGATATTTATAAACTTTGAAGAAGAGGTTGAGGTTAAGGGGCCTCAGGTAGATGAAAAGAAACAGAAGATTATTGCAAATTTGAAGAGGAGTGTAGAAGAGTTGGAGCTTTCAGTGAGGTCATACAACTGCCTCAAGAATGAAAATATAAAGACAATAGCCGATTTGGTTCAAAAGACTGACCATGAGATGCTTAAGACAAGAAATTTTGGGAGAAAATCTTTAAACGAGATAAAAGAAATTTTAGCAGAGATGGGCTTGAGCCTTGGAATGAATTTAGATGATTACAAGAGCGAACTTAAATCAGCTGGTGTTTTGAGTTAAAATTAATGGAGATTTGATATGCGTCATTTAAAACAGGGTGTAAAGTTAGGCAGGACGACTTCACATAGGAAGGCATTATTTAGAAATATCGTTACCTCATTACTCCGCTACGAGAAGATAGAGACTACCCTCGCAAAGGCAAAAGAACTAAGGAGGGTAGCAGATAGGATGGTTACGCTCGGCAAAAAAGGGACACTTAGTGCAAGGAGACGTGCAGCTGAATATGTTAAGGATAAAGATATAATAAGAAAATTATTTGATGTTATTGCAAAGAGATATGCAGAGAGAAAAGGTGGGTATACCAGGATATATAAGCTTGGTATCAGAAGGGGAGATGCTTCAAAACTTGCTGTCATTGAGCTTGTGGACAGGGATATATCTGCTGAGCCAAAGAGAAGAACAAGGTATGTTGAAAAGGAAGAGAAGAGTGTAGGGATAAAAGAAAAGACATCAGAGAAAAAGAAGTAAATTTAAGATATTGAAAAGATTTAATCCTGCCAATAGTTTTACCGTTAAGCCGTTAGTCCTTGACTCAAAGGGACAATAGGGCTAAAATTTGACTCAAATAATGCGATCCCCAAATCCAAGGTTTGCACTTGCCATAATGTAGTAGCATGCCATATAATTATTTATTAAAGGATTTTGCATAGTCAGAATAATTGTTTTACTATGGGAAAAATTAAAATATTTTCTGTAATAATTGGAACTTTAATAAACTTATTAATAATTTTTTTAAGTGATAATTGTTTGGCCGAGGTAAAGTCTCAGAACAAAGATGAATCTATAAGAGAGTTGATAATTAGATTGGATAACGAGTATCTTTCCCTTGATGAGACATTAAAAAAGTTTGAAAAAAATATTTGGGATTTTCCCACAACAATTTTAAGTATATCTATCCTGAAACGAAACATTGATATAAAGATAACTTCAATAGAGATTCTTGATAATAACAAATTGTTAGAGGGGCACATTTATACACCTATTGAAAATGAGGCACTTGATTCAGGCGGGCGCCATCAGCTTTATAATAAAGAGATAACAGGGGGAAACCGTATTCTTGGGATAGTATATTTCTGGGCAGAGAAAGATAAACCACAGCAAAGAGGTGAGATGACTATCCCCATTAATATACCAAGAGGTAGGGATATTTATATAGAATTATCTCTTGAAAAAAGGAAAGATAAAATAGAGTTGAGGGTTTCTAAACTTGAATTTAATGAGTAGCTAATATTTTAAGTATAATATTAGATAGTGTTCTATAATGATTTGAAATATAAACTAAAACTTGATTTATAATAACAACACAGAGAAAGACTTAAAAATAAAGACATTTAGATACTGATAAAATGATTAGCACAGGAAAAGAAGTCATAAAAATCATAAATAATCAGTATCCATCTGTGTCAAGAAAGGTTAGTTATTTTCTCTTTCTCTGTCTCTGTATCTCTGTATCTCTGTGGCTTATGTTGTTCTTTCCGCAAATAGCAAGTGCAGAGGATATTCTGTCATCGCTCAAGGCTTCATCTAATAAAGAAATGGAAGAAATTTCTATTTCGTTTAGTGAATATCAGTATCAAAATGCCCTCTATCTTTATCTTACCGGTGATTATTTCTCTTCATCAATATTGAGCAGCAATATCATAAATAGTTCATTATCCAAAATGAAGGATAAGGCAATTCTTCTCCTCAAACAATCAGATATAAACAGATTGTCTAAAATGAGAGAGGATCCCATATTTTCATTTCAATCCTTTCCTAAAGAGGTATCTGAGAGAGTAAGGTTAGTGGATGTTATTTATGAAATGAATGAATATGAGAGGCTGTTTTTGAGTAAGGAGTTGGATAATCTGGGGACTGCAAACTTCTTTGAGGGAATCAGTCTTTTACGGTTGAACAGGTTGGCTGATTCAAAAAGGCTGCTATTAAAGATTACAAAAAATGATAATCTTTATCCCTATGCAAAGATTTCTATTGCCCAGATAGAAATAATGAAACAGAATTATAAAGAGGGAGAGAAGATATTGAGAGATATCCTCAATCATCCTGCCATAGAAAAAGAGAATCTCTCCGATAGAGTTCATATCTTGCTCGGACAGGTTTTATTTGAAATGGGGTCTTACTCAGATTCACTAAATGAGTTTTTAATTATATCCCCCAAAAGTCAATTCTATAATGAATCTGTTGTTGGACAGGCATGGAGCCTTATTAAGCTTGGGTATTTTGAAAGTGCTATTCTAATTCTTAAAGAGATAAAACTTGTCTCTCCATATAGTCAAGAAGAGCAGGAGGTTCAGATAGTTTTAGGTTATTGTTATCTTAAGACAGGTATGATTAAGGAAGCTGTGGAGCATTTTCAATCTTTATCAAATGTTTATTCAGAAACAGAGAGGAGGCTGGAACTGATAATTAGTGATAAAACAATAAGGGGAAAATATGTTTACAATTTTATTGGAAATGATTCAGTATCGGTAAATGATAAGGAGCAATATTACCTCTCAATATTAAGAAGTAAGTCCGATTTAGCTGGCATTATAGAGGAATATAGGCTTCTAAATATACTGAAGAATAGTTTTTTAAGAAAGAAAGATGAGGTTATGAATAGAGAGATTTATATAGATAACACAATAAAATGGATGGAAAATATGCAGAAAACGATAGAAAAAAATATAAAAAATATTAAAAATACCATGCTTGCATTAAATGACAAGGAAAGTAAAAACAAAGAAATAGACTCTTTAAAAGGGGTTGAGATTACCAAAAATCAAACATTGAATGACCACTGGCAAAAAATACTAAAGCGTCAGATGACTGAAACTGAAAAAAAAATTGTTGAATCTATTATTTATGAGGCTGCGGAGTCAATGGAGTGCCTTAATTCGCCTGTAACATGTCCTATTTTCCGCCTCGTAGGAGACAGTAAAATGGATAGATATAATAAGCCTGAGGATTTAAAGAGGATAGTATTGACAGTTGAAAAGATCGGAAGGGATATAGATAGGATACAGAAGAATGATAAAATAGAATTTGAAAATACCTTGTCAAAGATTATACCCATATTTCAAAAAAGGATAGGGAGAGGAGAGAAAGACATGGAAGAACTAAAAATAATTAAAGATAGACTCAATGGGAATATAGCAGACACAGATAAAGCTTTGGATGAAATCATGAATAGATTGGATAATAATGTGGCAGAGAGATTTAAAAAAATTAAATATGAACTTGCAGATTTTAAGGATGACATTATTACAGGATTGGATACTGCAAATAAGAATATGGAAATGATATTAAAAGAGAAAGGCAAACAAAAACCTACAAAAAAATAATGAATTTTGTATGAAAATTATAAAATCTTTTCATAATCAGGTTTTTGTTTGTCTATTATTATTTGTAATGTTCATTTCCTCCTGCAAGACAATAGAGGGGAAAAAAGTGGAAAAATCTACCTCTGTTCTTAAAGATACTTTTTCTGAAGTGGAATTATTAAAAGAACGAATAAAAGAGTGGGAGGAATATGTGAATCTTATCGGATATAAAGACCTTTCACTTGATACAACACTGAGGCTTACTGAAGGCTATCTTGAGGCAAAAGATATTTTATTTAAAAAAGAGATGGAGGAATATGAAAAGGCGTCAGATGGTCATGTAGTGCAAGGCTTTAACCATGATAAGGGAGAGATGAAACAGCCTAAACAGGATTATAGCTCCCTTATAAGAACTTTCAGAATTTTATCGGATGAATACCGCTATAAAAAAGGAGCAGATGCAATACACTATGCACTTGGATATGCCCTTTATGAGCAGGGGGATAGAGAGGAGGCTATAAAGATATTTGAAGGGCTTGTTAGAAATTATCCTCAAAGTATTTATCTGCCCGAGGTTAATTTCAGACTTGGCGAGTTTTACTTTGAAACAGGACAGATGGGAGAGGCAAGAGAATCATACGGCAGGGTATTAAAATATCCTCAATCCGTATTTTATGATAAGGCAGTATACAAGCTTGGTTGGGTCTATTATAAGATTGATGATTTTAAAAACGCATCTGATTTATTCATGTCAATAATAGACAGGACATGGGAAGGGAAGTCTAAAGAGACAGGGTTAACAGAAGAGTCTGTATCTTCTCTTATAATGAGCTTAAACCGTTTTAAAAATATGGAGGATGTTGTAGGGTATCTGCAATCTAAAGGGGTGAGGGGATATACAGCATTAGTATTAGAACAGACCGGAGAGCGGCTTATACAAGAGACAAGATATGAAGGCGCTATACATATTTATGACTACCTGACAAAAAATTTTCCTGACAATCCTAATATGCCGTTCATATATGAAAAGATGGCAAATCTTTATGAATGGGGTAATGATAAAGAAAGTGCTGTTTTTAAAAGGGAGATGCTGGTGCATCAGTATAACCACACAGCAGAGTGGTATAAAAGGAATTATCCAAATGGTTCAGAGAAGATTGATAGTCTCATTTCCAAAACAATTATTGATGTATCTAAGGATTATCATCTGAAGGGAAAGAATGAGACTAATGCGAAACATCTGCAAAAGGCAATTGATGGTTACCGCAATTTTTTGCTGCTCTTTTCAAAGTTGCCAAATTATAAAGAGACAAACCTTTTGCTTGCGGAGGCACTGTTTGATGCCGGTGAATACAATGAAGCGGCTGTAGAATATGAAAAGACCGCCATACTCTATCAGGATGCTTTGAGGAGAGGAGAAATTGCCTATTCTTCCCTTTTGACTTATGCAGTAATATTTGACAAGTTTAAAAATGAGAGAGAGACAGTTATAAATAAAGCAGTTCGTATATTTGAAGCATATGGAAAAGATTTTTCTTTGACCGGCAAGCTAGGGAAGGCACATTATACAATATCTGATATGTATGCCCAGATAAAGGCTTATGGTAAGGCAAGAGAAATTCTGATACCTCTCACAAAAGGAAAGGATTCTGTCAATGCCTATAAGAGGATTGCTGAGCTTTATCTATTAGAGGGTAACCTTAGTTCATCTGAAGAGATATATTCAAAGTTGTTCTCTATTTCAAAAGACCCTGAATTGCAGGAAATTCTTGTAAAGCTACGCTATAGAATTGGAGATGAATATTTAAAGGCAGATAAACTGGAGGAGGCAATTAAAAAGTTTAATTTAGCATTTACAGTTTATCCTGATTCTGATATCGGTGAAGGTGCCTTAATGAAAATAGGTGTAATATATGAAAAAAACAAGGAATACAATAAGGCAGTAGAAATATTTAAGAAATATTTATCAAGAGATGATATACAACCTGACAGAGAGGCGGAAGCGAGATACAGATTAGGCTATTCACAAATTAAATTAAATAAAAAAGAAAACGGTATAGAAACTCTAAATAAGTTGGTTGATTGGAGTGGTGGACGGACAGATAATATATTTGTTGCAAAGGCAGAACTTTTAATCTTAAAAGAAAGACTTAATATTTATTTAGATTTAAAAATTACACAGCCGTTTGAAAAAACGTTAAATAAGAAAACAGAATTTCTGAATAATATACTTAAAAATTATTCTAATATATCAAGATATAAGGTGCCAGAGCTTCTCACTGAAATATTTTTTTCAATGGGGACTGCACTTGAAAATTTCAGGGATTCTATCCTGCAATCTGAAAGACCAGCAGATTTGACAAAAGAAGAATTGGAGGAGTACAACTTTCTGTTGGAAGAAAAGGCGTATCCCTATGATGAAAAGGCTGTCAAGGTATATGAGAATGGTTTGCAGATTGGCAGAGAATATAAGGTATATGACGAATGGGTGCAAAAGAATCTGGAAAGGCTTACCGCTATAAGACCCGTACTCTATAAAAGGGGATTTGTATTGAAAGATATAAAACCTATTTTTATATATCCGGAACCTGTAATGATGGAGGCAGGTTATGCTGAACAGAGATACAGCAAGAATTAAACAGGATATTAGCAAATTATATATCCGCAGATTCTGCAAATTACCGCAGATTGAAACAAAATATTTTTTTAAAAACCCTGTGAAAATCTGCGGAATCTGTGGTTTAACAATATTTTTATTCTTATCAGGATGTGTAACTAATCAAAACAAAGGATATTCACTGAAAAATAAAATTAGTTCTGAGGCAAAAGCAAAAACTCATGATGATGATGAAAAACAGAAGAAGGCAATAGTACTTTTTAATAATGGATTCCAGCTTATAAATAATGACCCTATAAGTGCAAATGCACTTTATCTTGAGGGGATAACACTCATGCCGGAAAGATGGGAGGCTTATTATAATTTAGGGATTACTTATATGAAGCTTTATAACAATGAGAGGGCAATAAAGGAATTCTCTAATGCACTAAAATACAACGCACCGCAATCCAAGGTGTATAATGCTATTGGAATAACATATCAATCTATGGGAAGAAACGGAGATGCAATTAAGTATTTTAAGAGAGCGGTATCTATAGAAAAGTCTCCTGCTGTAATGATGAATATTGCAAATATTTATCAGGATACGGGACAGACAGAGGAAGCAATAAAATACTATCATCAGATAGAGGATGCAGATATTTTAAATCTGCCTCTTCATGTCAATATAGGTATTTTGAAATATAAAGCAAACGATTTTAAAAGCGCCAGAGATGAATTTAATCAGGCACTAACCAAAGAAGGGGAAAATATACAGATACTATATTATCAGGCACAGACCCTTTTAATGCTTGGAGAATATGAGAATGCCTTAAATGTTTATCAGAAGATAATAGCTAAAAATCCTGCCGAATTTGAGTCTTATAAAAACATGGGGATAATATATGAGATTTATCTTGGAGATATGGTTAAGGCATATGAGAATTATACTGCGTATATAGAGAACGGAGGAGGAAAGACTAAGGATGTAGAATCGTGGATAGAGGTGGTAAAGGCAAAAATGGTAAAGAAGGAGGGTCAATGATATGAAGAAGCAAGGGGCAAGAGGTCTGTTCTCTGTCTTCTGTCTTCTGTCTTCTGTCTTCTGTCTGACGGTCACCCCTGTATATGCTGCGAATAAACCGATAACAAGGGGGGATGAGCCTGCAGTAGTTGAGCATGTCATAAAGGTAGAGGGGAGCGTTGAAAAGCCGAGGGTTATTTTTATTGTTCCAAGGTCTAAATTATGGAGAGATGATATTTTTAGAAAGAGTTTTATTGTGGATATATTAAGGCCTATATATCCAAAACTTTCAATAAATGAGGAGGGTTCTGACAGGAATTTAAGGAGGTAAATTCTATGGAGATATTAGCAGGTTTTTTTAAGGATGGCGGGTTGTTCATGTATTTTATACTCGTAGTTTCTATTGTTGGTGCGGCAATAATGATAGAGAGAGGGGTTGTCCTGATATACAAATATAATGTAAACGGAAGGGCACTCTGGGACAGGGTCAGCAAATTTATAGAAGAAGGGGATGTTGATAAGGCAAAAGTTTTATGCAACGGCTCAAGTGTCCCGCTTTTTAGGATTTTAAACGCAGGGTTGCTTGCCTCAAATAACTCTGAAAAAGAGGTTCAAAATAGAATTGATGAGGTTGCACTAGAGATTATTCCATCAATTGATAAAAGGGTTGCCTATCTTGCCACACTTGCCAATATTGCAACACTCTTAGGTCTTCTTGGAACCATTCAGGGGCTTATACAGGCGTTTTCTGCTGTTGCAAGTGCAGATCCTTCCCAAAAGGCGGCGCTCCTTGCCGGGGGTATTTCAATAGCCTTATATACCACAGCCTTCGGCCTCATAGTGGCAATCCCAATGCTTATAATGTATACAATACTTCAGGCAAAGGCACATAAGATTATAGACGAGATAGATGAATTTTCTGTAAAACTAATAAATATATTGAGGAGGAAAAGTGGCATACAGGCCAAGTAAAAGGAGACGTCATTCAGTTCTGTCAGAGGATATTAACCTTACTCCCATCCTTAATATCTTCATGATAATCATTCCATTCCTTCTGCTGACTGCTGTATTTGCAAAGACATCTATCATTGATATCTATCTGCCTCAGGAAGGGCGGGAGGCTAAGGATAATATGTCCTCACAAGCTCTACAAATTCTTACTGTGAAGGTAACGGAGATAGGGTTTGAGCTTGATGGTATAGGTAATGGGATATTAATACCAAGAATAGGCAAAAATTTAAACTTTAAACAGCTTACAACCGAGCTTATAAAACTTAAAGATAAAAATCCTGATAAAGAAGAGGTGGTTCTTTTGTTTGACCCGAATACACCTTACGACTTGATAGTAAATATAATGGATACTACGAGAGAAGCAACAGAGATAATTGAGGGGAAAAGCGTAAAAAGGCCGCTCTTTCCACTTGTATCACTCGGGGAGAATAGTTAAAAATATGCCATTTTCACCGTCTAAGAAAAAGAAGAGGAGGTCAAGACTTACAGTTGCAACACTGACCCTTACCTCCATGATGGATATGTTTACAATAATCCTCCTTTTTCTGCTAAAAAGTTATTCTGCAGAGGGGGATATTCTGACAGCTGACCCAAAACTTAAACTCCCTGTTTCTACATCCAAAGAGCCGCCGAAGATGAGGTTGATTCTTCAGGTTACCCCTGAAGATATAATGGTTGATGGCGTAAAGGTGGCAGAGGTGGGGAAGGATATGGATAATAAAGAACTTCTTATAAAGCCCTTGCTTGACAAGTTGAATGAAAATCGGGCAAAGACGGAATTTATTTCAAAGAGTAATCCCTCACTAAAATTCAAGGGAGAGGTTTTAATACAGGGGAATAAAGATATACCATTTTTTCTTCTTGAAAAGGTCATGTATACATCTGGGCAGGCAGGTTACAGCAGCATATCGCTTGCGGTTATATCCCGTGAATAAAAAGAAGGTTTTTTTTATATCTATTCATAAAAAAGGTAAGGGATATTACGAGATTATACCCAAAAGACATCTTACCATTGGAAACTACCCTGACTGTGATATCTTGGACTCCGTCGCAGGTCTTCCCGAAAGACATCAATTGCTTAAAAAAGCAGGAGGAAGATATTATATTAGAATACCTCCAGGGATTGATGGGATTATTACAAACGAAAATAAATCGCTCTCTTTGAAGGATGTTGTAGAATTTGATTTATTAAAAAAGAGAAGTGATTGCTATCTCTTTCCGCTTCCCAAAAAAGGTGAATGCCGATTAACAATAGGAGAGCATACACTAATCTTTGGCTATAAGAACAGAGCTATTTCAGAAAGAAAACCTGATAAAATAGATAGCTCTTTGAAGAAATCTTTTATAGGCAGAGAAAATTATTCCTTTTTTTTAATCCTTTTTTTTTCTCTGATTATTCATTTTTCAGCAGTCGGTTATCTTAATTCTTTAGAAATAAAAAAAGAGAAGCCGATAGATGCTATTAATAAGATACCTCAGAGATTTGCAAAGCTCATACTTCAACCGCCTCAAAAGAAGGTTTTAAATACTGCTGTAAATAAACTTCCAATAGAAAAAAAAGAAGAAAAAATTGAAGATAAAAAAGAAGAGGAAACAAAAAAGAAAGATGACAAAGAGGTAAAGCCATTAGAGGAGATTAAGGAGGTTGAAACTGCAGAAAAAGTTAAGGAAAAGATACAGAATCAGGAAAACTATGAGAAGGAAATTGCTATGCTCAATCCTCCGGAGAAACTTACAGCTAACAGAGAGGCAGTTAGAGAAAAAGTAAAAACCAAAGGGCTTTTAGGGGTCATAATGGCAAAGGCAACCCCAGATGAAATCTCAAGTGATGCCGTATTCAGGGATGTTGATAAATTAGTAAAAGGCATTGAAAAGGAGAGAGGTGATAAGGAGACAGAAGATTTACTTAAAATAAGGTCAGGTAAGATTGATGATTTATCAAAAAAAATCACTGAAAATTCATTTAAAATCAAATATAGGGATACGAATGAAATAATAGCTGAAAAAAAAGAAATCCTAAAGGAAGATTTAAATAGGAATAAGGAAAATTTTTCTCCCGATGCCAGGAAGAGAAATGAGGCAGAGGTTTATAAAACAGTTAACACATATGTAGGGGGACTTAAATATCTATACAATAATGAACTAAGAAAAAATCCCTTATTAAAAGGAAAAGTAACGGTAAAAATTGTTATCTCTCAGGATGGTAAGATTGTTAAGTCTGAGGTTGTTTCATCCACACTTGGCTCGCCTGAATTAGAAGAGGCAATTATTAATCGGATATATAGGTGGCGTTTTCCTGAACTGAATGGTGTTGATGATTTTACAATAGATTATACATTTGACTTTGCTCCTGTTGGCTGAAAAATAAAGACATATTAATCCGCAGATTTTCATAAACTTCTAAAAAATATTTTTACAAAAAATGGAAGAAATTACAAGGTCAAATCATTGCAATTTTATGATACCGATGTGTTATAATATCCAATATCTTCTTGGCGGCGTAGCTCAGTTGGTTAGAGCGGAGGTCTCATAAGCCTCATGTCCGGGGTTCGAATCCCTGCGCCGCCACCATAATATTTAGCCACAGATTTATACAGATTTTCACACATAAAAAATAAGGGGATGTACAGGATAATCAGGATTTTTATTTATCCCCTTCATCCTGTATCTCTGTTAGACAAGGTGCCAAAAATAAAATCACATTTTTCCTGTCAGTCTTGCGGTTATCAATCAACAAAGTGGATGGGCAGGTGTCCTGAATGCGGAGAGTGGAATACATTTGTAGAAGAGAGAGAAAATGCAGAAGATAAAACAAGATGGTCGGGAGAAGAAAGGGGTGCAGTAAAACCCATTCCTATTTCTGAAATAGAGAGCTGCTATGAAAAGAAGCTGATTTCAGGAATTGCTGAGTTTGACAGGGTTTTGGGCGGGGGGATTGTGCCCGGCTCTCTAATCCTCATTGGCGGCGATCCGGGTATTGGAAAATCGACCCTCCTCTTGCAAGCTTCTGCTAAAGTAAGTAAAGATGCTGGTGTAGTCCTTTATATATCAGGGGAGGAATCGGGGAGTCAGATAAGATTAAGGAGTGACAGGCTCGGCAGTTTTTCAGACAGACTCCTCATACTTTCAGAGACATGCCTTGAAGATATTATCCCGCATATTAAAAAGGTAAATCCCTCACTTATTGTAGTAGATTCCATTCAAACCATCTATACCACACAACTCCAATCTGCACCGGGGAGCATAAGTCAGGTAAGAGAGGTCTCGTTTCAGTTAATGCAAATCTCAAAAAAAATCGGTATAGCTACATTTCTTATCGGGCATGTTACTAAAGATGGGGCGATTGCGGGCCCAAGGGTTCTTGAGCATATGGTTGATACTGTCCTTTATTTTGAAGGTGACAGGGGGCATACATTCAGGGTCTTAAGGGCGATAAAAAATAGATTCGGTTCAGTAAATGAGATAGGTGTGTTTGAGATGAAGAATAACGGGCTTGAGGAGGTGACAAATCCATCCGAATTGTTCCTCTCCGAGATGCCAAGTAATATTTCAGGTTCAGTCGTTGTATCCAGTATAGAAGGGACAAGGCCTATCCTGGTAGAACTTCAGGCACTTGTAAGCTATTCAAACCTTAATATGCCAAGACGAATGGCAACAGGTGTTGACCCTAACAGGGTATCACTTTTGATTGCCATACTTGAGAAGAGGGTCGGACTTCACCTGCAGGGCGAGGATATTTTTGTAAATGTAGCGGGTGGTGTAAGGATTGATGAGCCTGCTGTTGACCTTGGAATTATATCTGCAATAGCATCAAGTTTTAAGGATAAGCCCGTTGATGCAAAGACAGTAGTAGTGGGAGAGGTTGGTTTGGCAGGGGAGGTAAGGGGAGTCACTCATATAGATAAAAGATTAAGTGAGGCATCAAAACTGGGTTTTACCCGCTGCATAATTCCAAAGATTAAAAGGGATATTTTAAGAGATATAAAGATAGAAACAATAGAGGTGTCATCAGTTGGAGAGGCATTGGAGGTTTTGCTTTGACTAAAATAATATTTTATGATATTATATTTTATCGGCAAGGAGTGTAAAAATTCCTTGCCGTTGGCTATTTTAACAACTAAAACAAAGGAGGCTTGATGTTTAAAAAAGGGGAAAAGGTTATGTACCCTGCCCACGGTATAGGTGTTATAGATGAGATTGAGCAAAAAACAATCGTGGGAAAGAAAAGATTGTTTTATATAATAAGGATTTTGGAAAATGGAGTAACGGTAATGACACCGGTGGATAATGTAGATAAGGTAGGTTTGAGGGGATTGTCTGATAAGAAAGAGATAAATAAGGCATTAAAGATACTCCGTCAAGAGGTTTCGTTAAGCTTAAATGAAAATTGGAATAGAAGGCAGAAGGGATATTTCAACAAGATAAAGACAGGTTTTTTGTTTGATGTGGCTGAGGTATATAGAGATTTATATCTATTACAGATGGAGAAGGAGCTTTCATTTGGTGAAAGAAAGATGCTGGATAATGCAAGGTTTCTTATTGTCAGTGAGATAGCAGAGGCAAAGGGGATAGAGGTGAAAAAGGCTGAAAAGATTGTTGAAAAGGCTGTTTGTTGATAAAGGATTTAAGATAACGAAAGGTGGTGATGTAGTAAGGAAAGGAGGTGAAAATTATGATGATAATCAGAGGGTTGCTTCTGATTATGTTTGCATCTATCGGCGGTGCAATAGGTTTATTGGCAGGCAAGGGAACTGAGGCAGGTATAGCTGGACTTATAATTGGGGCAATTATTTCATTTGTTATTATTATACTTGAGAACCGTCTCAGGGAACTGCCGGCAAAGGTTATAATCGGCGGTGCAATAGGGGCTTTAGCCGGACTCGTCGCAGCAAATCTTTTTATCTATTCTCTGTCAAGTCCATTCATAGGCATTGAATCAACTCTCCTAATTAATGTCTTAATCAAAACATTCTTTGGATATCTCGGCTTGGTTATTGGTGCTGAAAAGGCAGTGATCTTTGATTTATCCCATTACAGGGCAATTATAAGGGGAAATAAATCAGGAGAGCAAAATATAAAGATATTGGATACGAGCGTCATCATTGACGGAAGGATTGCGGATATCTGTGAGACAGGTTTTCTGGAGGGGCAGATTATAATTCCACAGTTCATCCTTAAAGAGCTCCAGCAAATCGCAGATTCATCGGATTCAATGAAGAGAAACCGCGGCAGGAGGGGGCTTGATATCCTTCAGAGGATTCAGAAGAATTCAGACCTTGATATAAAGATTGTTGATGACGATTTTCCCAAGATTAGGGAAGTGGATGGAAAGCTTGTAGCACTCTGCCAGAAGATTGGCGGGAAGGTAGTTACAAATGATTTTAACTTGAATAAGGTAGCCGAGCTTCAGGGGGTTCCTGTGCTAAATATAAATCAATTGGCAAATGCTGTTAAGCCGGTAGTGCTGCCTGGCGAGATAATAAGTGTTTATATTCTCAAGGAGGGCAAGGAATATAATCAGGGGATTGGTTATTTGGATGACGGGACGATGATTGTGGTTGATAATGCCCGCAGGGAGATTGGAAAGAGTGTAGAGGTAGTCGTAAGCAGTGTCCTTCAGACAACTGCAGGGCGGATGATATTCACAAAACTAAAAGAGGATGTAGAAAGGGAAGAGATTTACAGCGTATCGCGATAGAGCAAGTTATATTTTTTTGAGAGTTTTTCGGTTTGTCTCTATTGTTTTCTCTATGTCCCTGTCTGAATGCGATAGAGATACAAAGCCTGCTTCAAACTGGGAGGGGGCTAAATATATGCCCCCTTTCAGCATCATGGAGAAGTATTTAGAGAACCTATTTGTATCTGAAGTCTTTGCTGTTGCGTAGTCTATTACCTCTGTATCTGTGAAGAACATAGAGAACATTGAGCCTACCCTTGCTGAATAGACAGGGATTCCGGACTCTTTAGCCCCATCTTCCATTCCTTTACATAATTTTTCAGAAATCTTATTTAATTTATTATAGACACCTGTCTTGGATAATATTTTAAGGGTTTCTATGCCGGCAGTCATAGCAAGGGGATTTCCTGATAGTGTGCCTGCCTGATATACTGGTCCGGCAGGTGCTACCATCTCCATAATCTCTCTCTTTCCTCCATAAGCACCTACAGGAAGCCCCCCTCCGATAATCTTGCCAAGGCATGTTAAATCAGCCTTTATATTGTATAATTCCTGTGTCCCGCCATATGCAACCCTGAAGCCTGTCATTACCTCATCAAATATAAGGACGATTCCATATTTTTTTGTAACTTCTCTTAACC
>Ga0209317_1001258_pt1 | contig 23280 bp, 16 predicted proteins | sample RifGroB2_FD_183994 | JGI IMG/M metagenome (GOLD analysis project Ga0209317, IMG submission 183994) | Soil microbial communities from Rifle, Colorado, USA - Groundwater B2 (SPAdes) (version 2) | ecosystem: Environmental > Terrestrial > Soil > Unclassified | place: Rifle, Colorado | collected...
AGAGGAGAATCTGTTGCAAATCGGATCCGGAACCAAGAAGTCTGTGCTTATCACTGTGCTGTGCATTGCAGCAATCCATGCGTTTGCTATCGCAGCAATGGCAGTCACCACCCCCGTGGTGGGCTCCTTTGCTTACGATGCATGGAAAATTTTCGTGCTCGACGGCATAAAAGGGGCGATCGGCGCTTCTGTCGTCGTCGGCCTGGTAGCTCTCGGCGCTTATGAGTTCAAAAAAAGCCCGATGGCTGGCGGCGCCACCATCGTCACCGGGGCCATCATCGCCAAGGCCAATACCGTAGCTACCACCCTTGGCGCAATGCTTTTCTAACCGACAGGCGGGGCGCTTCAAGATTGGGCGCTCCCGCCTAGCAGGAGGCAGTAATGGAAAAAATGTTCCCATCATACCTGAGCGCCCCGTTAGCCATCCTTTGGTGGGACTATGATGTTTTCATGCTCGCCATAATGATGCTGATCCTGTCGCTGTTCATCGGCGGCATATTCTGGCTGGCCACAATAGCCGTACCCCTCGCTTACTGGTACGTGCAAAAAGGCAAGCCGAGAGGCTACCTCAAACATCTTTACTACGCCGCAGGTATCACAACTTTTAAGGGTTACCCCAACTATTTTGAAAGGGAGTTTCACGAATGATCTTCTCAACGCATCTGTCAAAAACTCTCCGCACCATGGCCGCAAACCGGCTTCTGACCTTCGTTTGCATCGTCATGGCAGGGTGCAGCATCATGAACCATTACAGCTTGAAACAGGCTCTTACATATCAGCGCACTATATTGCTGCCCATGAAAGTCACCGAGAAAATGTCATTCCAGGGTAACGATGCCGACGACAGTTACTTCCGTGATACAGCGCACCATATTGCGTCACTGGCGTTCACCTACTCGCCGGCTACCGCGCGGGGTAACTTCAACGATGTACTTACCACCTATGATCCTGAACTCTACGCGAAGGGGAAAAAAGAGCTCTCGGCCCTTCTCCAGAAAGTTGAAGTTGCCCGCGTCTGCTCAGTTTTTTACCCCCACAGCTTCAAAATAAGTCGTGCAACTAACAGTATAGAAATGAGCGGCCTTCGCAGGCTCATCGCAGAAGATGGTTCAATGCCCGAAAACATGCAGAAAACCTATGTCTTGAAATACAGGTTGGCCGATGGGAAGTTCATGCTCCAGGGAATAGAAGAGAAAGCAGCGACATCCGATACCCCTGTTGAGCAGTTCAAACAACTCCAATAGTCAGCAGAAAGCAGTGAAGGAGCAACAAATGTTAAAACTTTCATCCTTAATATTCCTTGTGAGCCTCTGCTCTGTTCAGGCTTTTGCTAATGACATGATGCCGGTTGACTTCCCCGTTCCGCCAAAAAAACCGGCGTCGAAAGAGGCTCTGAAGACGGTAACTTTCATTGGTAGCCATGCGCCGGCCCCGGCTGAAGGGTCGCAATCGGATCCTACTTCCTCCAAAAGGCCGATGGACGGCTTGGTGTTTGATGACACTGGCACAGTTATGCCGGAAGTCTCCACTGCAGTCCGGCTCTCCAACATGGACGTGAACAGGATTACCTGCGCTGGTGAGATTAAGGACATCGTTTGGTCGCAGGAAAAGCCGGTGAAGGTTAAATGGTTAGACAAGGAAGCCTACATCAAGTTCCAGCCACTCGAACGCGATACCGACGCCAAGCTGTTCTATGCGACGGAACCGGTTGAGCTTTTCGTAATGTGCGGTGGCGCCACCTACCAGATCATAGCAGTGCCCAGCGCAATGCCAGCTCAAACGATCCGTCTAACGTCTAAGTTCGCAGACAAGATCAAGACGAACAATGAAATGTACGGCGTGATGCCATTTGAGAAGAAGGTCATGGCCCTGCTCAAGACCGTTTATGTCGACGAAATTCCCGAATCATTCTCGGTTAAAAAATTCGGCACCGTGATCGATGCCTACAGAGAGATCGAGCTTACTCTCAAGCGGATTGTGCAGGTAGAAGGCGAAGGCCTACTGGTTAAGGAATACATCGTAACACTGCGCGAGGGTGGGCCGGATCTATTCGAATTGGATGAAAAGATGTTCCTTAAGAGCAAACTGGTTAACCGCCCGGTAGCCATTGCGATAGACAAGCTGAAGCTGACCAGGGGAGCATCCTCGCGCATCCTTGTGGTAGAGCTCTCGAAGGAGAACGCACAATGAGCGATTTGGTAAAGAGGGGACGTGAATATATCGCCAAAATGGACCCGCAGCAGCACCGCAAGATGGTCCTTATTTGTCTGGTCATTGCCGTGATTGCTGTGTCGGTCGGCTGGTCGAAGTTGAGCAGGAAGAATGAAGGGCCGCCGGTTCTAGCTAGCAAAGACACCACACCCAAGGAACTCCTCCCTGACAGCGACTTACTTGCCAAAACACAGATTGGTGAAAGCCGCAAGCAAGTGGATGAAATGAACCAGAAAATGGCAGACCAACAGAAGATCCTTGACGAGATGAGACTGCAAAAAGGCACGGAAACTCCTACCAGTCTGCTGCCCGGAGTGCCCCTGCCAAGTATGCCGCAAGTAGGTGCGGCCGAAGCTGCCAGAGGGAGATCCGGTCAACCTCCCATGCCGCTGCCTCCTCCTAGTAGCCCGGGATCGTACCAGATGCAGCCGCAACAACAATTCGCTCAGATGGCTCCGCCAGAACCGCCTAAGCCAACCTTCCGGCGAATCGGTGACATCGAGATGACCTCTAACCCCGGCGCCAAGGAATCAAAGGATGGCATAGAGGCGAAAGAGGATAAAAAAAAAGTGCCGGTGAAGATCACGCTTCCGAGCGGGAGTCATATGAAAGCGCAGCTCTTGAATGGAGTAGACGCGCCTATCGGGGGGGGCGGTAAGTCCAACCCTGTGCCGGTCCTGGTCAGAATTCAAGACATCGCGACCTTGCCCTCCTCGATCAGGATGAACCTCAAAGGCTGCTTCGCAATTTGTGACGGATATGGAGAACTTAGCACCTCAAGGGCGAATCTGCAGGTCCGGAGCATCAGTTGTCTCGATCGAACTGGCAAAGCAGTAATAGACCAACAGGTTGAAGGGTACCTGGTCGATGAAGACGGCAAAGCCGGACTGAAAGGGATCACCGTATGGAAGGGGGCAGAGATCGTGACCCGAGCAGCTTTCGCCGGGTTCCTTCAAGGGGTAGGGTCGGGGGTTAAGGCGGCAACAGCGTCAACCAACATCACCCCCGTAGGCGTGACATCGCTCAGTTCCTCGGCTGCGGATATTGCTCTGGGTGGGGCTGGCCAGGGGATAGCAACCGCAGCAGACGAGCTCCAGAAAATGTATATGGAACTCGTACATCAGTCCCTTCCCGTTGTCTCCGTAGGGGCGACTAAACAGGTCACGCTGATCATCCTGAAAAAAGCAGAACTGGTGCTCAATGAAGTTACCAGCGCGAAAGGGGTTCTCCAATGAAACGAGCTAACGTCATAAACACGATTAAGATGGCTGCACTGCTAGCCGTAATCCTTATAAACAGCGGTTGCACGTCGATGCTTAATCCCTTTGATGCGAGCGACTTCAACTGTCCCTCTACGGATACAGGCAAATGCATAAGTGTCACAGACGCGTACAACGAGGCTACCAACAACAGCAGCGGCAGCGGCTACCGAAGCCCTTTCATAACCGAAGTACAGCCGGAACAGGAGCCCAAGAAAGGCTCCAAGAAGGGCTCCACGAAGGCTTCCAAGAAGGCTTCCAAGAATGATGAAGTCGACAACAGGGTATCTATCACAGGTATAGCCGCATTCCCGCCCTTGTCTGCCTCGGAGAAGGGGTATCAGGACGCCACCTATGACAAGCTGGCTGGCCTCCTCAAGAAACCGGTGTCCCCGATTGTGGCCCCGGCTGATGTTGTCCGGGTGCTCATGCTCCCCTATAAGAGCGGCGGCGATGAGCTGTTCATGTACCGCTACTCGTATTTCATTGCGTCCACTACCAAGTTCGTCATCGGCGATTATCTGGTCGAGGAGGAACGCTAATGCCGTTCAAGATGCTATCCCGTTTCTTCAACAGCGCCGATGCAGCAACCACCGGTGACCTGGAAGGAATGACAAGGCGCAATAAGTTCTCCAAGTACCTTGCGTGTGAAGCCTACGACCCTTCGACAAAGCTGTACCACAACATCGACGACACCGTCGGGTTCATGTGGGAATGCAAGCCGCTGTATTTCGCAGGTGGGGAGACCATCGCAAAACTGGAAGGCGTCTTCCGGCTTAAAGTTCCTGCAGGAACCATCATGCAGTTCATCCTTTTTGGCGACAAGCACATCGACCACATCATCGACGCTCACAAGAGGGCCACGGTAAGAACCGACATCCCTCTGCTGACAGAAGGCACCAAAGCGTTCGCGGAATATCTCAAAGCGGGAACTGAGGGCCTGGACGCGATGAAAGGTATCCCTATCCGGAACCTACGGCTTTTCGTGACCATCAAGTTCCCGAATAGCCGCAAAGAAGAAGGACTTTCACCGGACGATATCTTTAACGCCATTCAGGAGTCGCTTAAGAGCGCGCAACTGCACCCTGAGGCGATGTCTCCGGAAAGGTACCTTTCCTTCATGCGCAGGTTTTTCAACGACCGACCGACAACGGCAAAGTACGCCGAAAATGGTTGGCAAGAGGATCTTATCGGCCAGTGGGATAAGGATCACAACCTGAATGCCCAGATCATAAACGCTGACACTGAAATCCGCAGAGAGAAAAAAATCCTGTATGTCGGCGAGAAGGCCTTCAAGTGCATGACTCCGAAGTCCATGCCTAGCCACGTTTCCCCGATCCAGACCAACCAGCTTTTTGGGGAAATCGAGGGTATGGCGAGTGACACGAACCAGATAACTTCTGAATTTATGTACACGCTCAACGTGATTTTCCAAGATATGAATATGAAAATCCATGCGAAAGCGAACTTCTTGATGACCCAAGGAACTATCGCCTCGTTATCCACTTCCCTCAATGCCAAGAAGCAGGAAATCGCTTGGGCCACGAAGGAGTTAGAAGACAAGGTGCCATTTCTGAGGGTCATGCCGCTCATGTGGGTATGGGAGCACAAGGAAAGCAAAAGGCCGATCGGTCAGAGTTACGCGCGCGCCTGGCGAATTATGGAAGCTCAGCGGTATCTGATGCAGGAAGAAACTATCCTTCTCGAACCGCTCCTGATCGCAGCGCTTCCGTTCGGACTTTATAATCACAACAACAACCTGGATGAACTGGAGCGGGACTTCATAGCGCCGGCAACCTCGATCACCCCCATTCTCCCAATCCAAGGAGATTTTTCGGGCGGCGGATCACCAGTACTCCAATACATAGGTCGGAAAGGCCAGCTGATCAACATCGATATTTACGGCGAAGGTGCCCAAAATTTTAACGCTCTCGTCTGTGCCTCGGCAGGCAGCGGAAAGAGCTACAACATGAATTCAATTTTGAAGGCTTATTACGGCAGCGGTGCCAAGATTCGTGTGGTGGACATCGGGCACTCATATAAGAAGGCAACAGAAATGTACGGGGCAAAATACATCGACTTCTGTCCCGCTTCCAACATCTGCCTCAATCCTTTCACCAACATCGCCAAAGGAGACCACCTTTCCGAAGAGGACAAAATCGAGGTCTTCCAAGTAGAAATGGTAAACATCGGATTGCTTATCTTACAAATGGCGACATCGGCAACAGGTAAGATGGCTGACGACAAGGCGGAGACAGCATCGACTCTTTCCAGAGATGCCGTTACATGGGCGTGGGAAAAAGCGGGCAACGACGCCGATATTGACCACGTCCACGAGTTCCTTGAAACGTACCCTCGTCATGCAGGGGAAGGGCACGAAGAGTCGCTTGACCGTTGGTCTGAGGAAAACCTTCGTGAGCGGGCTTCGATAGCTCGAATGCTGGCCTTCAACCTCAAAGAGTTCAAAAGTACCGGATCCTTCGGAAAGTGGTTCAACGGCAAAGCCAACCTCGACATCTCACAAGATGATTTCGTCGTTCTCGAGCTTGGATCGCTTCTCAACCAGCCGGCACTGTTCTCGATCATCACCACGCAGGTCATCAACGCCGTAACCCAGGACATCTACCTGTCGGACCGCGGAACCCCGCGTTTCCTGGTGTTCGATGAGGCCCACATGTTCTTAAAGCAGAACGCGAAGACGGAAGGGATCTCTACCACCATAAATAACGCTTATCGGATGTTTAGGAAATTTGGGGCATCGTGTTGGATTGTTACGCAGGCCCTTTGTGACCTTCTAGACTTCGGTCCGGTGGGCCGGGTTATCCTCCAGAACTCCGCATACAAGTTCCTGCTGGAATCCGGTGACTTCAACCGCGCCAAAGACGAAAAGCTGATCCAGTACGATGACTTCGTAATGTACCTCCTTAGCACAGTGAAAACCAACGTGCCTCACTACAGCGAGATCTTCATGGACACCCCGTTCGGTATCGGGGTGGGCCGTCTGTGCACCGATAGATTCAATTATTTTATTAACACCAGTTCGGCCAAAGACATCAGCAAAATCAACACTGTTATGAACGAAGAGGGAGTAGATTATGCCCAAGCAATTCGCAAGATCATTGACAGGGAAGCTCTGGCCCACTAGCCTCCTTCTGCTATTATCTGCCTCAACCTATGTGGGCGCTGCTTCAGCGCCCGCAATCCCTGTTTACCCTGATTATGCTGTCGAGGACAGTGTCCGGGCAGTGCAAGGGGCCTCTGCCGACGAAACGGCGGTTCGAGGGGCCTACGGGTCCAAAAGCTCTATGCAGCAAAACGCTATAAATCCCTTTGTCGGCAACAACCAAAACCTTCACACACTGGACGGCACAAAGCAGGGGAATATAGCGATGGCCACCCCCTCATCCAACGCCTTCGTCACGCTTGCCGTTTCTCCGCCAACCTCAGCCGGCGACATCGCCACCATCGCTGTAAAGCAGGACCTACTAGACGGATCTCCTACCCTAACGATGGCAAAGCCTGCCGCTCCTTTTGGCGTCGTTTCCGGCATCTGTGCTAATGGCGTTATCAGTTGCGCGGCTGGCACCTTTTCTGGGTGTAATTACTACCTTTGGGATGCACCTGGCGGAAAGATACAGCTCACAAAAGCTGTTTTGACTGATATGGCCGGGTGTTATGGCATAAACAGCGCGAGCGGCAGCAGCCCCGCTATTATCAACCTCGATTCGATTGTACGAGACCTGGGCGCCGGCGCGGTTGCTTCCGTGATGAAGTATAGTCCCCGATACACCATCTCGGGAACTGATGCGAATGCCGGGAGCATCTCCTACTTCGGCAGGATTGTCGAATCAACCTCTAGCGTGCCCGGGTACGCTCCAGGGACGGTGCTAAAGGAAGGCACTATTCCGGTAACAAAAGCATCGAGTTGGGATAGTGGCGGGGCAATGAGTAACCCTCCAATGTCAGGAACGCCATTGCCCGGGAAGTATACGTTTAACACCAATACGCTTGGCCCCGACTCGGACGCGGAAATTCAGGCACAAGCAGCGAATCCCAACAGCTACCTCTCGATGTTCCAAAATTCGGCGGCGGCGGCGAACTCGCTGACAAAAGCTGTCCAATGCACCATGAATAACCAGATTAAGATCGAACCAGGCGTTAATTTTTGCGACGAGCCACCGCCCTCTACTATGCTGCGCGAAGTCCAGTTCACCCAGTATTACAAGGTACGCAAAGAAACCATAACAACTGGTGGCGATGGAGACAACAACAGACCGGTCCCGCCACAATATCCCTCGGGGTTCGTTCTATCCCAGATCCTGGCGCCAATAACCGTTTCGGAAAGTGGCATTCTAGGAATACCGCACGCCTATGCTTACCCTTCAATCGGAGCACTCGTCTTGGAGGATCAATACTCCCCTTGGAAGTGCGATGACTGTGGCGCGTTTTGCGGAGACTACACCTGCTACAATTCAGACAGAAACCAGTATTACTCCCAATGTACCCGTACATATGACAACCAGGTAACAACTCAAGTCAACTCCACTCCTTCCTGCGCCGTCTTGGACACGACAAGCGGATGTTCGATCACTGACGAAATTGTGGATGGCGTGGTTGTAATGCAGTCCGGCGTACATAAGTTCACCCCGGCCGCAGGCTGCTACAAAACCGTCTTAAGTTCCACTGGCCTTGAGTACAAAATCCCGTTGCCTTGGTGCCAAAAGACTCGCACATATATGTGCCCGAACACAGCACCGAGTTTTGATCTTTCCGGCTTAGACCGGATGAAAGCTGCCTCGGCAACAGCCAATTTGTCAGTCACCGGCGGCAATTATCAGATGGATTACACCGACAAACGCCAAAATTCCGATGGCACATGGACCTCGACTTCCCAGAACGCGGTGCTCGGTACAGTCAATACGGACGGAAGCTGTGAGAAGATGTGTAAAGTGAGCCGCCCCGCAGTCAATACCTCTGTAGGTTTCAACGGCGCCGCAAATGAGACCCTCGTCGACATAACCTCTATTGATACGATCTACAACTCGTGTTCTCCTACGTGCGAGACGCTACCTGGTGACACGATCATCCAGGACTGCGCATGCCTCGACACTTTTTCGGATGCCGTTGTTGCAATATCCATCCTCCAGCAGGCCAAAATCGAATCCATCTGCTCCTCAACGCCTTAGATCAGCCCTTCCTTCTTTACGCCCAAGCGGACTTTCTCTGAAAAGTGTCTGCCCGCTTGGGCATATTGATCTAAAGCGCAATCCCCTCCCAAATTCGTCCTTTGCGTTTCAATCCTTTTATATGCGGGGGCCGTTCTATGCTTCAATCCAGAAAAATGCTTTTTGTGGGAGTAATTTGCCTTCTGGTAAATATCTTCTATAGCCACAAAGCATTAGCCGCCACAGCATGCGACACAGCCAAATTTGGGCAATTCTTCAAGTCTGGGGGGCAAACCTTTGCGCTCGCAACGCAGCCTATGACTTGGGAAGAAGCCAATCAAGTGGCGAGAGCGGCTGGCGGCGAGCTGGCGGTTATACCCGACGCCACGATCAATGATGAAATACAAAGTAAGCTCTCAGCTTCTTTCTCGACAAACCCTTCTGGGGCAAAAGAAGCATGGATAGGACTCACCGATCCTGCCAACTCTGCGACCTATTGCATCGATGGACAAACCACCCCCTGCACCCCAATGCCTGAAAGGTTTAGTTGGTTATCTGGCAGCTCTACTTACACGAATTGGGCTGCGAGTAAGCCTGACAATAGATGCACAGTCGCTGAACGGATAGCAAACCCAAATTACGCTTGCTACGGTGAGGATTGGGCGACCATGCAGGCAGGTGGCACATGGGATGATGATGGGAACCATGGCCCGACCGAACTGAAGCTGAAAGGCATCGTCCAATGGTCAAATATTCTCATTTGTGTCCAAGACACCGTCCCGATATCAGCACCTACTGGAGACATATTAGACCCGTCTGCGGGCCTTTGGTGCGCATCTCAAGATATGTCCACATTCAAGCAATGTGTGCCCACCGAGGGCGGCGGAACTATTTGTCCTTCAGACAAGGTGGCGTGTAATGCCGTCCTCGACACTCCCGTATGCCCACCGGGAACTACGCTAGATTCGGTCCGGCACATGTGCCAGGCCAACCCGGTTATAAAATGTGGGTCAGGGTATACATGGGATCAGACCATTGACAAATGTGTCGCAACAGCCATTTGTGCGGGTAATGGTGTTCTGAGCACGATTGCCGACGTTTGCGAAACAACTGTCGCTCAAATTTGTCCAACCGGCTTCACCTATGATGCCTTAAGCGATAGCTGTAAAAAGCCGGTAGATTGCGGTACTGGGGCTTACAACTCAGCTCTCGACAGGTGCGAAGCCTCCCCGGCATATTCTTGCTCCGATCCAAGCTACTCATACAACTCCGGGGCTGGCCGCTGTGAAAAAGCTCCTGTATGCAGCCAAGGAAGCTATAACTCCACCTTCAATATTTGCATTCAGACCGTGACGCCTACTTGCCCTGATGGTTATGTGCTGGAAAATGGTAGATGTGAACTAATCCCGCAATGTAGTCAAGGCACATATAATCCGGTAACAAACAAATGCCAGAGTGGTTCCAGTTATCCCGCAGTCAGTTCAAGTCAGCCTGCTTTATACGACAAACCCGTATATATATGTGCTGATTTTGGACGAATTGATCAAGTCCAATTAGGTGGTTGTATCGCTCCTTCAACATTATATGCTGCCCGGACTCCATATACTGGATCCAAAGCACTTTATTATTATGGAACCATTTCATCTCTCGGTATGTTCGCTGCAACAAAATCAATCAGTACAGTACAACAACCGATATATTCCGATATATATGGTTACGCTAGTACAGGCCCCCTTCCAGGACTTGTGCCTTTCTACCTGTACTCTGGCCCTTTTTATGGTTCGGGATCTGTTATCTACATAAATGACAATTACCCTCTCGGCGGCTATCTGGCAACTGCGCCTGGCACTTATGGCGATGGCGGCACTCCTGACTCATGTCCTAGTGGTGGGACACTGGTTGGTGCCACATGTTCCAGTATCGTTGAAACAAACCCGACATGCCCAGGTGGTAACTTCCAAGATAATGGGGTGTCGGGTGATGTGTGCTGGGCCAATTACACGCCTTCATGCCCATCAGGGATGACTTACGACGCTGGTGCCGGTTCTTGCACAATAGCCCCGACGTGCAGTAACGGGCTTTTAGACGGAGGGGCAGACAAGTGCTTCCAGGCATCATCGGATGGTTGCGCCAGTGGCTATTCTCTCTCTGGTGGTATCTGCATAGTTGAACCTGCAGTTGCTGTCTGCGCCCCCGGAGTCTATGACCCCACTGCTGGTGCATGCCGAGCCACCATCGCTCGGGACTGCGGAGACCAGGGTTATCTCTGGAACAGCGCTACCTCAAAATGTGAACTGCCGCCGCAATGCCCCAGTGATCCGACCTTCTCTCTAGATTCCACTAGGATTTACTCGCCTCCGATTAACCAATGCATCGAAAATCCGGAGCACTCTTGCATAACGGGAACCGCCTACAATGGCATCCCTGTTGTAAAATGCGAGGCTGTCCCTGTGTGCTCCTTCGGTGTGTATAACCCCCAAACAGGTCTGTGCTACAACAACCAACAAACCTGCCCAATCGGCGACTTTCCGTGTTCCCAACTCAGCGGTGACGCAACAATGGCGTCATCCGGCGCTCCGATGTTGTACTGCACCCCGAATCCATGCAGTAACGACACAACTTCCCAAATGGTAAGTGAGGATACCCCCGCTGGGGAAAACGACATACAACCTGACGGGGAATTAGACGCTGATGGCAACTGCACAGGGTCGATTTACATCTTCAACGGCACAGATAGCAGGTGCGTCAAGGAGGATACTCGAACCGTTATCGTCGCTGTAACCAAACTGGCTGCGCAGATTGCAGCCTCAGTCTTCCTCGGCCCCATGGGTGCATTCCTTGTTTCTGCTGCGACAAGCATCTTAGGCGATGCCGCTCTTGGCAACCTAGGAACAGGAACGATAATGGCCGTTGGATTTGCGGCGATATCGGCCGGAGTCGGTTCTTACGGCAGTGAGATGATGAATAGCGTTACGAGTTCACTCGGGGAATCATGGAACACATTGATAGGAAGTGTTGCGACGGATGTGGCTTCAACTGGAGGGACTGTCATCAACACGGCCTCTGCTACTGTATCCACGGCTAGCACGTCTACCATGAGCTCCTTAACTACCTCGATCCGAGACTCATTGGTAGAGGACTTTGGTCTTTCGGCTGCAACTGCAGATTTAGTAGTAGATAAAGGAGCGGGCGCCGCTGCAGATATGGCTGAAGCTGGTTTGTTCTCATCCTTCAGCGCAATGAAATGCTGCTACCCGGACCCGCTCAATGCAGGCTGCCTGCCAGAAGAGATCACGCAAGCGAATAACGCCAAAAACGGGCTTTGCCACATAGTCGGAAGTTACTGCGCAACAAAATGGCTTGGCGCCTGTGTAGTGACGAAGGAAACATCCTGCTGCTACGACTCCAAAATCGGCCGGATCATCGCCGAGCAGGGTAGGCCCCAATTGGCAGCTTTCGCTGGAATACCCAATGATGGATTCGGAACTCCAAAATCTCCGGTGTGTCGTGGGTTTAAGCCGGAGGAATTCCAGTACATCGACATGAGGAAGGTAGATTTTGCGGAGTTCATCGAGGACATAACCACCCGTAGCTCCGAACAGATCAAAAGTATGATGGAAAACGCTGGTAATAAATTCAGGCAAGGGCAGTTGTCCACCTCAACCCCGTAGGAGTGATGAAATGCGAATCCTGAATAACCTTTTGCTCCTGGTCACACTGATGGCAACTGTAGCATCTTCAGAAGCGGCAGTTATCGGCACAAAAGGGAACCTTTATCCCATAGCAGAGAAGGATGCATCGGTAGAGCTGGAAGAAAGAATGGCCGCCGTGGATTGGACCCAAGTAGTTTCAGAGAAGAAGATGCAAACCCAAGCGGAACAGTACAGGCCTGCCGGAATGCAGAAGCTTCCGTCCGCCCGGGTCAACAAGACATTCCTGGTCGACATGACCTACACCCTTGAAAACGACATCCCTGACGGCAAAGGCGGCGTTCTCTACCCCAAAGGATTCAGCTTCAACCCTTTGGACTACATGGCATACCCGTTCACCATCGTGGTGATAGACGCTACTAGCAAAGACCAAGTGGCCTGGTTCAAGAAGTCTCCATACTACAAGGGCCTGAACGTGAAACTGTTGCTGTCAGACGGTTCAGCAATGGAATTCTCCAAGAAAGAAGGACGAACTGAGGGGTACGCAGACGGTCTGATCGTCCGAAGATTCAAGCTGAAAGCTGTCCCTTCAGTCTTGAAACAGAATAAGAATATGATGCAGATAACAGAGGTGGTAGCCCGTGGCTCTAAAAATTAAAGCACTTTTTGCTGGCCTGATCGTTGTGGCTTCTCTGACCGGAAACGCCTCCGCAGCTCCCAGTGGCGATTTCTTTATGCCTACTGAGGTCGGAGGAGCTAACTTCTTCCCGTTCAAGGTAGGAGGTGTAGCCCAACTGGGGCAGTCCGACAATGGCAGTCCGACAAATACTAATGGGAACGTCATGAGCCCGATACGCTCTTGTCCAAACAGCAGCATTGCCGGCTTTTATCCGTGCTTAGATGTTTCCTTCTGGTCTCCGGATTTCGTTGTCGAATCTGTGAAAACACCGTACTACTCGCCCACCTTGGGGACAAGCCTCGGAGGATCCTCGGACGGACACAATTATGGTGGCACGAACAATGGCCCGGTCGACGCGCAGGTGTTCCAGCACACCCACTGGTTCCGATACCCTCTCATGGACCTACTGAAGATCATGAAGGACTTCAAGTGCCTCGAAAGAGGAAATGGCGTCGACTTAGCCTGGATGTCGGAAGTAATCCCTTGGAAGAAGGACGCTATGCTGGGAGCCCTTCTGTCGCCTGACTCGTTTCTCTTCGCCAACCCGATTGCGATAGCCAGTTGTATTCCGGAGGCCGCATCAGCTCAAGCAGATTTTCTCGTAGACAGCTTGTGGTGGTGCATGGGGGCCTGGGGCACAGTTTACCCTTTGGGGAATTACAAAGGGATCTCTGACACGACAACTGCCTCGGCCGCGCTGACAGGTAAAGCGGTTTTCGAGATGCTTCGTGGAATAGGAGGAGGCACCGGTGCGATCCTTGACCACGCTACAGCGCCGTACTGCGCTGCGACGCCTAAAAGCATCTGGGACAAGAGTCATTATAAGATGCAGTTGATAAGGCCTACCAAGAAAGCAAAAGCTGTGGTCATAGGCAAAAGTTCGTTATTTTGGGGGAAGGGCGCAAACCCTCCTTACAAGGCAGGAAACAACTCCAGCGACGAATTTATGTACATGATCTATCAGAAGTACCACTGCTGTGAAGAGATCAAATTCTGAGGATAGAGGCCAACATGAGAAAACCGTTTAGAAGGATAAACCTCACCGGAATCAGTTTTGCCTGCCTCCTCTCAATGGCTTCTGTTGCCGGGGCCGCGACAGTCTATATCGACACTCCCGATCTCTGCTCCAAGGTGCAAAAGCTGGAGAAGGACAGGGTGTACCTTGCCACCGGCAAACAGTGCCCACAGATACGGGGCAAGGTCCCCGTGGAAATGGAGGCAGGCCGTGAGGTGCAGGTTTTCGTCAATGGTGTTGCGTGGGAATCCCAGCGCCCCGCTGAGTTCGATGTTGGTAGCCCAGACGATTCGATGAAGCGCGCCCAGGTGCTGGCCGGAACTCTAGATGTGCCGAAAAACGTGCACCAGAAGGAGGCGACAATCGCGGCCATGCAAGTGGCAGATTATTCACGATCTGCAGAATTCACCAGCAAGCTGGAGGTCGAATCCAAGAAGATTCGCAAAGACATGCTGGGGGGTATAGAAACTTTGGAGAACCACTACCCCGACCTTAAGAAAGCCGCCCATGGGCCAGCTCTCCCGAAGAACGAAAGGGTCTATATTTTCATATCCTCCTCGATGCCTCTTGCTACAATCCGGAACTATGCTGCCGCCATCGATGCCATTGGTGATCCGAACATCTTCATGGTAATGCGTGGAATGATCAACGGCATGACCAATATAGGCCCCACGGTGAAATTCCTGGGTAATGTGCTCAAAAGGGAACCGACATGCAGTGACGCCTGTGCGATCTTCCTAGGCCAGGTGCAGATCGACCCGTACCTGTTCAACCGTTACAAGGTCACCCAAGTACCGACCGTGGTCTACGTTAAAGGGGTCGAGAAGGAAAACGACGAGGTCAGCGAGGGGCAACCCGACCTTACCACTGCCGGGGCAAGCTACACCTTTCTGGGCGACGTGCCGCTCAGTTATGCACTGGATCAGATCGCGCAAGTCTCTGCAAGTTTGTCTGCCAAGACTGTAGCAAAAAAACTAGGGGGGAGCTGAATAGTTCAGAATGCGCTCTAACTAAAAATATGAAACCATGAGAACTCCCGTGACGCTGCGGGAGTTTTTGTTTTAGGAGGCCGAAACTCTGAAAAGTGTCTGCCCTCATAGGCATATTGAAAGTGAAGCAAATAAAGCCAAAGGAGCAGATATGCCAAATAATGATGTGAACCCCTCAGTGGTGGCAAAAGCAGAAGACGCAGGCCATGTCGCGGAAGCAGTTGTCGCGTCACCCGCACCGGCCGCCCCCACCAAAAAGCCCGAAACCAAGGCACTGAGCATGTTCGAAACTGCCATGGTCGTTATTCTGGTCTCTGTAATCTCGATCGCCTGCTACGACAATTTCTTCGCCCAGAAGCTTGTGGTCGCAGATCTGGAAGCTCTGAGCGCCAACCTCACTCGTGCCGTCGCAGAAAAGTACATCACCCAAGAGCAGGGCTTGGAGCGGATAGGGCAGGCTAAAGCCATCGTCAACAAGTCGGGCAAAAAGAACATAGTCATCCTCGCAAGCGTGGTTCTCGGCGACACCAGCAAGTACACCTACCTCGAACTGCCTTTTGTCAGTCTACCGGAAGAACCGAAGGTCCCTGTTGAGCCGACCGTCCAAGGAGCAGCCCAGTAATGAGCGCCTCACCTGATCGCCCTAGCAACCGCCGGTATGCCGCTGCACTGGTATTCATAGTTGTCGGTTCCTTAGCTGGATGGCAACTGGAGAGCTACCTAATGGTGACCACCACGCCATCACTGAAGCATCGTCTGTATTTCAGAGAAAAGGCAGCTCCGAAGGTGATCAAAAGAGGGGACTATATCTGTTTTGAGCGGGTAGATCCGAAGATCGACGGCGGCAAGAGGTTCTCTGCGACGAAAATAGCAAAGTGTGTCGCTGGGGAGCAACTGAGAGTGGACGGCCAAAGTTACTACTGCGGCGAAGAATACCTCGGCATGGCAAGAAGGGTAAGTTCAAGCGGAGAAAAACTCCCTCATTTCATCTTCAACGGCCCAATTCCCACGGGCAAGGTCTTCGCTTTCGGCGACCATCCTGACAGCTACGATAGCAGATATTGGGGTTTTGTCGGAGTCGAAGAACTGACAGATAGGGTGCATCCAATATGGTAATTACAGGACGCAAAATACTATTCCTCGCCATTATGACCCTGCTGGCCAGGCCCGCCTTCGCCTCCGATTCTGACACACTACAGACCCACTACTCTGACGCAGGGAAGCCTCAGGAGATGAAGTCCCAGCGCGGGTGGTGGTGGTATGAAAAGGAAGCTGTACCTGAAGAGAAAGTTGAGAAGAAGAACGCTGATAAACCAGCCCCGGCACCGAAGGAAGACGACAAGAAGAACGCACTTCGGAATCCAAAGCTGAGCGATTACAGCTATGAGAAGCTCTGGAGCATGCACCCCGATGACTTTCAGGAACTCCTTATGGCTTTCCAGAAGAAAGCCGTTCAGACGCTGAGCAAAGAGGATGTTGAGAGCTTCGCTTATATGAAGACAATCGCCAGCAAGAAGTCTCTGGCCTATGCAAACGTAGACAGCATGGTTTCCCAATCGAACCCGCAATACGCCCTAGAACAGGAGTTCCCACTCTCAGTTCAAGCGCGGCAAGCGTCAGAAACCTCCAAGATGAAAGACGTCGAGAACAAGATCGCAAATTCTCAGGGCAATTACGCGCTTCTTTACTTCTACGGGAAGGATTGTCCGTATTGCGTTACTGAGGACAAGATGCTCAATGTTTTCGCTAAGAAATACAACTGGACGGTGAAGAAGATCAACCGAGACAATCAGCCGGAACTCGCTGCCCAGTTCAAGATACAGGTCGTTCCGTCAATCATAATGGTGAAGAAAGGGGAGAAGAATTACTTTCCAATCTCCTACGGCATCCTCGCCATGAACGAAATGGAAGAGAAGGTTTACAGGAGTGTACGTCTCTTAAACGGAGAAATAACGCCCGAGCAATGGTCAACTCGTGAAGGACAACAAGGCGGTGGCGACGATCCATTATCGTTACCTGCCGCTCGCTAGGAGACACTATGCCATCATCGACTATCAAGGTCCTTCTCCTGGCCATTGAAGCAAAGCACCCGACGCTTCATTCGCACTCGCTACGCACTGCAAGCCTGGCCGCAAGCATCGCTGGAACGGTTTACCCTAGTAACCTTTTTGCTATATCAGAGGCGACAACTGCCGCTTTGCTCCACGATGTAGGGAAACTTTACATCTGTGACTCGATCCTCAATAAGGCAGGCACTCTCAATGAGAGAGAGTGGGAAATCATGAGAGAACACCCGAGTCAAGGAGCCAAAGCACTTTCGACCATCCCAGCCTTAAGCAAATATGCTCCTGTCGTGGAGCAGCACCATGAATCGCCTGACGGCAAAGGGTATCCAAACGGTCTTATGCTGGGGGAGATCCTCATTGCCTCCCGGATAATCAACATAGCCGATCGCTATGCGGCTCTCACAGAGCATAGACCATATCGCAGAGCCCATGCTCAGCCGGCGAAAGTCGTGGCCATACTGGAAAGCGATATCCTGCTTTTTTTTGGAGAGGTAAAGGGCCAGAGCATAATCCAAACACTCCTCCGTATCGATACACAGCCCAAACACCCGCTTACCTTTTCCGCTGCATCTGAATATTGCTGTGGCACTATCTGTGCCGTAGGAGGCCAATCTTGAAAAAAGCCCGACTGTTTGTCAGCATCGCACTCATCTCATCCATTGTATCAAGTCACTCACATGCTGGATGGGTTGACGACTGGGTCGATCAAAAATCAGGATCAGCGCCTGGCTACTTCAAAGGTCAAAAACGAGGTTATGTATCTGGCGGGGGGTTCAGTGCTCGTTGGCAAACAGGAAGCGACAATTTGTTCAGTGTTGAGGCGCCAAAATTCAAAGTTGGCTGCGGGGGGATCGACCTGAGCGCTGGCTCGATGTCGTACCTTGACTTCGACCACTTGACGGCTAAGATGCGGAAAATACTGGCTAATGCACCAGCCGCCGCCTTTGATATGGCCCTTCAGACCCTATGCCAGCCTTGCGTCCAGACAATCAAGTCAATGGCGTCGTTGGCGGATCAGTTCAACAACCTGCAGATCAACGACTGCCAGGCGTCTAAAGCTCTGGTGGCAACCATAACAAACGGCACTTTATCCGACAGCGATGAGCAAGCAAAGGGCGGAATGGCTGCCATGAATACGGCAGTGACGGGTGGCGCTTCTACCTGGTGGCAAGGAGTTTCGGAGGCTGCAGGAACTGTCAGCGACAACAGTTGGGGCGCGTTCCAAACTTGGCGCAAAACCAACACTCCTACGCCCACCGCCACAAAGCCCACCAATACGAACATCGACACTATGTCTTGCTCAGCTGTATTGCAAGAGTTCATACCCGAAAGCCCTGGGCAAAGGATCTCTTTGCTCAATGCCTCGGGTGTAGGCAATAGAGGCTTGAGCCAAGATTACATCGATATGCTCCGCGGAGCAGTAGGGGATATCGAGTTCATCAACGCAGATGGCAAGATAAAAGTCGCTGCTATATCCCCGTGCGCTAACCAAAATGAATCAGCCGTTGGCCCAACACCTCCAAGGCGGATGACATACAGCGCCCTCGGCCCCGTGCTCCCTTGCACACCGATACCGGATACCAACGCCGACCTGAATATGTATGTCTCCACCAAAATGCAGTTGATTGTGAGCAAGATGAAATCGAAGACGGTCAAACTTACTGCATCGGATATAGCGTTTTTGGACTCCAGTCCCCTCGGCCTGGCCTTGACACTTCGTACAGCCGTCGGCACATCTTCCGAAAATGCAACAATCGCGAATATGTCGGAGCTAACAGCGAAAGCCTATGCGTATTACATGATGGCCGACTTATTCGCCGTCGGTAATTCAACCGTCTATGCACTAAGCGACGCCTTCAAAACCGCAATGGTGGACAAAAAAGGCTGCGACATCTCGACTCTCCAACCAAATTCACAGACCGAGATCACCACTTTCCTCCAACGGATACATGAAAAAAGGGTAGTTGCGCAGTCGGAATATCAAGCCTCTATCCAAGAAGCTCAGGCAGTACAGATATATCTAAAAAGCATAGTCGACACGCAAAACATGCTTTACGACAAGATCGCGAAGGACTTCGGCGCCTCTGTCGCTGGACGAATCGTCAAACGATAGGCAAGGGGCTGCTATGATGGGAACGAAAAGAGGGTGGAACACCATGTACCTTATACTTGGAATAATAATAGCTGGAATCACAGCATTTCCGGACTTTGCGAACGCTTTAGAAGCGGAATACATCGTTTATAACGGTTTTACCCCTCTCTATAATTCTTTCCAGAAACTGGCCTTGATCACCAGTGACACTAGTTTCAAGTCTTTGTACGCGGTAGCAATAGTGGTGTCCATTTTCATCTCCGGTGCGCTAAATGCCGTCAACGCGATGAAGCAGGGCAAGGGGAGCGGCATTGCTTGGGTGCTGCCTTTACTTGCTGGCATTGTGGTGTACTCCGCAATGTTCTCTAGCAGTGGGACCATCAATCTCTACGACCCCGTTCTCAACAAGACAGGTGTCATTCCAGGGGTTCCCGATGGCATCGTTGCCATAGTCAAAGTCACAAACTCCATCGAAACTGGATTCGTAGAGTTAATCTCGACTTCTGGAATTCCTGGGGACTACCAGCGAAGTGCAGGGGGTGTCGGTTTCAACATGGCGGCCAATGCCATGAATGCCCCCATAAGCAACGCAACGGCTACAGCGGCCATGAGCAGCTACATAAAGGACTGCGTGCTGTTCGAGATCGCACGCCCCGGCACCACGCTGTCCTGGAATGAAATCCTGACGTCGACCGACATGTGGGGTACAACTCTAGCCAAGGCCCAGAACTATGCCATTTTCACCACAAATGGACTGCCTGGTACGATATCAGACGATCCGCCGACTGCGACCTGTAACGATTCCTTCACCAGTCTCAAACTCTACTATAGCAACTCAGCAAATATGGCTGACGTAAAGAAAAAGCTGTGTGGCCAAGGTGGCTACGACGCAACTGCAGATGGTCTGACCAAGTGCAGCGAAACATTCTTTAATACGACCATCACCGGCGGGACAACAGGCGACACCCCTGAAATCTTCCTGGCCGGGGCCGAAGTATCCAGACTATTCATGGACACCTTGAAATCATCTTCACCGACGCAAGCGGCCGCACTCCTGACCAACAAGCAACAATCTGGTGGCGTGTCAGCGGGATTTGCCATGGCGGCCTGGATTCCGCACATGAAAGCAGTCTTTACAGCGGCTATTCTTGCTCTACTCCCTGCAATCGTCATCTTCATCCCTACCAGCATCTGCGGCAGAGCCATGGGGCTTATCCTTGGGTTCTTCATCCTGATCATGGTCTGGGGCATAACGGATGCGGTGCTCAACGGGATCATGATGGACTATGCGGTGACCTATTTCCCCGAACATAGCAAAAACATGAATTACTATCTTTCGTTCCCTGACAACTCCACGGCTGTGATGTCGATGTTTGGCTACATGCGATCATCCAGCCTTGCCCTCGCGTCCATGGTGACCATGCAGCTTGCCAAATTCGGTGGGGCACAACTCGCTTCATTAGGAGCTAGCCTCACTGGAACACTGAGCACCAATGCCAATACAGCAGCCTCGATGGCCACTCATGACAAGAAGGGTGCCTACCTCAACAGCATGCTTTCAGGGACCAGCGGCCTCGCTAACCACCAGGCACACAGCGCCGGTGATCTGATGAAGGCTGGTGCTTTCCAGGCGATGTCGGGCACGCAGGCTTCTCTTGGTAATTATGACGGTGCGAAGGGCGACGCTACCAAAATGCGGCATCCCGCAGCTATACAGACGGCTAGAAACATAGCAAGTTCAGATCAGACATCTATGGTTTTGGCTACAGAGGCAGGCCACATGGAGCAGGCCGCCCAGCTTAATAAGCAGGCAGGCCTCAATTCAGCGTCGCCTACTGGCAACGGTGTGGATGAAGCAGGCAAAAACGCTTTCCGTGATGCGCAGAAAACATCTGCGGGCCGGACAGCGACAGACAACCTTTACCAAGCCGCCGTCGCTAACAAATGGATTGACAAAGACACAACTAAGCAGCGGTTCCTGGAACAGATGCAATCGCAAGGGTCTTTCATCGGCAAGAACGGCGAGGTCATGAAGATGGCCGTCGGCGAGGGCGGAACGGTAGCAGGAACCGTGGCTTTCAAAAACCAAGCCCACGGTGGTTCAGCGACTGAAAGAGATATCAAAGACGGAAAGGCTATAAAAACAGATATAGTAACACCCGGCGGCTCTGTCACTTTGGGAGGTGATGATAAACTCACCAGCGCCAAGATCGAGGGCCTGAGTGGGTCGCTGTCTGCGGATCAGAAGGTGCAGTACACCGAAGACACTACGCAAGTATACAAGAACGCCATAGGACTAGATAAGAGCGGGAAAGTAGATTGGTCTAAGACCATCAAAGATGTGATCAGCGAGAAGGACGTAACAGCCCTGTCAGACGAACAGGCAGCCGGTATTACGGATGTTATGGCCAAAGAAATGGCAATGACAAAGAGCGAAAAATCAGCATATCAGAAGAAGCTTTCTGCGAGCATCAAAGCTGATCCGATTATGGTCGCAGGTTTGGCAACAGGAGGCATAAATGGAGCTATCGCCGCTCGGGGAATTGCCCTGGCGCTAGGACAGCTCGGTGGTGTAAAGACGGAAATGGGTGCCGACATGGCCAAATCAGCGAGCACTGAAGGTTCTAGCCAAAATGCACTTAAAACTAGCCACGGTGAGGAACTCAAGAAAAATCTCTCCAAAAAAATGCAGAACACTTCTGAGCACAGTTCAACGGCGGAAAAGGCCAGAAAAGCAACTTTCGAACTGTCCAAGAAGGATTCAGCTGGGAAGGACACTGCCTGGAAAACTGGTTACACTTATACAGAAGGCAAAGGTGTTTCGTTGAAGGACAACACTGATACTGCATTTCTTCAGAGCTTCGCTGCAGCTAACTACTCAGATATCGGAGCTGGCGGCGGGAATACCGCTAAAGAGAACCAAATTATCAAAGCTACGAACTTCCTGGGGAATGCAGACAATAGGGATCTAGCCACGAGCAGCTACAACGCCTATCTCTCTGGCAGGTCGGGTGCAGATCCGCTGGTGCAGGAGTTTAGGGCAAAGGCAGGAGATGGCCAGGCGCTCAAGGAGAAATTCGATACGAGGATGGATAAAGAAGGAGCTTTCATTGGTGGACAAACTGAAGGGTTACCAGCCAGTGTAGGTAAAGCTCTTGAGGCACCGGCGCTTGGTGCCAGTCGTTCACCAGTGAACACGAAACTTGCACAAAGATTCAAGCTGACAAACGCGAGCATAAGGGGCGCTAATGACCACATGGAAGGAAATAAGGACAACTACACGTTGCTCAGCTCGGCCCCGGATCCCACTGAAGTAGGCAAGCCTGGCGGTACAAATGCCAAGGTCTTGGGGACTGGTCTTCTAGGGAAGTCAATCGCACAATTGAAAACCAACTTTAGTGAGGGTACTAGCAATTTGACGTCGGGGAAATACGGAGAGATAGCTGCTAAGGATGCAACAAAGGGTGGTGAGGGATTCCTCGAGAAGTATGAGCCCATGAAACGACCCGCTGTGCCAGGTAAGGAAGAAACCGATGTCCAGCCTATGACAGTAGATTCAACGGCCGCCCCTAAATACAGTATAAACTCTGGAGAGAGGCCCCCGCGCGTTGATAGGAGCACCTCATTCTCCCTTATTTCGCCGAAACACAGCAGTTTTGGAGGAGGTTCCGGTCGCCTTGATGATGTCCAGCCGCCGAAGGCACCAGAAGCCGTGCAGTTTGTCTCGGATGGGCCGGTCGCACAGGCCGCAGCGATACAGGCCGAACCGGCAGCAGTGACTCCGGCACAGCCTTCTTCTGCTAAATCGGCCGATCAGCCTCCAGCGAACTTGGCTGCAGAGTCGCCAGCTAAAGGGTCCGCAGAACCTGCCACGACGCCCATAGTTCCAGCAGCGACACCGGCCGCCTCTGCAGCACCCAAAACAGTTGTAGCGCCGGTTCAGGCATCTGCAACCACTGACCCGGCAGTAGCTCCGGTCAAAGCGTCAGCAACGACTGAGCCGGTAGTCGCTCCAGTCAAAGCATCAGCAACGGCTGAGCCGGTTGTTGCGCCAGTCAAAGCATCAGCAACGGCTGAGCCGGTTGTTGCTCCGGTCAAAGCGCCAGCAACCGCTGAGCCGATTGTAGCGCCGGTCAAGGCGCCAGCAACGGCTG
>Ga0209317_1001260_pt1 | contig 23239 bp, 19 predicted proteins | sample RifGroB2_FD_183994 | JGI IMG/M metagenome (GOLD analysis project Ga0209317, IMG submission 183994) | Soil microbial communities from Rifle, Colorado, USA - Groundwater B2 (SPAdes) (version 2) | ecosystem: Environmental > Terrestrial > Soil > Unclassified | place: Rifle, Colorado | collected...
ATCGTTTTGCTGACGGTTTCTGCAGGCTGCGTCAAGAGGATGACCGCCGCAAACGAGCCTGCTCAGGCAGAGGCTTCCGCCTTTGCAACACTTCGCTCCGTCACGGTGTCTGCCGATGCCTCAAGCGTGGAGCTGGCCAGCGACAGGCCGTTCACCTATACCTCCTACAAGGGTGAGCAGCCGCCAAAGATCATCGTCGACATCTCCCAGACGGAACCGGGGGCGCTCTCCGCTCCGATCGAAGTGAACCGGGGGAGCATCCGCCGCATCGAGTTCGAGCGCCAGCCGATTGGGGGAAGCGTACTGACCCGCGTTTCGATCCTCCTCTCCAGGGATGTCGATTTCTCCGTCGCCACCGATCCTTCCAACAGCAGCAAGCTCCTGGTCACCCTGCCGGTCGTGGAACCCGAGGTGAAGGCTGAGCAGCCCGAAGCGAAAGAGGCGCCGCTTGCCGAGCCGATGATCGAGGAGAAGACACTTCCCCCGGTTGCGGCGGCACCCATGCCCGCCGCCGAGGTTGCTTCCGAACCGGTCCCGGAGCAAAAGCCGGTCGCAGGGGAGCTGCTGCAGTCAGCGGAGGCGGCGCAAGCCGCACCCCAGGCGCCCTCCGCCGCGCAGGGAGGAGACGGGCTGAACGCCATCTTCGCCGCGAGCGACGGGATTGAGCTCTCCATCCAGGGGGGCGTGCAGACCTTCAACTCCTTCAGGCTGGCAAAGCCCAACCGGATCGTCCTGGACCTCTTCAAGGTAAAGAACTCCATGCCTCAAAACGTGGTGCCGATCGGCGCCTTTGGCGTTGCGAACGCCCGCGTCGGATCGACGCCCGACAAGGTGCGCGTGGTCCTGGACGCCTCCGGCGAGAGCCTCCCCACCTTCGATGTGGTGAAGAGCGACCTGGGCGTAAAGATCAGGCTGAAGGGGAAGGGAAGTGCAGGTGCTGATGCGCCGCGTTCCCAGGTAGCGGCCGCACCCGTACCCGCACCCGCACCCGCACCCGCGCCTGCACCCGCACCTGCACCTGTAGCGCAGCGCGCCATACCGGCGCCCCCGGCGCCCGCCAAACTGAAGACGGAGGTCCCTCACTCCCCCCAGATGAAAGGGGCGCTGGAAGGGATCGAGTTCAAGATCGTGGACGGCGTGTCGCGCATCTCCATGAAGCTTTACGGTACCTGCAACCCGGGCCAACCGGTACGCGGCCCGCAGGGGCTCACCCTCACCATCAGCAACTGCCAGGTGCCGAAACGGCTGCAGCGTGCGCTCGATACCACCCAGTTCGGGTCCCCGGTCCTCTCGGTCACACCGTACCAGCTCAGGGCAAAGACCGGGTTCGTCACCAAGATCCTGGTACGGCTCAAGGGAGACCCCGAGTTCAGCACCAGCCGCAGGGGGGACGTCCTGGCCTGGGACTTCGTAAACCCCGGTCCTGTTGCCGCAGCGAAGCTTCCCGCTCCCCCGGTTCCCCGCGCCATGGCTCCGGCCGCACCGAGAGTCGCAGAGGAGCCGCCCCCCCCCGCGGAGCGCTCCGACGACATGGTGACGGAGATCCCCCCCTCGGACGCCGAGAAGCGCGGCGCCAAGAAGCTCTACAAGGGGAGGAGGGTGACCCTGGAGTTCTCCGATGCGGACATCAGGAAGATCTTCCAGCTGATCGCCGAGGTCAGCAACCTTAACTTCCTGATAGCGGACGATGTCACCGGGACCATCAGCATAAAGCTTGTGAACGTGCCGTGGGACCAGGCGCTTGACGTCATCCTCGACTCTAAGGACCTCGCCATGGGGCGCGACGGGAACATCGTGCAGATAAAGCCCAGGGCCAAGCTGCAGAACCAGGCAGACGCGGAAATCGCCGCCAAGAAGGCGTCCGAGCGGCTGATGGAGCTCAGGACCTCGGTGTTCGAGGTGAACTACGCCGCAGTCGGCGAAGTCGCCGCGCAGTTCAACATGCTGAAGAGCGACCGCGGCATCATCACCAAGGACGAACGGACCAGCAGGGTTATCGTGAAGGACATCCAGACGGCGCTTGACGACATGCGCGCGCTCTTGAAAAACCTGGACTCACCCGAGAGGCAGGTGATGATCGAGGCACGCATCGTCGAGGCCACCTCCACCTTCACCCGCGACCTCGGGGTCCAGTGGGGGCTTAGCTACCGGGACGGTTCAGCATCGGTCGCCGGGATCAACAACGTCGATACGACGTTCGGCGGCGTGGTTTCCACTGCCGGCCCGGGCGCCAGCGGCTCCGGAGGGTTGGGGCTCGGCATGTCCTTTGGCAAGCTGACCAGCAACATCCAGCTCGACATGCGCCTTGCCGCTGCCGCCACCATAGGCCAGGTGAAGATCATCTCCACGCCCAAGGTGGTGACGCTGAACAACAAGGCGGCCAAGATCTCCCAGGGGCAGTCGATCCCGTACCAGACCACCTCGGCGGAGGGGACCAAGACGGAGTTCGTCGAGGCCGCCCTCACCCTTGAGGTGACCCCGCACATCACGGCGGACGGCGCGGTCAGCATGAAGATCAAGGCGAGCAACAACTCCCCGGGTGCCGGTTCTCCTCCTCCCATCAACAAGAAAGAGGCTACCACCGAGCTGGTGGTCTCAAACGGCGACACCACTGTCATCGGCGGCATCTACGTCGACAGCGACACCGAGTCCGACACCGGTGTCCCGTTCCTGTCGGACATACCGCTTCTCGGCTGGCTGTTCAAGTCGAACAACAAGCTTAAGACCAAGACCGAACTTTTGATTTTTATAACGCCGAAGATCGTACTGTAAGGAGATTTACATGCAGAGAAAGTATTTTGGCAGGCTGGTGTACGGGATCTGCGCCCTGGTGGCGCTTACCTCCTGCGGCGCCGACAAGGCTGGCGGCACGGCCGAGTTTGCAACCGTTTTTGCGGCTGCAGGCGCAAGCAGCGGTCAGCTCGACGCCGATGTCGCTACCTGGGTGGATGCAGACGGGGGCTCGGCTAACCCATGTGTTGCCGGGAGCTTTGTGAGCACCGTTCCGAACAGCGTGGATTACCAGATCACCAGCACGCCTTACGCCACGCCCGACACCGGGCAGAGCTCTAGCATCACACCCTCGACGCTCTCCATATCCAGGGTGACTATGACGTTCACCCCTGCGGACACGGTGTCGCCGGTCCTCCCTTCCAGGTTCCAGGTGCAGTTCCCCTCTTCCTCCGCGCCCCTCATCGCGCCGGGCTCTACCGCGACCGTACCGGTGCGGGTGGCCGACAATGACTTCAAGCAGTTCTTCTTGAACGGGCTCGGTGCTCAGTCCATTTCCTGTTCCAACGACGTGACCTACAGCTACCGGGCGGTGGTTTCCTTCGAGCTGCTGGAGACGAGCACCAACAGGGTAAGCACCATAACCGCTCCTGGGTTCCTGCTGGTCAAATTCGCCGATTTCGTCGACGGGTAACCGCGGCAAGCATCATTTTTTTGTCCCGGCCGGGTTTTCCGACCCTGCACCGACTACGGGCGACGATCATTTGAACGAGTTCCAAATCAAGAGGTGTTTGTGATGAATCTTAAAAGGTATGTTCGCTGGTTCCTACCCCTGGTGCTCCTCCTCGCCATGATCGGCTGCTCCGGCCAGGACGCAAGCAAGGGAGCGCAGGGAGGCAAGTCTACCGGAAAGGTGCTTGACGCCGACCAGCAGATCACGACCGATTCCAACGACCAGGCCCAGCCGGCTGTCGCCTTTGACAACATCAACCACCAGTACCTGACGGTCTGGACCGATTCCAGGAATGCCGGCGCGACCAGCATCTACGGAAGGATCTCCTTCGGTCAGAACCTGCACGCAGACGGCCAACTCCGCTTCGACAACACGACGAGCCAGTCGCCTAAGACCGGCACGCCCCCCATGACCTTCAAGAGCGCGGACATTCGGATCTCCGACGCAACCTACGTGGCGCCGGCCTTTCACCGCGATCAGCGCCAGCCAAAGGTCGCCTTCTTCCCGGACGCCGTCACCCCGGCCAACAGCAGGTACCTGGTGGTCTGGACCGACTCCCGTTTCGGCTACAGCCAGGTCTTCGGCCAGTTCCTCACCGCCGACGGCCAGTACCTGACCAAGGCGGGCGCCCCCTCCGCCACCCCGAGCAACTTCGCGATTTCCGACCATGTCGGCACCACGTTCAGCGGTACGGTGTCCATCACCGGTTCATTCAGCGCCCCTGTGTCAAGCGGCACCGTCTCCATCGCCGTCGGCGCTCCCAGCACGGTGGTCGGCGCAGGGACAAACTTCAACGCCATCACCCCGGGCGATCTCTTCATAATCGCAGGCGTGACCTATTCTGTCTCTGCGGTCGCCGACGCCACCCATCTCACCCTATCGAGCGCCTACACCGGATTCCCGCTGGTGGAAACCATTCCCCAGTCGGTAAGCGGGCTTTCCTTCATCTCCTACGGGGCTGAAATACCTACCGATACCGTCACCGGAATCGGGACACAGTTCCAGACCGACCAGATCCAGCCGGGCGACATGATCGCCGTGGGCAATGTCTGGTACGAGATCGAGTCGGTCGATTCCCAGACCCAGCTCACCCTCACCACCCCCGCATCCAACAGCTTCAGCGGGACGGGGCTAAGCTACAGGATCACGGCGCATACCAACCAGACAGACCCCGACATCATCTACAATTCGGTGACACGCCAGTTCGTCATCAGCTGGATGGATACCTCTAACATCGATACCAACCACACCCTGCGGGTGCAAGGCTCTATATGCAGCAACTCGGCCCTGGTGAACTACGTCCCGTATCCCTTCGTGGACAACAACGTCATCAAATACGCGACGGTCGACCCGATGGGCGGGGCCGTAGGCGCGAAGCAGACGGTTTCCTCCCTGGTCAGTACTTCGGATGTGGCTGACACAGGCGGCAGCATCGTCACCAGCTGGAGTACCCAGCTTGCCGAGTCGAAGCCGAAGCTCGCCTTCAACCGGGACACCGGCGAAAACTACCTGGCTTGGAGCGGCATAAACGGCATCGTCACCATGACCATCGCCTACTCGAAGGACGAGGACCCCGCCACCACCTGCTCCTACAAGGGGGCGGTCTTCGTTGCCTCGGACCTGGATGAAACCACGAAGATTAAGGTTCGCCGACGCTCCCTAGAGCTTGTGAACGACTACAGCTTCGGGACCGACGCCACCTCTCCGACCCTGGCCATCAACCCCAATACGAGGCTCCTGCTCCTTGGCTGGGAGGAGAACGCCAACGCGGATACAACCGGCAAGGACATCCAGGGGCAGCTTTTGAACGTCACCAGCTTCACCCCGTACGGCTCGCTCATCAACATCTCCAACACCATCGGAGACCAGAGTTCCCCCGCAGCGTCCTTCGACAGCGTCAACTCCAGGTACCTCGTGGCCTGGGAGGATGCGCGCAACCAGAGCGCCAACCTTTCCAACATCGACATCTACGGGCAGTTCGTCGACCCGCAGGGAAACCTCTCCGGCGGCAACACCATCATCACCGTAGCCCCGAGCAACCAGCTGGCCCCGGCCGTTGCCTTCGGTGACGTGTACTTCCGCAAGTTCCTGGTGGTCTGGTCCGACGGCAGGCTGAACAACAACTCCGATATCACCGCGCAGCTGCTCGAATTCTCCACGCTGCCGCAGCTGGTCATTACCGACACGGCCGGGAGCCCGATCTTCAACGGCGCCATAGACTTCGGCAACGTCGACATATCGACGGGTACTCCCTACAGGGACATCTCCTTCAATATCCGCAACGACGGTAACTCCCAGCTCACCATAAGCTCCATCACCGACCCGTCGGCGCCTTTCTCCTTCATTACCCCCAAGCCGGTAACGGTGAGTCCCGGCACCAGCAGGGAAATGACCGTCCGCTTCGCCCCCACTGGGGCCGGTTCTTTCGCGGGCGACTCCACGAACGGCTACAAGATGGTCTTCAACTCCAACGGCGGCCAGGCGGTGATCTACCTCTCGGGCGCTGGGGTCGGCACCCAGCCGCTCTCCATAGCGAACACCTCCCTACCCGACGCCACGGCCGGCCTTGCCTACCCGGCAACCACCCTGAGCGCCAACGGCGGGGTAATCCCCTACGGTTCATGGACGGTAACATCAGGGGCGCTTCCGCCGGGGCTTACGCTTAACAGCAGTACCGGTGTGATCAGCGGGACGGTAAGCCTTTCCGCGCTTCCCAGTTACACCTTCACCGTGTCGGTCAACGACAACGCCGGGACCTCCACGACCAAAACGTTCACCATGAACGTCACCTCTATGACGATCAACAACAGCTCGCTTAAGACCTGGACCCAGCTGAACCCGGGGTACAGCGACCAACTGACGGCCAGTATCGGCGGGGTAACCGTGGACCCAGCCGGGATCGTCTGGAGCGCCGTGGGCTCCGTCCCGCAGGGCCTGGTACTGAACCCTGACGGTACGGTCACCTCGACCGCCACAGGCCCCCTCATAGCCGGTGCAAACACCCTGACAGTCACCGCCACCTATACCGACCCGACCAACAAGGTCTACACGACGACGAAGACGCTGAACCTGACCATAAACCCGGCGCTCTCCATCACCACCACGAGCCTTCCCGCCGTGGTGGTCGGGAACACCTATTCGCAGCCGCTCGCCATGCTGGGAGGCACCCCATCCTACAGCTGGAGTCTCGCCAGCGGGTCGCTCCCGCCGGGGATCGAGATGAACCCGAGCACGGGGAGCCTCACCGGACTTCCCACAGGCACCGGCACCTTCCCGTTCACGGTGCAGGTGACCGATGCCACCGGCGCCACCACGCAGCGCGCGCTCAGCATCGAGGTCAACCCGACGCTTTCGCTCACCACAACGGAACTCAGCCCGGTGACCACCGGTGCAACTTACATCCAGCAGCTTGCCGCAATCGGCGGTACCAGGCCATACACCTGGTCGGCCTCCGGTAACCTTCCTCCCGGCGTTACCCTTGCCCCCGCCACCGGCGTGCTGAGCGGTACGGCCACGGGGGCGGGCAACTACGATTTCGTGGTTCAGGTGACGGACCTGGACGGCTCCACCGCGACCAAGCTCTTTACCATCACCGTCAACAGCCCGGGCGTCACCCCCAGTTCCGTCATCTTCACTGACGCAAGCGGTACCCAGATCAGTTCATACGGCTTCGGCAACGCCATGGTGGGGAGCACACCCTCTGCACAGGTCATGCTCAGGAACAACGGGTCGACCCCCATCGTGATTTCCTCACAGAGCACTACCGATTCCGCTTTCCAGGCAAGCGTCCAGTTGAACTACACGCTCGGGACCGGCGCCTCCATCCCCGTCAGCCTCCTGTTCGCGCCAGCAACGGTCAGCAATTACAGCTCCACGCTGACCATAACCGACTCCAACGGAACGTCCTACCAGCTTGCACTCACAGGAAACGGGGTCAGCTCGACAGCCGCCATCTCAGCGGGAAGCGGGGGCGTCATCCCCGGAACCACGACCATAGCCTCCGCGGCGGTCAGTCCGGCTTTTGTGGCATCGAGCATGCCCAGCGACCTCGCGGGAACCTTCACCATCAACTCGGTCATAGGGATCCGCCTGGACAACGTGACGCCTGGGGGAACCGTTTTCGTAGACGTCACCTATAATTCGCTTTCGGCAAACGACGTCTTTTACAAGGTCGTCGACGGCGTCTGGACCGCCATCACCCCCATCGCCCGCACCGGCAACACCGCCACCTTCGCCGTTCAGGACAACAACCCCCTGCACGACTCGGACGACCGCGTCGGTTACATCCAGGACCCCATAGTGGTCGGTTCGGTGGGTACCACCGACACAGGTGACGGCGGCACGGGCGACAACATCTCGCCCCCCACAACGGGAGGCGACAGCGGCGGGGGGTGCTTCATCGCCACGGCGGCCTACGGGAGCTACCTCGACCCGCAGGTCGTGGTGCTCAGGCATTTCCGCGACGATGTGCTCAGAAAGAGCGCCCCCGGACGCGCCTTCGTCGCGTTCTATTACCGCTACAGCCCGCCATTCGCGGACTTCATCTACGAGCACGGCTTCCTGAGGATGCTGACCCGCTGGGCGCTCACCCCGCTGATCCTTGCCGTGAAGTACCCGCTGGCCCTCATGATGCTGCCGGTCCTGGCGCTCCTTTACCGGGGGCGCAAGCTGAGGATGCCGCGACCGGTGAGCGAGAGGCTGCAGTAACCATGACCAGGGCGATCCGGGGAGCGGCACGCCTGCCGCCGTCCCGGATCGCCCGAATTAATTTAGGAGTGTTGTTGATGTTCAAGAAGTATCTGGTTCTGTGTCTGTTTGTCTTGATCTTTGCAGCCTGTTCCAAACCTCCTGCCAAGGAGCAGGTACAGGAGTCGATCAAGAAGTTCATCCCGGTGAATTTCGAAGTGCTCAGGATATCCGAGCTCAAGGGGATCTCAGGGCTGTACGAAGTGGTGATCACTGTCGGCGGTGAGCCGGTGGTGCTCTACGTGGATAAAAAGACGAAGTTCGTGTTCTCCGGTAACATCATGTCCACTGAGAACAAGGCCAACCTCACGCTTTTGACACAGCAGGAATTTCAGAAGAAGTAGTAGCCCAGACATATTGTATTTTTGACAGCGAGAGCCAGGGAATAACCTGGCTTTCGTTTGTCCGGATATATTGTTTTGCCTGCGACTGAATTTATTGGTATTATCCGCCTTGCTCAGACGCCTGAATCCGCTTGGGAGGTAGCAGCTATGCCGTTAGCGACAGAGACAGTCCGCTTTTCCCCGGAAGCCTACCTGGATTGGGAGAAAGCGAACGACAGCAAGCACGAGTACCTAAACGGCGAGGTTTTCGCCCTGGCCGGTGCGAAGGACGCGCACATAACGGTTTGCATAAACCTTGTTTCCCTGATTCATGCCCATCTTCGCGGTGGACCTTGCAGGGTCTATATGGCCGACATGAAGGTCTCCGTCGAGAAAGTGAACGCTTTTTTCTACCCCGATATAGCCGTCACCTGCGACCCAAGGGACCGGGAAACGGAATACTTCAAAAGATTTCCCACGCTCATAGTCGAGGTGCTCTCCGAAAGTACTGCCGCCTTCGACCGCGGCAACAAGTTTTCCTTTTATCGAAAGCTCGATTCTTTAAGGGAGTATGTGCTCATCGATCCTGATTCACAGAGTGTCGACTGCTTCCGCTTGGACGAGACCTCCGGGCACTGGGTGCTCTATCCTTACGCCGCCGGGGAAAGCGTCGAACTGACAAGTATAGGATTTTCCGCCCCGATCGAACTTTTTTATGAAAATGTAGAGCAGGCGTAGCCGCTTTGCCTGCTGTCTTATGCAAGGAGAAGGCATGTTCAGATACCTAACCGCGGGTGAATCCCACGGCCCGCAGTTGACCGCCATAGTTGAAGGAATGCCTTCAGGTTTGAAGCTCGCCGAAGCCGACATAAACGTCGACCTGGCCCGCAGGCAGGGAGGTTACGGCCGCGGCGGCCGGATGAAGATAGAGACCGACCGGGTGCACCTGCTCTCCGGCGTGCGCTGGGGAGAGACCATAGGATCCCCCATAACGCTCGTGGTGGAGAACTCGGACTGGGTCAACTGGGAAGAGCGCATGTCTCCCTACGCGGAGCACCGCGACGACAGCATCCGCGTCACCCGCGCAAGGCCCGGGCACGCCGACCTGCCGGGAGCGATGAAGTACAGCCAAAGTGATGTTCGTAACATCCTTGAGCGCTCCAGCGCCCGCGAGACCGCCATCCGAGTAGCTGTGGGAGCCGTTGCCAAGGCCTACCTGTCCCGTTTCGGCATCGCCGTCACCGGCTGCGTGCTGGAACTGGGAGGAGTCAGGGCCAAACGCCCGGAGCTGGGAGTGAAGGCGCTGCAGGAGGCGATCGCCGCCTCGCCGGTCTACACCTACGACCCGGAGGCCGAGGTTGAGATGATGGCCGCCATCGACCGTGCCAAGGACGCGGGTGACACGCTTGGGGGTGTGGTGGAGGTGCGGGTAACCGGTGTCCCGGTGGGGCTTGGCAGCCACGTGCAGTGGGACAGGAGGCTCGACGCGCGGCTGGCCGCGGCCATCATGAGCATCCAGGCCTTCAAGGGTGTCGAAGTCGGCGCGGGTTTCGAGACGGCAAGGCTCCCCGGCTCGAAGGTGCACGACGAGATCTTCTTCGACGAGCAGCGGGTCGCCCGCGGGGAAAAGACCGGCTTCTACCGCAAGACGAACAGGGCAGGGGGGCTGGAAGGTGGGATCACCAACGGCGAGGAGATCGTGATCTGCGGCGCCATGAAGCCGATCCCGACCCTGTACCAGCCGCTTCAGTCCGTCGACATCCTCACCAAGGAGCCGTTCGAGGCAACTGTCGAGCGATCCGACTGCTGCGCAGTCCCGGCTGCGTCCGTGGTCGCCGAGGCCGTCGTCGCCATAGAGATCGCCACCTCGTTCATGGAGAAGTTCGGCGGCGACTCCGTCTCAGAGACCGCCAGGAACTACTCGTCCTACATCGAGTACCTGCGGGAATTCTAAAGCCGATTCAAGGGCGACAACTTTGAACAACATCTTCCTTACAGGTTTCATGGGGTGCGGCAAGACCAGCGTCGGACGCGTCCTCGCCGACAGGCTCGGGTGGGATTTCATCGACCTGGACCAGGTGATCGTTGACGAGGCCGGGACCAGCATCAAGGAGATCTTCTCGTCCCGGGGGGAGCCGGCGTTCAGGGCCATGGAGACGAAGGCGCTGAAACGCGTGGCCGGGCGTACGTCCCAGGTGGTCTCCACCGGCGGCGGGGTGGTCATAGCCGTAGAGAACCGTAGCGCCATGCGTGCTGCCGGCTCAATAGTGAACCTGACCGCGAGCGTCGATGCCATTGCCGCCAGGGTCACCGGCGACAGCGAACGACCGCTTCTTGCGGCAGACGCCTCGGTCGAGCGGATCCGCAACATGCTGGAGAGCCGCGAAGAGTTTTATGCCGATGCCGACCTGCGCATCGATACCACCGCCAAGTCAATCCAGGCGGTCGCTGACGAAGTACTGGATTCCATGAAGGGGTTTTTGTGAAAGTTGAACGGATCAGGGTGGCACTGGACGAGCGGAGCTACGACATCGAACTTGGCGCAGGGATTCTCGGCGGCATCGGCGCGCTCTGCCGCGAGCTCGGCCTGTCGGGCACCGCCGCGGTGGTTTCCAACACCACCGTGGCGCCCCTTTACTATGAGCTTGTGCGTTCCTCCCTTGAGGCTGCCGGCTACCGGGTCTGCCTGGTCCCGCTTCCCGACGGCGAGGAGTACAAGAACAGCGCCACCTTGAACCTGATCTACGACGGCCTCGTCGACGCCTCGCTCGACCGCGGCTCTTTCATACTGGCCCTTGGCGGCGGGGTCATCGGCGACATGGCAGGCTTTGCCGCCGCGAGCTACCTGCGCGGCATACCTTTCGTCCAGCTCCCGACCACGCTCTTATCCCAGGTGGACTCGAGCGTCGGCGGCAAGACGGGCATCAACCATCCCAGGGGTAAAAACCTGATCGGCGCCTTCTACCAGCCAAAGGGTGTCCTCATCGATGTCGCCACCCTGGACACGCTTCCGGAAAGGGAGTACCTGTGCGGCCTGGGCGAGATAATCAAGTACGGCGCCGTGCTGGACGGCGATTTCTTCTCCTTCCTGGAAGAGAACTCCGGCCGGCTCCTCTCCCGCGACAAGGATGCCCTGATCCAGGCCGTAAGCCGCAGTTGCGCCATCAAGGCGAAGGTCGTTGCCGAGGACGAGCGGGAAGGGGGGGTGCGCGCGGTGCTCAATTACGGGCACACCCTCGGACACGCGGTGGAAACGCTGACCGGGTACAAACGCTACCTGCACGGCGAGGCGGTTGCCATCGGCATGGTCCAGGCGGCTAAGATCTCGCAGCATTACGGTTTTTGCAACCAGGGCGATCGTGACAGGATAGAGGCGCTTATCAAGGCGCTGGGACTGCCGGCTGAACTCCCCTCCTTCCCGGCCCGTGATTACCAGGAGGCGCTGTCGCACGACAAGAAGGTGCGCGACAAGGGGCTCCTGTTCATCTGCAACCAGGGGATCGGCGCATACCGGATGGAGAGGTTGACGGACCTGAGAGCACTTCTGGAGATCTGCGGCATAGGAGAGTGACATGGTAGAGGACGCTTTATCCTTTTGGACGGAGATACAGCGCTACGAAGACATGCTGGCGGCGGATGCGAAGTCGTACTGTTTCGCGCCGCTCTCCGAACTGTACCGAAAGCTGGGCCTTTTGGACGACGCCGTCTCCGTGGCCCAAAAGGGTTGCGCCCTTCATCCCGACTATCCCGTCGGTTTCCTCGCGCTGGGGAACGCCTGCTATGCCAAGGGGATGACAGCCGAAGCCAGACAGGCGCTGGAGCGGGTGGTATCCCTCAAACCGGATCATCTCCAGGCGCTGAAGCTCCTCGGGCAACTCTACGTGGAACAAAATGACCTGGCCTTGGCCCGCAAGGTGCTGGGGCAGGTGCTGCAGCAGGATCCTGACGACCTGGAGAGCGCCATGCTGCTCAATTCGGTCGCCTCCGTCGCGCCGGGGGCTCCCCCCGAGGAGGAACTGCTGGAGGAACTGGAAATCATCGAGGACCTCGAAGAGGTTCTGGATGAGCCCGCGGCCGAAACGGCCGAGCCGCTTGATCTGACCCGGCGCGCCCCGCAGCCGCCTCCGCAGGACCAGGAGGCGCATCGCCCGGCGGCAGCGCCGTCCGAGGAGAATGAGGATTTCTGGGCCATAGAGGATCTGGAGGAGGTCGAGGGTGCACCCGCGCCCCCGAAAACCGAAGCCGTCTCGCCCAGGCAGGCCGTCCCCGATCCGCTCACCACCGCGACCCTCGCCGAGCTGTACGTCTCGCAGGGGTTCCTGGAAAAGGCCATGGCAATCTACCGGGAGCTGGTTCAGGCCCATCCCGCCAACCAGCAGTACCAGTTGAGGTGCGCAGAGCTCCTGGAAATGCAGGAACTTCAGCACAAACCCACCGAGCCCTCCTCCGCTTTGCAGGCACCGGCTGTCCCGGAGCCTCCGGCCAAGGCGCAATCGCCGGCCTTGGGGACACCGGAAGCCTTTGAGGCGCCGGCGGGCTTTGAAGCGCCAACAGGCTTTGAGGCACCGATGGACCTTGAGGCTCCGGTCGCCTTTGAACCGCCGCCCCCCCTGGAGGTGCCGGCCGCCATCGAGGAAGAGACCGCTTTTGAGCTTCCCGGCGCCATGGAGTCGCCGGCCGAAATGGAGTCACCTGCCCTGGAGCTCATCGAGACACCGGACGCGCCGGTTGGGAGCGAAGCCGGGCAAGGTGATGTCGAGACCGAGCTGCAACGCTGGCTGGAAAACATAAGGAGAAGAAGAGATGGGGTTTAAGGCCATATTGAAGTCGATTGTCGAGGAGAGCTGCGGCGGCCTGGGGAGTGTCATCATGGGGTACGACGGCATTGCGATCGACGAATACCTTCCCGAAGCGGCAGGCCTTGACGTGCAGACCATGACCATCGAGTACGCCTCCGTCCTGAAGGAGATCAAGAGGACGGTCGGGGTGCTGAAGACCGGAGACCTGGAAGAGGTTTCCATCATCAGCGAGCAGTGCAGCGTCATCGTGCGCGGCATCAACGACGATTTCTTCGTGGCGCTGATCATGTCGGCGGAGGGCAATTTCGGCAAGGGACGCTACCTCTTGAAACGGTCGGCCCCGGGGTTCAGGGAGGCGCTGCAATGACGGAGAGTGTCGCGAGGATACTGGTCCTGCATGGGCCGAACCTTAACCTTTTGGGCACACGGGAGCCCGGGGTTTATGGCACCACGACGCTGCAGGGGATCAACCAGGCGCTCACCTCCCTCGCGGCTGAGCTCTCCCTGGAGCTGAGGATCCTGCAGACCAACTGCGAGGGGGCCATGGTGGATGCCATCCAGGGGGCCATGGCGGACTGCAAGGGGATACTGATCAACCCCGCCGCCTACACCCACACCAGTGTCGCCATTCGCGACGCCATCGCCGCCACCGCGCTCCCCGCTGTGGAGGTCCACCTCTCCAACGTCCACGCCCGGGAGCCCTTCAGAAGCCACAGCTACATCGCTCCGGTCGCCATCGGACAGATCTGCGGTTTCGGCGCAAACAGCTATCTTTTGGGGCTGCGCGCACTGGCTGAACGGCTTGGAAAATAAGATTGTCATACGGATGGGTTTATGGTATTAGACAGAATCTCTGCGGCCAGAGGGTGCCTGAAACGGGTCGGTGCGGACCTGCTGTTGGTCTCAAACCTTAGTAATATCAGGTATCTTACCGGCTTCACCGGCAGCGAGGCGCTGCTGGTTCTCTCTTCAGACGACGGGTGGTTCCTGACCGACTCCCGCTACACCTCCCAGGCTGGCGCCGAGGTTACCGGCGCAAGTGTTGTCGAGTTCACGAACCGGATGGAAACGCTGGTCCAGGTGCTGAAGCAATCAGGCGCCGCCCGGGTCGCTTTCGAGGCCGGACATACCAGCGTTGCCGTCTACCAGGAGCTTTGCAAAAAGACCGAAGGAATCGCGTACATTCCGGCGGACGCCGAGATGACGAGTATCAGGACCGTCAAGGATGCAGGCGAGCTCGACATCCTCGAACAGGTGGCAGGGATCGCCTCGCAGTCGCTGCTTCAGACCGTGGCACGGCTTAAGCCCGGGATGACCGAGAACGAGGTCGCCTGGGCGCTCGAAGTAGCCATGAGGGAGCGGGGGGCCGAAGGAAAATCCTTCGACTTCATAGTCGCCTCCGGTGAACGGGGCGCGCTGCCGCACGGCCGAGCGTCCGATAAGAAGCTCGCGGCAGGTGAACTGGTCACCATCGACTACGGCGCGATCTACCGCGGTTACTGCTCGGACGAGACGGTCACCGTGGCCCTTGGCGAGCCGGACAGCCGGCAGCGCGAGGTCTATGAGACCGTGCTTGCCGCGCAAAGGGCCGCCATCGACGCGGTCCGCCCCGGCATGGAGTTCAAGGATCTGGACGCCGTGGCGCGCGACTACATCGCCGCGCGCGGATTCGGCGAGTACTTCGGGCACGGCCTTGGGCACGGAGTCGGCATCGACATACACGAGCACCCGGCAGCATCGCCGCGCAGCAAGCATGTGATCCAGGAGGGGATGGTCTTCACCATCGAGCCCGGGATCTACATTCCGGGGTGGGGCGGGGTAAGGATAGAGGACACCGTGGTGGTCGAGAACGACCGCTGCCGTTGCATCACCCAGGTTCCCAAGGAACTGATGGTGCTGAAATAGACTGTTTTTCAAGCAGGCTTGCCCGACTTGTTCAGGGAAGCCTATAGGCGTGCAATAACGTAACGAAAAAGGAGAAGGATGTGGATATAAAAGACCTGAAGATGCTGATAAAGATGGTAACCGAGACGGACATCACCGAGTTCGAGCTGGAGAACGCCGAGGACAAGGTCGTTATCAAGAGGGGCTGCAACGTAGCCGCTCCCCAGTTCCAGATGCAGGCACCTGTCGCGTACCAGTACGCCCAGGCTGCACCTGCCGCTCCGGCCGCAGCTCCTGCTGCCGCTCTCCCGGCTGTTGCCGAGAAGGAGCAGGGCGAGGTGGTCACTTCCCCGATCGTCGGTACCTTCTACCGCGCCCCGGCACCGGAGGCCGCCGCCTACGTTGAGGTGGGCCAGGTCGTCGAGAAGGGCGAGGTGCTCTGCATCGTCGAGGCGATGAAGCTTATGAACGAGATCGAGGCGGAGTTCAAGTGCAAGATCGTCAAGATCATCAAGGAAAACGCACAGCCCGTCGAGTACGGCGACGCCCTTTTCGTCGTGGAAAAACTCTAAGGGCCCCCCAGGAGATAATCGATGTTTCATAAAATTCTTATCGCCAACAGGGGTGAGATCGCCCTCAGGATCATCAGGACCTGCAAGGAAATGGGGATCAAGACGGTCGCCGTCTACTCGACTGCGGATAGCGAGTCGCTCCACGTCAAGCTCGCCGACGAGAGCGTCTGCATCGGTCCCGCGCCGAGCCTCTCCAGCTACCTGAACATAAACTCCATCATATCCGCGGCAGAGCTCACCGACGCGGAGGCGATCCACCCCGGCTACGGTTTCCTCTCGGAAAACCCGGTATTTGCCGAAATCTGCGAGAACTGCGGCATCACCTTCATCGGCCCCACCGCCGAGAGCATGCGCATCATGGGTGACAAGATCTCCGCCCGCCAGGCGGTCATCAAGGTCGGGGTCCCCATCCTCCCCGGCACCAAGGAAGGGGTGCACGACGTCGCCGAGGCGATCAAGGTCGCCAAGGAGATCGGCTTCCCCGTCATCATCAAGGCGACTGCGGGGGGCGGCGGGCGCGGCATGAAGATCGTGCACTCCCCGGCCGCGCTCCCCAACGCCTTCGCGACCGCCAGGGCAGAGGCACAGTCCGGCTTCGGCAATCCCGAGGTGTACATCGAGCGTTACTGCGAAAGCCCGCGCCACGTCGAGATCCAGATCCTGGCCGACAAGCACGGCAACGTGGTGCACCTGGGCGAGCGCGACTGCTCCATCCAGCGCCGGCACCAGAAGGTGATCGAGGAGGCTCCCTCCACCGTCACCACTCCGGAGCTGCGCAAACGCATGGGCGAGGCCGCAGTCGCCGCAGCCAAGGCCGTGAACTACAACAGCGTCGGGACCATGGAGTTCCTGGTCGACAAAAACAACGAGTTCTTCTTCATGGAGATGAACACCCGCGTGCAGGTGGAGCACCCGGTGACCGAGATGGTGACCGGCGTGGATGTGGTCAAGGAGCAGATCCGCTCGGCCTACGGCCTCAAGCTTCGCTACACCCAGGACGACATCAAGATCAAGGGGCACTCCATCGAGTGCCGCATCAACGCCGAGGATTCCATCAAGTTCACCCCGTCCCCCGGCAAGATCACCGACCACCACACCCCCGGCGGTCTCGGGGTCAGGGTCGACTCCTTCGTCTACACCAACTACACCGTGCTGCCGCACTACGACTCCCTGATCGCAAAGCTGATCGTGCATGCCGACACCAGGGAAGAAGCGATCAAGAGGATGGCCAGGGCGCTTGACGAGTACATAGTGGAAGGGATCAAGACCACGATCCCCTTCCACAAGAGGATCATGGCCAACAAAGACTTCATCGAAGGTAACATAGACACCGGCTTTATCGAAAGGCTGGTACTGGAGTAACTATGGACTTTCCGGAAGAGCTTAAGTACAGCAAGGAGCACGTCTGGGTACGCATCGAGGGTGATCGCGCAGTCATCGGCATCACCGATTATGCCCAGGCGGAGTTGGGCAACATCACCTCCGTAGAGCTCCCGGAACCTGGAGATGAGCTGGAGCAGGACGATTCTTTCGGGTCCATAGAGGCAAGGAAGACCGTCGCAGAGCTGTACGCCCCGCTCTCGGGCACCGTTCTCGAGGCGAACTCGGAACTTTCCAACGCCCCGGAGTTCGTCAACGACGATCCTTATGACGCCGGCTGGCTGGTGGTCATAGAGGTTGCCGATTCGGAGGAGGTCAACCTCCTCATGTCTGCGGAACACTACGAGGATTACGTTTCGGTAGCCGACTAGACACCGCTTGTAGAAACCATACAAGGAAAGGCGAGAGATTCTCTCGCCTTTTCCTTTTCCGCCGGGTTCCACCGCTGATGATTCGGGGCCGGTCGGTCGAACTATTCGTGGAGCTTCACCGTGACGATCAACATTGGACACATCAAGTACGCAAACTGCACCCCCATCTTTACCGCCCTCGCTTCCCATTTCGACTGCGCCGGCTACCGCTTCATAGATGGGGTTCCGGCCCAACTCAACGCCATGCTCCGCTCGGGCGCGATAGATTTGAGTCCGAGTTCATCCATCGAGTACGCCACGGCTCATGAACAGTATTACCTGCTCCCCGAGCTTTCCATAAGTGCCATTGGCCCGGTGAAAAGCGTCTTCCTCTTCTCCCGCGTACCCATCGAGGAACTCGATGGCTGCTCCATCGCCCTGAGCGCCGAATCCGACACCTCCGTGAACCTCCTCAAGGTGCTGCTCTCCCGCAGGTACGGCTTCCAAAACCACTTCGAGCGGACCACGTTGCCCCTCGCCGAGGCGCTGAAGCAGTACCCGGGGATTCTTCTCATCGGGGACTCCGCTTTAAAGGGGGCCGCCTCCGGAGCCAGGTTCCACTGCTACGATCTCGGTGAACTCTGGCATGCCTTCACCGGTCTTCCCTTCGTTTTCGCCCTCTGGATAGTGAGGCGCGACGCGGCGAACGCGAAGCATGCCGAGCTCTCGGTGCTGGCACGCGACCTCATCGCCGCGAAGCAGCTTGCCTACAGGAGCTATCCTGAAATAGCCGCCGGTTGTACGGAGCGGGAGTGGATTGGAGCGGATGAGCTGGTGGATTACTGGAACACCATATCCTACGAACTGACCGAGGCGCACCTGGAAGGGGCGCGCTGTTTCTTCCGGCACGCCTTCGAGATGGGGCTGATCCCGACCCTCCCCGAGATACGGTTTTTCGAGTAGCTTAAATCCAGGACAGGCCCAGGACAGGCGGGATGAGCAAAGGGGAGGGGGCATCCGCTTCCGGATTTTGACGACAAAAAAAGGGAGGACCTCGGTCCTCCCTTTTTAAGGTGCGGCATTTTACCCTGGGTACTACTTCTTCTTCTTGGCGCCTGCGGCCTTCTTGGAAGCCTTGAGGGGGTTGGTCTTGGCGTCGTCGGTCTTGATCTCCACCTTTACGTGGGTAGCGAAGTTGCAGAGGCCGGCGGACCATTTCTTATCCGGTGCCGGGTATGCGCTGCAAACCTTGCCTATGGTCCCTTCCACGACCCTTTCACAACCCTCGCAATTCTCCACGATAGGCTGGCAGGAGCCTTCGGTGAATACACATCCCTGTTTTCCCCAGAAGGTGCACTCGGCACCAGGAAGTACGGTTTGACATTGCATGTTTTTAAGCCTCCTAAATCCTTCGTAATCGTTGATAGGGGGTACTCTACCAATTTCGAAAGAAAATTGTCAACTGTAAAAATCCCCACTTTTTTTGGTAAAGCTTGACTCTCCAAAACCGATGCATTAATCTCTAGTAATTATTTTTTCTGGCTCCCTGGCTCCCCTGTTTTCGGCGGTTTACCCGCCTTCCACCGGTGTGCTTGCCCGATCGGGTCGCCTATTTCTATTTTCAGGAGGGATTTATGCAGCGTATCACCTTCGGCACCTCTGGCTGGCGCGGCATCATGTGCGAGGATTTCATCTTTGAAAACGTAAAGGTTGTCACCCAGGCGATTGCCGACAACGTGAAAGCCTCCGGGGAGGCCCGCAAGGGGATCATCGTCGGCTACGACTCCCGCTTCATGGGTGAGTCCTTCGCGCGTGAGGCGGCCCGTGTCCTCACCGGGGCCGGCATCAGGACCTTTCTCTGCGTAAGGGATACCCCCACCCCGGTGATATCTTTCGAGATCCTCAAAAGAGGGACCGCCGGCGCCATCAACTTTACCGCAAGCCACAACCCCCCCGAATACAACGGCATCAAATTCTCCCCCTCCTGGGGCGGGCCCGCCCTGCCGCAGACCACCAACGACATCGAGCGGCGCGCCAACGAGATGGCCGGCGAGATATGCTACACGGAGTGCGCGCTTGACGAGGCTATGCAGAAAGGGCTTCTGGTCGAGATCGATCCGATGCAGTCCTACCTCGAGGACCTGGCCACCAAGATCGATTTCGCGAAAATTGCGAAGCTTGGCACCGTTGCCGTCAACCCCCTCTACGGCACGGCGCGCGGCTATCTCGCCGAACCGCTCAAGGCGCACGGCGTAAAGGTCGTTCAGATGAACGCCAACCGGGACCCTTACTTCGGCGGTTTTCCGCCCGAGCCCTCCGAGAAATACATACAGGATTTTATCAAGCTGGTGCAGCAGGACCCCTCGATCACCCTGGGGATCGCGACGGACGGCGACGCGGACCGCTTCGGCATCGTGGACGGAGACGGCAGCTTCATAGAGCCCAACTACATCATCGCGCTCCTCCTTGACTATCTCGTCCGGGTGAAGGGGATGACCGGCGGCGTCGGGCGTTCCGTTGCCACCTCGCACCTGGTTGATGCCGTGGCCAAGATGCACGGGGTCGAGGTGTTCGAGACTCCGGTCGGGTTCAAGTTCATAGGCGAGCTGATCAGCCAGGACAAGATAATCATCGGCGGCGAAGAGAGCGCGGGGCTGACCATCAAGGGGCACGTCCCGGAGAAGGACGGCATACTCGCCTGTCTGCTGGTCGCCGAGATGGTCGCGCACGAAGGGAAGTCGGTCAAGGCCCTTCTGGAGGAGCTCTACGGCAAGGTGGGGCGCTACCTCACCAAACGGGTGAACATCACCCTCTCGCCCGAGTTGGAAGAGGTCTTCCCGCAGCGCATCGCCGCCACCCCGGCCAGCTTCGCGGGCGAGCCGGTAAAGGAAAAAATCACGCTGGACGGCAACAAGTTCATCCTGCAAGACGGCAGCTGGCTCCTGTTCCGCAAGTCCGGAACCGAGCCGGTGGTGCGGCTTTACTGCGAGGCGTCCACCGAAGAGCGCCTGCAGGCGCTTGTTGCTGCCGGGCGCGAATTCATAGTCGGCAAAGCCTAAAGTCAAACGTAAAAACCCCGTCCCTTTTTTTTACAACGCCACTTCATGGGGCAGCCACTGCTGCATTTCGGATCACCAGCGGGCGGGCAGCGGCTGCCTTGCCCTTCCGGTCAGTTGCGCGCGCATAAATTTTCTGCGCAGATTCCCGCAGTTATTGCGCCGGTATCCCTTACCTTTCCCGATTCGTCATAACCGGAGCGGGAATTGCAGTGCTGATCGCAGTTATACGTGCCGGAGGGATACCTGAGCGCCACGCTGTTATTCAGGCGCGTTTTGGGGTTCTCTTTCTATAAGCTTTGCGCTATGATTGCCGGACTAATTAAGAGGGAGGGTGTATGTGGGACTACACTGACAAGGTAAAAGAACATTTCCTCAACCCGCGGAACGTGGGCGAGATAACGGATGCGGATGCGGTCGGTGAGGTTGGCAGCCTGGCCTGCGGCGACGCCCTTAAGCTTTTCATAAAGCTGGACGAGAACAAAGAGCGGATCGTTGATGCCAAATTCCAGACCTTCGGCTGCGGCAGCGCCATCGCTTCGTCTTCCGCCCTCACCGAGATGGTGAAAGGGAAGACCCTGGACGAAGCAATGTCGATCACCAACCAGGAGATCGCCGATTTCCTGGGCGGCCTTCCCGAAGAGAAGATGCACTGCTCGGTCATGGGGCAGGAAGCCCTCGAGGTTGCCATCGCCAAGTACCGTGGTGTCGAGGCCCCCAAGCACGGGCATGACCACGTCGAGACCGAAGGGGAGATCGTCTGCAAATGCTTCGGCCTGACGGACCTGTTCCTCAAGAAGGTAATCGCCTCCAACAAGCTGCACACCGCCGAGCAGGTGACCCACTTCACCAAGGCGGGGGGCGCCTGCGGCGGCTGCATCCCGAAGATCAAGGAACTGATCGCCGAGGTGTTGGGCGAGGAGAAGAAGGCGGCTCCCGAGAAAACTGCCAAGCTCACCAACCTGAGGAAGATGCAGCTGATCCAGGAGACCCTGGAGAACGAAGTCCGTCCCCAGCTCTGGGCCGACGGCGGCGACCTCGAGCTGGTCGACATCGACGGCTCCAACGTGCAGGTCGCCTTCCGCAAGGCGTGCGCCGGCTGCGCATCCTCCGGTAACACCGCCAAGTTCGTGGAGCAGAAGCTGCGCGAGATGGTTTCGCCTGACATCACCGTACAGGAGGTACAGGGATGAAAGAGATCTATCTTGATAACAACGCCACCACGATGGTGGACGAGCGGGTTTTCGAGGAGATGCGTCCCTACTTCTGCGAGCTGTACGGCAACCCCAGTTCCATGCATTTCTTCGGCGGACAGGTGCAAAAGAAGGTCGACGAGGCGCGCAACCGCGTCGCCGCGCTTCTTGGCGCGCTTCCCGACGAGATCGTCTTCACCGCCTGCGGTACCGAGAGCGACAACGCCGCGATCCGCTCCGCACTAGAGGTGTTCCCGGAGAAGCGCCACGTCATCACCAGCCGCGTCGAGCACCCGGCGGTCTTGACCCAGTGCCGCAACCTCACCAAGCGCGGTTACCGCATCACCGAACTGAACGTGGACGGCAACGGGCAACTGGACCTGAAGGAACTCGAAGCGGCCCTCGATGACGACACCGCAGTGGTCTCGCTCATGTACGCCAACAACGAGACCGGCGTCATCTTCCCGATCGAGGAAGTGGCCAGGATGGTGAAGGAGAAGGGCGCCATCTTCCACACCGATGCCGTCCAGGCCGTCGGCAAGATCCCGCTGAACATGGCGGAATCCGCCATCGACATGCTCTCCATCTCCGGCCACAAGCTGCACGCGCCCAAGGGTGTGGGCGTGCTCTATGTGCGCCGCGGCACCCCGTTCCGTCCGCTTCTGGTCGGCGGGCATCAGGAGCGCGGCCGCAGGGCCGGCACCGAGAACACAGCATCCATCATCGCGATGGGGAAGGCATGCGAGCTTGCCATGCATTACATGGCTGAGGAAGCCGGCCGGGTGCGCGAGATGCGCGACAGGCTGGAGCGCGAGTTGACCGCCCTGATCCCCAACACCAGGATCAACGGCGGCGGCACCGAGCGTCTTCCCAACACCCTTTCCATCGCCATGGAATTCGTGGAAGGGGAGGGGATACTGCTGCTTCTCTCCGAGAAAGGTATCTGCGCCTCCTCCGGGAGCGCCTGCACCTCGGGCTCGCTGGAGCCGTCCCACGTGCTGCGCGCCATGGGGGTACCGTTCACCTGCGCCCACGGTTCGATCCGCTTCTCGCTTTCCAGGTTCACCACCGACGCCGAGGTTGACGCCGTGATCAGGGAGCTTCCCCCCATCATCACCCGCCTGCGCCAGATGTCCCCGTTCGGGCGGGAGTTCCTGAACAAGTAGCAGCGTCGGTCAGGCAGTACCAGGTGGCACGATTACAAAGAGAAGGGGTGAGCGTTAACCGCTCACCCCTTGTTGTTTCGCGCTTGTTTAGTCCCAATTGAATGGCAATAAACGGTGGAATCTGGTAAACATCAGAACGATATCCGTTGCCGACACTACTTAGGACGGTGCACCATGAGCCTCGACTTCACTCCTCTGCAAAGCGCTATACACCAGCTCGAAAAAAGCCTTCGATATGCACACTCGCCTATTGCCGAAGACCATGACCTGTTTGAGCAGCTACGGAACTCTGTTATCCACTGCTTCG
>Ga0209317_1001263_pt1 | contig 23179 bp, 18 predicted proteins | sample RifGroB2_FD_183994 | JGI IMG/M metagenome (GOLD analysis project Ga0209317, IMG submission 183994) | Soil microbial communities from Rifle, Colorado, USA - Groundwater B2 (SPAdes) (version 2) | ecosystem: Environmental > Terrestrial > Soil > Unclassified | place: Rifle, Colorado | collected...
CGTCGTAGATATCGAAGGAAACCGTGTCCAGGGCACGGAACGAGCCGTAAATCTTGACGATCTCGGTCGCCTCGACCATCTTTCTGCGCTTATTTGTTGACACTGACACGCTCCTCCATGACGCCGATGATCTTCGAGAAAAACAGGGTGATGATCAGGTAAATCAGCGCTATGACCGTGTAGGTCTCGAAATAGGTGAACGATTCGGAGGCGAATTCACGGCCGCGGCGCAGGAGGTCGGCAACGGCGATGATGGAGACCAGGGAGGAATCCTTCAAAAGTGCTATGAACTCGTTGCCCACCGGGGGGAGGATCACCTTAACGGCCTGGGGCAGGATCACGTGGATCATGGTCTGGCGCCCGTTCATGCCGAGGGAGAGAGCCGCCTCCTGCTGCCCCTTGGCAATCGACTCGATCCCCGCGCGAACCACCTCGCCCATGTAGGCGCCGTAGCAGACGGCCATGGCGATAATGGCGGAAAGGATGGCAGGGACCTGCACGATGCGGCCGAGTGCGTAGTAGATGTAGAAGATCTGCACCAGGAGCGGGATGCCGCGGATGATCTCGACGTAAAGCGATGCGGCCCCGTTGAAGAAGCGGTTCTTGGAGATCCTTCCCAAGCCGGTGATGAGACCGAGCACGCTGGCGAGCAGTATCGCCCCGAGGGTCACCTGGAAGGTGACCAGTATGCCGTCGGGGACGAACTTTACTATGTTGAGGTAGGGGTCGGGCTTGACGGTGATCAGGTAGACGAGGGTGCCGATTGCTCCGAAAAATGCGATGCGCCAGGCGGTGAAGAGGCCCCGGTCGCTTTTGCGGGGGATGGCCGCGCCGTCGCCCACATCGATGATCTGCTTCTTTGCTTCGTTGCTCATGCGTTTGCTTGCCCGTTTCCGTACCGGCATGCGTGAGCCGGCCTGTGTTTGTTGAATTTGGTATCGCCTGCGGCGCATCTCGTTACCGCCACTGAAAGCTCCTGCAGGGGCGGCACTCCCGGCGCGATTCAATAGCGCCGGAAACACCGTCCCCGCAGGATTAGCCGGTTGCCGGGACTACTTAAGCTGCCACTTCTTCCTCAGCTGCTCGTCAATCTTCTTTTTCTTGACGGCGGCAATACCCTTGTTGATCTGGGCTACCAGATCCTTGTTCCCCTTCTTCACCACGATTCCGTAGGCTTCCCGGGTGAACGGCTTGCCGACGATCTTGAACTTGGTGTTGTATTCCTTCTTCTGCAGCGCGTAGGTGACGGCGGTAGGCTCGTCGCAGACCACACCGGCTATCCGGCCGGCAGCCATGTCCTCGAAGGCAAGGCCGACTTCGTCGTAGCTCTTCAGTTCCACGCCTGCGTTCTTCTTCACTTCCATGGCGCCCGTGGTGCCGATCTGCGCGCCGATCCTCTTCCCTTTCAGGTCGGCGATCCTGCTCCCCTTCTCGGTCTTGGGCACGACCAGCACCTGCCCGATGTTGATGTAGGGCGACGAGAAGTCGTACTTGGCCTTGCGCTCGTCCGTAACGGTCACCGAGGAGATGATCGCGTCGTACTGACCCGCTTCCACGCCGGCGAAGATGCCGTCCCATGCGGTGTTCTTGAAAGTGACCTGGAAACCGGCTTCTTTGGCAACCGCGGTCATGAAGTCTATATCGAAACCGACAATTTTCTTGCTGGAGTTCACCATTTCCATCGGCGGCCATGTCGCATCCGTGGCGACCGTAATCGCTTTGGGCTGTTTTGCAGGCGCTGCAGCCGTAGCTGCCGATGCAAAACAGAACCCTGTAAGAGCCAAAACCGCTGCCATGATACGAATTGATTGCATAGTCACCCCTTAGCATTGATTAATATTAAACATAACACACCTTCCAACTTTTCGCGGATACTATTAAAGCCATTTCGCCATCTTGTCAACTACTTATTGGTCTGTAGTTGCAGCCGGGTTAAGCGAGTGTTAACTTGTAATACCACAACAGAGTGAATTCAAGGTTTTATGAGGTCAAAATTAGGTTGGGATCTATGAAAAATTTTCGTGCGGCTATACTTCTTTTAACAACCACGTTCTTCTGGGGTGTGACATTTACTAGAATGAAGAGGTGCACAGTTATCGGTTGACATAAGTTTGGCGTTGTAATAAATCTTTTTGACCGCAACAGATATGAACCGGCAACCGCTAAATATTCAAAAGTTTGCATGCAAAGGGGCATCGATGACTACGACAAGAGGTACCAAGGCCAGGCAGCTTAGACACCATTTTGCCAGCGACAACTACGCGGGGATCTGCGGCGAGGCATGGCAGGCGATGGAGGAGGCGAACCGAGGCCTTGCCAGTTCCTACGGCGACGACGTCTGGACTGAGCAGGCATGCGAGCGGATCAGGGACCTCTTCGAGAAGGACTGCGAGGTTTTCTTCGTCTTCAACGGGACCGCCGCCAACTCCCTGGCGCTCGCCTCCTTGTGCAAATCGTACCATTCCGTGATATGCCATGAAATGGCGCACATAGAGACCGACGAGTGCGGCGCGTCGGAGTTCTTCTCCAACGGCACCAAGGTGCTGCTGGTCCCGGGTCTAAACGGCAAGGTGGATCTGGACGCCGTCGAGCACACCATCTCCAAGAGGACCGACATACACTACCCCAAACCGAAGGCGCTCAGCGTGACCCAGGCGACCGAGCTGGGAACCTTGTACAGCGTGGCCGAGATGCAGGCGATTGGGGAGTTGGCAAAGAGGCACTCGCTGCACGTGCATATGGACGGTGCCCGTTTCGCGAATGCCGTAGCATCACTGAACGTGGCGCCCAAAGAGATCACCTGGCAGGCGGGTGTGGACGTGCTTACCTTTGGAGGGACTAAAAACGGTTTCGCCATCGGCGAGGCGGTGGTGTTCTTCAACAAGGAGCTGGCCTTCGAGTTCGACTACCGGTGCAAGCAGGCGGGGCAGTTGGCCTCGAAGATGCGTTTCCTCACCGCCCCCTGGATCGGCATGCTGGATAGCGGCGCCTGGCTCAGTAACGCGGCTCACGCCAACAACTGCGCGCGTCTGCTTGAGAACGAGGTAAGGAAGATACCGGGGATCCGGGTCATGTTCGACAGCCAGGCGAACTCGGTTTTTCTGGAGATGGCGCCGGAGGCGCTGGAAGCGCTGCGAGGCCGCGGCTGGCACTTTTACACCTTCATCGGGTCCGGCGGCGCCAGGTTCATGTGTTCGTGGGAGACCAAGATCCAGGATATAGCCGAGTTGGTGGCAGACATCCGGGCCTCGGTGGCAGTTTAAAGGTTTTGGCAGGAGCGAATGATCATTCGCCCTTTGACCCAGGACCAAATTGCCCCCCTTCGCAGTTCCGCCTTAATCCATTTCCAGCTGATGCGCCTTGCTGAAGTAGTGCCGGTATCCCTGCATGAGTATCAGATACGCCGTAATGGCGACCGCGCCGGTGATGGCGCACATGATCGCGATCTGATACCTGACGGCGATGATCGGCTCGGTTCCAGACAGTATCTGCCCCGTCATCATGCCGGGAAGAGAGACGATCCCCATGGCGGCCATGGTATTCACCGTAGGCATGAGCGCCGCGCGAAAGGCGTTTCGCAGCGCCGTATCCGAGGCCTGGCGCGCGCTCGCCCCGAGACAGAGCGCTGTCTCTATCTCGTCCTTTCGCTCCCGCATCTCGGCACAAAGGCGCTCCGCGGCAAGGCTTGCGCCATTCATGGAGTTGCCGATGATCATGCCGGCCAGCGGTATCAAATAGCGCGGGTCATACCAGGGCGAGTAGTGCACCACCAGCGTGCAGAACAGAAAGGTCACCCCGCCGCAGCCGATGAAGAGCGAGGTCCCCACAACCTGGTAAAAACGGGGCATCTTGCGCTTGATGCGCGCCCCCACGACCTGAAGGGAAAAAGCGCCCATGACGAGCAGTATGGCGAGCACCGGCAACGGGCTCTTCACGGCGAAGAGGAAATGGAGCAGATATCCCACGGCAAAAAGCTGGAACACCATGCGCGCCGAAGCCCACAGCATCTGTCCTTCCTGCCCTACCCTTCTCAGCCTTGCCAAGGCAATCGCCAGCAGAACCAGCCCGTAGGCAAGCGCCAGGTCCAGCAGTCCCAGAGTCACCAAACCCTGATTTTCCAATGCTCAATCCTCCTGATCGGACGGTTCCGCAAGAAAGCGCCGCAGCTGGGGAGACTTCGGGCGCGCGAGCAGTTCCCCGGCACTCCCCTGCTCCAAAATCCGTCCCGCTTCCAGATACAGGCAGTAATCGGCTACCCTCCCAGCCAACCGCAGATCGTGGGTCACCATTATCACCGTCAGGTGCTGAGACTGGCAGATCTCATGCAGGGTAGCACCCAGCGCATCGGCCGTTCTGCGATCAAGGGCACTGGTTGGCTCATCGAGAAGCAGCACCGACGGGGTGGTGATCAGGGCGCGGGCAAGGGCCACCCGCTGCTGTTCGCCAATGGAGAGGGAACGCGCATCCCTTTGCACCATCCCGCGATCCAGCCGGGCCAAAGCAAGCGCGCTTACTACTTCTGCACTCTCGGGGCCGGGGGGTGGCTCTTGCAGGTAGACAAAGGGGCGCTGCAGGTTATCGAGGACTGAGCCCTCGAACATGAACGGCTTCTGAGGCACCAGTGCCACGCGCCGCCGCAGTTGCAACGGTTCCACCCCTACTATATCCCTTGCATCCAGGTAGACCGAGCCGGAAGTTGGTTCCGCCAGCCGGTTGATAAGCCGGATCAGTGAACTCTTGCCACCTCCGGAAGGTCCGATAACTGCGGTAATCTCGCCACTTCGGGCCGAGAAGGAAACATCGTCCAGAAGCTGCACGCCGGCTCCCTCACGATTGCCGCGCACAAGGCAGATCTTCTCCAGACGGACCGTCACTGGTTTGTTTTCCTCAGGGTAAGTCATTCATGCTCCTGGCGCTCTGCCTGGTACTGTCATAGAAGCCCATTTTTTTATACAAAAATTTGCCAGCAAAACATTAGCTGATATAGTAGCCCAGTATTTCCGAATAACACACTGCGAAAAACCCGATCCACGAAAATTCTGACTGCTTTTGATTGGCACACCATGAGCTAAGGTCGGTAAATATCCACAACAGGGAGGTTCCATGAGGAGAAGCAAGGTGATTTTCAGTTCCGTTGTCTGCAGTATGCTGTTGTTGGCAGTCGCCCCGGTGATGGCCGCTGACAGCAAGAAGGAGTTCGTCGGCTCCGAGTCCTGCAAGAAGTGTCATGCCGAAGAGTTCAAAAGCTGGAAGGGAACTTATCACAGCAAGATCGTTCAGCCAAAGAAAACCGGCATACTGAAGGATGTAGTGGCGAAATGGGCGACGGACGGGAAAAACCCCGGACCGACGGTATCCAACGTAACCGGCGCGCCTGCCAAGCTGGAGGACGTCCAGTACGTGGTCGGCTCCCGCTGGAAGCAGCGCTTTCTGGTCAAGAACGAGCAGACCGGCAACCTGCAGTTCATGAACAAGCAGTTCAACCGGCTAAGCGGCGAGTGGGAGAACTACGGCAACAAGAACGACTGGAACACCATGTGCGGCACCTGCCACACGACCGGCTACCGGATCCTTGAGGTAGACAAGGCAACCGGCAGGACCCTGAAGTCCGAATTCAGCGAAATGAGCGTCGGCTGCGAGGCCTGCCACGGCCCGGGTGCCAAGCACATCAAGTCTGCCAGGAAGGACAAGAAGAAAACCATCTTCAACCCGGCCAGCGTCAGCATCAAGGATCAGTCAAAAATCTGCGGCTACTGCCACATCCGCTTGGACAACGAAATGTACAAGAGCGCACAGGGCACTCCCCGTGAAGACCTTCCCGCGCCTAAGGTCGGCGATACCTACAAGGCCGGAGACGATTGGACCAAGTGGTATCCCGAGCATGTCGTCATACCTGGCGTGCTGCCGAACCAACCGTTCGACAAGGAGTACACAGGCGACGTGAAGGGGCTGTTCAAGACGGACGAGTTTGCCAGAGCCAACGGGGTGTACGAGGAAGCCAAGCATCACCAGCAGTATCAAGGCTTTCTGCAGTCCAGACATTACCAGAGCGGCCTGCTCTCCTGCATCACCTGCCATACGCCGCACGCGGGCAAAGGGAAGTGGAAGAAGGTGCCAAGCGGCGCCTGCATCAAGTGCCATGACGAGTCCTACACCGTCGAGAAGTACATGCCGAACACCGGCAAAACCGCCGACAACCTTTTCGTCAGGACCCACACCTTCGCCAAGAACCCGCGCAAGGGGGGCAAAGGCGCAGCAGACATGGGCGCACCGGCTTACTACAAGTAGGGTTGTTTGAAGCTGGATGATAAAGGGCCACGACGCGAATGCGCCGTGGCCCTTTTGTTGTGTGCGCCCGGAAGCCTCATCACCCGATGTTCGCCAGCTCCAGCCTGCCACCCCAGCGCGCCATCAACTCGCCGCGCAACCGCTCGTTTCCGGCACTCGACAGTTCAGGGTCCCGCTCCACCAGGGCGAACGCCTCGCGGCGCGCCTGCTCCAACACCCCCCCGTCACGCAGTATGTCGGCGACCTTCAGTTCGGGAAGCCCCGCCTGCCTGGTGCCGAGAAAATCGCCGGGACCCCGGATCTGGAGATCGGCCTCGGCGATGACGAAGCCGTCCGAACTCTGCACCATGACCTCCAGCCGCCTGGCGCCGTCCTCGGATCGCTTGTCTCCGGCCAAAAGGATGCAGCGCGAGCGCTCGCTGCCGCGCCCCACCCTGCCCCGCAACTGATGCAGCTGCGAAAGGCCGAACCTCTCGGCGTGCTCGATCACCATGACGGTGGCGTTGGGTACGTCGATGCCGACCTCGATGACGGTGGTGGCGACCAGAATATCCGTCTCTCCCGCCTTGAAGGAGGTCATTGCCGCCTCCTTCTCGACAGCGCTCATCCTGCCGTGCAACACGGCGACACGCAGCTCGGCGAAGACCTCCCGGGCCAGATGCTCCGCCATCTGCACGGCGGCCTTCAGGTCGCTCTTCTCGGACTCCTCGACCAGCGGGTAGATGACGTAGGCCTGCCGCCCCTTCCGCACCTCCTCGCGCACGACTGCATACACCTGGTTTCGGCGCGACTCGCGGGCGATGCGGGTCTCGATCGGGGTCCTGCCCGGGGGAAGTTCGTCGATGACGGAGAGAGAAAGATCGCCGAAAACGGTCATGGAGAGCGTGCGCGGGATCGGCGTCGCCGTCATGACCAGTATGTCCGGGTTGTCCCCCTTTCGCTTTAACAGGGCGCGCTGCACGACGCCGAAGCGGTGCTGCTCGTCTATGACGCCCAGCCCCAGTCGGTGGAACTCCACCTTGTCCTGGATCACGGCGTGGGTGCCGACCACGATGCGGGTCTCGCCCGAGGCGATCCGCTCCAGCGTGTCCCCCTTACCCTTCACGCCGGCCGTGAGAAGCGCGACGTTGATGCCAAGCCGCTCGCAGTAGCCGTGGATGTTCAGGTAGTGCTGCTCGGCCAAAAGCTCAGTGGGGGCCATGATCGCCACCTGGTAGTCGTTCTCCACGCAGACCAGGGCGGCCAGAAGGGCAACCAACGTCTTGCCGCAGCCGACGTCCCCCTGCACCAGCCGATGCATCGGGTGCGGCGAGATCATGTCCTCCTTGATCTCGGAGAGCACCCGCCTCTGGGCGCCGGTCAGGCTGAAGGGGAGCAGCTTCAGGAGTTCCTTCGTGTAGCGGTGCGTCACCTTGAAGCTGATCCCCTCCTCCAGGGCCACGCCGCGCCTCTTCATGGCGAGCCCCAGTTGCAGGAAGAACAGCTCGTCGAAGGCGAGCGAGCGGTGCGCCTCGCCCTTTCCCTGGTTCAGTTCGGCCACCAGACTGGATGGGTCGGGCGCATGCGCCTGCCGCAGTGCCGCGGGGAGCGTCATCAGTTTATGACGGCGCACCAGCTCCTCGGGGAGGGCACCGGTGACCAAGCGGCTGTAGTGCTGCACCGTGTCCCGCATGATGCGACGCATCACCTTCTGGCTTACCCCCTCGGTCAGCGGGTAAACGGGGAGGATCCTGCCGAAGTTGTCGGGGTCGCGGGCCATCACCTGAGAGAGATCCTCTCCCTCCGCCGCCCATTCCACCTCGGGGTGGTGCATCTCGCGCTGGAAGCCGAACTGCGCCACATCGCCGATGAATATGCCGCGCCTCCCGGGGTGCAGGTTCTTCTTCATGTAGGCCGGGTGGAAATGGAACCACTTGAGCGGCAGGCTCCCGGTCTCGTCGCGCACGATCGCCTCGAAATAGCGCCTCCCCCCCTTGGTGGTCTGCGCTTCTGCCGAGACAACCGCGGCGAAGAACGCCTCGGTGCCGCCGGGACGCAACTCGGCGATCCGCTTCAACTCGCGCCGGTCCTCGTAGCGGTTGGGGAGCAGGTACAGCGCATCCTCGACCGTGACGATCCCCTTCCTGGCGAGCGTTTCGGCGAGCTTCGGCCCGACCCCCTTTATCGAGGTGATGGAGGTCTTCAGCTCCTGGCGTGGGGCATCGGCCTCACGCCTTGCAGCCGGGGCTTTGTTCGGGCTTTTTGGCTGCTGTTTTTTGGTCTGCGGTTGTTTCGAGATGCGGAGGGTGCCGTCGACGACCTCGACCTGAACCAGGTCGCCCGGGTTGAGCGCCAGGGTGGACCTGAGCTGTTCCGGAAGCGGGATGGACCCGTCTGGCGCAAGCGGGATTATCGGCATGGGAAGAGAGGCGAGAGCGCCGGGCGTGGGTCCACGCCCGGCAGCAAACGGTCTGCCTAGAAAAGTGCGTTGATGTCGGTGAGGATCTCCTCGACGTTGATGCCGTGAGCGGCGCACCCCTGCTCCAGGGACTCGTTCTGAGCGCCCATGCAGCCGATGCAGCCGAGGTTGTATTTTCCGAGCACCTTGACGACGTCCGGGTGCATCCTCATCACTGCAGCAAAAGTCATATCCTTAGTTACCTGACTCATGTAAGACTCCTTTAAAATCGGGTTAGTGTGATTATTTTCTTCAACTGTGAGTTGAGAAAACCGGGACGGCTCTGATGCGTGTGAAAGCTGCGTGAAACGTGCTGCCTGTGTCGGCGTTGCTAAATCCCCCCCGACCCCCCTTTTTCAAAGGGGGGAGGTTTGGTCCGATTTCCAAAGGGGGAGGTTTTATCCTTCCAAAGGTCCTACTCGTACCTGATCTCCATGATCTCATACTCTTTGGTGCCGGACGGGACGCTCACCTTGACGGTGTCGTCCAGCTTGTGGCCTATGAGCGCCTTCCCCACCGGCGAGGTGCAGGAAATCTTACCTATCTTGATGTCGGCTTCGTCCTCACCAACGATCTTGTAGGTGAGCTCCTCCTCGGTCGCCGTGTCGTAGACGGTCACCGTAGCTCCGAAGACGACCTTGTCGGGCTTCAAATTGGAGAGATCGACCACATAGGCGCGCGCCAGCTTGTCGCCCAGTTCCAGAATGCGTCCCTCGATAAAGCCCTGACGGTTCTTCGCCGCATCGTACTCTGCATTCTCCGAAAGATCTCCGTGTGCCCTCGCCTCGGCGATATCCTGTATAACCTTGGGGCGCTCCTCCTTGATCAGACGCTTCAGATCCTCCTGAAGGGCCTCGTAACTCTCCTTAGTCAATGGGACTGTCTGGGACATCGGCTCACTACTCCTTGATGAACTTCTAGGGGGGCCTGTTGGCCCCCCCGTAGATCGCATTTGATCATGTGAAATGTACTTATCATCTCGTTCCCAAGCTCCAGCTTGGGAACGCAAATTGTATAGGAAGCTCCGCTTCAACGCCTCAAAGCTGGAGCTTTGACAGCGGTTGCAACGCCTCAAAGCTGGAGCTTTGACAGCGATTGCATTCCCAAGCTGGAGCTTGGGAACGAGAAACTTTGACAGCGATTGCATTCCCAAGCTGGAGCTTGGGAACGAGAAGCTTCTCAGGTGGATCTGACCGACTACCCCCCTATACTTATTTGAGGTATTCCTGGATCGACTTCACTGCAAGCTTCGACTGCGACAGGGCGATGATGCCGTCCACTGCGGCCCGAGCGCCCGAGGCGGTCGTGTAATAGGCTACGTTGTTGACCAGGGTGTTCCTGCGAATCGAGAAGGAGTCCGCCACGGCTTGGGCTCCGAGGGTGGTGTTGATTACCATGCAGATCTCGTTATTCTTAATCGCGTCGACGATGTGGGGCCGCCCTTCAAGCACCTTGTTTACCACCTGTACCGGGATGCCCTTCTCCTGCAGATAGCTTGCTGTGCCGCGCGTGGCGACCAATTCGAAGCCCTGATCATACAGCCTTTTTGCACAGCTGACAATATGTTTTTTGTCAGAATCCTTGACGCTTATGAACACTTTACCGGACACGGGAAGCTTGACGCCGGCACCGGATTGCGCCTTGGCATAGGCCTCGGCGAAGGTCTCACCGATCCCCATCACCTCGCCGGTCGACTTCATTTCGGGTCCGAGAATGGTATCGACGCCCGGGAACTTGGCGAAGGGAAACACCGACTCCTTCACCGAGATATGCTTCGGCACGATCTCGTCCACGATGCCTAGCTCGGCCAGGGTCTTGCCTGCCATGACCCGGGCGGCGATCTTGGCGAGCGGACGGCCGGTCGCCTTGGAGACGAAGGGGGAGGTGCGCGAGGCACGCGGGTTCACCTCGATGATGTAGATGTCGTCCCCCTTGACGGCGAACTGCACGTTCATGAGCCCCTTCACGTTGAGCTCAAGCGCCATCACCTTGGTCTGGCGCCTGATCTCGTCGGCGATCTCCCGGGAGAGGGAGTAGGGAGGAAGCGAACAGGCGGAGTCGCCGGAGTGGATCCCGGCCTCCTCGATATGCTCCATGATGCCGCCTATCACGGCGACGGTGCCGTCGCACAGGGCGTCGACGTCGATCTCGATCGCCTCGTCCAGGAACTTGTCGATCAGGATCGGGTGCTCGGGCGAAGCCAGAACGGCGGTGTGCATGTAGCGGCGCAGGTTCTCGACGTCGTAGACGATCTCCATGGCGCGCCCGCCAAGGACGTAGGAGGGGCGCACCACGACGGGATAGCTGATGCGCTCCGCGACGATCTCGGCCTCCTCGAAGGAGCGGGCGGTACCGTTTTCCGGCTGGCGCAGGCCGAGTTTCTGCAGCATCTCCTGGAAGCGCTCGCGGTCCTCGGCGCGGTCGATGGCGTCGGGAGAGGTCCCGATGATCGGCACCCCGGCCTTTTCCAGGGCGACCGCGAGTTTCAGCGGGGTCTGCCCGCCGAACTGCACGATGACGCCGGTCGGCTTCTCCACGTCGACGATGTTCAGCACGTCCTCCAGGGTGAGCGGCTCGAAGTAGAGACGGTCCGAGGTGTCGTAGTCGGTCGATACCGTCTCCGGGTTGCAGTTCACCATGATGGTCTCGTAGCCGTCCTCGGCCAGCGCGAAGACGCCGTGCACGCAGCAGTAGTCGAACTCGATCCCCTGCCCGATCCGGTTCGGTCCGCCCCCCAGGATGATGATCTTCTTCCGGTCGGTCGGCTCCGCCTCGCACTCCTCCTCGTAGGTCGAGTAGAGGTACGGGGTGTGGGCCACGAATTCGGCGGCGCAGGTATCGACCCGCTTGAACACCGGCTTGACCCCCACCGAGAGACGCAGGGCGCGCACGTCGTTCTCCGGGATATTCCAGAGCATGCCGAGGTACTTGTCGGCGAAACCGTAACGCTTGGCCTCCAGGAGAATATCCTTGAGTTTCGCCTTGTCCTCCGTCTCGGGGTTTACCTGCTTGAGTTCCTCCTCCATCTCGATGATCTGGCGGATGTTGTGCAGGAACCAGGGATCGATGGCGGTGAGGGCGTAGATCTCATCCACGGTCATGCCGCAGCGGAAGGCGTCGCCCACGTACCAGGGCCGGTCGCAGTTGGGCGTTCTCAGCTTGTCCAGCAGCTGCGCGCGCTCCTTCTCGGTCAGGGCGCGGCGGCAATCGCCGGCCACTCCGAAAAAGCGCGATTCGAGGCCGCAGGAGCCGATCTCAAGGGAGCGCAGCGCCTTCTGGAACGACTCCTTGAAGGTCCTGCCGATCGACATGACCTCGCCCACCGACTTCATCTGGGTGGTGAGGGTCGCGTCCGCCGCCGGGAACTTCTCGAAGGTGAAGCGCGGGATCTTGGTCACCACGTAGTCGATGGTCGGCTCGAAGCAGGCCGGGGTCTCCTTGGTGATGTCGTTGGTGATCTCGTCCAGGGTGTAGCCGACGGCGAGCTTCGCCGCGATCTTGGCGATGGGGAAGCCGGTCGCTTTGGAGGCGAGCGCCGAGGAGCGCGAGACGCGCGGGTTCATCTCGATGACGATGAGCCTGCCGTTCTTGGGATTGATGCCGAACTGGATGTTGGAGCCGCCGGTATCCACCCCGATCTCGCGGATGATCTTCAGGGAGGCGTCGCGCAGGATCTGGTATTCCTTGTCCGTGAGCGTCTGGGCCGGTGCGACCGTGATGGAGTCGCCGGTGTGGACACCCATGGCGTCGAAGTTCTCGATGGAGCAGATGATCACCACGTTGTCCGCGGTGTCCCTCATCACCTCCAGCTCGTACTCCTTCCAGCCGATGAGCGACTCCTCTACCAGGATCTCGTCGGTGGGAGACGCCTCGATGCCGGCCATCGACATGCGCTCGTACTCTTCCATGTTGTAGGCGATGCCGCCGCCGGTGCCCCCCAGGGTGAAGGAGGGGCGGATGATGGCGGGGAAGCCGACCTTCTTTATGACCTCCATCGACTCCGAGTAGTTGTGGGCCAGACCCGATCTCGGGACGGCGAGATTGATGCGCTGCATCGCCTCCTTGAACAGGGTGCGGTCCTCGGCCATCTTGATGGCGGGAAGCTTCGCGCCGATCAGTTCCACCCCGAACTTCTCCAGGGTGCCGTTCTCGGCCACGGCAACCGCCGTGTTGAGAGCGGTCTGTCCGCCCAGCGTCGGGAGCACCGCGTCGGGGCGCTCCTTCTCGATGATGGCGGCGAGGATCTCGGGAGTGACCGGTTCGATATAGGTGAAGTCGGCGAAGTCCGGGTCGGTCATGATGGTCGCCGGGTTGCTGTTCAGGAGCACCACCTCGTAGCCCTCTTCCTTGAGCGCCTTGCAGGCCTGGGTTCCCGAGTAGTCGAACTCGCACGCCTGTCCGATGACGATCGGTCCCGCGCCGATGATGAGGATCTTCTTGATGTCTGTACGTTTAGGCATGGTAAATCACTCCGTTTATTCTCAGTTATACTCTCAGTATTAAGCAGTTAAATACTATTTATTTAAGCAGTAATTTATGGTTGCCGTTATCATCCCAACTCTCCCCCCTTTGAAAAAGGGGGGTCGGGGGGGATTTGCCTCTGCTCCCAAGCTTGCCTCGACAGTCAAAATCAAATCCCCCTAAATCCCCCTTTGTCAAAGGGGGACTTCAAAGCAAGGCGGACCTTGAAACTACCCCGGCTCGTCCTGCACCCAGCCGTTCTCCAGATCGCACTCTTCCAAAGCCTCGACCGCTGCGCCGTACTCCTCGGGCGTGATCCTTCTCTCGATTCCCGTGGTCTCTCCGGCAACGTGCGCCGGGAAGTACTGGCTCATCAGCGCTATGTGGGTCTCGGTGCCGAGATGCTCGGCGATCCAGGCAAGGGTTTCTGCGCTCCCCGCCCTCCCCTCCGGAAGGACCAGGTGCCGGATGATCAGCCCTTTTCTGCCGATGCCATCCTCATCGCACTCCAGATGCCCCACCTGGCGCAGCATCTCGCCCACCGCAGGGCGGTTTATCCCGGGATACCCCGGCGCAGAGGAGATCCAGAGCGCCTCTTCCTCCGAGGCGTACTTCATGTCCGGCAGGTAGATGTCGACCACACCGTCCAGAAGGCTAAGCGTGTCGAGCCGCTCGTACCCACTCGTGTTCCACACGATCGGCAGTTTGAACCCTTTGCGAATAGCCAGGTATAGGGAGGCCAGGATCTGCGGCGTGAAGTGGCTCGGCGTGACGAAGTTTATGTTGTGGGCGCCCTTAAGCTGCAGCCCGAGCATCTTTTCTGCCAGCTGTCCGGTGGAGAGATCCGTGCCGTTACGCAGCTGGCTGATCGGAAAGTTCTGACAGAACCGGCAGTTGAGCGTGCAACCGGACAGGAAGATCGTGCCCGACCCCCTGCTTCCCGAGATGGGCGGCTCCTCGCCCCTGTGGATGCTGGCTGAGGCGATGCGAGGCGTCCTGCCGCCGCCGCAAAGACCGACCTCTCCCGCCAGGCGGTTCACACCGCAGGCGTGTGGGCAGAGGTCGCAGGAAGCGAGACGGGCATAGCCGGCCCTGATGCGCCGGATCAGCTCTCCGCTATGGTAAAGATCGATGTATCGCATAAATAAGCAGGTTAAGGTAAAAAGCAGGTTAAGGTTAAGGTTAAGGTTAAGGTTAAGGTTAAGGTTAAGGTAAAGGTTAAGGTTAAGGTAAAGATTAACTGCTATCCCTGTCGCCCCGTTAGCAGCCTTCCCCCGTTAGCAGCCTTCCCCCTCCCCTTCAAGGGGAGGGTCGGGGTGGGGATGGGGGACCTCTACCTCTACCTTTACCTCTACCTGTACCTTTACCTTTGTTTTTCCTTCTCCATCATTTCCACGAACCTGTCGAACAGATAGTGCGAGTCGTGCGGGCCCGGAGAGGCCTCGGGGTGGTGCTGAACCGAGAAGATCGGGAGATTCTTGTGCCGCATCCCCTCCACGGTCTGGTCGTTCAGGTTCTCGTGCGCCAACTCGCTTGCGTGGGCAAGCGACAGGATGTCCACGGAAAAGCCGTGGTTCTGAGCGGTTATCTCAACCTTGCCGGTTTCCATATCCATGACGGGGAGGTTGGAGCCGTGGTTTCCGAACTTGAGCTTCAGGGTGCGCCCGCCCAGGGCAAGCCCAAGGAGCTGGTGCCCCAGGCAGATGCCGAAGATCGGCTTCTTCCCCACGAACGCCTTGATGTTCTCGATGACCGCCTTCATCGGCTCCGGGTCGCCCGGGCCGTTGGAAAGGAAGATGCCGTCGGGGTTCATGGCGAGCGCGGACTCGGCCGGGAAGGTTGCCGGCACCACGGTCACGTCGCAGCCGGCCGAGACCAGGCAGCGCAGGATGTTCAGCTTGATCCCGAAGTCGTAGGCTACCACCTTGTACTTGAGATCCTTCCGGTCGACCTGCGGGTAGCCGCTCTCCAGGTCCCAGAGCCCCTCGGTCCAGTGGTAGGGGGCCGTGCAGCTCACACCCGAGGCGAGGTCGAGCCCGCTCATGGAGGGGATGCCGCGCGCCTTCCTGACCAGGCTCTCCGGGTCGAAGTCGATGGTGGAGATGATGCCGTTTTGCGCCCCCTTGTCGCGCAGGTGCCGGGTCAGCGCGCGCGTGTCGATCCCCTGGATGCCGATGATGCCGTGCTCCTTCAGGTAGGCGTCGAGGCTCATGGTCGCGCGCCAGTTGGAGTAGCAGTCCATGTATTCCCTGACGATGAAACCCGACAGGTAGAGCTGGCCGCTTTCCACGTCCTCGGGGTTGATCCCGGTGTTGCCGATCTGGGTGTAGGTCATGGTGACCATCTGCCCCTTGTAGGAAGGGTCGGTCAGCACCTCCTGATATCCCGACATGGCGGTGTTGAAGACAACCTCGCCAGATGTTTCGCCCGATGCGCCGAAGGCCTTGCCAGTGAAGATCCGGCCGTCCGCCAGAGCCAGTACTGCTTTCATGTTTCTTCTCCCGAATCCGTTTTAATGCTGTGTCGCGCAGTGACGCGAATTGATAAACAGTATGGTTTAAAAAAATGCGAGTCAGGGTGACTTGCTGAATTCGCCCCTCTCCCTAACCCTCTCCCACGAGGGGAGAGGGTTAGGGAGCCCCCTCCATCACCCACCAAAGTAGATGGGACCATACCCCCCTCCCTTTATGGGAGGGGCTGGGGGAGGGTCGACCTTAACCCTACGCCTTGTGCACCACCTGCCCCTTCACGATGGTGTAGACGGCGGCACCTTTCATCTGCCACCCCAGAAACGGGCTGTTCTTCGACTTCGACTCCATCTTCTCGGCGCTCACCTGCCACTGCTTGAGCGGGTCGATGATGGTGACGTCGGCAACGGCACCCGGCTTCAGCGTGCCGCGCTCAAGACCGAGGATTTTCGCCGGGTTGCATGACATAAGCGACACCAGCGCCTTAAGGTCCAGGCACCCCTCCTCGACCAGCTTGAGGGAGAGGGGCAGCGAGGTCTCCAGGCCGACGATGCCGTTTAACGCGACGTTGAACTCGACATCCTTCTCGTCCGGATGATGCGGCGCGTGGTCCGTGGCGATCGCGTCGATGGTGCCGTCGGCAAGCCCGGCCTTCATGGCGGCGACGTCGCCGGACGTTCTCAAGGGGGGGTTCATCTTGGCGTTGGTGTTGTAGCCCAGCACGGCCTCATCGGTAAGGGTGAAGTAGTGCGGCGCCGTCTCGCAGGTGACCTGCACCCCCCTGGCCTTGGCATTGCGGATGATGCGCGCCGAGCCGACAGTGGAGATGTGCGCGATATGCACCGGGGCGCCGGTGAACTCCGCCAGATAAACCTCGCGGGCGACCGCGACGTCCTCGGCAGCCCAGGGAATCCCCTTGAGGCCGAGTTCGGTAGAGGTGAATCCCTCGTTCATGACTCCCTCGCCCACCAGGGAGATCTCCTCTGAATGGGAGATCACGGTGATCCCTACTCCCTTGGCGTACTCGAGCGCGCGGCGCATCAGCTCGGCGCTTGCCACCGGCTTGCCGTCGTCCGAAACCGCGACGCACCCCGCCTCCTTGAGCTCACCCATCTCGGCCAGGCTCTCGCCCTTGCTCCCCTTGGTGATGGCCCCGATCGGGAACACGTTGACCACCGCCTCGTTTCTCGCCTTGTTAAGGATGTATGAGGTGACCGCCTTGTTGTCGATCACCGGAGAGGTATTGGGCATGCAGGCGACCGAGGTGAATCCCCCCGCTGCGGCAGCGCGGCTGCCGGTGGCGATGTCTTCCTTGTACTCAAGTCCCGGGTCGCGCAAATGCACGTGCATGTCGATCAGTCCCGGGGTAACGATGAGACCTGCCGCATCGATGCTCTGCGTCCCTTCCGGCGCCGTCAGGCCATGGCCCAATTCCAGAACCACGCCGTCGGCGATCAAGATGTCCATAGTCTCGTCAATCCCCTGCGAGGGATCTATCAAGCGCCCGCCTACTATCAACAGATTCATATCAAGCACCTCTTAAAGACAGATTAAGGTTAAGGTTAAGGTCAAGGCAAAACCTGTTCAAGGTTCTATGTTCAAGGTTCAAGGTTAATATCAAAAACAAAGAATTTTGAACTTAGAACTTAGAACTTAGAACGTAGAACTTTGAACCGCTTTTATCCTTCCGCCGGCTCGCCGCCGCAAACGTGATAGAGCATCGCCATCCTGATAGCGACACCGTTTTCCACCTGCTTCAGTATGTACGACTGCGACCCGTCGGCGACTGCGGAAGAAAGCTCGACACCGCGGTTGATGGGACCGGGATGCATGACCATGGCGTCCTTCTTGGCAAGCGCGAGCATGTCCGGATTCAATCCGAAGTAGCGGGAGTACTCGCGCATGCTCGGAAGCAGGGTCTTCCCCTGGCGCTCCAGCTGGATCCTGAGCATCATCACCACGTCCGCCTGATCCACCGCCTCGCGCATGTCCTTGCAGACCGTGACGTTGCCCAGCCGCTCGATCCCTATCGGCATCATGGTGGGAGGACCGGCGAGAAAGACCTGGGACCCCATGGTGGTGAGCCCGTAAATATTGGAGCGGGCCACCCTGCTGTGGGTGATGTCGCCGACGATCGCCACCTTCAACCCGGCCAGCGTCCCGAACCTCTGGCGCATGGTGAGCATGTCCAAAAGCCCCTGCGACGGGTGCTCGTGGGCGCCGTCGCCGGCGTTGATCACCGAGCAGGTCACCCTTTTGGAGAGGTACTCGTGCGCGCCGGAAACCGCGTGGCGCATCACGATGATGTCGGGCTTCATGGCGAGGATATTCTGGGCGGTATCCGAGAGGGTCTCCCCCTTGGTCACGGAACTCGTGGACGCAGTGATGTTCACCGTGTCCGCCGAGAGCCTTTTCGCTGCGATTTCGAAGGAGGTGCGGGTCCTGGTGGATGCCTCGTAGAAGAGGTTCACCACGGTCTTGCCGCGCAGAGTCGGCACCTTCTTGATGTCGCGACAATTGATCTCGTCGAGGCTGTCCGCCGTATCGAGGAGCAGTTCAATCTCCTCTTTGGACAGATCCTTTAGGGCGATGATGTCTTTGTGCCTGAACCCCATGATACCCCCCCTGAAACTGGTTTTGCGTCCCGCCTTACGCGTTTCGCGTTAATAAATTACAGGTAAAGCCGGAACCCCTCTTTCAACTCCCGGCAGTTCAAGTCCCTCCCCCTGCCACCCCCATCCCCACCCCAACCCTCACCTTGAAGGGGAGGGAGTTTTACCGGCTTTTCGAAAAAGCCACTATTTCTGCAGGATCACCTCGGTCGGATGCTCTTCGGCGTCGAAGGCGACCATGATGTTCTCGCTCCTGCTGGTAGGCACGTTGCGCCCCACGAAGTCGGCGCGGATCGGCAGGTCCCGGTGGCCACGGTCGACGAGGACGGCAAGCTGTATGCAGGAGGGGCGCCCCTGATCGATGAGGGCGTCCATGGCGGCGCGGATGGTCCGCCCGGTGAAGAGCACGTCGTCCACAAGTACCACCCTCTTCCCCTCGACCGAGAAGGGGAGTTCGGTCTTGCCGACCGGGAGGTGCTCGGAATGGCCCTTGAAGTCGTCGCGGTACATGGTGATGTCGACAGCACCCACCGGCACCTCGACACCCTCGATCTCCAGGAGACGAGCCGCGAGTTCGTGGGCCAGATACACGCCGCCGGTCCGGATACCTACCAGTACCAGACCCTCGACCCCCTTGTTCTTCTCGAGCACCTCGTGGGCTATCCTTGTAAGCGCCCTTTTCACCCCGGTGCCGTCCAAAATTACCGTATTTTCAGCCATAGCAACCCCCTATAATCAGGCAAAAGTTCTTGTTTTTTTTGTTACGTTACGCTTCCGCGTTACCCGGCAACAGGGATCCGGATCCCCGCAATAAAAAGAGCCTTCCCGCACAAAAGGCGAAAAGGCTCTTCTAAATAACGATAAAGAGTACTTTATGCTTCACCTTTGCTAACCTCACGGGGCTAATTTAAAAGGCAACCGACAAATTTCAGTTAAATTAGCACCGGGACAGGCCAGAGTCAAGACCAAACTGCCGCTTATAGCGCAGGCTAACGTTAAGATTTATTTAGCCAAATCAGACGAGTATTCAGCGACACGAAAACGGTCCCCGCCCCCGGAGGGGGAGGGTTAGGGAGGGGGGAAACCGGAGAGTATTTCGCGAAGGAAGCTGCAGTCTTCCCCCCTCCCGACCTCCCCCCTCCGGGGGGAGGAGTAGGAGCGGAGTGCGAAGGGTAGGTCGGGTTAGCGCAGCGTAACCCGACACCCCACCCGATCCAATTTCATGGCACCATTCGATACCAGCTAAAATGCAAGTCGGGTTACGCCCTACGGGCTAACCCGACCTACTGTTGTTCTTAATCTTAATCTTGACCCTCAAATGCAAGTCGGGTTACGCCCTACGGGCTAACCCGACCTACTGTTGTTCTTAATCTTAATCTTGACCTTAACCTTAATCTGTTACCTAGGCATCTGGCAGTACATGTTGCTGTAGGGGCGCTTGCTCTTGGGAAGGACCTTGACGAACTTCTCCTTGAGCACTTCCTCGACGTCCAGGCCGAAGTCGGCACAGTAGTTCTGCAGGTGCGTGCGCAGCGCCAGCTCGTCGGCGACGGTAAGCTCGAAAACGCCTACCTCCTGGGAGAGCCTGGACTCGTCCACACCGCCGCGCACGTAGATGGTGCCGCCGTGCATGCCTGTTCCGAAACTGAAGCCGTGCTTGGCGTTCCCTTCGGCATCGGAGTACATGCCGAGCAGCACCAGTACGCCCCCCGCCATGTACTCGCCAAAGAAGTCACCGGCGTTTCCGCCCACGACCAGCACCGGCATGTTGTCCTGGTAGGACTTCATGTGAATGCCGACCCGGTAGCCGACATCCTTCAGGATATGCATCTTGCCGCCGCGCATGCCGTAGCCCAGCACATCACCGGCGTGTCCGTGGACCACGACCTTGCCCGCGTTCATGGTGTTGCCGATGTTGTCCTGGCCGTTGTCGCGCACGATGATGGTGGCGCCGTTCATGAAGGCCCCGAGGTCGTTTCCCGGCACGCCGTTGATCGTGATGGTGACCGGGCGGTTGATGCCGTCGCCGATGAAATACTGGCCGTTCACGTTATTGAGCTCTATGGCTTCCGCCCCGCCGGCAACCGCCGCACGGATCTGAGCGTTCAGGTCTTTATAGTACACGCCCTTGGCATCTATCTGCATTTATCTGCTCCTCTCTGTGAACCAGATCAAGGTCAACCCAAACCGCCGACCACACCTGATTTTAGATCCTATCTTAATCTTAATCTTAATCTTAACCTGTTCCTAAATGACTCCGGGGTTCATCTTGACGACTACCGGCTGGCCGCCGCGCGGGGACCAGATCTTCTCGGGCGCCGGGCAGATCTCCCTGATGGCGGCCTCCTCGGAGGCCATATAGACGAACTCCCCCTTGGTGGCGCAGACCAGCGGGCGCAGCTTCACCCGGTCGTTCAGGCCGATGAGCCCCTCGTTGCTGGCGAACAGGATGGCGAACGGCCCGTTCAGCAGGGCGCTGCCGTAGACCTGCCGTATGGCGGTCAGGAGCTCCCTGTCGTCCTTGTCCATCTGGTCGATGCTCTCCCAGAAAGGGGAAGCAAGCGCCAGCGAGGCGAGTTCGGCGGTGAGGCCGTGCTTTCTGATCAGGAGGTCGAGCATGTAAGCGACGACCTCGGTATCGGTAAGCATGGTGCAGAGGTAGCCGTACATCTCCAGGTAGCGCTTGTTGATGCCGTAGGAGGAGATCTCACCGTTGTGCACGATGGACCAGTCCAGCAGGGTGAACGGGTGCGCCCCGCCCCACCATCCCGGCGTGTTGGTCGGGAAACGGTTGTGTGCGGTCCAGGTGTAGCCGCTGTACTCCTCGAGGCGGAAGAAGTCGGCGATCTCTTCGGGATACCCTACCCCTTTGAAGGCCCCCATGTTCTTGCCGGAGGAGACCACGAAGGCGCCTTCGATCTCGTTGTTGATCCGCATCACATGGCTTACGATCAGGTCCTCAACCGTCATGTTCTGGAACTCGATCGCTTCCTTATAGTCGTCGGTCTCGAGCGGCTTGACGAAGTAGCGCTTGAATACCGGCGGATTGACGATGGCGGAGACCCGGCGGGTCGGGATCTCTTCCTGCTGCTCGACGAAGAAGTTGAGGTCCAGGTACTCCTCGGTCAACTGCTGCGCCATGGAGCTTTCGTACATCAGGTGAAAGGCGAAGAACTCCTTGAAATCCGGATAGATGCCGTAGGCAGCGAAGCCGCCGCCCAGACCGTTGCCGCGGTCATGCATCAGCGCGATGGAGCGCATGATGACTTCACCGCCGACCAGCTCGCCGTTCTTGGCGATGAAACCGGTCAGGCCGCAGTTGGATATATCCTTCTCGAAGCTGTGGGTAGGTTTTCTTTTCATTTATTACAAACCTCCGGGAAGCAGATTAAGATTGAGATTAAGATCAAGTGGGAATCCATCCCCCCAAACCTTCAAAAATCCTTCATCCACCTTTATCTATAGTAAGTCAGCTTATCTTTATCTTGTCTTAATCTTAATCTTAATCTTAACCTTTATCTGTTTCTAAGCCGCCTTCCCCTGCGGGGCGAAAAGCGAGCTGCGGATCTCCTTGGTCAGATGGACGAAGCCGAAGTCCGGCGCCAGCAGGTGCTCCTTGAAGGGAGCCACGGCAACCTTGTCCCGGATCAGCCCGGCGAAGATCCCGGCCCGGTCCACGTTGCTGACCATGACGACGCCTACCAGCACGCCGTTCTCCAGCACGATCTTGCGGTACTGGTAGTTCTCCAGGTCCTGGTAGGTGTGCACCTCGTAGCGGTCGCCCGCCTCCGGATTGGTGATACCCATGGAAATGGTGGGGACCTTGAAGAGCTCGATGGAGTTCATGGCGAGACCGCCCTGATACCCCTTCTCACCGCCCGCCATGCTGATCCCGGCGACATCGCCCTGGATGTAGGCGTCGGGCCAGATCGGCATCGGGTTCTTGTTGCCGGAGAAGAAGTCGCGCGCCTCGGCGACGTCGCCTGCCGAGTAGATCCCGGGGACCGAGGTTTCCATGGAGTCGCTCACCACGACCCCGCGGTTCACCTCGACTCCGCTCCCCTTCAGGAAGGTTGCCGCTGGACGCACGCCGATGGCGACGATCACGGTGTCGCACGGGATGAAATCGCCGGACTTGAGGGTCACGCCGGTGATCTCGGAGCCTTCGCCGTCGATCCTGACCACGGTGTCCTCGGTGATCACCTCGATGCCGTTCGCCTTCATCTTCTTGGCCACGATGCGACCGGCGGTCCGGTCGAATGCGGCGGAGAGGATGCGGTCGGCAAGCTCGATGATGGTCACCTGCTTGTCGATCTGGTACAGACCCTCGGCAGCCTTCAGGCCGATGAGACCGCCGCCGATCACGACAACCCTGTTGATGTCGTTGGCAAGCCCTTTCAGCTTGGCCGCGTCATCCCAGGTGGTGAAGGTGAAGACCTTCTCCTTGCCGGCCATCCCCTCGATGGGGGGAACGAAGGGATCGCCCCCGGTGGCGATCAGGAGCTTGTCGTAGGGGATGGTCTCGCCGCCGGCCAGAGCGACGCGGGAGTTGGCGCTGTCGACCGAAACCACCTCGGAGCCCAGAAGCAGGTTCACCTTGTGCTTCTCGTAGAAGTCAGCCGGCAGGTAGGGCATCCTTTTCTCGGTCACGGTGCCGCCCAGCAGATAGGAGATCAGCGGACGGCCGTAAGCCGTGTGGTTTTCCCTGGAGAGTACCGTTATGTTTCCTTCCGCGTCGACCTTCCTGATACCCCTGATGGCGCCGACGGCGGCTACCGAATTTCCGATGATGACGTAGTTCATTTCTGGCTCCCCTCCTTGTACACCAGCGCCCGGTTGGGGCAGGCGTCGACGCATGCCGGGTTTTCCCTGTCGGGGCAGAGGTCGCACTTGTTCGCCTTCTTCGCCTTCAG
>Ga0209317_1001264_pt1 | contig 23163 bp, 16 predicted proteins | sample RifGroB2_FD_183994 | JGI IMG/M metagenome (GOLD analysis project Ga0209317, IMG submission 183994) | Soil microbial communities from Rifle, Colorado, USA - Groundwater B2 (SPAdes) (version 2) | ecosystem: Environmental > Terrestrial > Soil > Unclassified | place: Rifle, Colorado | collected...
CGCGTAGGGGCGCATCATTCTTCGCCCCTGCAAGTTGAAACACCAAAAAAGAGAGCTCAAAGTGATGCCTGAAAAAATTGCTGTTATAGGTGCCGGTAGCTGGGGAACGACGCTTGCCGATCTGCTGGCCAAGAAGGGACATGCGGTAACGCTCTGGGCCTACGAGCCCGAGCTCGTGCTGGAGATGCGCGAAACCAGGGAGAACACCCTCTTTCTGCCCGGCATAAAACTGAGCGAGGGGCTTGCCTTCACCAACGACCTCCAGGAGGCGTACCTCGGCTGCACCATGGTGCTTTGCGTGGTCCCCTCGCAGCTGGTTAGAAGGGTGATGATCAACTCGCTCCCCTTTCTGCCGGCAGGGGTGGTCATAGTAAGCGCCTCCAAGGGGATAGAGGTCGATACCCTCGCCACGGTCTCCGAGATCTACCGCGAAATACTCCCCCCGGAGATCTATGCCAGGTTCGCCGCCCTCTCGGGCCCGAGCTTTGCGCGGGAAGTAGCCCTGGAGATGCCGACCGCGGTCACCGCCGCCTCCGAGTCGGAGGAGGTCGCCCGCCGGGTGCAGGAGGCCTTCACCACCAGCTTCTTCCGGGTGTACCGCAACGACGACGTGATCGGGGTGGAACTGGGCGGGGCCATCAAGAACGTGATCGCCATAGCCGCCGGCATTTCCGACGGGCTTGGTTTCGGCAGCAACACGAGGGCTGCCCTCATCACGCGCGGCCTGGCCGAGATGACCCGCCTCGGGGTGGTCATGGGGGCGCAGCCAGGCACCTTCGCCGGCCTCGCCGGCATGGGCGACCTCGTGCTCACCTGCACCGGGGACCTCTCCAGAAACCGCAGCGTCGGCATCCAGATCGGGCAGGGGAGGCAGCTCTCCGAGATCCTGGGCGAGATGCGCATGGTCGCCGAGGGGGTGAAGACCACCGAGTCGGCCTACAACCTGGCGCGCAAGCTGGGAGTGGAGATGCCGATCATCGAGAAGATGTACCAGATGCTGTACCAGGACAAGCCCGCACGCGAGGCGGTGCTGGAACTGATGACCAGGGACTTGAAGGCCGAAGGGGCTTAGAAACAGATTAAGGTCGAGGTTATGGTTGAGGAGCATCTTAACCCCGACCTCGACCCATGTTTTTACAAGGATTGAGCATGGCCCTACCTTTCGGCATACGAACCAAACTGCTCCTATCCATCCTCGCCATACTGCTGATCTCCTATTCCACCCTGCTGTACTCCACCATGAAGACCCTCAGCGCTTCCCTGCGCACCGAGCTGGACCGAAACCTGGAGACGAACCTCAAGTTCGCGCGCAGCCAGTACTTCGACCAGGCGGAGGTGGTCAAGCACTCGCTCATGCAGTCGACCGTGTCGCGGACCGTACAGCAGCGCATGCGCGACCGGGACCGCGCCTGGCTCGGCGACCGGGTGGAGCGCTGGCATGCCGTGCTCCCTTTTGTCGATCTGATGGTGGCGCTCGATCCCCAGAAGAGGATCCTGGGCCGGCTGCACGGCCCGGCAAGCGACGACGAGCGCCTCGATCTGCCCGGGGTGGTGGACCAGGCGCTCGCCGGCAAGAGGGTGATCATCTCGACCGAGATAGTCCCCGCCTCCTATCTGTGCCGGGCCGGGGTGGCCAATTACTGCGGGCGGCATGAGGGGGAGGCGCTGGTGGTGACGGTCGCCATTCCGGTGATGGGGAGGGACGGCAGTGTGCTCGGCTGCATCGTCACTGGGGACATCCTGAACCATCACACGAGCCTGCCGGTCCAGTTGCAGGAGGTCGCAGGAAGCGACGTGGAGGTGACCATCACCCAGCGGGGCCTGCGGATCGCCAGCAGCCTGGCCCGCAATCTTCCCGGCTCCTCCACCCTGGCGCCGCGGGTCATCGACGCACTGGAGCGGGGCGAGGTGTTCAGGGGCGAGACGGAGATCGGCTCCAGGAGCTACGAGACGGTCATAGATCCGCTTTTGAACAGCAGGGGGGAGTTCGTAGGCTCGCTTTCCGTCGCCATATCGACCGAGCGGCTCGAGGAGACCAGGCGGGAAAACCTGAAGAACATCCTCGCCTCCGCGTTTATCGGCATACTCTGCTCCTTCGGCCTCGCCTTCCTCGCTTCGCGACATCTGACCGGACCGCTGCGCCAGCTGGCGGCGGGGGCGCGCAGGATCGAGGAGGGCGACCTGGACCAGCGGGTGGAGGAGAGCCAGGACGACGAGGTCGGCAGGCTCGCCTCATCCTTCAACACCATGGCCGGGGCCCTCAAGGAGCGCGACGGCATCATCAACAAAAAGACCAGCGACCTGCAGGAGCTGAACGAGCAGCTGGAGCGCAAGGTCGAACAGCGCACCGCCGCGCTCACCATGGAGATGGGGAGGCTGGAGGCGGTCCTGACCAGCATGGTTGAGGGGGTGGTGGTCACCGACCTGAACAACCGCGTGGTGCTGTTCAACCCGGCGGCCCAGCAACTGTTCGAGCTGGTCCCCCACCGTGTGATAGGGCAGCCGATCGAGCGGGTCTGCGAGATGGTGGAGTTCTCCGAGCTCTTGACCCGTATCAGGGACCTGGGGAAGCCGGAGGGGGGCACCGGGAGCAAGGAAGAGTTCACCGTGAAGGGGAAGCGGCTCCACGTCTACCTCTCCTCGCTCTCCGACGAGGAGGGGAACTTCGCCGGCATCGTCCTCTCCATCAGGGACGTCACCGTCGAGGAGCAGGTGGACCGCATGAAGACCGAGTTCATCTCCACCGTCTCCCATGAGCTGAAGACGCCGCTTACCTCCATGAAGGGCTCCCTGCAGCTGCTGCTGACCCGCGGCAAGTGGCTCACCGATACCGAAAGGCAGCTTCTCACCGTCTGCTTCAGGAACACGCAGCGGCTGATCCGGCTGATCAGCGAGATACTGGACATCTCGGGGATCGAGTCGGGGGGGATGGCCTTCAAGTTCAAGCCGGTCTCCATCGGCGAGGTGACCGTCTACGCGGTCGAGGAGATCAAGTCCTACGCCATGGGGCGGGACATCACCATCGTCAACAGCATCGGCGAGCACCTGCCGATGCTGTACGGGGACAGCGACCGGCTGATCCAGGTCATCACCAACCTGCTCTCGAACGCCGTCAAGTTCTCTCCCGAGGGGAAGGTGGTCATGGTGAGCGCCGAGCAGGACGGCAACTACGTGGTCGTCTCGGTGGCGGACCGCGGCCGGGTGATCCAGTGGTCGGATCGGGAGAAGCTTTTCAAGAAATTCCAGCAGATAGAGAGCGCGGACCGCGGCAAGATAGGCGGCACCGGCCTGGGACTGGCCATCTGCAAGGAGATCGTGGAGCGCCATCACGGGCGGATCTTTTACACGGCCGCCAAGGAATGCGGCAATACCTTCAGCTTCACCGTGCCAATCATAGGGGAGACAGATGGAAAAGGATAAAATTCTCATCGTGGACGACGAGCCGGATATAGCGCTCATCCTCAAGCTGCAGCTGGAGGATGCCGGGTACCAGACGGTACGGGCGCGCGACGGGGTAGAGGCGCTCGAGGCGATCGAGCGGGAGGCGTTCACCCTGATCATGCTCGACATAAAGATGCCTCGCATGGACGGGCTGGAGGTGCTGAGCAGGATGCGCGGCGACGAGACGCCGGTGGTCATGATGACCGCCCACGGCAGCGAGGACATCGCGGTCGACGCCATGAAGAAGGGGGCGCTCGACTACATCTCGAAGCCTTTCTCGACCGACGACATGCTGCAGAAGGTGGAGCGCGCCATAGGCATCGACAAGACGCGCAAGGAAAACGCCCGGCTGTCGCGCCAGCTGGAGGAGGAGCGGCGCAAGATGGAGGCGGTGCTCCAGGGGATGGCGGACCTGCTCCTTGCGGTCGACATGCAGGGGCGGATCATCACCGCGAGCCGCAAGGCCGCCACGGTGCTCTGCGCCGCCGGCGAAACGCTCCTGGGCAGGACCCTGGAGGAGGTGCTGAAGGCGGAGGTGGCCGGCGGCGAGCTGCCGAGCCGGACCGTGCTCAGGACCGGGGAGGCGTGCCTGGACGTCGGCTACACCATGCTGACCGGCAGCCTCGACATCCCGGTGCTCTCCTCGGCGGCGCCGCTTCGAAACGCCGCGGGGGAACTGGTGGGGAGCGTCGAGATCATCAGGGACATCTCCAAGCTGAAGGAGCTGGAACAGGAGAAAGAGGATTTCGTCAGCATGCTTTCCCACGACCTGAAATCCCCCATCACGGCGGTGGTCGGCTCCATCGACCTGGTGCGCGAGGCGAAACTCGGGCCGGTGAACGCCGAGCAGAGCGAATACCTGGAAGCGGCCATCGAGAGCTGCGAAGAGATGGTGGAGATGATCGACACCCTGCTCGGCATCCACAAGTTCGAGGCGGGGAAGATGCGGCTCTACTTCAAGGAGGAGGACCCGGCGGCGCTGATCGCCCGGAGCGTCGGCAAGTTCCAGACGGTTGCCAAGCGCGGCGGCATCAGGCTGTACACGACCGTGCAGCCGGGGGTGCCGGGGGTCTCGGTGGACCGCGGCTCCTTCAACCGGATCCTTGGCAACCTCCTATCCAACGCGGTGAAGTTCACGCCGGAAGGGGGGGAGATAGAGGTCTCGGCCGAACTGGTCGAGGAGGTCGGCTCCGTGGTGGGGCGCATCCCGGAAGAAAGCTACGCGCAACGCGAACTGCCGCGGCAAGGGAGCTTCGTCAGGATCCAGGTGCGCGACAGTGGGGTCGGCATCCCGCAGGAGTCGCTGGGCGCGATATTCGACCGGTTCGTGCAGGCAAGAAACAGGCGGCTGGGAAAAACCCGCGGCACCGGGCTTGGGCTCGCCTTCTGCAGGAAGGCGGTGGACGCCCACGGCGGCTTCATCTGGGCGGAGAGCGAGCCGGGCGCCGGGAGTCTCTTCAGCATACTGCTTCCGGCCGTGCCGGAGGAAGAGGAGGCGTAAGCCACGAAGGAGCGACTCTTGCCTCGCCGCGGAATGCTTCTAATGAAAGCCAGTGCAACCTAGCGGCGCGAGCCGCCAGTGCACCCAAGTGAAGATTGTCGGCATTGCTGGCTTTTTTCTTTGCTCAAATGTAGTAAAGTAGATCCTGGTCCGAGAGGGGAGCCTCTCATGGGAACATAGGCCGCGTGATGGTAACTTTGGGCAGGGAAGGGGGCGAAGTGGCACTGCGTGAAAGCGAAGCGGGCTATCGCGAGTTGTTCGAGGCAAACCCTCAGCCGATGTGGGTCTGTCACCGTGGGACGCAGAGGTTCCTGGCGGTGAACGAGGCGGCACTGCGGCTCTACGGATACAGGCGCAACGAGTTCCTGGAGCTTTCCCTTTCCCGCCTGGCCGGAGGGGATCGGGGGGGGGTGCAGGATGAGAGCTCAGGCTGCCGCCACCTGAAGAAGGACGGCTCGCCCGTCGAGCTGCAGCTGACCTGGCAACCGTGCGAGTTCCAGGGTGAGCCGGCGCACCTCGTCCTGGTGCGTGAGGCGGAGCCCGGCAAGGACCATCAGCGGGAGGTGGTGCTGGAGCATCAGGTCGCCGAGCGTGGCTCCCAGTTGGAGGCGGCCCATCGGGATCTGGAGACCTTCAGCTACTCCGTTTCCCACGATCTGCAGGCGCCGCTGCGCCACATCGACGGTTTCAGCCGCGCGCTGCTGGACGATTACGGCGACGTGCTCGACCCCCAGGCGCAGGAATACCTGTCGCGGATCTGCCAGGCGGCGGAGAAGATGTCGCAGCTCATCGACGCCATGCAGCAACTGGCGCGGGTGGGAAGGGCCGAACTGAGCCGGCAGGGCGTCGACCTGAGCGTGAAGGCCCAGGTGATCGCACTGGAGCTCAAGCAGCGCGACCCCCGGCGTAAGGTGGAGTTCGACATCGAGGAATGTGTGACGGCCGAAACCGACCCCCGGCTGGCCCGGCAACTGCTGGAAATACTGATAGGCAACGCCTGGAAGTTCACCTCCCGAGCGGAATCGGTGCTGATCCGTTTCGGTGCCTTGCAAAAAGAGGGCGCCACCGTCTACTTCGTCAGCGACAACGGGGCGGGTTTCGACATGGCGTATGCCGACAAGCTCTTTTCCGTCTTCCACAGGCTGCACCGTGCCGACGAGTTCGAGGGGAGCGGCGTCGGACTCGCCATCGCCCAGCGCATCGTGTCGCGCCACGGCGGGAGGATCTGGGCTGAGAGCGCCCCCGGCCAAGGCGCCACCTTCTATTTCACGCTGGGTTGAAAGACAACGTACAATCGTCAATTGTCCATGGTCCATGGTCAATTGATTCTAGAGGTCACATGTCCACGTTGCTGAAAGTGCTGCTGGTCGAGGATTCGGAAGAAGACAGTCTGCTGCTGACGCGCGAGCTGGTCCGCGGGGGGTACCGGCTCGAGCACCAGAGGGTGGAGACCGCGGAGCACATGCGCAAGGCGCTCCGGGGGACGAACTGGGACGTCGTCATCTCCGACTACCGGATGCCGTCTTTCGACGCGCCCGGCGCCCTGCAGGTGCTGCACGAGACCGGGCAGGACATCCCGTTCATCATCGTCTCCGGGAAGATAGGCGAGGACCTTGCGGTCGCGGCCATGAAGTCCGGGGCGAGCGATTACCTGATGAAGGGGAACCTGGCGCGCCTGGTGCCCGTGGTGCAGCGGGAACTGAGGGAGGCGGAGAAACGCAGGGCGCACAGGCTCACCCAGGAGGCGGTGCGTCGCGGCAAGGCCGAGTGGGAGTCGGTATTCGACGCCGTTTCCGATCTCATCATCATCACCGATGCCGACGGGGCGGTTTCCCGGTGCAACGGGCGGGTGAGCGCCTATTTCCCCGGCGGCTACAGCTCGGTCATCGGCAGAAGGATAGACGAGATCTTCTTCGGCGCAGAGCATACGGAGCGGAAGGTGTTCCGGTTCTTGCACAGCATAGAAAGCGAGATGGACGAGGATATCCGCTTCCCCAACCTGAGCGGGTGGTACAACGTGGCGAGCTACCCGATGCGCACGGAGGTGAGCGAGCGCTCCGGCTTTGTCTTCATCATCAAGGACATCACCAAGCGGCGGGAGGTGGAGGAGGAGAAAAGGACCAGCGACCGCGAGCTGCTAACCCTGTACGCCGTGGCATTTCGTCTCCAGTACACCAAGGGGATCGAGAAGGTGATGGGAGATCTCCTCTTCCAACTGCACAACATGCTGCAGATGGACTTCTCCTGCATCCACCTGCTGGAGGGTGACCGGCTCACCATGCGGGCATCGCTCGGTCTCTCGACCCCCTTCGAGAAGACGATGAAGTCGCTTGACAGGGAAAGCCCGTGGGGGGTGCTGGCGCTGTCGGGACGCCCTTTTCTGGGAGAGGAGCCGGATGCCCGGTTTCCGCCCAAGGCAAAGGCCGCCGCTATTGCCATGGGGCTTAACTCCTGGTGCTCCGTCCCGCTCAAGATAGGGCAGGAAGTGATGGGGGTTATGACCGTCGGGACCCTCTCGGGGCGCAGCTACAGCGACAGGGACGTCTTCCTGCTCTGCTCGATCGCGGGGCAGCTGGCGGTACTGATCGACAACTACGGCCTGTACGACAAGATGAAGGAGAAGGCGGAGGAGCTGTATCGGAGCAAGGAGGAGTTGAGGGAGAACCTGCAGAAGGTGAAGCGGGCCAACATAGAGCTCGGCCGGCTCAACACGGTGAAGAACAACTTCATCGGTATCGCCTCCCACGAACTGAAGACCCCGATCACCTCCATCATGGGGGGGGTGGAGTTCCTGTTGAAGTATTCGGGGATCCGGATGACGCCGGAGCAGCACAGCATCTTCGTTTCGGTGTACGAGGGGACCATCCAGCTGCGAAAGCTCGTGGAAGATCTGCTCTCCATATCGCGCATCGAGGCGCAGGGGCCGCTCCCCCAGAAGAGGCCGGCAAACCTGATGCAGGTATGCAGGGAGGCCCACGACCTGTTCACGCTGCCGCTGTCGGAGCGGCACATACGGGTGCGGATCTCGGGAGACGAGACCCCGGTGCCGGTGGACGAGGGATTCGTCATGCTGGCGGTGAGGAACCTGCTGGAGAACGCGATCAAGTTCACTCCCGATGGAGGGGAGGTGCACCTGACCGGGCGGGTGCTGAAGCATTCCCGGTTAAAGGAGATCACCCCGGTCCTGCGCCACTTTTACCCGGCCTTTCCCCACAGCGTCGCTTCAGCCAAAAGCTACTACCTGCTGCAGGTGACGGACAACGGCATCGGCATCCCGGTCGATGAGCAGGTCAGGATTTTCGACAAGTTCTACGGGGTTGGCGACATCGCCCACCACTCGTCGGGCGGCACCGCCTTCATGTCCAAGGGGTCGGGGCTGGGACTCTCCATCGTGCGTGGCATCATGGACGCCCACGAAGGGGCCGTCTGGGTCGAGGCGGCAAAGGGGGAGGGGAGCACCTTTTCGCTGCTGTTTCCGCTGAGCTGCTGAAATCCCCCTAAATCCCCCTTTTGCAAAGGGGGACTTTCTGCATATCCGGAATCAAGATGGCCCAAGCGATCACGCTAAACGAGATAACCAAGAGCTACTCCGGGTTCAAGGCGGTGGACCGATTCTCCCTCGGCGTCGAGCGTGGCACCGTCTTTGGCCTGCTCGGCCCGAACGGCGCCGGCAAAACCACGCTGATCAAGATCCTCACCACCCTGATGCGGCCGACCGAGGGGGACGCCTTCGTCGAGGGGTTCAGCATCCTCAGCGCCGGCAAGGAGGTGCGCCGGCTGATAGGCGTGGTGCCCCAGGAGAACAACCTGGACCGCTATCTCACCGCCCGGGAGAACCTGACCCTCCACGGCAGGCTGCACGGCATGCGCCCGGCGGCGTACAACCCGCGCATCGACGAGCTTTTGGAGATGACCGGGCTCGCCACGCGGCAGCACGACTTCCCCGATACCTTTTCGGGCGGCATGCAGCGCCGGCTCGTCGTGGCGCGCGCCCTGGTGCACGAGCCTCGGGTGCTCTTCCTGGACGAGCCGACCACTGGGCTTGACCCGCAGTCCAGGCGCGCGCTCTGGGAGCATATCCGGGGGCTGCGCCGGAGCATGACCGTCTTTCTCACCACCCACTACATGGACGAGGCCGATGCCCTGTGCGACCGGATCATGATCATGGATCACGGGGAGAGCCTGGCCGACGGAACCGCTGCAGAGCTGAAGGACGCCTTTTCCCGCGCCCATATCTACCAGCTGGAGTTGCGCGGCGACGGCCCCGGATACGAGGCGATGCTCGCGCGGCTCCCTTTCGTCCGTTCCGTCGAGAGAAGCGGGTCAGCCTTCCAGGTCACCCTCGCCGACGAGGAGTCCATCAAGCCGCTGATGGATTCCCTGGCCGGCGCCGACATCCGGAGGATCTGCCTAAAGGAGCCGACCCTGGAGGATGTCTTCATCTCGCTCACCGGCGCGAAGGTGAGGGAATAACAAACCCGTTCTAGGTTCTAACGTAGAACGTAGAACGGCTTTAAAAGGGGTTTCATGTTCAAGGGCGCGTTCTCCATATGGGGCAGGGACATGCTGGTGCTGAGAAGGAGCATCTTCTCGGAGCTCCTGGCCGTGCTCGCCTACCCGCTCACCCTTTATCTCGCCTTCGGCTTCGGCCTCAAGGGGTACATAACGGATGTAGGCGGCGTCCCCTATCCGCTCTTCATAGCGCCGGGACTCATCTCCATGACCGCGGTCAACGCCGCCTTCGACGATAGTTCCTGGAGCATGTGGTTTCACCGCCGGGTGCAGCGCACCATCGAGGAATACCGCGTCACCCCGGTTACCGTCTACGACATCGTCATCGGCAAGATCTTCTCCGGCTTCACCCAGGGGGCCATCAAGGGGTCCGTGGTCTTCCTGGTGATCCTGCTCCTCACGCCGTTTCGCATAGACTACAGCCACCTGCCGGCCTACCTCATGTGCATCGGGATCTCATCCATGACCTTCTCCTGCCTCGGAACCATCTGCGGGACCGTGATCGACAAGCCCGAGAACATCGGCCGGGTGCAGTCCGTGGTCATCGTGCCGCTGATCTTCATGGCCGGCATCTTTTTCCCGCTCTCCTCCTACCCCGCTAACATCCTGCCCGTGATAAAACTGCTCCCCACCACCGCGGTCTTCGAGGGGGCGAGGGACGCCCTGCTCTTTGGCCAGATCCCGTCGTACTATTTCATCAACCTGGTGGTTAGCGCCGCCCTCTGTTTCGTGCTGGCGGTATACACCTTCAACCGCAAAATGGCAGAATAGGCGATTCTTCTTGAGTTTGGCGCCCCTTTCATAGTAAAGTTTGCCTTAAACTTTCTACCTCCTGGATGCCGCCCCAGCGCCCGCCGCGCGGAAGCCGCAATTCAAGCGTACCTTGTCGCTAGAGCCGACAGTTTTGGCGTGAATTCTGTTCCCTGCCTGAGCCGATGAGCCCCCCGCCGCATGCAACGCTTTTTTCCCAGGTCTTTTATTGGAGATGCCAATGGCCGAAGAGTTCGTACCGAAATGGATAGCCTGGGAAACCACCCAGCGCTGCAACCTGAAATGCGTCCACTGTCGCTGCTCATCCGAAATGACCTCCTCGGAAGGGGATTTCACCACCGCAGAGGGGAAGAATCTCCTGAAGGAGATCTCCGAGTTCTCCAAGCCGGTCCTGGTACTCTCCGGCGGCGAGCCGCTCATGAGGCCGGACATCTTCGAGCTGGCAGAGTACGGCACCTCGCTCGGCTTAAGGATGTGCATGGCGAGCAACGGTTCGCTGGTCACGGACGAGGTGTGCGAGAAGATGAAGAAGGCCGACATCAAGATGGTGTCGCTTTCGCTGGACGGCTCCTGCGCCGAGGTCCATGACAATTTCCGCCAGTGCCCGGGCTCCTTTGAAGGGGTGCTGCGCGCGGCCGAGCTTTTCAGAAAGCATGGGCAGAAGTTCCTGATCAACTCCTCCTTCACCAAGAGAAACCAGACCGACATCGCCAACACCTTCAAGCTGGCGAAGTCCCTGGGAGCCACCGCCTGGTACATGTTCATGATCGTGCCGACGGGGCGCGGCGAGGACATCATGAGCGAGCTGATCTCCAAGGAAGACTACGAGGAGATCCTCGACTGGCACTACCAGCAGGAGAAGCAGGAAGACGACATCCTGATGCGTCCCACCTGCGCGCCGCACTACTACCGGATCGTGCCGCAGAAGGCCAAGGCGGAAGGCGAGAAGTTCGAGCGCCGCTCCCTCACCTTTTCCACCGGCGGCGGCAAGGGGTGCATCGCGGCCCAGACCATCTGCCTCATAGACTGTCACGGCAACCTGAAGCCATGCTCCTACTTCCACCGCACCGCCGGCAACGTGAAGGTGACGCCGTTCAAGGAACTGTGGGAGAACTCCGAGATCTTCAACGATCTCCGGGATTTCAAGAGTTACAAGGGGAAGTGCGGCCAGTGCGAGTACCTGAACGTCTGTGGCGGCTGCCGGGCCCGCGCCGATGCGGTTCATGGCGACTACATGGAAGAAGAACCCTTTTGCAACTACGTCCCGATCAAGCTCCAGCGCGAGCTGGACGACAAGAAGTAGGGGCTCGAAAGTCCCCCTTCGCCAGGGGAGGGACCATCTCCTACGGAAGTGCACCAGGATCTAACGGCAGCAACGTGTAGCTACAAGTAATCGAAACCGGTTTTAACGCTGTTATGAAGTCCTTACGAGACAACCTCAATTTAAATTACTAGGAGGATTACCATGAATACACGATTTTTAGACGCCTGCTGGGGCAAGCCAGTCGATAGAGTACCGGTCTGGCTTATGCGCCAGGCAGGGCGTTACCTCCCCGATTACATGCGGGTCCGTTCCAAGTGCACCTTCCTGGAACTTTGCAAGACCCCCGAACTGGCAGCCGAGGTCACCATCCGGTGTTCGCCAAACCGATCCGCACCATGGCCGACGTCGAGGCGCTGAAGATCCCGAAGATGGAGACCGACGTCCCCTACGTGCTCGACACGCTGAAACTGCTCCGCAAAGAGCTCGCCGCCAAGGTGCCGCTGATCGGCTTCGGCGGCGCACCGTTCACCCTGGCCTGCTACATGGTCGAGGGGAAGGGTTCCAAGGACTTCGCTGCGCTGAAGAAGATGATGTACGGCGAGCCGGACGTCTACGCCGCGCTGATGGAAAAGATCACCACCATGGACATGGAGTACCTGAACGCGCAGATCAAGGCAGGCGCGCAGGCGATCCAGATCTTCGACACCTGGGGCGGCATGCTCTCCCCGGCTGATTACGAGCGCTACGTCCTCCCCTACACCCAGCGGCTCATCAACGGGCTGGACCGCACCAACGTCCCGGTCATCCACTTCGTCAAGGGCGCAGGCACCATGCTCGACATCGTGAAGCAGGCCGGCGGCGACGTCATGGGGCTCGACTGGCACGTGAACCTGGGCAAGGCAAGGGACATCCTGGGCGACATGCCGGTGCAGGGCAACCTCGACCCGACCGTGCTGTTCGCGCCGAGAGAGATCATCGAGCGCGAAGTGAAAAGGGTGCTGGCCGAGAACGCGGATCGCCCCGGACTCATCTTCAACCTGGGGCACGGCATACTGCCGACCGTCCCGCCAGAGAACGCCATCTTCATGGTCGACTGCGTACACCGGCTGACGCAGAAATAGCAGAGATAGACCAGGAAGGGCGGCCGATGAGGCCGCCCTTCTCATTACCAAGGTAAAGCGGGATTCAGTGGATAGCTTCGTGGTAAGGGCTCCAGCCATGCTGTCTGGCCGGTACTGGATCATGTGGGAGTAAAAGATGCTGAGACTTTTTAGAATCGAAGACGGGCTGATCAAAGAGGTCGAGTTCGAGACGAGCGACCTGCCGAACCAGATCCTGCAAGCCCACTGGATCGACGCCCACGAGCCCGATGACAGCGAAAGGGATCTGCTGCAGTTGCTGCTGCATACGGATCTCCCCGAGTCCGACGAATTCGATGAAATTGAAATATCGGCCCGATGCTTCGTGGACCAGGCCGGCATACACGTGCATCCCCTGTTTCTATCGCAGACCGAGGGACGGCACGTCACGGTTTCCGTAGCGTGCATTCTGCAGAGCCGGCACCTGATCACCATCCGCGAGGGAGATCTGGCCGACTTCCGGCTGTTGCGCATGCGTGCCAGGAGAGGGCAGGTGGAGTGCAACTCCCCGTCAGAGTTGCTGGTGATACTGCTGGACCAGAAAGTCGAGAACCACGCGGACACCCTGGAGGATATCCACCGCCAGCTGGAAGGGGTGAGCCACATGGTGCTCGAAGACGAAGAGTCCGAGCTGGAAGACGCCATCAGCAAGCTCGCCAAACTGGAGGACAGCAACGGGAAGATCCGCCTCTGTCTGATGGATACCCAGAGGGACATTTCCTTCCTGCTGCGCCATCTGCGCGACCAGACCGATCAGACCGAGACCTTGCGCGAGATCGCCCGGGACGTGGAAACCCTGATGTCCCACACCACGTTCCTGTTCGACAAGATCAACTTCCTGATGGATTCCACCCAGGGCTTCATCAACATCGAGCAGAACCAGATCATCAAGATCTTCTCCATCGCCGCAGTGGTGTTCCTGCCGCCCACGCTGGTCGCCAGCATTTACGGCATGAACTTCGAATTCATGCCGGAGCTGAAAATGGTGCTCGGTTACCCCTGGGCTCTCGCCCTGATGGTTCTTTCCGGCATCGCGCCTTACTGGTACTTCAAACGCAAGGGGTGGTTATAGCGGAACCGGCAGGGGGGGAGTTCTGGTCGGCTTGAATATGGAAATCCATATGAACTGATTGTTTACATGGTCGGTCATTAATGCTATAAGGGAAGCTAAACGCTCATCAATTGAGGCGGCGTATGGCAAGGATCGCGGTTCTCGCAGCACTCATACTGTTTTTCACGGCGCCGTTACCCGACGCGCACGCGACCAACGGAGACACCCTGATCGGCGTGGCCGCGGCTTCCCGGGCCATGGGCGGGGTAGGAGTCGCTGCACCGCAGGATGCCATCAGTGCCATCTTCGCCAACCCCGCGGCCATCTGCATGGGGCCGTACTGCCCCGGGTCCGAGACGGTTTTTGCCGCGACGGTCTATGCCCCGACGGTCAAGGCCGAGGTCAGCGTCGGTCCTAACGTCCAGGCCGTAAAGAGCCAGATGAAGCCGTTTGTCATCCCTTCTGTGGGGATGATCACCCCTGTGAGCGAAAGAGTACGCTTTGGCTTGGGGATGTTCGGCATCACAGGGATGGGGGTCGATTACCGGAACAAGGGGATTGACCTCAACCCGTCCAACCCCGGCAGCGAAGGCGATATATACACCCAGCTCCAGATCCTGAAGTTCGCTCCCAACCTCGCTTACCTCGTCACACCCAATTTCTCCGTCGGCGCATCGCTGCACCTGCTTTACGGTTCACTGGATCTGGGGCAGGGCGCCGCTCACAGTTACGGCTTTGGCGGCCAACTCGGCGCGCTCTACAGAATCGGTCCCTTCTCCCTGGGGGGAAGCTACACCAGCGCCGAGAAAGTCACCCATAACCGGGTCTCGGATTTCGGCAGCGGAGCAGCAAGGCGAGACCTTGCCATGGAATCTCCCCAAACGGTTGTCATGGGTGTTGCCTGGCGCCCGATGGCAAGAGTGCTGGTTGAGACCGACGCCAAGTGGTTGAACTGGAAGGACGCGGCGGGGTACAGGGACTTCGACTGGGCCGACCAGTGGGTCTACGCTTTGGGGGTGCAGTACAAGGAGGCTGACGGCCTCTGCCTGCGCGGCGGTTATAACTACGGCAAAAGCCCGGTCAGGATACACGACAATTTCAACGCCTTCGGGACGACATCCGTGCAGGGGGAGTCTGTGCCGACGCTCCTTTACGAATATCTGCGGGTGGTAGGGTTTCCGGCGATCGCCGAGCACCACTTCACCCTGGGGATCGGGTATCGGTTCTTCGGCAGATTTGAAGCTCAACTGGGCGGCATGTACTCACTTAGTAACAAGATCAGCGAGCGGGACTCGAGCGGGACCTTCGGGTTTTCCTCCAAGGTGCAGGAGACTTCCTACGATATCGGCTTGGTCTGGAATTTCATCTGACCCCCGGGGCCGGCTAGGCTCCCCGTTGCAGCGCTCCCCTCAGGGCACCCTCTCGACACTCCTCCTGGCTTGATCATTTCTTGGCCGAGCCTCGCTGTCCCGGACAGAACCATGAGTTCACCTTATTTGACCCATATTCCTCTCAAGTCATAACCTTCCCTGCCGATACATCCAACCAGGTACCGATAACCCCCTAATGACGAAGCACTGTAACAAGGAGGATCATGTTGTTTCACGCGCGTTCAGTCAGCTGTCTCCTCATGCTCGGGTTGCTGGTCGTCCGCCTCCCGGCGGCGCATGGAGCGGCGGTGCCGGGCAAGGCGCGCAACGGCATCGTGGTGGGGGTGCAGCCGTTGGGGTACCCGGCCGCCATGATCGGTGCCCTGATAGGGCGGGACGGCATCCTCAAGCAGCAGCTGGCCCGCCGCGGCTACACCTTGACGACAGCCCCTTTCCGCAAGGGAAACGACATGGTGGACCTGGTGGGAAGCCGCCTGGATGCGGCGATCCTGGGTGACATGCCGACCATAAGGGTGGCGGTGAAGACGGATATCTGCGCGGTGGGACTGGCGAAGCAGACTTTTTCTTCCGTGGTGGGCCGGAAGGTCACACTGCTGGCGCAACTCAAGGGTAAGCGGGTAGGCTATGCAGAAGGGTCGTCGGCACACAGCACCCTGCTGCAGGCCCTTGCCGGCGCCGGATTGACCGACCGGGACCTGACGCTGGTGCCGGTTGAGATCGACGCGATGCCCGGGGCGCTGGAAGCGGGACGCATAGACGCGTTTTCAGCTTGGGAACCAGCGATTTCCCTGGCTCTGGCCGGCGATCCGGAGGCGCGCATCCTGTTCCGGGGGCTAAGCAGCGACTACTTCGTCCTGTCCCGTGAGTTGGTCCGGCGCGACCCCGGGGCGGCGCTGGAGGTGACGGCGGGCTTCATCCGCGCCCTCGCCTGGATGCGCAAGAGCGCGGCGAACCTCGAGCTGGCAGCGCTTTGGGCCAGAAAGGACGGCGAGGCGCTGAGCGGGACCGCTTCCAAGCTGGCGTTATCCCAGGCGGGCGAGATCACCCACAGGGATATCCTGGACATCCCATCGGCGCCGGCCATTATCAGGCGTCCCGGGGAAAAACCGCCCCTGAGCGATGAATTCAGCTTCCTCAAGAACCTCGGCAAGATCCCCAAAAACGCAGAGCAGCAAAGGCTGCAACAAGCGTTCGCCTACGACGGGCTGCAGCGGGTGCTGAAGTCCCCCAGGCGCTACCGCTTGGGCGACTTCAGCTACCGGCCGTGACAACGCCACTGAACCGATACCGTCCCCCCATGGGGATACGCGAACGCATCATCGCCTACTTCGGCATCCTCTCTCTCATTGTCTCAGGAGGACTGCTCCTGGTAATGCTGTACGGGGCCCCGTGGCTCGAAATAGAGGGGGTGTACCATCTCAAGCAGTCCGAGATCGTCCGTGCCTTGGAAAGTGCAGCCGATGTCAAGAAGCAGACCATCTCGACCTGGCTCTCCGGGCGCCGCACCGAACTTTCCATCGCCGCGAACGGCAGGGACTTTGCCGACACCGCCCAAAAGCTCGTCAAGCAGCCAGGCGGACGCGCCCAGGCGGGCAACCCCCGCAGCCGATACCTCTCGGACCACCTGCGGGCCATCAAGGAGACCCTGCCGGCAACCTACGACACCCTGGTCCTGGTCGCCGCCGACAACCAGATCATCGCCTCCAGCGACCCGGAGCAGGTCGGGCGCGGTTACCCTTTTCCGGAATTCACCAGGAGCGCCTTTGCCGTAGGCGCCACCGAGCAGATAGGCTCGACCCGGGGGAGCGGCCACCCCCTGATCCTCATGTCCCGCCAGATAATGGCGAGGGACGTCGACGGCCAAGAGACCGGGGAGGTGGCCGGCGTCATAATCGCGCAGACCAGGCCCCAGCAGAGCCTGGAATCGTTGGCCCTGCTGCCGGGGCTGGCCGCGAAGAACGGGAATTACATGGTGCTGGTGGGTTCCCAAGGGGAGTTGCTTGCCTCTGTCCCCGAGCTTCCTACGGGTGCGGCCAAAAACGATCCGATCACCTCGCGGCTCGTGTCGCGCGGGATGAGCCGGACCGAATCGTCAGTGGTCGAGACCTTGGGGAATGGCAAGAAAATCATCGCGGCCTACCGGTTTGTCCCTATCGGAGCCACGGACGGCTGGGGGATCGCCATAGCGATGGATCAGGAGCTGGCATTTGCCCCGCTCACGTCGACCATGACCCATGCGGCCATATTCGGGCTCAGCATGATCGCCATGGCGCTGACCCTGGTAAGCTTTGCCGCAGGCCGGATCGCCCATCCCATCCGCGAACTGCGCCGCAGCGTGTCGGCGCTGGAGGAGGGGGATTTCGCCGCCCGGGCGGAGACCGGTGACCGGGGAGGGGGCGAAATCAGCGAGCTCGCCGCGGCGTTCAACAGCATGGCGCGAAGGATGGAGAACTGGCACCTGGAACTGGAGCACGAAGTCGCCCAGAGGACGAAAGAGCTCTCCCTGGAGAAGGACACGGCCCAGCGCTACCTCGATGTGGCGGGAGTCATGCTGATTCTGATCAACAGTGACGGCCGCATCGGGATGATCAACAGGACCGGAGCCTCGCTGCTTGGCTGCACCGAGAAGGAGCTGATTGGTCTGAACTGGTTCGACAATTTCCTTCTCCCCGAAGACGTAGCGGAGGTGAGGGAGGTCTTCGACATGCTGATGGGGGGAGAGCAGCAGATGCCGGAGTATCACGAGAACAAGGTCCTTACCCGGGGCAAAGGGGAGCGGCTCTTCTCCTGGCACAACATACTGCTCCAGGGTGAAGAGGGCAAGGCCATAGGAGTGCTCTCCTCGGGCGACGACATCACGCTTACGCGCCGTGCGGAGCTGGAGCGCAGCGAGTTGGAGAGACAGCTGCTGCATACGCAGAAGTTGGAGAGCCTGGGCGTACTGGCAGGTGGCATAGCGCACGACTTCAACAACCTGCTGATGGCGATCAGCGGAAACCTGGAACTGGTGCGGCAAACGGTGGACTCCGGAACCCCCGCAACCAAATATATCGAGAATGCATTCCTCGCCTCTAAACGCGCAGCCGACCTGACTCGGCAGATGCTGGCGTACTCGGGGAAGGGGGGATACTGCGTCAAGCTCATCGATCTGAACAGGCTGGTCGGAGAGAATGTCGACCTCCTGAAGGCGTCCATCCGGAAGGGGCTCGTACTGCATGCTCGACTGCAGCCGGGCCTGCCTCCGTTTGAGGCCGATCCCGGCCAGATGCAGCAGGTCATCATGAACCTGATCACCAATGCGGCTGAGGCGATAGGGGAGGGGGGTGGCGCGATAAACATAGCAACGGGCATGGCGGAGTATGGTGCTGCCGAGCTCGCCGGCAGTCGGCTGGAGGAAGAGCTGCTGCCGGGCGAGTACCTCTGCATGGAGATTGCCGACAACGGGTGCGGCATGGGTCCCGAAACCCTGGAGCGTCTGTTCGACCCATTTTTCACCACCAAGTTCACCGGGAGGGGGTTGGGGCTGTCGGCGGTGCTGGGGATAGTAAAGGGGCATGGCGGCGCCATATTCGTCGACACCGCGCCGGGAGCGGGGACCACCATCAAGGTGCTGTTCCCGGTACCGGCTGAAAGAGCCGCCGGCTCCGAGAGCAGCGAGGAGGCGGAGCCGGTCGGGGCACCGGCGCCGGGTGCAGTACTGATAGTGGATGACGAGGAAATGGTGCGGTCGGTTTGTTGCGATATGGTTCGGGGGCTTGGCTATCGCACCCTGGCCGCGTCCGATGGCAGCGAGGCGGTAGCCCTTTTCCGGGTCCATGCGGCAGAGATAACCTCAGTGATCATGGACCTCTCCATGCCACAGATGGACGGCCTGTCGGCTGCGGCCGAGATTCGGAAAATCCGCCCCGGAGTCTGCATGGTGCTGTCGAGCGGATACAGCGAGGCAGAGGCTGCGCGCAGGATGGCAGGGCACGAGGGCGCTCTGTTCATTCAGAAACCGTACGACCTCGAATCTCTGCGACAGATGCTCGGCCGCTGCCCGCTCCAGTAGAGGGTGCGGAGCCAACGCAGAAGGTTGAAGTATCCATGCTGAGCTGCATGGAAGTTGACCAGTACGGCAAAAGGTACTATCTTCGGGAGGAAACGGGGACCGACATCCAGGGTAATCAACCTCATGGCACGGCAGAATTGGCCGCGCTCGAATGTACTGAATGGAGTCTCAGCATTGAACTGGCACGTGTACATCATACTTTGCTCGGACGATACCCTTTATACCGGAATCACCACCGATATAGAGAGGCGGATGCGCCAGCATGCATCCGGCCGCGGGGCCAAATATTTCCGTGGTCGTCAGCCCAAAGAGCTCCTTTACCTTGAGAGCGGGCATGACAGGAGTGCGGCCGGCAAGAGAGAGCTCTCCATCAAAGGGATGACCCGGGCTGGCAAGCAGGCTCTGGTCAACCTGGCAGCAACCGCGGCATCCTCAGCCATGTTATCTCCTCCGCCTGCCCTATAAGCGCCAGGTTTGCCCCCTCCATTTCCAAGCAAGCCCCTGAACCCTACTCTCCCCTTTTCAAAGGGGGGAGAGAGGAATGAAGCGGGATGCTGGAGATAACTGCTAATCGGATTATTTCAACTGGGGATGCGGCGTTTCGTCGGAACTGGGCGGCAGGATGGGATAGGCCATCTTCGGCTGTTTTCCGGTAAGGGTGTGCAGGAAGGCCACTGTCCTGTTTACCTCGTCGGCGTTCAGCTTGATCCCGAGTTGTGCCGAGCCCATGACGGCCACTGCCTCCCGAAGCTTCCACACCTTGCCGGAATGGAAGTACGGTTGGGTGAGCGCGACGTTGCGCAAGGAGGGGGATTTGAAGACATACCTGTCGCTCTCGGTGTTGGTGACCTTGAAGCGGCCGGTGTCGCCGGTGGGACGGATCTCGTCGGAGGGCGCCTCTCTGACGCCGAAGGGGTAGTAGCCGGCGCCGCCGATATTTATCCCGCCGTGGCAGGCGACGCACCCTTTATCCAGGAAAACACGCAACCCCTCCAGTTCTCTCGCGTTGAGCGCCTTACCTTCACCTTTCAAAAAGCGATCAAAAGGAGCATCCGCGGTCAACAGCGTAGCCTCGAACACCTCGATAGCCTTCGCCATGTTATCAAAGCTGACCGGCGATTTGTCCCTCGGGAAAGCCGCCTTGAAAAGCGGGGCATAGCCGGGGATGCTCTTCAGGGTTTGCACCACGGCCTCGGGTTTGTTGTTCATTTCCACCGCCGCCTGCACCGGCCCCTTCGCCTGGGTCTGCAGATCGCGGGCCCGGCCGTCCCAGAACTGGGCGATATCGAAGACCGCGTTAAAGACGGTCGGTGCATTGCGTGGACCCTTCTGCCATCCGTGACCTACCGAGGTTTCCTGGAGGTCCGTCCCCCCGAGACCCAGGTTGTGACAGGTATTGCAGCTGATGAGCTGGGAGGTGGAAAGCCGCGGATCAAAGAAGAGTTTGGTGCCTAAAGCCACCTTCGCCGGCGTGGCCTGATTCCCCTTGAGCCTGGGAGCCTGCACCGGGATCGGTTTGAACAGAGCCCGTGCGCGAGACATGGTGTCGTCATTTGCATCGGCGATGTAGGCAGGGAGCAGAGGCAACACGAGTAAGATCGCCATCTTTTTCATTTGCGTTTCCTTGTGGTAGTTGGCAGCAGAGATAGGTAAGTAACCCGACAGCATCATCGGGAAAAAAGACATCTTAAAACTTACTTACAAAACGCGTATTGTCAACTTGGTTCAGATGGGGGAGGAGGATGCAAAACGGCAGGCTGGCGGGCTTTGGGACGGGAACTGCGCATCGAGGCAACAAGGGAGCTTCTAATTGGTTTCGGAAAAACAGCACACCGGGTTTTGAAAAAGTTCCCTCCCCGGGAGGGGGAGGGGGAGGCCGTCTTCCCCCTCCCTTATCGGTTTTAGCGCTTCAGGAAGTCGTTAATGGCAGCCGCGGCGCGCTTGCCGTCGCCCATGGCAAGGATCACCGTTGCCCCGCCCCTCACGATGTCGCCGCCTGCGAACACGCCGGGGATGCTGGTTTCGCCCTCGTCGTTGATCACGATGTTGCCCCACTTATTAAGTGCCAGATCCGGTGCGGTGGCAGTGAGGAGCGGATTGGCACTGGTGCCGACGGCGTTTATGACGACTCCGGCGGGGAGATCGAATTCGGACCCTGCCACGGGTTGGGGCCTGCGCCGTCCCGATTCGTCAGCGGGGCCAAGCTCCATGCGCAGGCATCTGAGCGCCGAGACCCAGCCGTCCTCGGTGCCGATGATCGCGGTGGGGGCGGCCAGCATGATGAACTCGACGCCTTCTTCCTTGGCGTGCTTGATCTCCTCGACCCTGGCAGGCATCTCGGCCTCGCCGCGACGGTACACGATCATGGCGCGCTCCGCGCCGAGCCTTCTCGCGGTCCTGACGCAGTCCATGGCGGTGTTCCCGCCGCCGATGACGGCGACTTCGCTCCTCTTGAGGATCGGTGTGTTGCTGTCTTCCCGGCGTCCCGCCTCCATGAGGTTTACCCGGGTGAGGAACTCGTTGGCGGCGTAAACCCCCTTCAGGTTCTCGCCCGGGATGCTCAGCATGGTGGGAAGCCCGGCGCCGTTGGCGATGAAGACCGCGTCGAACTCCTCGCGCACCTCGGCGATGGTCAGGGTCTTGCCGATGATGACGTTGCACTCTATGGTGACGCCGAGTCGGCTGAGAACGGCGACCTCCTTGTCGATGATCTCCTTAGGCAGCCGGAATTCGGGTATGCCGTAGCGCAGCACCCCGCCGGTGTCGTGCAGAGCCTCGAAAATGGTGACACGATGCCCCTGCCGGGCCAGTTCGCCCGCAGCGGTGAGTCCTGCCGGGCCGCAACCGACCACGGCAACCGATTTACCGGTTGAGGAGGGAGCCTGCTCAGGCAGCAGGCTGTCGGGGTGGAGCATGGCCCAGTCGGCCACGTAGCGTTCCAGGTAGCCGATGGCCACCGCCTCCCCCTTGATGCCACGCACGCAGAGCGCCTCGCATTGCGTTTCCTGTGGGCAGACCCTGCCGCACACGGCGGGGAGAGCGTTGTCGCCGCGGAGGATCTGTGCGGCGCGGGGAAGGTCTTCCGATGCCAGCGCGTCGATGAATTCAGGGATCGAGACTGCCACCGGGCAGCCGGCCACGCACGCCCTGTTTTTGCACTGCAGGCAGCGGCGCGCTTCGGCGAGAGCCTGCTCCGGGGTAAGGCCAAGGTTCACCTCTTCGAAATTCCCGCTTCTCACATCTGCATCCAGTTCTGCCATGGCAGCCCGCTCGATAGCCATGCGTTCCTTGGGGGATAACTTGTTGCTCACCGTGCTACCTCCTTGCCTATCTTGCAATCCGCTGCTGAGTGTCTGACCGCCTCTTCCTTCCGGTAGCTGGTAAGCCGGTCGCTGAGCCCGTCGAAATCGACCAGGTGCGCGTCGAATTCAGGCCCGTCCACGCAGGCGAACTTGGTTTCGTTTCCTACCTGCACGCGGCAGCCGCCGCACATGCCGGTGCCGTCGATCATGATCGGGTTCAAGCTGACGATGGTCTCGATCCCGGGTTTGCGCGTCATTTCCGCCACAGCCTTCATCATCGGGACCGGCCCGACCGCGAAGACCGCCAAAGGAGCGCGTTCCGGGTCGGCGATCATTTCGCCAAGCGGACCGGTGACAAACCCTTTGGTGCCGAGGCTGCCGTCCTCAGTGGTGATCAGCAAGGTCTCCGAAAGCGGACCCAGCTCGTCGGCCAATATGATGTAGCGCTCGGAACGGCCGCCGATGATGGTCGTTATCTGGTTGCCGGCCTCCGCCAGCGCCTTTACCAGCGGGAAGAGGACCGCGGTCCCGACGCCGCCGCCTACACAGGCGACACGTCCCCAGTTGGTGATATGGGTCTCCTTGCCGAGCGGGCCGGCCACGTCCCGGATGGAGCCCCCCACCGGCGTGTCCACGATCTTGCAGGTCGAGGCGCCGATCGCTTGGATGAAGAGCGTAATAGTGCCGGCAGCGGGGTCAGCGTCGCCGATAGTCAGCGGGATCCGTTCCTCCCCCTGGGC
>Ga0209317_1001265_pt1 | contig 23163 bp, 24 predicted proteins | sample RifGroB2_FD_183994 | JGI IMG/M metagenome (GOLD analysis project Ga0209317, IMG submission 183994) | Soil microbial communities from Rifle, Colorado, USA - Groundwater B2 (SPAdes) (version 2) | ecosystem: Environmental > Terrestrial > Soil > Unclassified | place: Rifle, Colorado | collected...
GCAACGACGATGGTGTAATCCATGGCGCCGTGCTCTTTCAGCTTGGAAACGACCTGGGCAACCGTGGAGCGCTTCTGGCCGATTGCAACGTAGATGCAAACGACGTCGCCGCCCTTCTGGTTGATGATGGTGTCGATCGCGACGGCGGTCTTGCCGGTCTGACGGTCGCCGATGATCAGCTCGCGCTGTCCACGCCCGATCGGAACCATGGCGTCGATAGCCTTGAGGCCGGTCTGCATCGGCTGATGCACCGACTTCCTTTTGACGATACCGGGGGCCTTCACTTCGACCTTGCCGAAGGAAGAGGTGTTGATCGGGCCAAGGCCGTCGATCGGCTCGCCGATAGCGTTGACCACGCGGCCGATCAGGGCCTCGCCCACCGGGACCTCGACGATCTTGCCGGTCAGCTTGACCGTGTCGCCTTCCTTGATCTCGGAGAACTCGCCGAGGATCGCCGCACCGACGTTGTCTTCCTCGAGGTTCAGAACCATGCCGGTGATGCCGCCCGGGAACTCGAGGAGCTCCCCTGCCATCGCCTTGTCAAGACCGTGGATACGGGCAATACCGTCACCGATGGAGATAATGGTCCCCGTTTCGGCGACTGCTACCTCTGTGCCGTACTCCTTGATCTGCTTCCTGATAATCTCGCTGATTTCTTCCGCTTTGATTTCCATAGAACCGCTCACCCCTTCTGTAATATATCCTGAATTCTAGCTAGCTGTGTTCTTACACTTCCGTCGAAAACCTTGCCGCCGATCTTGGTAACAACCCCGCCGATCAGCGAGGGGTCAACTTCAACTTTAAGCTCTACCTTCTTGCCGGTGGACTTGGCAAGGGCGCTCCTGATCTCCTCGATCTGGCCCGCCTCGAGGGGAAGCCCGGAGGAGAGCGTCGGCCGGATGACGCCGGAGAGCTCATCCGCGAAGGCGCCGTAGTTCTCGGCGATCTGCGGCAGCACCGAGATGCGTCCGCGCTCGAGGAGGAGCATCAGGAGGTTGGAGATCATCGGGGAGAGCTGGAGTTTTCCTACCAGGTCCTTGAGGATCGCGCTCTTCGACTCGATGCCGTAGGCGGGATTGCTGAAGACGGTCGAGAGCTCGCGGCTTTCCGTGAGGAGCGCGCTGAAACGGTTCAGCTCAGCGTTGAAGCCGTCGACGGTCCCTGCTTCCGAGCCAATCTGCACGAGTGCCTTGGCGTAACGTTTGGCTATAGCGTTCGTACTCAATGTAGAGTCACCACCTTGGAGATATATTCGCCCACCAGCTTGTCCTGGTCGCCTTTTGCTATGTTCTTAACGATCTTCTGCTCGGCAATCTCGACGGCGAGCTTGGCCGCCTCGGCGCGCAGTTCGCCCTTGGCCTTCAGGACTTCCTGGGCTGCGGCGCTCTCGGCCTGGGCCTTGATCCGGTCGGCGGCGACGCGGGCCTCGGCGATGATGCGCTCCTTCTCGAGCTCGCCTTCGCGCCTCATGTTGGCCGAGATGGTTTCGATCTCCTTGTTGGCCTGGTCCAGACGCAGGGAGTACTCCTGGAACTTCTTCTCGGCGGCTTCCTTCGCCTCGACCGCTTCCTTCAGGGTGCGCTCGATGCCGGTCCTGCGGGCGGCGAGGGTCCCCTTCACATCGGCCTTCTTGATGGCCCAGAACGCGATGGCGGCCAGGGCTGCGAAGTCGAGGCAGCGCCAGGCGAAGTCCTTCATCTGGGCGGCGGTGTCGACGTGGTGCGCGCCGCCTTCGTTGGCGAAGGCTACGGCGGCGACACCCAGGGTGATGGCGCAAAGGGAGAGGGTGGAAACGGCGGCAGCCGTTACGCGTGAGGTACGATTCTTGTGCATGCTACAGACTCCTCCCGAGAACTTTCTCGCAGATATCGGCGGACAGGGACTCTGCGCTCTCCTTGAGGAGCCGCCTGGCATCCTGGGCTTCCTGGGCGACCTTCGCCTTGATCGAGGCAAGCGCCTCGGTGGCCTCGGCACGGGCTTTCTCGAGGATGGCGGCCTCCTGCTGCTGGGCCTCCTTCTTCAGGACGCCGCGCTCGTCGGCAGCGCCGGCACGGATTTCGCGCATGCGGGCTTCGTAGGCTGCGAGTTTCTCCTGAACTTCCTTATCGACAGCGGCGCTCTTGAGCTTCGCCCCGCTTATCAGATCGCCCCGGTCGGCAAGCTGTTTTCTGATCGGCTTGAACAGGAAAACGTTCAGGAGCAGCACCAGGACCAGGAAGTTCACCAACTGGATTACAAATGCGATGTCTAAATTGATCACCAAACCACCTCTTGTCGAACATTTTTAAACCGGCTCTCGCGCCTGTGACAGATAAGGCCCTGCGCAAAACAGGTGATAGCTAACACATAAATCTTTCCCCTGTCAAGGAATTTGTCTGTTATTGGTAAGAATTGTATACAACTTGGACCGGGCCGGCGGGCGGAAAACTGTCAGAGGTTCAACAGCTCGACGATCCTTGACAGCTCCTTCTGGTCGGCAAAGCTGATCTCCAGTTTGCCTCCCCGTCCCGAGCGGCGCAGCGCGACCTTGGCCCCGAAATGGCGCTGGATGCGCTCCATGAGGTCGTTGAGGTCGGCGTCCTCGGCCGGCTTCTTCGCCTTGGGCGCGGCCTGCGTCTTCCTGCGCTTGACCAGCGCCTCCGCCTCGCGCACCGAGAGCCGGTGCTTCACGATCTCGTCCCGGGCCGCTTTCTGCTCCTCGGGGCTCTCCAGGGTCAAAAGCGCCCGGGCGTGTCCCATGGAGATGCGCTCCTCGGCCACGTCCCTCTTGATCTCGACCGGCAGCCGCAGGAGCCTGAGCGCGTTGGCGATGGTGGAGCGCTCCTTGCCGACCCTCTTGGCAAGCTCCTCCTGGGAGAGCGAAAAGCGCTCCAGCAGCGCGTGGTAGGCCTCGGCCTCCTCCACCGCGTTCAGGTCCTCGCGCTGGATGTTCTCGATGAGCGCCATCTCCAGGGCGGTCTCCTCGGAGACGTCCTGGATCACCACCGGCACCTCGCGCAGCCCCGCCTTCTGGGCCGCCCGCCAGCGCCTCTCCCCGGCGATCAGCTCGTAGTGCCCGTCGCGGCGCATGACCACCAGGGGCTGGATGATCCCCTTCTCCTTGATGGAGGCGGCCAGCTCCTCCAGCCTCTCGTTCACGAAGGTCTTTCTCGGCTGCTCCTTGTTCGGCCTGATCTCCTCGATCGGGCAGGAGAAGTACTTCTTGCCGTGATCCTCCACCACCGGAAGCAGCGCCCGCATACCCTTGCCCAGCCCCATCTTCTTAACCATGTGCCGCCTCCCGCCCGATGATCTCCTTGGCCAGGTCCATGTAGCTTGTGGCCCCCTTCGAGGTTATGTCGTAAAGCATGATCGGCTTGCCGTGGGAAGGCGCCTCCGAGAGTCTCACGTTCCTGGGTATCACCGTCCGGAAGGTCTCCTTGGGAAAGCTGGACCGAATCTCCTCGGCCACCTGGCGCGACAGGTTGTTCCTGGCGTCGAACATGGTGAGCAGGATCCCCTCGATGCTGAGCGCGCTGTTCAGCCCCTGCTGGATCAGGGCGATGGTCTTCAGTATCTGGGAAAGCCCCTCCATCGCGTAGAACTCGCACTGCAGCGGTATCAGCACCGAGTTGGCGGCGGTCATCGCGTTGATGGTGAGCAGGCTCAAGGAGGGGGGGCAGTCGATGAAGATGTAGTCGTAGGAACCGGAGAGCGATGCCAGGATGTTCTTGAGCTTGCGCTCCCGATCCGGGACGGTGGCCAGTTCCAGTTCGGCGCCCGCCAGATCGGAGGTCGCCGGCAAAAGGTGCAGGAAGGGGAGTTCCGTGCCCAGTACGAGCGGCGCCGGCGGTGCGTCGTTGATCAGGGCCTCGTAGATGCTCTCCTCGATGAGATCCCGGTCCGCCCCGACACCGCTACCCGCATTCCCCTGGGGGTCCATGTCGACCAGGAGCACCCGGCGTTCCGCGACCGCAAGGGACGCGGCCAGGTTGACCGACGTGGTTGTCTTTCCCACACCGCCTTTTTGATTTGCCACACAAATGATCTTTGCCATTTTTTCTTCCGATCTGTAGTAAATCCGTGACCATTGGGACGCAATGTAAAGCATGGAAAACTACCATACTGCCGCCGGTATGGAAAGGGTTTTTGTGCCGGTTCATTGATAAGAGGCTAACTTGACTTTGGTCAAGGCAATCGCGGGCGGGACCGTTTACCTTGCAACTGCAGAACTCCCCGCGGCCAGGCCACGGAGGAGAGCACGAAGAGCCGATCGGCAGCGACACCCTTGCGGGCACCCCGCTCTTGCGGCGGCGCGCGCCCACCTGGTCAATACACCCTGCGGTCGATGCTCAGGAAAAGGAGAACGGATGAAGAAACTGATTTCGGCAATCGCCCTGCTGCTCGCAGCCCAGCCCGCCCTGGCCTACGAGTGCAAGGTGTGCCACAGCAAGAACCCCGCGATGGTGCGCATGCACAAGGCGCTGCAGGGGAGAAATTGCTTCGACTGTCACAAGATGGGCGAAAAGCTGATGGGGAAAGGGATACCGAAGGACAAAGCGGCCCAGATGCAGCGCAGGGGCAGCGATCCTATCTGCTTCGAATGTCACAAGAAGTAGGGGAGCAAAAGCCTCCCGCGCCCCCCCCTCGGGGGGAGGGGCGTATCTGCGCCGGACCAAATCGTTGTCGTAACCCCCCGGTTACCTTGCTTCTTCCGCCTGCTCCGGTATAATTTCCCATTAGAAATTCTCGGAGGGGTACATGACCCGTTTTGTCGACCTGCCCATACGCATCAAGTTCTTCGGCCTCATGTCCCTGCTGCTGCTGGTGCTGTTCGTTGCCGCCGGGATCTTCACCTACCAGAGGGAGCAGAGCTTCATCGAGAAGTTCGCCGTCGACAACGCCCGAAGCTTCGCCAGGCAGCTGATCGAGACGCGCGACTATATCTCCTCCGTGGTCAAGGGGGAGCCCGAGCAGAATTACAACCTCGTGCCGCAGGTGGTCGCCACGCAGGTAGCCAGGCGTGTGACGCAGAATTCCAAGTTTTACGTGCGCCAGGTCTCGCTGCGCTACCGGAATCCGGAAAACCGTCCCGATCCCTACGAGACGGCCCAACTCAGGATGTTCGCCCAGAACCCGACGGCCGAGGTCTACGGCATCGTTGACAGCGGCGGCACCCCCTATTTTCGCTATCTGCAGCCGATGCTCGCCACCGCCTCCTGCCTCGAGTGCCACGGCAGCTACGAGAGCGCTCCCAAGTTCGTGCAGCAGCGCTTCCCTCCCGGACACATCTCCTACAATTACCGGGTGGGCGAGGTGATCGGCGCCGTTTCCGTTTCCATCCCCGTGAAGGACCTCTACGCACAGCTCGGCGCCAACCTCAAGCTCGACCTCATCACCCGGGGGGTGGTTTTCCTCATCGTCATCCTGGTGATGGCCATTATAATGAGCCGGCAGATCATCGATCCGGTCAAGAGGGTCTCCGAGGGGATCGTCCGCGTGACCAGGACCGGCAATTTCGAGGAAAAACTGCCGCAGAAATCCCATGACGAGATCGGCAGCCTGATCGGCGCCTTCAACGACCTGATGGATGAGCTGTCCCGCAAGACGCTGCAGTCCCGGGAGTCCGACGAGAGGTACCGGCGCTTCATCGAACTGGCCGTCTCAGCCGTGGTCACCTTCCTGAAAGACGGCAAGATCGTGATCGCGAACCAGAAGGCGGAAGCGCTCTTCGGCCGGTCCAGACAGGCGCTTTTGGGCGAATCGATCTTCACTTTCCTGGAGGACGGGGACGCTCTCAGGGAGAAGCTGAGCGCCGGGGAGGCCCCCAGCGAGGAGAGTTCCATACAGAAGGTGCGCGGCGCCGGCGGCAGGATAACGGAGGTGGACCTGGTCATCTCCACCTCGAAAACGGACCGCGAGCCGATGTTCACGGCGATCCTTAGGGAGCGCGGCGGGCTCCCCAGATAGGGTGGAAATAATCCGGAAAGCTTTGCCGCGCCTCCCCTTGTTATGCTAGAGTGTCCCGGATTGTCCGGAACAGGGGGCAACGGGGGCACGGGCCGCGCCAACAGCCCCGAATCTGCAATTATCACGTGCTATGCACCAAGGAGATAAGTTCAATGGCCAAATCTGGAAAAGAGCTGTATGTAGGCAGCCTGTCATACGACGCAACGGAGTACGACATCGAGAAGCTGTTTTCCGTGTCGGGAAGGGTTACCTCGGTACATCTGATAACCGATCTCAAGACCGGCGAGTTCAAGGGGTGCGGCTATGTGAGGATGTCAACCGAGGCCGAAGCGAGGGATGCCGTCGACTCCCTGGACGGCGCCATGCTGATCGATCGCCAGATCACCGTATCCATCGCCAATCCGCAGAAGATGAAACCGAAGGGCGGCGGCGCGCCGTTTAGGGGCAGACCGAAGACCGGCGGCGAGGACCGCGCGGCCTCCGGCGGCAAACCCGCGGCAGCCAAGCCCGCGGCAGCCAGAGCGGCCTCAGCCAAGCCCGCAGCAGCCAAACCCGCCGCGGCGGGGCCCGGTCTTGCCAGGCCCGACGCAGCCAAGACGGGCTTTGCCAGATCCGCCTCCCCCAAGGCGGCGTTCTCGAAACCGGGAGCCCCCAAATCCGGCCCCTCCAGGACCGGCTCCTCGAAGAGCGGGACAACCAGGACCAAAAGATAGTTCCCCCTCGCCCCCTTTGTATGCCCTCACCCTCCCCCCTGCCCCCTCCCATCAAGGGAGGGGGAGCTAGCAGCAAGAGGTTAACTTTATGTCAGTGGGGGGCGGGTGCCGCGCCGGGCGCATGATGATGCGCCCCCTGAGCCCCCAACCGCCCGCTTCCCTTCTTTCCCGCTTCCGTCTATACTACGGCCCATGATAGCGCTAGAGATGGTCAACAACTTCCCCTCCTCACCCGGCATTTACCTCATGAAGTCGGCTGACGGCAGCATCATCTACGTCGGCAAGGCACGAAGCCTGAAGAAACGGGTCCGCTCCTACGTCACCGGCTCGGGCGACGCGCGCATTCATATCCGCTTCATGGTGCAGCTGGTCTGCTCGGTCGAATACATCGTCACCGACACGGAAAAAGAGGCGCTGATCCTCGAGAACACGCTGATCAAGCAGCACCATCCGAAATACAACATCAACCTGCGCGACGACAAGACCTACTTTTCACTGCGCATGGACATGAAGGAGCCGTTCCCGCGGCTCTCCATCGTGCGCAAGGTGCCGTCCGACGGCGCCAGGTACTTCGGTCCCTACTCATCGGCCACCTCGGCCAAAGAGGTGCTGAAGCAGCTCTACAAGATGTTCCCGCTGCGCCACTACCCGCTCGCCACCTGCCAGGGCCGCAAGCGCCCCTGCCTCTACTACCAGATCAAGCAGTGCTCCGCCCCCTGCTGCGGCCTCATCACGGCCGCCGATTACGCCATGATCGCCGAAGGCGCCGCCCTGTTTCTCGAGGGAAAGAACGGTGAAGTCGCGAGAATCTACCGGGGCCGGATGAACGAGGCTTCCGCTGACCTGCGCTACGAGGACGCGGCCCGCTACCGCGACCTGCTGCGCGCCATAGAGGTGACGGTCGAGCGGCAGAAGGTGGTGGCACGCGGCGGCGACAGCGACGTGTTCGGCCTGCACCGTCAGGGGGACCAGATGCAGATCGCCCTGCTCCATATCCGCGGCGGCGCCCTCACAGGCAGCCGCGGTTTCCTGTTCGACTGGGAGATGGAGAGCGAGGAGGGGCTCGCCTCCTTCCTGAACGAGTACTACGGCCTGGACGCGCCGATCCCGCCGCAGATCCTGCTGCCGTTGCCGATACCGGAGCCCGCCGCGCTGGAGGAGCTTCTCTCGGAGAAATCGGGCAGGAAGGTGACCATAGCCCAACCGCAGCGCGGCCCCAAGCTGGAGATCGTCAAGCTGGCGCAGAAAAACGCCCAGACGGCGGCCGAGGAGCGGGCCGCCCGGGAGAGCTCGTCCGCCACGCTGCTAAGCGAGCTGGCGGAGAAGCTGAACCTCCCCGGCACGCCCAGGCGCATCGAGTGCTACGACATCTCCAACATCCAGGGGGAGATGGCGGTCGGCAGCCGCGTCGTCTTCATGGACGGCAGGGCGGACCGCTCGCTGTACCGGCGCTACCGGATCAGGGGGGTGCTGCAGTCGGACGACTTCGCCATGATGCGCGAGGTGCTGTCGCGCCGTTTCAGGCCCGACAGCGGGGAGGAGAAGCCGGACCTGATCGTGGTGGACGGCGGCATCGGCCAGCTGAACGTGCTGAGCGCGGTACTCGGAGAACTGGGGGTGCACGGCGTGGAGGCGGCGGGGCTGGCCAAGAGCCGGGTGGCAAGGGATATGGAGAGCCCGGAGATCATGAGGAGCGACGAGCGCGTATTCAGGCCCGGGCGCAAGAACCCGATCTCGCTCAGGCAGAACTCGGCGCCCCTGCTGTTACTGGTGCGTATCCGCGACGAGGCGCACCGCTTCGCCGTCACCTACCACAAGACGGTGCGCAGCAAGGTGCTGACCACCTCGGAGCTGGACGGCATCGCGGGCATCGGGGGCAAGCGGAAAAAGGCGCTGCTGTCGCGCTTCGGAAGTCTCAAGGGGGTGCGGGGGGCGACGCTGGAGGAGCTGTGCGAGACGCCCGGCATGACCGAGAGCGCGGCCAGGGCGCTCCGGGAGCATCTGCAAAAAACCTGAAGGAGATCAGGACTCCGCCGCAAAAAGGCACAAAATACACAAAAAAAGACCCGCCTCTTTCGAGAGCCGATCCTTTTGTGTTTTTTGTGCCTTTTTGTGGCCGAATGCCTTTGGGCGCGCTGCCTTTTATTTCCCTTTCTTCAGGTCGAACAGGATCAGCTTGGCGATCGCCTTGAGCGTTTCGAAGACCCCTTCGCCGGTGGTGGCGCACGCCTCGAAATCCGGCACGTTGGTCGGGTTCAGCTCGCGCCTGAGCTCTTCGATGCTGACCGTGTTGGGGAGGTCGCGCTTGTTGTACTGGACCACGTAGGGGATCTTGTCCAGGTCGTAACCCTGCTCGGTCAGGTTGATCCGGAGGTTCTCCACGCTCTCGATGTTGGCGTCCATGCGCTCTTCCTGGGAGTCGGCCACGAACACCACGCCGTCCACCCCCTTGAGGATCAGCTTCCGGGAGGCGTCATAGAAGACCTGGCCGGGGACCGTGTAGAGGTGGAAGCGCGTCTTGAAGCCGCGGATCTCGCCCAGCGCCAGCGGCAGGAAGTCGAAGAACAGGGTCCGTTCCGTCTCCGTCGCAAGGCTTATCATCTTCCCCTTCGCTTCCGGGGCGGTCTTCTGGTAAACGAACTGCAGGTTGGTCGTCTTGCCGCACAGGCCCGGTCCGTAATAGACGATCTTGCAGTTGATTTCACGGGAAGCGTAGTTGATGAAGGACATGCGACATTACCTCTTATAGTTAGCTGAACAGATTGTCGATATCGTCGTCGGTGATCTCGGCAAAGGGGAACTCGCTCTCGCCGCTCTTCTCTTTTTCCTCGCTCTTTTGCAGCAGGCGCCCGAACACGGTGGCCAGCTCCTCCGAGGCCTTCTTGACCCGGAGGCGGACCAGCCCCAGCGACGAGCGGCTGTCGAAGAGCACCACAAGTATCACCCGCCCGGCCACGATCGAGATGTGCAGGTTGTCCTTCTCCCCCTCATGAAACAGGATGGAAAATTCCTTCTCGCCGATCAGCTTGGCCAGGCCGCCGGTCGCCGCGATGTTGCCGGCGGTAAGCGAGGCGAGCGAGGTCGTGTCGAAGCGCTCCGTTTCGCCGCAACCGGTGATCAGCTGGCCGTTCTTGTCGACCAGGAAAATCACCTTGGCGTTGGCCTCCCTGAGGAGCTTCTCGATAACGGCATTTATCTGCTTGAATTCCTCGTCGTACATAATCAACTGAGGATTCGCCATGGATGACTCCTTGAGCGGTACTTAGGTTTTGGACGCGAGCCATATTCTATAACAGAACCATTGCGCCATTTCAAGGTATTTGCCGGCTGGCGCAGTTGCCGTTAGACCCCTGCGATACCCCGCGCAGCCTGCAGGAGCAGCGTCACCCTGGCCGGATCGCCCGCCTCGCTGTACAGCCTGAGCACCGGTTCGGTGCCCGAGGGGCGGATCAGGAGCCAGGAGCCGTCCTGGAATATGTACTTGAAACCGTCGCTGAAGTTGTGCTGCACCACCTCGAAACCGGCGACGCTCGCCAGGGGGGCGCAGGAGAGCTCTTCCATGAGGCGCAGCTTGGCGGCGTTCTCGATGGGGAGGTCGATCCGGGCGTAGTGGAAATGCCCGATCTCGTCCATGGTCTCCTCCAGAAGCTGCCGGAGCCCCTTGCCGCTCATCGCCATCGCCTCCAGCAAAAGGAGCGCCATCAGGATGCCGTCGCGCTCCGGGATGTGCCCCTTCACGCCGAGGCCGCCGGACTCCTCGCCCCCCATCAGGATGTCGTGCTCCAGCATCATCTCGCAAATGTGCTTGAAGCCGATCGGGGTCTCGAACAGTTTCAGGTCGTACTTGGCCGCCAAGAGATCGATCATCCGGGTGGTGGAGACCGTTTTCACCACGCCGCCGCGCACCCCCTTCCGCTCGTACAGGTGACGCAAGAGCACGGTGAAGATGCGGTGCGAGGAGAAGAATTCGCCGCGCTCGTCGATGGCGCCGATGCGGTCCGCGTCCCCGTCCAGCGCCAGGCCGACCCGGAAGGCGCCGCTCGCCACCAGGGTCGAGAGCTCGCACAGGTGCTCGGCGATCGGCTCCGGCGGATGGCCGCCGAAGGAGGGGTTTTCCGTGCCGTGGATCTCAGTGATCCCCGGCACGAGGTGCGGCAGGAAGCCGCAGCCGGCCCCGAACATCGGGTCCACCACGGCCTTGATCCCGGCCGAGCGGATCAGCTCCAGGTCGACGTACTTGCCAAGCTGGTTCAGGTAGGGGGTCGAGGCGTCGAAGAACTGCACCAGCCCCGAGGCGAGTGCTTCGGCGAGAGTCACGGCGAGAACGGGGCGGGAGTCGGCCATATTCCGCGCCACCATCTGCTCCAGGATCTTGGTGGTGGACGGCCGGGCCGATCCGCCGAACGATTCCTTCACCTTGAAGCCGTTGTAGCGCGGCGGGTTGTGGCTCGCCGTGATCATCACGCCGGCGCCGGCGCCCCGCTCGTGGACGGCCCAGGAGACGGCGGGCGTCGGGGAGTACTCCCGGCAGAGCCAGGTCCTGATGCCGTTGCCGGCCGCGATGCCGGCGACATGCTCGGCGAACTCGCGGGAGAGGAAACGCCTGTCGTAGCCTATCACCAGCCCTTTTTCGGCCAGCCCTTCCTTATGCAGGTAATCCATGGTAGCCTGGGCCACCAGGGAGAGGTTTTCAAAGGTAAAGGTGTCGGCGATCACGCCACGCCAACCGTCGGTACCGAATTGGATCTGCAAGGTAGTTACACCTCCATTGAGTTTTAACAACGGGCACATTTTCCACGGTGCCGGCTGATCTGTCAAACCTTTTGTTGCCGGGCGCGGCGTAGAGGGTTGACCGGAGGGCGAGATTGGCTTATAAATATCCAACCAATGCACTCTAAAGGAGGATGCTCACATGCTGAAAAGATTTTTTGCCTGCGCGCTCATTTTGGGGCTCTGCCTCGCCGGGAACGCCTTCGCAGCCGAGTCGAAGAATCCGACGCTGGTCATCGAGACGAGCCTCGGCAACGTGAAGGTCGAACTGTTCGAGAAGGAGGCGCCCATCTCCGTGAAGAACTTCCTCGAGTACGCGAAGAGCGGCTTTTACAACGGGACCATCTTTCACCGCGTCATCCCCGGCTTCATGATCCAGGGGGGCGGCTTCACCCCGGCGCTCACGCTGAAGGCGCCCAAGGCGTCGATCAAGAACGAGGCCGCCAACGGTCTCAAGAACGAGCGGGGCACCCTGGCCATGGCGCGCACCAACGTGGTCGATTCGGCCAGTTCCCAGTTCTTCATCAACGTGGCGAACAACGAGTTCCTGAACCACAGACCGGGCGGCCCGGCGGTGTACGGCTATGCGGTATTCGGAAAGGTGCTCTCGGGGATGGACGTGGTGGACAAGATCGCCGCCGCGCCGACCGGCTTCCAGTCCGGGTTCGCCGACGTGCCGGTGACGCCGATGGTGATCAAGAACGTGAAGGTCCTGAAGTAGCGTCAAAAGTACGCATGCAGCATCGGGGGCGCCGCGAGGCGCCCTTTTTTTTATCTCCCCCTGCGCCTGGCAAGGAGCAGCAGGTTGCCGGCCGTGAAAATGAGCGCGCCGAAAAGAGCCGGCAAGGCTCCCGGCTCCCGGTGGATCTCCAGAAGCGCGACCGGCGCCGGCGTCAGCTCCACATGCTTCAGGTAGATGCCGTACCCCTTGTGGAACAGCGGGCGGTTCGGCTCCACCCCGCTGAGCGTTCCCCCCTGCAGCCGCACATCGGCGCGGTAGCCGCTCATCATACCCATGGGACCGGCCTCGGTCGTTATCCTCTCGATCCGCACCCGATCGCCGTCCGGAAAACCGATGGAACCCCCCTCCCCCACTTCCAGCTGCTGTTTGAAGCCGCCGCAGGCGGAAACGAGATGCGCCAGGACCACCAGGAGAAAGCCCAGGTGCATCAGGTGGGGCGCGATGCTGCGCCCCTTGCTTCTGAGCGCCTCGATGCTGCACAAAAGCGCGTTCAGGCAGAGGAGCGCGACGAGCGCGACCGAGAGCCAGAGCCACCAGGAGAAGGAGATCGGGGCCCGCTGCAGCCAGAGCAAGAGCGGCATCTCGTTCAGGCCGGCGCCCTCCGCACTGCCGCGGGAGAAGGACCCGGCAGCCAGGACGAGCATCACCAGGGCAAGGAGCCAGAGGCCGAGGTCGAGGGAACAAAGGCGGGCGTAGAGACTCTTCAACACGAAAAACTCCAAAATAAGTCAAAACCCGTATCCGGCTTTTAACACTAAAAACTATGCGAGCTCCTCAGCAGCATGCTGACTCCCAGGTAGGTGAAGAGCGTCACCAGGAACCCGATTATGCCGATCCAGGCGAAGGCCCGGTCCCACGCCTGCCCCTTGACTCTCAGATGCAGGTACATGGAGTAAAAAAGCCAGAGTATGGAGGTCCAGAGCTCCTTGGGGGTCCAGAGCCAGTAGGTGCCCCAGGCGTAGTAACCCCAGATGCCGCCGGAAACCATGGAGAGGGAGAAGAAGCTGTAGCCGACCAGCGCCGCCCGGTATTGCAGATCGAGAAATGACCTGTTCCCCCGCAACAGGAAGCCGCCCCCCAAAAGCGCGGCGACGCCGAACAGCGCATAGGCGAAGAAGGCGAGCGCCACGTGCAGCTCGAACCAGTAGGTGTCCAGGATGGGGGGAAGCGGCATGTTCAGGGTGGGAAACGGCAGGGCCAGCAGCGCGAACAGCGCGGCCAGAGCGCCGCAGCTCCAGAAGAAGCCTCGTTGGCCGGAAAGCTCGCGGGAATAGATGAAGGGAAGCGACATCAGCGCGATGGAGCAGGAGAAGAAGGCGAGTGTGTCCTGCGGCCCGATGAGCGGCAGCCTGCCGAGACCCAGGCCGCGCAGGGCCAGGTAGCAAAGCTCGAGCAGCAGGGCCGCCAGGAAGATCGGCCGTTTGAGCGATCCGAGGTAAAGGGCGGACGACCCGATCAGTAACCATTTCATGAGCTTCACCCGTTACTGCGAATAAAACCTTACTTGTAACTCTTCCTTCTAAACAGGCCGGTTTTCAGTGAGGTGATCCGGTCCAGGAACAGCATGCCGTCGAGATGGTCCATCTCATGCTGGATGGCGACCGCCTCGAAACCGGACGCCTCGAACTGCCGCACCGTGCCGTCCGGCTCTGTGAAGCGCAGGGTCAAATCGGTGGCGCGCTCGACGTCGCCGGTGTAGTCCGGGACGCTCATGCACCCCTCCCGCATCACGGCGCTGCCGCTGCGGGCCAAGATCGCGGGGTTCACCATCAGCAGCAGGCCGTGGTTGTTTTCCTTGCCGTAGCGGTTCTTGGAGACATCGATGACGCAGACCCTGAGCGAGACGCCGATCTGGGGTGCGGCGACGCCGACCGAGCCGGGACCGGCACGCATGGTGTCCGCGAGATCTTCGACCAGTTGGGCGATGGACGCATCGATCTGATCGACCGGCGGACAGGGCTTCTTCAGGATCGGGTCGGGGTAGGTGACGATGGTCTGTACTGCCATATCAGAGCGAGACCGGTGTGATGAGCCGCACCGAGATCTCCACACTCAACTCCTTCTTCAATTTTTCCAGCAGCCGGGAGGCATCTTCGACGGACAGGCCATGGGGGAGGGCGGCCTCAAGCATCAGGACGTAGACCGGTTCGAGGGGGCTGCCGATCAGCTTGGTGTTCAGATCCGTGATGTTTACGCCGCGGTCGGCAAGCTCGCGGGTGATGCGGTAGACGATGCCGGGCTTGTCGCAGCCGTACACGGACACCAGGCAGAGTTCCCCCACCGGCTCGCGGTAGCAGACCTCGTCGTCCTTCAGCGTGCGGATGAAGGCGGACAGGCCGTTGCCCATGTTTTTGGCGGCGAACTCCGCCTCCAGCTTCTTCTTGGAGAAGGGCTTTTCATGGGAGACGATCAGGATCATGGCGAACTCTCCGCCCAGCATGGTGCAGCTGGAGTCCTCCACGTTGCAACCGACCGTGAAAAGGACCTCGGAAGTATCGGCCACGATCCCCGGACGGTCCTTGCCGATGATGGTCACGGCAAAATGCGCCAGGTTAGCCTTGCGACAGTCGTTCATCAATTCCCCCTTGATAAGGTCAAATTCAAAGGCCCGCATCCTTTCAGATCCGTTGCATCCGTGCCTGCGCGCTGAAGCGCTTCGGCGCGCAGGCGTGTGCGAGCTTCCGACTCTGCCTTCGATTCATATCTTGTTGATAAAGACTTCCCTCGGCTTGCTGGTGCCGTCGGAGGGGCCTACTACGCCTTCCTGCTCCATCTTCTCTATGATCCGCGCCGCCCGGTTGTACCCGATCCTGAGCCGCCGCTGGATCATGGAGATCGAGGCCTGCTTGGCCTCCGCCACCAGGGCCAGGGCGTCGTCGTAGCGCTCGTCCATCTCTTCCTCGTCGCCCCCCCCCTTCTCGTCGGTCGCCTTCATCTCCAGGATCGACTTCTCGTAGACCGGCTTCCCCTGCTTCTTCAGGAACTCCACCACGCGCTGCACCTCGGTGTCGGAGACGAAGGCGCCGTGGGAACGGAGCATCTTCGAGGTCCCGGGGGGGAGGAACAGCATGTCGCCGGCGCCCAAAAGCGACTCGGCGCCGTTGCCGTCCAGGATGGTGCGGGAATCGATCTTAGAGGAGACCTGGAAGGAGATGCGGGCCGGGAAGTTCGCCTTGATGAGCCCGGTGATGACGTCGACCGAGGGGCGCTGGGTGGCGAGGATCAGGTGGATCCCGGCGGCACGCGCCATCTGGGCGAGCCTCGCGATGGACTCCTCTATCTCGCGGCCGGCGACCATCATCAGGTCGGCGAGCTCGTCGACGATGACCACGATGTAGGGGAGATGGCCGTGCTCCAGCTGGTCCTCCTTCTCCAGGAAGGCCTGGATCGCAGCCTCGCGCGCCTCCATGTCCTCCGGATCCTCGGGCTCCTCGATTTCCTCCACGACCACCGTCTCGCGCGCCTTGTTCTCGGCGATCTCCTTCTCGCTGCGCTCCAGCTCCTTGTTGTAGGAGTCGATGTTCCTGACCCCCTTGTCGGACATGAGCCGGTAGCGCCGCCCCATCTCCTCGACCGCCCACTTGAGCGCCAGCGCCGCCTTCTTCGGGTTGGTCACCACGGGCAGGAGCAGGTGCGGGATCCCCTCGTAGACGGAGAGTTCCAGCATCTTGGGGTCGACCATGATGAGGCGCACGTCGGTAGGGGTAGAGGTGTACAGAAGCGACAGGATCATGGTGTTGATGGCGACGGACTTGCCGCTGCCCGTCGCGCCCGCGACCAGCAGGTGCGGCATCTTGGCCAGGTCGGTAACGAGCGGGTTTCCGGCGATGTCCTTGCCCAGCGCCAGCGGCAGCTTCATCTTCCCCTTGTGGAACTCCTCGGAGTTGAAGATCTCCTTGAGCGACACCATCTCGCGGTCCCGGTTGGGAAGCTCGATGCCGACCACCCCCTTGCCGGGGATGGGGGCCACGATGCGGATCGAGTGCGCCTGCAGCGCCATGGAGAGGTCGTCGGAAAGCCCGGCGATGCGGCTCACCTTGATGCCCGGCCCCGGCGAGAACTCGTACATGGTGATGACCGGTCCGGGGCAGATCTCCACGACCTCCCCCTCGACGCCGAAGTCCTTGAGCTTTTTCTCCATGAGACGCGCGTTCATGGTGAGCGTTTCCCGGTCCTGGCGCTTGCCGGCCTCGGGAATCGGATCGAGCAGGGAGAGGGGCGGGGTCCGGTAGTTGCCGTCCGCCTTGATGAACTCGAACGCCTCCTGGATCGGGGCGCTCTTCTTCTGGTCCTGCTTCTTTTCCTTCTTCAGGACGGGCGCGCTGACCGGAGGCACCACCGCGGCCGGCTTGATGACCGGCGCCGCATGCGGCTTGGGCATCTCCCCCTTCTTGCCGTCCAACAGTTCCCGGTTCAGGGCGCGGCGCTGCCAGTAGCGGCTCCATCTCTCCCGGACCGCCGTCACCCACCAGTTGGCCAGGAGGATGAAGGAGAAGCGGGAAAGCAGCATGGCGCTGGCGGCGAGCATCGGGAGCAGGATCAGCAGCGCCCCGATCTTGCCGAAGGCGCGCTTCAGGAGCTCGGCGGACTGGAAGCCTATGAAGCCGCCGGTCGGCACCCGCTGCCCCAGGAACTCGGTGAACTGCAGGTTGAAGGCGAACAGCCCGGAAAGGGAGACCAAGAGCAGGCCGAAGCCGACCGCCTTGTAGGGGCGCCACCTCACCGCGTCGGAACTGAAGGCACGGTAGGCGAGGTAGATCAGGGTGGTCGGGATGCAGTAGGAGGCGAGGCCGAAGAGCTGCAGGAAGACGTCGGCGAGCTGGGCGCCGAAGCGTCCCCCGAGGTTGTGCGTCTCCATGGCGGTCGAGACGCTGTTGAACGAGAGGTCCTCGCCGTTGAAGGAGGCAAGGGCGACCCCCAGGAAGATGCCGGCGGCGGCGAGCGCCATCCCCTTCATCTCCTTGGTCACCTTCTCTTTCTTTTCAATTTTCTCTTCAGTGGTCATGGGGAAACCTTAAAGGCGTTCTAAGTTCTACGTTCTATGTTCCAGGTTACAACCTTTCATCACTCCCATGCTTCTGCGCGGGAACGCACCCGGTAACCGCTCCGGCGTTACCCCAAAACCGGATCCGATTCACGTAGAACGTAGAACGTAGAACGTAGAACGTAGAACGGTTTCCGGTTTTACATCTCCAGGATGAGCGGCAGGATCACGGGGCGCCGCTCGATGGTCTTGTTGAAGAAGCGGCGCAGCACCCGGCGCACCTCCAGCTTCACCTCGCTCCAGTCGGTGAGCACCTCGGCGTTCACCAGGGCCAGGGTGTCCAGCACCACCTTGCGCGCCTCGTCCAGGTACTGCTGGCTGTCGTCCTCGAACACGAAGCCGCGCGACACGATGTCCGGGCCGTAGATGATCTCGCCGTTTACCTGGTTGATCCCTATGATCACCACGACCATGCCGTCCTGGGACAGGTGCTTCCTGTCCTTGAGCACCACGTTGCCGACGTCGCCCACCCCCTTGCCGTCCACGAAGACCCGGCCGGTATCGACATGGTCGACGATGCACGCCTCGTCTCCGGCGAAAAGGACCACGTCGCCGTTCACGGCGAGTATGCAGCGCTCCTTGGGGGTCCCCACCTTCTGGGCCAGCTGGCTGTGCTTCACCAGGTGGCGGTACTCGCCGTGCACCGGGACGAAGAAGCGCGGGCGCACCAGGTTGTGCAGAAGCTTCAGCTCCTCCTGGCTCGCGTGGCCGGAGACGTGCACCTCGGAGACCTTCTCGTGGATCACCTCGGCGCCGCGCCGGTACAGGTGGTTCATCAGGTCGGAGATGGTCTTCTCGTTGCCGGGGATGAAGCGCGAGGAGAGGATCACCGTGTCCCCCTCCTCCAGCTTGATCTGCTTGTGGTCGTCCATGGCGATCCGGGTCAAGGAGCTCATAGGCTCCCCCTGGCTCCCGGTGGTGATCATGCAGACCTGCTCCTTGGGGAGCCTCGGCATCTCCTTCAGGTCGATCAGCAGGTCGTCCTGAATCTTCAGGTAGCCGAGTTCCCGCGCGATGGCCACGTTGCTGATCATGGAACGGCCGTTCAGAAGCACCTTCCTGCCGCTCCTCTGGGCGGCCTCGACCACCTGCTGCACCCGGTGGATGTTGCTGGAGAAGGCCGCCACGATGACGCGGCCGCTGCAGCGCGGGAAGATCTCGTCGAAGGCGTCCCCCACCAGACGCTCGGAGAGGGTGTACCCCTCCCGCTCCACGTTGGTGGAATCGGCGAAGAGCGCCAGCACCCCGGCCTCTCCGTAACGGGAGAAGGTGGCGAGGTCGGTCAGCTCCCCGTCGACCGGGGTCTGGTCCAGCTTGAAGTCGCCGGTGTGGATCACCACCCCTTCGGGGGAGCGGATCGCCAGGGCGCAGCCGTCCACGATGGAGTGGGCGACCCGGATGAATTCCACCTCGAACTCGCCCAGCTGCACCTTCTGGCGCGGCCGGACCACCCGCAGGTCGGTCTTCTCGCTCAGGTCGTACTCCTTGAGCTTCTCTTTGACGAAGCCGAGGGTCAGGGCGGTGCCGTAGATGGGGGGGTTCAATTCCCTGAGCACGTAGGGAAGCGCCCCGATATGGTCCTCGTGGCCGTGGGTAAGGAGGATGGCGCGGATCTTGTCGGCGCGCTCCAAGAGGTAGCTTATGTCCGGGATCACCACGTCGATGCCGAGCATGTACGGTTCCGGGAACATGAGCCCGCAGTCGACGATGACGATGTCGTCGCCGTACTCGAAGGCCGCCATGTTCAGGCCGATCTCGCCCAGCCCGCCCAGCGCCACGAACTTGAGCCCGGTGTTCTCTACAGTGGTCGATTCCAAGATTTATCCTTGTCGGTTCGTTCCGGCTTCCCCCCTTCAAGAGAGGGGGAGCCGGCGGCGTAATCTGTCATTTCCATTGCGGCGGTTTTTCACCGGCCCCGCTGCAACGGCACCAGCACGGCGATCCGGGCGTCGCAGCGCTCGATCCACCCGGTACCCGGCGCGGAGAGCCCGGCCACGGCGTAGAAGGAGCTGCGCAGGGAGCGGTAGGCGATCAGCGCACGGGCGACGTCGCCGCTTCGTTCGGTCGACTCGGCGATGTCCCAGAGTTTCCGGGCGCTGCGCTCCACCAGCGGGCTGCCCGGGGTGTACATGTGGATGGCCGATTCGTACCCCGCCACGGCGGCCGGGAAATCCCCGGCGGCCAGCCCCTTCTCTCCCTTTTCGAACTGCACGTGCTGCCGATACAGGGTGTTGCCCCAGATCAGGGCGATGCTGATCAGCGCTACGGCCACCGCGTTTACGGCTATGGTCTTCACCTTTTCCATGTGCTTTTTCTTCCTGTCTGCCCGATGCGGGGGGCGTTACCCCTGAAAGAACCCCGGCACGGCGATGAGCAGCGCGGCCAAAAGGGCCGCCACCACGCCGGCCAAAACGGCGCAGGCCGCCAGTACGTCCAGGGGGCTTTTCAGCCGATGGGCCGCCGGGAGCCCCCAGCAGACCAGGGCGATGCCGGCGACCGCCATGGCAAGATGAACCATCACCATCTAGTTAACCTCCAACCTTGCGGCGATAGCCTCGCGCACCCGTGCCATGAGCTCGGCCTCCGGCACCCCCGCCGTCTGAATCGGTGCGGCGAAGCTCACGCTGATGGTGCCGGGGTTCAGCTCGATGCGGTTTCTGGGGTTGATCTGCCTGCTGCCGTTGATCGTGAAGGGAACGATGGGAACCCCGGCCTTGGCGGCAAGCAGGAACGCCCCGCGTTTGAAGGGGAGCAGGGAGCCGTCCTTGGTCCGGGTCCCCTCCGGGAAGATCACCACGCTCGCCCCCGATGCGATCCGCTGCGCGGCGAGCTTCATGCTTTTCAGCGCCTTTCTCCCGTCGCTTCGGTCCAGCGGGATGTAGCCGGCCCGCCTCATGGCGCTACCGAAGAGCGGCAACCGGAACAGCTCTTCCTTGGCGACCCAGGAAAACAGGCGCGGGATCGCCAGGGTGAGGGCGTGGATGTCGAAGTTCCCCTGGTGGTTGCCCATGTAGATGACGGGACCCCGGGACGGCACCCGCTCCAGGCCGCTGACCACAAGACGTATCCGCGCCACGCGCAGACACCAGAGACTCCAGAACCTGGCACAGGCGTGCCCCGACCGGCCGCTGCCGTCGAAAAGCCCTACCATCACCGCGCAGAGGCTGCATAACAGGGTGAAGGGAACCAGGAAAAGGAGGTAGAGCCGTGCTCGCAACATGCATACTCCCCTCAGGATAATCCTCGGTACGTTACTTTTTTTTCCCACGGGAGTCAAACCATTTATGGACGTTGCGCCGGAGCAGCTGCAGCAAAGCTCCCGCCCGCGCCAAGGCACCGTGCCGCGGGACCGGGTCCCGAAAAGACGGCAACATCACCGCCGCCCTCCCCGACAGCCAATCGCTCGCGGGGAGGAGCTGCCGACCCGGAAGCGCTCGACTCCGGGGGGAGCTCGGGATGGGATGGGGCTTTTGCGTGGGGGAGTGAGCGTTTAAGCCGCGGGAGACGGGCGCAGGCCGGGGGAAAGAAAGGGGCCATCAGGAAAGGTTCATCCGGTGGGGTGGCGCGTGCGACGGCAGTTCCAAGTCAGACCTCGATGCGGAACTGCGCGCCGCTCGCCGTATTGCGCACGCTCAAGGCGCCGCCCATGTTTTTCTCTATGATGACCTTCGACATGAACAGCCCGAGCCCCGTCCCCCGTTTGGTGGTGAAGTACGGCTCGAAGACCCTGTCGATGATCTCCGGGGCAATGCCGCCGGCGTTGTCGGTGACCGTCACCACCGCCTTGCCGTTTTCGCAGAACACCCGGACCACGATGCCGGGGCTTTCCACCTTCCGTGCCAGGAAGGCGTCCCGCGCGTTGATCAGGATGTTGAGCAGTACCTGCGAGTATGCGTTGGGGTGGCCTTGGACGATCGGATCGCCGTCCTGTTCCACCTCGATCCTGATGTCTTGCGCCTTGAAACTCTCTTCCAGCAGGTAAAGGGTCTTAGCGGTCACCTGGAGCACCTTGAAAGCAACCTTTTCACCGTCCGACCGGGAGAAGTTGCGGAAGTCCTCGATGGTCTGGGACATGCGCTGGATGATTTCCATTGTCTTTCTGGCGTTGTTCTCGAACATCTCCTTGGTGAAGCCCCCCCTTTGATAGGCGATCGGCATCTCCTGGGCCAGAAGTCCCAGCAGGTTGAGCGGCTGGCGCCAATGATGGGCGATGTTGCTCAAAAGCTCGCCCATGACCGCCTGGCGCCCCTGGATGATGAGTATCCTGTCCTTCTCGCGCAGTTCTTCCACCGCCTTTTTGATGCGCTCTTCCAGCGTCTCGTTGAGCAGGCGGTAATTCTCCTCGCTCCTGCGCAGGGCATCGCGCTCTGCCTCGAGCTCGCTCAGCTTCTGCTCAAGCTTTCGGGTCATCACTTCCACCTGCATGCGTTCCAGCGTCTCCGTCTGCGCCAGCGGACGGTCGGGCACCGGCAGCCGGTGCGCCAGGTGGTCGTCGATGACCGCCTTGACCGACTCAAGGAAATCGGGGGGTTCCATGGGCTTTATGAGAAACTTCGAGGCCCCGAGGCGCAGCGCCAGCTGTTCGTCTTTCGCCTCGAGGTAGGTCGCCGTGTAGAAGATGAAGGCGACGTGGCGCAGCCGGTCGTCCGTTTTCACCCGGCGGCACAGCTCGTAACCGTCCATCTCCGGCATCAGGATATCCGAAACGATCAGGTCGGGTGGGGAAGCGAGCGCCAGCTCCAGAGCGCGGGCACCGTTCGCGGCACTGGCGACGAAATACCCCTGGCTCATCAGTGCCCGTTCGAGGATGATCCTGGCTTCTGCGCTGTCATCAACGATCAGTACCTTCATGCTCTCACCTTGATCGACGCAGGAAATGACCAGCCGTGCAGTCGCGGCGCTCGAAGGTGTAGCGCAACGGTCTGCGGTCGTCGGCGTTGTCTTCAACAATGTTTACCTTCATGATCGATCCCGCCTGCGTAAGGCCATTTTTACGGTAACAGGGGGACCTTTCCTTCGAGCAGGGCGTGGATCTTGTCGATGATGGTCAAGGGGTCGATCGGCTTTTCGAAGTAGCCGGTGCAGCCGGAAGCCAGGATCCGGTCCATGTCGCCGGCCATGGCGTAGGAAGTGATGGCTATGATCGGAATCTTCCCGTTGACCTCGGATGCGCGGATGCGCCGGGTCGCTTCGTAGCCGTCTATATCGGGGAGGTTTATGTCCATGACGATGAAAAGCGGGTGCTCGCTGATGGCAAGCTCAACCCCGCGCACTCCCGTCTCCGCCGAGACCACCTGGTAGCCGTGCCGCTCCAGCGCATAGCTGATGAGACGGAGGTTGTCCTTGTTATCCTCGACTACCAGTACCTTTTTCATCGATTCTCTCGGGGATGCGGATGGTGAAGCTGCTTCCCGTGCCGACGGCACTAGTGCAAATTATATTGCCGCGCAGCACTTCGTCAACCAGCTTCCTGGTAAGATAAAGGCCGAGCCCGGTCCCCGGCACCGTGGTCTTCATGGGGGACTCGAGCCGGGTGAAAGGCTGGAACAGCCTCGGGATGTCCTGTGCCGCAATGCCCACACCGGTATCGTGCACCGCGATGCGGACCGGAAGCCCTCCCGGTGCCGGGGGCTCCCCTGTCGCGGCGATCTCCCTGGACGTTTCCACGGTGATCGCACCCTGTTCGGTGAATTTGAGCGCGTTGCTCAAAAGGTTGATGACGCACTGCAGCAGGCGCCGCCGCTCGGTGCGGACCGTCTGGTGCTGCAGCCGGAGACGGAGCTCGAGACCCTTTCCCCGGATATCCTGCTCCAGGTACCGGACCGCCTCCGACAGCAGGTCGTACAGGTCGAACTCCTCCAGGCGGCACTCGATCTTCCCCGCCTCGATCTTGGAGACGTCGATCACGTCGTTGATCAGGCTCAGCAGATGCTTGCCGGAGCGCA
>Ga0209317_1001266_pt1 | contig 23113 bp, 19 predicted proteins | sample RifGroB2_FD_183994 | JGI IMG/M metagenome (GOLD analysis project Ga0209317, IMG submission 183994) | Soil microbial communities from Rifle, Colorado, USA - Groundwater B2 (SPAdes) (version 2) | ecosystem: Environmental > Terrestrial > Soil > Unclassified | place: Rifle, Colorado | collected...
GCCGTCGTCCTGCAGGTACTTGAACATCGGGACCTGGTCGCCCTTCTTGAACTCCAGGGTCTTGTCCTTGTCGACGATGGTCATGTCGCGGGTGAAGTAACCGTTGATCTCCTTGGCCACCAGGTGGACATCGGGCTCCTCGTGGTTGCCGTAGTTCCAGGCCAGCTTGGTGATCGGCTCGGGGAATACGCCACCCTGTGCGTAAGCCTTCTTCAGGCCGGCTACAAACTTGTCGATCATCCAGAGGTCGCTCTTGGACTCGCCAACCGGCTCCACTGCCTTATAGCGCCACTGTGCCCAGCGACCGGAGTTGGAGATGCTTCCTTCCTTCTCCACGGAGGAGGCGGCAGGCAGCATGAAGACCTCGGTCTGGATGTCCTTGGGGTCCACGCCCGGGCGCTTCCAGAAGATGGAGGTCTCGGTCTCCCAGAGGTCGGCCGTGACGAGCCACTTGAGCTTGCCGAGTCCTTCGCGGGTTTTCAGGGAATCGGGACCGCCGACGGCAGGGTTCTGCCCCATGCAGATAAGCCCTTCGATCTCCCCCTTGCCCATCTTCTCCATCAGCTTCATGAAGGAGTAGTTGCCGCTTCTCTTCGGGAGGTAGTCGTAGCAGAAGCCGTTCTCGGCGGTGGCGTTCTCGCCGTACCATGCCTTCAGGAGGCTCACCGTGTACTTCGGGGTGTTCCCCATCCAGTTGGCGCTCTTCTTGTCCTTGGTCTTCGGGGTCCATTTCTCCAGGTAGCTCTTGAGGTCGACATTGTCGAACTCGGGGGACTTAAGGTAACCGGGGAGTATGTGGAACAGCAGACCGTAGTCGGTGGAACCCTGGACGTTACTTTCGCCGCGCAGCGCGTTCACGCCGCCGCCTGCGATGCCGATGTTGCCGAGCAGGAGCTGCAGCATGGCTACCGCACGCACGTTCTGCGTGCCGTGGGTCGACTGGGTGATACCCATGGCGTAGAGGATGGTCCCGGCCTTGTCGGCGCGCCCGGTGGCGCAGAAAGCCTTGGCGACTGCCAGGTAATCCTCTTTCTTGGTGCCGGTGATCGAGCAGACCATGTCTACGTCGTAGCGGGAGAAATGCTTCTTCATCTGCTGGTAGACGCAGCGCGGATCCTGCAGGGTCATGTCGCGCTTGGGAATGCCTTCCGTGTTTGCGTCGTAGGCCCAGGCCTTGGGATCGTAGGTTTTTTCCTGATCGTCAAAGGCGCAAAACATGCCGTCTTCGAAGTCGAATTTCTCGTTCACGATGAAGGAGGCGTTGGTGTACTCCAGCACGTACTCCTCGTGAATCATGTTGTTTTGCAGTGCGTAGTTGATCATGCCGCCCAGGAAGGCGATGTCGGTGCCGGGACGGATCTGCGCGTAATGGTCCGCCTTGGAGGCGGTCCTGGTGAAGCGAGGATCGACGGCGATCAGCTTGCCGCCGTTATCCATAGCCTGCTCGATCCACTTGAAGGAGATCGGGTGGTTCTCAGCAGGGTTGCATCCGATGGCGAGGATGGCGTCGCTGTTCTTCAAATCTATCCAATGGTTCGTCATTGCCCCACGTCCAAACGAAGCCGCCAGACCGGCGACTGTAGCGGAGTGTCATATTCGGGCTTGATGTTCGAGGTACGAGACCCCCATGGAGCGGGCCAGCTTGCTCCAGAGGTAGCACTCCTCGTTGTCCAGGCCGGCGCCGCCCAAAAAGGCCATGCCTTCGGTCCTGTTGACGACGTACTCCTTGGAGTCCTTCTTGTTGATCTCTTTGGCCTTGAAGGTCCGGTCGCGGGTTTCCTTCATGTTCTGGCTGATGCGCTCCAGCGCCCAGTCCCAGGACTTCTCGACGAACTTGTCGGAACCCGGCGCGCGGTACATCACCTTCTGCAGGCGACGCTCGTTGTTGGCCACCTGGAAAAGCGCACTACCCTTGGAGCAAAGGGCACCCTGGTTGATCGGGTGCTCGGTGTCGCCTTCGATGTTGACGACCTTGCCACCTTTGGTGTGCACGACGAGACCGCAACCCACCGCGCAGAACGGGCAGATTGTGGTTGAGCTCTTGAGCCCCTTGGTGCGCATCTGCGGGGCGTCGGCCGACGCTTCCGCCTTCTTGCTGGAAAGGGCCAGCGCCGCAGCGGCCGCCCCTCCTTGCAGAAATTGCCTTCGTGAAACAGCCATGTGAATCTCTCCTTTTCGATAGTAAATGGCAGTAGCCATCCTAAGATTGGCAACTCGTATACGGCAATTGCCATGCCAGCGCGTTTACAGCATAGTGAAAAATAGTTGTATACCTGTAAGGGTCTGTAATGATAGTATTGCCGCCGCAAACGCAAGTTGGTATACAACATTAAAATATTTACAAAGATGCGCAGTTTTGTCATGATGTGTGACATTTTGACCAGGTAAGGCAGTCTGGCAAACGTCGGTTTAGAGCGGGAGGAAACCAGGATATGGCACAAGAAAAAATACTGATTTGTGACGACGAGGAAGGCATCCTCATCTACCTGAAGAAGTTGCTCCAGAGCCAGGGATTCGCCGTCGAGACCTTCTCAAGCGGCTGGGACCTGCTGCGCCATATTGAGGCCGATCCGGGGGACGCCGACCTCATTTTGCAGGATGTGCGCATGCCGGATATCGACGGCATCAGCGTGCTCAAAAAAGTGAAAGCGGCGCACCCCTCGCTCCCCATCGTCATCATGACCGCCTTCGGCACCATAGACGCAGCGGTCGAGGCGATTAAGCTCGGCGCCTACGACTACGTCACCAAGCCGTTCCCCAAGGAAAAAATCCTGAGCGTGCTGAGAAACGCCCTGGAAAAGGAGCAGCTGCTGCAGGAAAACCGCTCGCTCAAGTCGGAGTTGGGCACGCCGATCCTGCAGGAGTCGATCGTCTTCAGGAGCTCCGTGTTTCGGGAAATCTACGAGCTGACCCTGCAGGTGGCGGCAAGCGAGGCGAATATCCTGGTGCTGGGCGAATCGGGGACCGGAAAGGAGCTGATCGCCGGGGCCATTCACTACAACAGCCACCGAAAAGAGCGCCGCTTTCTCTCCATCAACTGCGCGGCTCTATCTGATACGCTGTTAGAAAGCCAACTCTTCGGCCACGTGCGCGGCGCCTTCACCGGTGCCGTCGCCACACAGAAGGGTTTTTTAGAGGAGGCTGACGGCGGGACGCTCTTTATGGACGAGATCGGGGACATGAGCCTTTCCATTCAGGCCAAGCTGCTGCGGGTCATCCAGGAGCGGGACTTCATCCCGGTGGGGGCCACCAAGGCCAAAAGCGCCGACATCCGCTTCGTCGCCGCCACCAACAAGAACCTGGAACGTGAGGTACAGGAAGGGAGATTCCGGGAGGACCTCTACTACCGGCTGAACGTTATCAACATCCCGCTCCCCCCGCTGCGCGAAAGAAGAGACGATATCGAGCCGCTCTGCCTGCATTTCCTGAAGAAGTACGGCCTGAAGATGAAAAAGGTGGTGACCGGCCTCACCCCGGACGCGCTGCAGCTTCTTTGCGGCTACGACTGGCCCGGCAACATCAGGGAGTTGGAAAACGTGATCGAGCGCGCCGTCATTCTGGCACGCTCCAGCTCCATCACCTCCAAGGAGCTCCCCATCTGGCGCAAGAGCGCGACGCCGTGCAGCATCACGGCCGAGGTGACCATGGTATCGCTTGAAAAGGTGGAAAAGGAGCACATCGAGCGCACCCTTTCCGGCACCGGGTTCCACAAGAGCAGATCCGCCGAGATCCTCGGTATCTCAAGAAAAACGCTGGACCGCAAGATCGTCGAGTACTCCCTAACCATCCCCCTATGAAGCTGCCCAGGTTTCGCTTCCCGATCAAGACCAAGCTAACGGTCGCCACCTTGATACCGCTGGCCATCGCCATCTTCATCTGCTGGATGGCCGGCGTATTCATCCTGAGCGCCAAGGTGGCGAGCCAGGCCCAGGACAAGGTGCGCTACGACCTGAACGTGGCACGGGAAGCCTACCAAAACGAGTTATCCCGCATCTATGACGTAGTGAAACTCACGGCTGCCTTTGGCAGAACCGCCGAGACCCTCGCCTCAGCCGACCGCAACCTGGTGGCCGAAATCCTGGCACCGATGCGCTCCAGCGAGCAGCTTGACATCCTGGCTGCGGTCGATGCCACGGGAAAAGTAATCTTCCGAACCAACAATCCGGCGTTCTACGGCGACGGGAAACTGGGTAACCAGTTTGTGGCGCGTGCGCTAAAGGGCGAGGTCGCCAGCGGGACCACCATCCTTACCCCGGCCGAGTTCGCCCTTGAGGGGTATGCCCTGACTCGGGCTGCGCAGATACCGACCCCTGCCGCACCCAGGAATGATCCCGACTTCTGGGTCTCGCAAAACGGCGCCATGTTTCTCTTCGTGGCGGCTCCGGTAAGAGACAAGGCGGGCAACGTTCTGGGCGCTCTCTATGGCGGGGTGCTGCTCAACAACAACAAAAAGCTGGTTGATAAGATCAAGTCGGTGGTGTACGAGGGGGCCAAGCTGGAAGGGCGCGATGTCGGCAACGCCACCATCTTCCAGGGCGAGGTCCGGATCGCCACCAACGTGCCGAACACGGACGGGAGCCGGGCCATCGGCACCACGCTGCCGCGCGAGGTTTATAACAAGGTGCTGCTGAAAGGCGCCAAGTATGCAGGTCGCGCCTTCGTGGTAAACGATTGGTATCTGACAGCCTACGAGCCGATACTATCGATGCAGGGGGTGCCGATTGGAGCGCTTTACGTCGGCATGCTGGAGAGCCAGTATTCAGCGGTGAAGATCGACATGGCGGTGCTGCTAAGCTTCGTGCTCCTGGTGAGCGGGCTGGTAGGCGTCTCCATGGCCGGATTTCTAGGGAAGAAACTGGCGTATCCGATTAAAGAGCTCGGACTGCTGGCGCGGCGCGTGGCGGCAGGAGAGCGCAACGTGCAAAGCAAGATCGATTCACGCGACGAGATCGGGGACCTGGCGGAAAGGTTCAATTACATGAGCCGCTCCCTGGTGGAGCGCGAAAACAGCATCATTGAGCTGAACCGCGACCTGGAGCAGAAAGTGCAGCTGCGCACGGCTGAGTTGGAGGAGAAGAACCGGCAGTTGGTGCAGACGAGAGAGGAGTTGTTGCGGGTGGAGAAGCTGGCCGCGATCGGCGAATTGGCGGCGGGTGTGGCTCATGAGATCAACAACCCCATGGCTATCATCCGGGGCAATACCGAGCTGTTGCAGCTCTCAGTGCCCGAGGATGCCCACAACCGTGAAGAAGTCGACACCATTTTTCAGCAGGTGAAGAGGGTTGAGCGGATCGTCTCCAACCTGCTCAAGTTCGCCAGACGCGAGCAGAGGGAACTCGGGCCGGTGCGCCTGAACGACCTGTTGCACGAGATCGTGGGCCAGATCGGGCACCAGGTGCCGCTGCACGGCATCAGGGTAGTTGAGCAATATTCAGAAGCGCTGGAAGTGGTCGATGGGGACGGGGACCAGTTGCGGCAGGTATTTACCAACCTGGTGCTAAACGGCGTGCAGTCCATGCAGAATGGAGGGGTGCTGACGCTAAAAACCGCGCCGGTGCCCGATGCCGGCCTGTACGAGGTGCGGATCTCGGATACCGGCGTCGGTATCGCCCTGGAAGATCTCAGGCAGGTCTTCAACCCCTTTTTCACCACCAAGGCGAACGGCACCGGGCTGGGGCTCTCCGTCTCCTACGGGATCGTCAGAGAGCATGGCGGCTGCATCGACATCAAGAGCGTCCCCGGCAGCGGCAGCACCTTCAGCGTGGTTATGCCCAGGGAAACGTGAAATTTGGGGGGGCGCAGAAAGTCCCCCTTTGGCAAAGGGGGATTTAGGCAGCGTTGTCCGGTAAGGTTCCTGCACTCCGTGGCAACTTCCCTCATCCGCCCCTTCGGGGCACCTTCTCCCGTAGGGAGAAGGGATAAATGGTTACCCTCGCCCTCCGGGAGAGGGTGGCCGAAGGCCGGGTGAGGGGCTTTTGCGCTGCGGCAACAGGCACTGCAAATACCAAACCGGACAACAGTCGGATTTAGGGGGATTTGCCTTCAGGTTTTTCAATAACTCTTCCTTCTAACGTAGGGGCGAACCTTGTGTTCGCCCGGGTCCAGCGAGATTCTGTTGGAAATGGCGAGCAGCAAATCTGGGCGAACACAAGGTTCGCCCCTACAGATATCCGACAACTTTATGGCAAGTGCCCCTACCCTGCCCTCCTGCCTCTAAACTACTATCTCGTCACCGGGGCGCACCACCCCGCCGGTCAGCACCTTGGCGAAGATACCCTCTTTCGGCATAACGCAGTCTCCCGCCTGATAGAAGATCGCGCAACGGGTGTGACATTCCTTCCCGATCTGGGTCACCTCAAGAACGGTCTCCCCAAGGGTAATCTTGCTGCCGATCGGCAGACTTACCAGATCCACCCCTTCGGTGGTGATGTTTTCCGCGAAATCGCCCTCTTTTACCGAAAGCCCCATCGCCTGCATTTTGGCGATGCTCTCCATAGCCAGCAGACTCACCTGACGGTGCCAATCGCCCGCGTGCCCATCCCCTTCGATGCCATGCCCTTCGCGAAGCGTTACGGATGCGACCGGAGTCTTTCTCTCACCCTTTTTCTCACTGACATTCACCGCCAGAATCTTCCCCTTCATGCTGCCTCCCTGTTAGCTATTTGTGTGTGAACTCTCTGTAAATGCAAATACCGCATTGCCGCCCAAAACATCCCCTCGCCCTCCGGGCCTGCACGCCGAAGCGCCGCGGCGCGTAGGCGGGAGAGGGGCAGGGGTGAGGGAGGTGCCCTATCGATGACTAGCTCAAAGCCAAAAAAACCCTACCTACCCACCTACCCTAGACATCGCAAAAGGAGCGTTTTCCACCCCTTCCTCCGTCAACTGGTGCCTGCCCGGCTTGCCCTCGACGATGCGCTGAAGCTCACGGCGCAAAAGCGCGTCATCGCCGGCTGCCAGCACAGGTTTCAAATCCACGCCGTCTCCTGAGAAAAGACATCCCTTGGCCATTCCGGCAGCGGTCACCCTGAGGCGGTTGCAGGAGTCGCAGAAATGCCCGGTCATCGGGGTTATGATGCCAAGCGATCCCAGCGCCCCGTGCACCCGGAAATTCTTTGAGGGACCAGACCGCTCGGAGCTCTGGCTCTCCTCGATGCTGAAGCGCCCCGCTATCCTTTCCATGATTTCAGAGCCCGGAACGCAGAGAGCACGCCAGTCGGCGTCGCCGCAGGTCGGCATGTACTCGATAAACCTGACGGCGTAAGGTCGCTCTATGCTGAGTTTGACGAAATCGAAGATCTCGGAATCGTTCACCCCGCGCATCACCACCACGTTTATCTTGTGCGCGGGAAAGCCGGCGCGCTCGGCAGCATCAATGCCTTCCAGCACCAGGCCCAGGTCGCCGCCCCGGGTGACCCTGGCGAAGGTTTCCGGCTGCAGGGAATCGAGGCTGATGTTGAGCCGCTGCACACCCGCATCCCGCAGCCCCTGGGCCATTTCTTTCAAGAGCACCCCGTTCGTGGTCAGGACCAGCTCCTTGAGCCCCGGGAGCGCCGCGAGCCGACTCAAAAATTGCAGTATCCCCTTTCGTACTAGAGGTTCGCCGCCGGTAACTCTGATTTTTTCTATGCCGGCTGCGACCGCCTCGGCAGATATCCTGAGGAGATCCGCGTAGGAGAGCACCTCCGTGTGTGAGAGTTTTTCTACACCAACCGCCGGCATGCAGTAACTGCAGCGGAGGTTGCAGCGGTCCGTTACGGAGAGCCGCAGGTAGTTGATGCGCCTGCCGAAGGTATCGATAAGTGACATGATGTTGGCATTTCCTGAAAATATGGAGTCGGGTCGTCGCAGTTGCCGCTACGCCCGCTATAGCACGAAACACGGTTTGAGGTAAATCTTTCTGGGCAACCAAACCAAAATACTCTCTTTGTAAAAATGCGACAACCCGAGCGCAAGCGTATACTTCGTAGCCCGCAGCCCGGGATCTCGTTTACATAACTGGCTGTAATATTTGGTAATTATTTTTAGTCATAGTCTGCCGCCACACTTGCCCACCCTCAGCGTTAGAGCAAAATAATTGTTTATTTACAGCGAAACATGCTATGGGTTTTTGATTACTACGAAGCTCTCCGAGCTTGGGCTAACTAAAGGGATGATTCCCCAAGAAGCCCCGGCCAATGGGCGCTGCCGGAAACGGCACCGCCTCCCTTTTGGAAAGGAGAACCACCGCCGCTTGAGCGTACGGGGTCCTCTCCACATCGGGGAGGACCTTTTTTCTTTGTCAAAACAACCAGGTCGTAGGCCTTACATTCCCAAAACCACAGAAACAAGAGGTAACAGATGATCAGTTTCGAGGAAGCCAGGCGCACAATTCTGAGTAAGGTTGCCCCTGCCGGGGTCGAGCGGGTAATGCTGCTGGACGCCGCAGGTAGAATCATCGCGGAGGATTTCGCGGCACCGTGGGATATGCCGCGCTGGGATAACTCAGCCATGGATGGTTTTGCCGTCAGAAACGCCGACTGCGCTCCCGGCGTTACCTTGAAGGTCACCGACTACATCCCTGCCGGAGTAAGCTCCGACGACGCCGTCACACAAGGATGCGCCGCCAGGATCATGACCGGCGCGCCGATTCCTCCAGGTGCTGACGCTGTAGTCCCCTTCGAAGAGACCGAAGAAGCTGAAGGAGTTGTCAAACTGTTGCATCCTGTCAAGAAGCAGGATCACATCCGCTTCAAGGGGGAGGACGTGGCAAGCGGAGAGCCTGTCGTTGCCCGCGGAACACTGCTCGGTCCCCCGCAGATCAGCCTGCTCGCCTCCTTTGCCGCCCTACTGGTTCCGGTCTACCGCAAAATACGGGTAGCCATCGTCTCCACCGGTGACGAACTGGTGGAGGTCGGCACCGAGCCCAAAGAAAGCCAGATCGTGAACTCCAATACCCTGGCACTCGCCGCAGCCATCAAACTTTGCGGGGCAGAGCCGGTCATCCTGGGGATTGCGCGGGACAACCGGGAGAGCCATCTCGCCCTGCTTTCCGAAGGACTCAAAGCAGACGTATTGATCACCTCGGCGGGAGTCTCCGCCGGCGACCGCGACCTGGTGCGCGAGACGCTGGTTGAACTTGGAGTGGAGGAAGAATTCTGGAAGATAGGGATCAAGCCGGGAGGGCCGACCGCTTTTGGCCTGAAGGGAAACACCCCGGTATTCTCGCTTCCCGGCAACCCGGTCTCCACCATGATCACCTTTGAAGAATTCGCCCGCCCGGCACTGCTAAAGATGATGGGGCATACCAATGTTTTCAGAAGAACGGTGCGCGGCTATCTTCAGGACGAGGTGCGCAAGAAGGCAGGGAAAATGAATTTCCTTAGAGTCCGGGTGACCCTAGAAGATGGACGCTACCTGGCGAGCACCTCAGGCGATCAGAACACCGGGATACTGAAGACCATGCTGCGCTCCAACGCCCTGGCGCTGCTTCCCGCGGAGCGGACCGAGTTTAAAGCGGGCGACGAGGTCGAGCTGCACATTCTTGATGCGACACTGGAAATGGAGGCTTAAGCGATGTCATTTAATCATTTCGACGAAAGCGGCAATGCAGTCATGGTGGATGTGAGCATGAAGCAGCCGACCATGCGGACCGCAGTAGCCGGTGCAGTGCTGACGCTGAAGCCCGAGACAGTGCATTCCATAGTTTCAGGTCGTGTTGCCAAGGGGGACGTGCTAGGCGTCGCCCGGCTGGCCGGTATTGCCGGCGCCAAGCGGACACCGGATCTGATTCCCCTCTCCCATCCTCTTGCCATCCACCATGTCGCCATAGAGTTTGCAGTCGACCCGGAAAAGGGGCGCATAGAAGTACTGGCGACAGTGCGGGCTTTTGAGCGTACCGGTGTAGAGATGGAAGCGATGACCGCCGCGACCATAGCAGCCCTGACCGTCTACGACATGTGCAAAGGTAGCGACAAGGGAATAGTGATTTCCGACATCTCCCTGCACTTCAAAGAGGGGGGCAAGAGCGGCCTCTACCAAAGGCAAACCTAGACAGGCAAGCCCATAAACTCCACAAGCAGCACCCCAGGGAGAAAAACAATGCAAGCAGCCATACTAACCCTTAGCGACCGCTGCTCCACCGGTGAGAGAGCGGACGGTAGCGGGCCGGCGCTTAAGAGCTGGCTCGAAGAGCGCGGCGTCACGGTCACCTGCACCGAGGTCATCCCGGACGAAGGGGAGCTCATCTCGAAGAAGCTGATCCAGTGGGCCGACAGCGGCAAGTTTGACCTGATCCTCACCACTGGCGGAACCGGCGTTTCACCCCGCGATGTCACTCCCGAAGCGACCGAGCGCGTCGTGGACCGGCTCCTCCCCGGCTTTGGCGAAGTCATGCGCATGGAAAGCCTGAAAAAAACCGTGCACGCCATGATCTCCCGGGCCGTCGCCGGCATCCGGAAGAACACGCTGATCATCAACCTGCCGGGAAGCCCCAAAGGGGCGACCGAGTGCATCAGCTTCGTCTGGGCCGCAGTCCCGCACACCGTGGCGAAGCTCCAGGGAGACCCCGAAGAGTGCGGCACCGGGCTGCCCCATGTATCAAGGTAGGCCTTTTATTTATTGACCCGAACCAGCGAGCTGAGGTATACAGCTAACACGGTTTTAATTCAATAATTGGAGGATCATTATGCCGTTGGTGAAGAAAATAAAGGAAAAAGCGCGGACCCATCTCAAGACCATCGTCCTGCCGGAAAGCTACGACGAGAGGATGCTCTTTGCCGCTCAAAACATCGTGGAACAGGGTTTGGCCAAGATCATACTGCTGGGCAATCCTGAGGCGCTGCAGGCTACTGCCACTGCGAAGGGAATACACCTGGCAGGGGTAGAGATCGTGGATCCGGCCAACTCGCCCAAACTTGCCGAGTACGTGGAAAAGCTGGTAGAGCTGCGCAAGTCCAAGGGACTCACCAGTGAGCAGGCGCAGGCACTGCTGTTGGCTCCAGATCACCTTTATTTCGCAGGCATGATGGTTCGCGAAGGCGATGCCGACGGCGAGGTTGCCGGCGCTACCGGCACCACCGGCGACGTGCTGCGCGCAGCCTTTCAGACCGTCGGTCCCGCTCCCGGCATCAAAACCGTATCTTCTTTCTTCCTGATGGCGACCAAGACGCCGACCTTCGGGGAAGAAGGGGTCATGCTCTTTGCCGACTGCGCGGTCAATCCGAACCCGGACGCTCAGGCGCTGGCGGAAATTGCCATTGCAACGGCACGTAACTGCAAAGCCTTCCTCGACGTACCCGCCAGGGTCGGCATGCTCTCCTTCTCCACCAAAGGGAGCGCCAGCCACGCCGATGCGAACAAGGTGCTGAAGGCTCTTGAGATCGCTAAAGCAATAGACCCGGAACTGGAAATCGACGGCGAACTTCAGCTCGATGCCGCCCTGATCCCTTCCGTAGGCGACAAGAAAGCTCCGGGCAGCCCGGTTGCCGGCCGGGCCAACGTACTGATCTTCCCGACGCTCGACGCAGGGAACATCGGTTATAAGCTGGTTGAGCGTTTAGCCGGTGCCAAAGCAATCGGTCCCGTCATCCAGGGCTTGGCAAAGCCGGTCAACGACCTCTCGCGCGGCTGCTCGATTCAGGACATCGTCGACGTCACCGCTATCACCGCGGTGCAGGCGCAGGGGTAAAAAGCCAAGGCAAAACTAAACCAGGGCGAACACAAGGTTCGCCCCTACGCGAGCATCGGTAGGGGCGAACTTTGCGTTCGCCCTGCCTTTTACAGTTAAACACAATAAAATACCTGAGTAGTGGCTGGCCTCTGCCACTAGTCCCCTCCCCCGGAGGGGGAGGGTTAGGGAGGGGGAAGGCTTAATCAGACCGCCCCAGCTTCCAGCAAACCCTCTCGGTCTTCCCCCCTCCCAACCTCCCCCCGCTGGGGGGAGGAGAGATAATAAAATTGCCGATAGAGATGGTACTTTCTCTCAAACAAAAACGCCGCCACAGGCGGGGTTGGTTGCTAATCAGGTAAAAATATCGCATCTACGCAAGCACCGGTAGGGGCGAATCTTGTATTCGCCCGGACTTTTCACCAGCCAAAACAGAGATTGAAAACACCAAGGCCGGCGGGATTCACCCCGCCGGCCTTGGCCGTTTTCCCACTTAACTCTGTTCATCCCGCCCTTCCCTAGCTCCGGACAAACTCCGGCTTCGAGAAGCTGTACTCAAAATTCATATGGTCGGTGTAAGTGCCGTCCAAAATTGCCGCCACGTCCTCGGTGAACACCAACTCCTCGTCGGTCGGTATCACGTAGACCTTAACCGGCGAATCGTCTGTAGTAATCAGGGTTTCCCGCTTCCTGGTCATGGCCGACGCGTTTCTGGCCGGATCCAGGATGATTCCGATATGCTCCAGCCCCTCTATGGCGCGCGCCCTGATCGGCGCACCCATCTCACCCACGCCTGCGGTGAAGACTACGGCATCCAGTTTGCCTACCACGGCCAGGTAAGTCCCGATGTACTTCTTCAGACGGTACGCCTCGATGTCGAGCGACAGCTCGCAGAGCCGGTCTCCCGCCAGGGCATGCTCGATGACATCGCGCCGGTCGGTAAAGCGCCCGGTGATGCCGATCACGCCGCTTTTCTTGTTCAGGATGCTGTCGATCTCCTTTGCCGAGAGATTTTCCTTTTGCATCATGAAGGCAGGGATGGCCGGGTCGATGTCTCCGCACCTGGTTCCCATCATGGCACCCTCAAGAGGAGTGAGTCCCATACTGGTGTCCACCGAGATGCCGTTTTTGATAGCGCAATGCGACACGCCGTTACCGATGTGCATGGTAATCACGTTGCACTCGCTGGCGGGCTTACCAAGGATGGCGGCGATACGCTTGGAGACGTAGAGGTGCGAAGTGCCGTGAAAACCATAGCGTCTGACGCCGTACTTCTCGTACCACTCGAAAGGAAGCGGGTAGAGAAAGGCATGCTCCGGCATGGTCTGATGGAACGCCGTGTCGAAAATGGCTATTTGCGGCACACCGGGGAGCACAGCCAGCGCTCCCTCTATGCCTGCAATGTTGGGCGGATTGTGCAGAGGAGCAAGGTGCTGCACCTCGGTAACTGCTTCAAGCACATTGGCATCGATGAGAACGGACTTGGTGAAGTGCTCGCCACCATGAACCACTCGGTGGCCCACCGCGGAGATCTGCTTGATGTCCTTCAGCACCCCGTGTTCCGGTGAGGTCAGGGTCCGCAGAATGAGGTCTACGGCGGTCCTGTGATCGGGACAATCGGACTCTTCACGATAAGTTTCGCGCCCGGGAACTTCGTGCAAAATGAAAGAATCGCCGACGACTACGCGCTCCACCATTCCCTTGGCAACAACCACTTTTTTGTTCCAATCAAACAACTGGTATTTTACAGAAGAACTTCCGCAATTAAGCGCCAGTATATCCATCTATCAAAACCCTCCGCGCAATCATAGTTTGTCAGCAATAATAGGTACTACCCGCGAGACAGATAAACGATCACAAATAGAACCTTTTTTTATATATACAGCAGTGTTGATAACAGTTCAACAATTTTCTCGGTAATCGGCAAAAGGTATACGACCTTTATGGTGGACTTTTTTGGATGATTGTGCTAATTTCCCTGCAAAATTAAAACGCTAACTGGTTAGCTAAATCGAAAAAGAAGGAGGTGAATTACTTTGGCACATACCATTACCGACGAATGCATCAACTGCGGCGCGTGTGACGATTCCTGCCCGGTTAACGCGATCAGCGAGGCTGGCGACAAGAGGGTTATCTCTGCTGACACCTGCATCGATTGCGGCGCTTGCGTAGACACCTGCCCGGTGAGCGCAATTAACGCATAACACGCCTCAAAGTTTCATGTAATGCCCTGGCCTGCAGCACGGTTTCGACCGTCTGCAGGCCTTTTTTCGTCTGCGGCAGCACCACGTACATCGCTGTCTTCACGAGGCGTGTGCGCTTCAACCAGCAAACACCAACTCTCCTCTCCCCAGCGGGGGGAGGTTGGGAGGGGGGAAGGCTGTGGCTTCGGGCGAAGAACCAACCGAGTGCGCCCGAACTGGCCGGGTTCCCCCTCCCTAACCCTCCCCCTCCGGGGGCGGGGACTATTTGGTGTCCTCAGTTGCGAATGGCAAGTTCTCGCGGCCTAGACGCAAAAGAGGGAGGCTTTCGCCCCCCTCTCTTCTGCACTTAATGCATCTGCACTTAACGCATCTGCATCTAACGCCCGATGCTGGCTATGGCACGTTCCAGCCGCTTCCTGGTCTCGTCTTTTCCTAGCACCTCGATCATCTCGTAGATGCCGGGAGAGGCGGTCGTTCCGGAGAGCGCCAGCCTTACTGCCGGTCCGATCTGCCCAAGCTTGATCCCCTTCTCCTCGCAGATCTGCTTGAAGACCCCTTCTATGGACTCCATGCTGAAACCTTCCAGCGCTTCAAGCTTTGCCACCAGGTTTTCCAGCAGCGCCGGGGTCTCCGCATGGAAGAATTTGGCTGCCCCCTTCTCATCGTAAGCAAAATCTGCCTTGTAGTAGAAAACCGCGCCATCGGCCAACTCCAGCATGGTCTTAGCCCTCTCCTGAAGGGTCTTGATGACACTTACCAGATCGGGGCCTGACTCAGGATCGACCCCGCGCTCCTTAAGGAAAGGGGTGAGCAGTCCGGCCAGCCGCAGGGGGTCGCCATTCTTAATGTAGTGCGCGTTCAACCAGAGGAGCTTATCGGTGTTGAAGACGCCGGCGGATCGGCCGACGCTCTCGATGGAGAATTTCTGGATCAGGTCCTCAAGCGTGAAAATCTCCTCATCCCCGTAACTCCAGCCGAGGCGGACCAGGTAGTTCACCATCGCCTCCGGGAGAAAGCCCATGTCGCGGTAGGCCATGACGCTGGTTGCGCCGTGACGCTTGGAGAGCCTGGCCTTGTCAGCACCAAGGATCATCGGGACGTGAGCGAAACTTGGAACCGGGGAGCCCAACGCCTCATAAAGCAGAATCTGGCGCGGCGTGTTGTTGACGTGGTCGTCGCCGCGAATCACCGTGGTGATACCCATCGTGGCGTCGTCAATGACGACGACGAAGTTATAGGTCGGCGTGCCGTCGGTGCGCTGGATGATCAGGTCGTCCAGCTCGATGTTCTCAAAGGAAATCTTTCCCTTGATCAGGTCGATCCAGGAAGTGGTTCCCGTCTGCGGCGCCTTGAAACGAACCACATAAGGCCTGCCGTCATCGGCCTGGAGCGGCAGCTCGCGGCAGGTGCCGTCGTATTTAGGCTTGCCCCCTTCCTTGAGCGCCTTCTCGCGCTTGGCGTCCAGTTCCTCGGAACTGCAATAGCACTTGTACGCGCTCCCTGCGTCGAGAAGCCTCTGGACGTACTCCTTGTAGAGCGGGAAATTGTCGGATTGATAAAAGGGCCCTTCGTCCCAGTCAAGGCCGAGCCAGGTCATCCCTTCCAGAATCGCGTCAACGGACTCCTGTGTGGAACGAGCCACGTCGGTATCCTCGATTCTCAGAATGAATTTGCCCTGCTGCTTTCTGGCAAGAAGCCAGTTGAAAAGCGCGGTGCGCGCCCCCCCTACATGGAGAAAACCGGTTGGGCTCGGCGCGAAACGCAAACGTACTTGTGACATGAAGGGCTCCTTTTAAATATTCATTGCACGGCTAAACAGCTAAAAAACAACAGGAACTATTACTCATCTTCATCTTCGTCATCGGCTTCCGGTGCCCTTTCGCCGGGGATCCGGTACCCCTCATCGGCCCAGGTCCCGAGGTCGATCATCTTGCACCGCTTGGAACAAAACGGGCGGTAAGGATTATCGGTCAGAGACGCTTCCTTACGGCAGTGCGGACATTTGATGCTTTGTATGGCGCTCACGCAGTACCCCCGCAAATAAATACCCTCAGCGCCTGGGCTCTGAAGGTCGGTTGGTTTTCGATCTCGGAAAAGCTATCTTTGGTCGCCCACTCTCAGGAGAGCAGGTACTTCCTCTCATGAAACTGCAGCGCCCGCTTCACCCGCGTGATCAGGGAACCTTCCTTGACCGGCTTCTCGATAAAGTCGAAAAAGCCACGATCAAAGGCCTTCACCTCATCGTCAGGACACATCGAACTGGTGATCAGGATGACCGGGATCATGCTCAGCTCCGGTACCGCACGCAGCGCATCGAATAGACCGTAACCGTCCAGCTTCGGCATTACCAGGTCTGTGATCACCACCTGCGGCTTCTCGGTAAGCACAGCCTTATAAGCCTCTAGCCCATCGGCCGCAAATATCACGCGATAGCCGTGCCTGGTCAGGAAGTCGCCGAGCATGGTGCCGATCAGCTTGTCGTCCTCGACCACTAGCACCGTTTGGGTTCCGGAGCAGCAGACTTCCTTGTGCAGGTAGTTCTTGCAGATGGCTGCGTAGATCTCCTTACGGGTCGCGATGAAGGGAGTTATGGTCAAGCCCTGGTTGGCGGCGAGGTTTCTCACCACGCGAGTCTGAGTAGGATCGGCCATGGCGAGAGCAAGCCGCTTGTTGTCAAGCTTCAGGGGAAAGATGTAATTTGCCATGGCAACATCGACCGGAACGGTGGCGAGCAGCTCCGGGGAGAAGCAGTAACCGGCGAAATTGTTGGCAACCCGGCAGGCATATTGGGTAGCGAGCGCGGCGGCAAGTTCATTACCATCGATCAGTCCCAATTCCTCAAGCACGGTGCCAAAGCGCTTATTGAGCCGCTTGGAAACCAACAGCATCCGCTCCACCGTTTTTTCGGTGAGGATGCCGTTTTCCACAAAAATTTCGCCGAGTGGTTTCTTTCTTTCCATTAGATTTCCCCGTTAGGGATAGACTATAGCATTTGTCAGGCGAAAGAGCATAAAACGGTAGCAAAGGTCCTATTGCGATAATACAGCAGCGCCCTTGCCCGACTTTTTAGCGATCTGCTCGGCCTCCGCCTTAGTGAGATTCCGCCCCACCCTGAGCCGGTACCAGACACTCTTGTCCGGCAGCCTCGATTCAACAAGATAAGCGGCAACACCCTTGGCTGACAGCTTAGCCTGCGCCTCGCCGGCCTCCTGTTTATCACGATAGGAAGCGATCTGGACCAGGAAGCGGGCAGGAACTTCCTGCTTCTCTTGACTATCCTGTTGCTGCCGTTTTTCCTGCTTCTCCTGCTTTTCTTGTTTCTCCTGCTGTTCCTGCGTCTCGCGCTTTTCTTGTTTGTCCAGCGTTTCTTGCCTCTCCTGTTTATCCTGCTTTTCCTTTTTTACAGGATTCGCCAGCTTCTCTGCCGGAGGTTGCACCGCCGCGGGAACGTTCACCGGCGCGGGAGCGGCGACAGCCGAGGCAGCCGGGGCCGGTGGCGGCCGCGGTACCGTAAGATTCAGGCCGCTGCCGATCACCCCCTTGCCGCCGGCGGGAAGCGTCTGGTAAAAGGTCAAGGGAGCATCGGGGCCCGCCTGACCCGGCGGGCCGGGAGGCGGCACAGGCTCAACCTTCTGCACAGCCTGTGCAACGGCGGCGGCAGGAGCGTTTTTCGGACCCTTGAAGAAGAACCACCCGGTCAGTACCCCTACGCCGAAGGTAGAAACCAGCACGAACACCGACATCAGCGCGAACAGCCCCACAGGCTCCTTGCGAGGCCTGTTCTTCTGCACCGGTTTGCGCTCGACGCTCTCCCGACCTTTTTTTTCATGATAATCAAGCCGCATGGTTAATTCCCGTCCCTACATCCTCTCCGGAGCCGATATGCCAAGCACGGTAAGCGCGTTCTTGATGGTTACAGCTACGCAATGCAGCAGGAATAGCCGTGCCTGGGTCAGCGCAGGCTCCTCGGTAATCACCCGGCTTTTGTTGTAGAAGCTGTGGAATTCCCCGGCCAGTTCCTGAAGATAATAGGTGATGCGGTGCGGCTCGAAGTTGAGTGCTGCCGCCTCCAATATCTCGGGATAGACGGAAAGTTTCTTGACCAGCGACATGTCATCGGCGCTCTGCAAGAGATCAAGCTGTACGTTTTCGAAAGCGGGCTCGAAGCCCCTTTCACGCGCGGTCTCGAAGATGCTCTTGATCCTGGCGTGGGCGTACTGCACGTAGTAAACCGGGTTGTCGGTGCTCTGGCGCTTGGCCAGCTCCAGGTCGAAGTCGAGCTGGCTGTCGGAGCGGCGCATCAGGAAGAAAAAGCGGGCCGCATCGCGTCCAACCTCGTCCACAACCTCCTTGAGCGTCACGAACTCACCGCTTCTGGTCGACATGGCGACCGGAACGCCGTCGCGCAGCAAAGAAACCAGTTGCACCAGGATGATGCCCAGATCCTCCGCAGGGCGACCCAACCCCTGCACGATCCCTTTGAGCCTCGGGACGTAGCCGTGGTGATCAGCACCCCAGACGTCGATAACCCAATCGAAACCGCGGGCGAATTTCTCCCTGTGGTAGGCGATATCGGAAGCGAAATAGGTGGTGACGCCGTTACTCCTGACCACCACGCGATCTTTGTCATCGCCGTAGTCGGTGGTGCGGAACCAGAGCGCTCCATCCTGCTCGTAGATCAACCCCTTCTCCTGCATCTCTGCGATTGCGGAAGTGACCTTGCCGTCATCAAATAGCGACTGCTCCGAGAACCAATGGTCCAGGCGCACCCCGAAGGCCTGCAGGTCTTCGTCGATGCCCTTGAGGATCAGGTCGCCGCCCATCTTGGCAAAGAAGGCAACCCCCTCCTCCTGAGGTGCCTTGAGGAAACGGTCCCCAACCTTGGTGATCGCATCGCGCGCGATGTCCTTGATGTAGTCGCCCTGGTAGCAGTTGTCAGGAAACTCCACCTCCTCGCCCAGCAGTTGGCGATAGCGCAACAAGCCGGAGAGGCCGAGGGTGTTCATCTGGTTGCCGGCGTCATTTATGTAATATTCGCGCTGCACGTCGAATCCAGCGGCTTCAAGTAGCGAGGAAACCGCATCTCCCGTCGCGGCACCGCGGCCGTGTCCGATATGCAGCGGGCCGGTCGGGTTGGCACTGACAAACTCCACCTGCACCTTTTTGCCGGCACCGACTCTGCTCCTGCCGTACTGGTCCCCTTCATTATCGATCTGGACCAGGGTCTTTCTCCAGGCGGAATCCTTGATGAAAAAGTTGATGAACCCGGGGCCTGCTATCTCCAGCTTCTCGATAAGTTCCGAGCTGCCGGCAAGTTTGTTGACGAGGATTTCAGCAATGGCGCGAGGCGACTTACGCTCCGGCTTCGCCATCTGCATGGCGACGTTGGTGGCAAAATCCCCGTGCTCCGGGTGTGCCGGCTTCTCGACATTTATAACCGGAAGTTCGCCCGAGGTGAGCGTACCGTCGGCAAAACACCCCTCGATTCCCTTCAGGATGCATGCGCGCAGCTGCTCCTTCATATCTAATCCTCCCTTTGCTATTCCTGTTCCGTGTCAGGCACGGACTTTATAGTAACGTCACGGGTGAAATCCGGGCAACGAGCGCCCCCGTCAGTGACGCAGAACTTTTTGGCGCAGTGCTCGCGCCAGGCACAGACCACACAGTGCTGTCTTCCCACTGTTTCACCCATCAAACACCTCTTTTGCGTGGTTCGCTGGACTTGCCATTATAAGGAAGCATTTGACTATCGAAGGATCTTGGCTGTTGCGTTGGTGTCTGCAACCCGGCGGCTCCGCCACCCTCCCCCAGCCCCTCCCATCAAGGGAGGGGAGAGAATCTACTCCCTGCTGCTTCGCCTGCTGCTTCGCCTGCTACTTCGCCTGCACTTCGCCTGCTACTTCACCTGCTACTTCGCCTGCTGCGGCGCTGCGGCCGGCTGGTCAGGCTTCTTCTCACTCTTCAGTTCGCCCTTCGTCTCAGTCTTCAACTCACCCTTTTTCACAACCTGGGCGGAAGCCGGTTTTTCCTGGGGCGGGAACTGGTAGATCACCTCGTTGCCGCGCACAAAGCCGAAATCGCGCCGCGCTATGCTTTCCAGGTAGCGCCTGTCCGACTGCAGCGCGGTTATCTCCCGCTTCAGCTTGTCGTTCTCGCTCTTAAGCTCTAGATTGCGCTGTTGCATCTCATCACGGTCGCGATGCAGGTGGTTAATGCGCAACAATCCGCGGTCCCCGAAAACGGTGAAATACAGAATGAATACTATAATCGCCGCTGGTGTTAGGAAGAGCCGCTTCTGCATGATTACCCTGCTGAAAGGACAGAACTGAAATATTCGATGGTTTTTTTCAAGCCTTCATCAACTGACACTTTTGGCTCCCAGCCGAGCATCTCCTTGGCAAGCGTTATGTCCGGCTGTCTCTGCTTAGGATCGTCGGCAGGAAGCGGATTATAAACGATGCGCGAACTGGAACCGGTAAGCGCGATGATCTTCTTGGCGAATTCCAGAATAGTGGTCTCGGCCGGATTACCCAGGTTGACGGGACCGATAAAACCCGGGCACTCCATCATCCTGATCATCCCCTCGACCAGGTCGGACACGAAACAAAAAGAGCGCGTCTGATCGCCCTTGCCATAGACGGTGATGTCCTCGCCCTTAAGCGCCTGCAGGATGAAGTTGGAAACGACACGGCCGTCATTTTCGGCCATTTTGGGACCGTAGGTATTGAAGATACGGATGATCCTGATATCGACGTTGTTTTGCCGATGATAATCCATCATCAACGTCTCGGCGACCCGTTTCCCCTCGTCGTAGCAGCTCCGGATGCCAAGGGTGTTCACGTTGCCCCAGTACGATTCAGTCTGGGGGTGCACCTGCGGGTCTCCGTACACCTCCGACGTCGAGGCCTGGAGAATTCTGGCCTTCACCCTTTTGGCCATACCGAGCATGTTTATCGCGCCCATCACGCTCGTTTTGGTGGTCTTCACCGGGTTGAACTGGTAGTGGATCGGCGACGCGGGGCAGGCGAGATTGAATATCCTGTCCACCTCTAAGAGAATTGGCTCGGTGACGTCATGGCGTATCAGTTCAAAATTGGGGTTCTCCAGCAGATGCGATATGTTGCGCTTGTTTCCAGTGAAGAAGTTGTCCAGGCAGATCACGTCGTGACCTTCCTTAACTAGTCTCTCGCAAAGATGTGAACCAATAAAACCGGCACCGCCGGTAACAAGCATACGCATAAAGTCTCCCGTTAACTACCAAATCCAAAACACGTTCTACGTTCTACGTTCTACGTCCTACCAGATCAAAAAAGTCCTACATTAGTGCCTGATCTGCGCTCTCATCAGTACTGCGAAAAGTCCCCCTTTAAAAAAGGGGGATTTAGGGGGATTTGCCTTAAGGCGCCCTCGGCACTCCGTAGCAACCTGGTAAAATCCCCCCCGACCCCCCTTTTACAAAGGGGGGAGGTCTTATGCTGCAGATCAGAACTTAACATCCTATGTTCTAAACGTAGAACGTAGAACGGCTTTCCGCTTCAGCCTTTAACAGCCTCTAAGGCCGCATTTCGCAGGTAGGTTTGCCGTTTCTGCCGATGGGCAGGTATTCAAAGCCGGCTGCTTCCATACGGTCGGGCTTGTACAGGTTCCTGCCATCGAAGATAAGCGGGTTGACCAGCAGATTTTTTATCCTGTCGAAGTCGGGGTTGCGATACTCGTTCCACTCGGTGATGATGACCAAGGCATCGGCACCGTTCAACGGATCGTATTGGTTATGGCTGTAGACGATGCGGTCACCGAAATGCTTCTTCGCTTCATTAATCGCCTCGGGGTCGTGGGCTCGTACCTCGGCACCCATCTCAAGCAGGCGGTTGATGATGGTGAGTGAAGGTGCATCCCTCATGTCATCGGTGCGCGGCTTGAAAGAGAGTCCCCATACGGCGAAAACCTTACCGGCCAGCGGCAGATCGCTGGCATCGCCCAAACGGCGCTCGATCTTGTTGGAGAGCACGCGCTTTTGACGGTCGTTCGCCTCTTCCACGGCTCTAAGCAGGTTGAAGTCGAATTTGCACTCGTCTGCGGTCTTTACCAAAGCCTTGACGTCCTTGGGAAAGCAGGAACCGCCGTAGCCGACACCGGGAAACAGAAAATCGTAACCGATGCGCGAATCTGAGCCTATCCCCTCTCGAACCGCCATAACGTCGGCGCCCATCATTTCGCAGAGGTTGGCGATCTGGTTCATAAAGGTTATCCGCGTCGCCAGCATGGCATTGGCGGCATATTTGGTCATCTCGGCGCTTCTGATGTCCATGACGAGGAGCCTGTTGGACTTGCGCATGAAGGCGGAATACAGCTCTTTCATGAGCTCAGCGGTCCGGACATTGTCGGTCCCTATCACGACCCGGTCCGGCTTCATAAAGTCGTCAATGGCCGCTCCTTCCTTGAGGAACTCCGGGTTCGAGACTACATCAAATTCGATCTGCACCCCGCGCTGTGCCAGCTCTTCAGCCACGGCGCTGCGCACCTTGTCCGCGGTGCCGACCGGGACCGTTGACTTGTCGACGATGATCTTGAAACCTTCCATATGGCGCCCGATGGAGCGTGCCACCGAGATTACATACTGCAGGTCCGCGGCGCCGTCGGCACCGGGAGGGGTCCCGACCGCGATGAAGTTGACCAACGATTCTTTAACCGCGAACCCCAGGTCGGTGGTAAAGGAAAGTCGCCCCTCTTCGCAGTTGCGAAGCACCATCTCCTTAAGGCCCGGCTCGTAAATCGGAATGACACCGCGCTTTAGTCCCTCTATCTTCGCCTCATCCACGTCCACACAGATGACATCGTTACCGCTCTCGGCAAAACAGGTGCCTGCTACCAACCCGACGTAGCCCGAACCAATCACACAAATCTTCATTTGAATTCCATCTCCTTGAGCAAATTAGCATTTGTATATAACACAAAGAGCCGGCGTTAAGCTAGAGTTTTCCCTGCCAAAAGTTCCCGTGACAGTGCTGCAAACTCCTCCAGGGAGAGCGTCTCGCCCCGCCTGCCGCCGTCGATGCCGCATCTGGACAACGCCGCCTGCAGCGAACCATCTTCCGAGCCTATGCCTGCCGAGCGCAGCGTGTTGAGGAGGGTCTTGCGGCGTTGGTTGAAGGCCCCCTTGACCAGACGGCGGAAGAAGTCCTCGTCTCCGACCTCGACCCTGGGCCGCTCCAACGGCGTGAAGCTGAGCACTGCCGAGTCCACTTTAGGTATGGGCCGGAAAGAG
>Ga0209317_1001268_pt1 | contig 23086 bp, 25 predicted proteins | sample RifGroB2_FD_183994 | JGI IMG/M metagenome (GOLD analysis project Ga0209317, IMG submission 183994) | Soil microbial communities from Rifle, Colorado, USA - Groundwater B2 (SPAdes) (version 2) | ecosystem: Environmental > Terrestrial > Soil > Unclassified | place: Rifle, Colorado | collected...
AAGCGGCTGATCTACTCCCATTCCAGTGCTCCTTTTTTCCAAACGTATACGTATCCCACGAAGAGGATTACTATGAATATCCCCATTTCGATCAGGCCGAACATGCCGAGCCTCTTGAAGAGCACGGCCCAGGGGTAGAGGAAGATCGCCTCTATATCGAACAGGATGAAGAGCATCGCGATCATGTAGAACTTCACCGAGAAACGCTCGCGGGCGCTCCCTACAGGCTCGCAGCCGCACTCGTAAGGAGCGAGCTTCACATCCGACGGCTTCTTCTGGCCGACAAGCGTGGAGAAGACCACTGAGCCCAAGCCGAAAGCGACCGCTATGACAACCAGCACCAAGATTGGCAGATAAGCACCAAGCATCCCCATCCTCCCGTACTTCTGAACGTATGTTATTTGTTTGCAAGCGCGCCGAAAAGCCGTATACTGCACGCTTCTTCACCATCTCGACCCGCTCTTGCCAAATGAAAGGGGAACGGGTGCGGCGCCAAAAAAGTATACTGTATACAACATTGCGTCAGAAAATTATTTCATTTCGGTCACTTTGTCAAGAAAAAAATCTTCTAATTTCCATAAGATCGTTACAGAAAACCGTATACCCTTCTCCCAAACTATTTTTCCTTTCAAATCCCCCGTTTCACCCCCTCTATCTATATAGGCCTTGAGCTTTTAAACTTGACAGATTAGCCGACCCTATGATACCACACACGGCAATACCCAATAATTAACAGTGAGTTAGGAGAATCTACCTATGGAAAACACCCGCTCGGCAAGACTTTTTCAGCAGGCGCTCCAGTCCATCCCCGGGGGCGTCAACAGCCCGGTGCGTGCCTTCAGGTCGGTGGGCTCCGACCCGCTATTCATCAAAAAAGCTGCCGGACCGAGGATCTTTGACGAGGACGGCAACGCCTTTATCGACTATGTCGGGTCCTGGGGACCTATGATTCTTGGTCACTGCCACCCGAATGTGACCGCCGCCGTAAAGGCCGCAGTCGATAGCGGCTGCAGCTTCGGCGCTCCGACCGAGTTGGAGATCACCCTCGCCGAGATGGTGATCGACGCGGTCCCCTCCATCGAGATGGTGCGCATGGTAAGCTCGGGAACCGAGGCGACCATGAGCGCCATCAGGCTGGCGCGCGGCTACACGGGCCGCGACGACATCCTGAAATTCTCCGGCTGCTATCACGGTCACTCCGACGCGCTGCTGGTGAAGGCCGGCTCCGGTGCCGCGACCTTCGGCGTCCCCGACTCCCCCGGCGTCCCCGCCGACTTCGCCAAGCACACGCTGACTGCGAACTACAACGACCTCGACTCGGTACGCGAGCTGGTGGCCGCCAACAAGGGAACCATCGCCTGCATCATCGTGGAGCCGGTAGCCGGCAACATGGGGACCGTCCCCCCCAACGAGGGATTTCTTGAGGGTCTGCGCGGCATCTGCACCGAGGAAGGGATCGTGCTGATCTTCGACGAGGTGATGTCCGGCTTCCGGGTAGCCTACGGCGGGGCCCAGGAGGTGTACGGGGTGACCCCCGACATGACCACGCTCGGCAAGATCATCGGCGGCGGCCTGCCGGTAGGCGCCTTCGGCGGCAAGAAGGAAATAATGAGCCTGCTGTCGCCCGCGGGCGGCGTCTACCAGGCCGGCACCCTTTCCGGCAACCCCCTGGCGATGACCGCGGGAATCGAGACCCTGAAACTCCTCAAAGAGGAGGGATTCTACAAAAAGCTCGAGGAAAAGAGCGCCTTCGTGGCGCAGGGGATCGCCAGGGCCGCCAAGGAGGCGGGCTTCCCGCTCTATTCAACCCGGGTCGGCTCCATGTTCTGCGCCTTCTTCTCCAGGGAGCCTGTGTACGACTGGAACAGCGCGGCCAAGTGCGACACCAAGGCGTTCGCCACCTACTTCCGCGGCATGCTGGAAGAAGGGATCTACCTGGCGCCGTCGCAGTTCGAGACCGCCTTCGTCGGCATTTCCCACACGGAGGAGGATCTTGAGCGTACCATCGAGGCCGCCGCCAAATGCTTCAAGGCGCTGTAGCGGGGCTTTGGTTGGCGCCTGCCCGTCGACGGCAGCGGCACTTATAGCTTAATTAAAAAGGGACGCAGCCACTTTCATGGCGCGTCCCTTTTTCAATCTCGCGGCAAATGCGACCTCAGCCGGTCATGATCCTTTTTCTCAAAGAGAGCATCTCGAGGCTGAGCTCCGCCATGACCGCCACCCGCTGCAGTTCGAACGCTCCGCCCCCAAGCCGCCCCCTGTGATCGTTGGCGCAGATGATCGCTGCCACCTCCCCTCCAGGGGATATCGGCACCAGCAACGCCGGCGCCGGCGCTTCACCTCCCATCGCCCTGATCATCTCGCCCTCAGCCCCTTCAGCCGCCATCTCTCCTAGGAAAAGCCGTTTCTCCAGGACCACCCGCTTTATCTGCCGCGTGTTCTCTATAGCAGCGGCGAACACGGAGAACTTCTCCATCGGCGCCCCCGCGCCGACTGCCTGCACCCCCAGCACCATGCCATGCTTCAGACGTAAAAATGCACCGCGGTCGAACTCCCCTCCCAGATAGCACAGGATTGCCTGGACCACCTCGACCTCGCCCGAAGCGCAGGAGAGTCTTTTGGCCAGACTCTTCATGGATACCCGCTCCGGAGTTGAAAGATCATGCCCCCCCTCCCAAGCCGTTTTTTTGGAGGGAACATCGGGCTGCATTGCCGCAGCGGCAAAACTGGACCTCACCCCTCCCTGAACCGGTATGTAGCGCATGGTCCGCTTGATACCGTAAAAACGCTCAAGCGCGATGCTGAGCCTCAATTCGGAACATACGCGTGGGATAATAACCAGACCGGTAGTAAAGCCTATCTCGTCAATCGCCTTGAACGCCGACGGGTCCGCCATGGCCAGCGTCAGCCGCTTTCCGTCGAGCGCTATCGGCACCACGCGGTAGCGCCGCACCATCTCCAGCGGTACGAGACTCAGCAGGGCGCGAGGGATCGCGTCAAGCGCAGGCGGGTCGATACACGGCACCCCGAGTTGCTCGCTCAGCAGGCGGGCAAGATCCTCTTCTCCAATGAGACCCATCTCGACCAGATTGGTACCGAGCCTGCCGCCATATATCACCTGCGCGTTCAGCACCTGTTTCAACTGGGGCTCGGTCAGGGCCCCAACCTTGAGCAGCATCTCGCCAAGCCGTGCCGACATGTAGCACCTCCCTCTAGGTATTTACGCGACAAAAAGATTAATCAAGCTTAACATTCTACCCACCACCTAACCGCGACGCAACGGCGTCAGAAAAACATGATCAGAAACCTCGATTCAAGACCCAGGCCTCAACGGGCCGGGCCAGCCGCATTGCGTCCTCAAGAACGACCTGGCTTTACCATAACTGCCGAATACGGTCTCGACGGCATTGATACCGCCCCTGTCGAATTGCCCACAGCCTGTGATAAGACCAGCAGTCGGGAACTGCTGCAATGTCCCCTTCCAGCTCTTCGCCGGGGAACCAAGGCGTCTTGCCGTGATAAATCGCTCTTTTTGTTGAGGGGGCTCCACGGAAATTCATTGACATCACTAACGTTACCGTGCTATTTAGCCTAGGTTTTCTTCCGTAAAGGCATACGGAGCAAAGAGGACGTGCGACATGGATGAGGAGAAGAAGAGCCTGCTGAAAACCCTCGGCATGATCTCGACGATGGGAATCTCAGTAGCGGTCGCCATCGCCATAGGTGTCTACATCGGTTTGAAACTCGACGACTGGCTCGGGACCAAGCCCTGGTTTTTCTTTATTTTTCTTTTCTTCGGCATTGCGGCCGGTTTCCGCAACATCTTCATTATCGCCGGAAAAGAACTTCGTGATGACGGGCAGGACAAGAATAAACGAGGATAATATATTCCTCTGGCTGGTTGGTGGGAGCCTTTTGGTCAGCCTGCTGTTCGGCGCGGCCACGGCAGCGATGATCTCGCCCCGCTTCGGCATATCGCTTTTTGCCGGCGGATTGCTCGCAACCGCCAATTTCCTTTGGCTTCGGCGCGGACTTACGGCGGCACTGCGACTACATGCAAGCGTCGCCGTGCGCTTCGCGATCTTCCGTTACCTTTTGAGGCTCGCCGTCATGGCGCTCCTTTTGTACTTTTTGATCGTGCGTCTGAACGCCGACATCTTCGGCCTGTTGCTCGGTCTGTCGATACTTGTGCTTAACATAACCGCATTTTCAATATACCTTTCCACCCGTAAAGGAGGCTAGCTGCAATGGTTCATCCCTATCTGTTCCTACAATTTTTCCGTGAGTTGCTGCACCCCCTAGGTCTTTCCAGCACCAGCGCCGACGCCGTGGTCTACACCTGGCTTGTCATGATCGGCCTGGTTCTTCTTTCGATCGTCGCCACCAAAAAGCTGCAGGCCGTGCCGTCCGGCGCTCAGAACTTCATGGAGGTCGTAGTCGGCGGCATAGAGAACATGCTGGTCGAAACCATGGGCGAGAAAGGGAGGCCTTACTTCCCGCTGATCGCGACCCTGGCTATCTTCATCCTGGTATCGAACCTGATCGGCCTAGTCCCCGGCTTCTTCCCGCCGACCGCGAACATCAACACGACGGCGGCCTGCGCGGTCGTGGTCTTCCTCGTCACGCACATAGTGGGCGTCAAGGAACACGGTGTGGGCTACATCAAGCACTTCATGGGGCCGATCATCTGGCTCGCCCCGATGATGTTCTTCATCGAAGTGATCGGTCATTTCAGCCGCGTCATCTCGCTGACACTGCGTCTCTTCGGCAACATGAACGGTCACGAACTGGTACTTATCATCTTCTTCGCCCTGGCTCCTTTCCTGGTGCCGCTGCCGATGATGCTGATGGGCGTACTGGTCTCCTTCATCCAGGCCTTCGTGTTCATGCTGCTCGCCATGATCTACATCCAGGGCTCGCTGGAGCATGCGCACTGAAAAAGCAGATTTAGATTAAGATCAAGAAAACACTACCATAAAAACAGATCAGGATTAAGACCGATGTACCTCAATCTTAATCTTGATCTTAATCTGATTTCTAATTCCTATATTATTTAGGAAAACTACGCAGCAAAGGAGATTTAAATGGAATTCTTCACAATGTGTATCCTCGCTTCCGGCATCGGCATGGCACTCGGCACCCTCGGCACAGGCATCGGCCAGGGCCTCGCTATCAAGAGCGCGGTTGAAGGCGTTTCCCGTAACCCGGGCGCTTCCGGCAAAATCCTGACCACCATGATGATCGGTCTGGCCATGATCGAGTCCCTCGCGATCTACGCACTGGTTATCTGCCTGATCATCCTGTTCGCTAACCCGTACAAGGATATTGCTCTGGAACTGGCTAAGTCCATCGCAGGGTAATCAAGTTTCTTTAAAAAGCGAAAAAAGGGGCGTGCCGCAGGCGCGCCCTTTTTTATTATGATAAGGGCCGACTTCATCTTTATCATCGTTCCCATGCTCCAGCGTCGCCTCCCGGCAACAAGCCTTCCCACCTCACCTCACCTCACTCAAACCTTTCAGGTAAATCGATCCGCCTCATGCAAGCTCTTCGAAGCCTGCAGCATCTTGACATTTTCCTGCCCCTATGGAATAGTCCGAAACATGAAAATAATAGCCGACCTGCATACTCACACGCTCGCCTCAGGCCACGCCTACTCAACGGTCAACGAACTGGCCTTAGCCGCCGCCCAGGCCGGTCTCCAAGGAATGGCTATCACGGATCACGGCCCCGCGCTTCCCGGAGGACCTCACCGCTACCATTTCTGCGCCATGCGCTTCATCCCAAAAACCATCGCCGGGGTGAGGATCTTCCGCGGCGTGGAGGCGAACATCCTCGCTGAAAAGGGAACACTCGATCTCGACCAGGAGGTCCTTGAAGATCTCGACTTCGTCATGGCCGGCTTGCATGAAAACTGCGGATTTTGCGGACAGGACAGGGACCGGAACACCCGTGCGGTGCTCTCGGCCATGGAAAACCCGCGGGTGAAATGCATCTCCCACCCTGGAAACCCGCTATTTCCTCTGCATTATGAGGAGATCGCCCTGGGCGCTCTGGCGACACAGACGGCGCTGGAGATCAACAACTCCTCACTGACGTCGCTAAGTCGCAAGGGGAGCTGCGGCAACTGTGCGGAGATCGCGGCGCTCTGCGCCAGGGTCGGTGCGCCGGTAATGATCGGGAGCGACGCGCACATATCTCAAGGGGTAGGTGTTTTCGACGACGCTTTGAAGCTGGTCGCGCAGGCTGGCATAGCAGAGGGGCAGGTGGTCAACGCCTCTTGGCAAAGGCTTCTGGATTTTCTGGGGCTAACGGAATCCTGACTTTTCAACTGCGCCCCCTGCCTGGAAGCGAACCCGCGAGTGGGGTCAGAAAATCAAACCCGTTACGCAAAGGACGCGAAGTATCCGCGAAGGACGCCAGGAAATCCTTTGAGGGTAAGCTTTAACCCGCAGCGGCCTGGTTTTTCTTCGCGTGACTTTGCGGTACCTTGCGTGACTTTGCGTAATACGTTTTAAGAAGTACTAAGAACGCGCTTGATTTCAGCTGTGCTCGCGGGTGGCGTGGAAGGTGAGATCCTTCCAGTTTTCTATGGTGTTGTCCAAGCGCCACTGGCTTCCCGCCAGGTAGGCCAGATTCCCTTCGCCGTCCAGGTAAAGGCTCATCGCCTCCTTTCTCTGGAACTCGTCTAGCCTCTTCTTGTCGCCGGTGACCCAGCGCGCGGTCACGTAGGAGACCGGCTCGTAAACCGACTGCACACTGTACTCGTGCTCCAGACGATGCATGACGACGTCGAACTGAAGCTGGCCGACTGCCCCGACAATCCAGTCGGCGCCCATGAGCGGCCTGAACACCTGCGTGGTCCCTTCCTCCGCCAGCTGCACCAAACCCTTCTCCAGCGCCTTGGATTTAAGCGGATTCAGGATGCGCACCTTTCTGAAGTGCTCGGGCGCGAAGTTCGGTATGCCGGTGAACTTGAGGTCCTCCCCCTGGGTGAAGGTGTCCCCGATCTTGATGGTGCCGTGGTTATGGATGCCTATGATGTCGCCGGCATAGGCCTCGTCGACGTTGGTGCGGTCCTGGGCCATGAAGATGGTCGCGTTGGCGATCTGCACCTCGCGCCCGAGCCTCAGATGCCTGACCTTCATGCCGCGCACGAATTTGCCGGAGCAGATCCTGAAGAAGGCGATCCTGTCACGGTGTGCCGGGTCCATATTCGCCTGGATCTTGAAGGTGAAGCCGGTGAAGGGCTCCTCATAGGGGGAAACGGTGCGGGTCGAAGCCTCGCGCGGCAGCGGAGAGGGTGCGTTTTCCACGAAGGAATCCAGCAACTGCTGCACTCCGAAGGTGTTGATGGCGGAACCGAAGAAGACCGGGGTCTGGCGCCCGGCCAGATACGCCTCGGGGTCGAAGGGGTGCGCAGCACCCTCCAGAAGTTCCACGTCGGCGCGCAACTCGGCCACCTGGCTCCCCAAAAGCTCGTCCAGTCTCGGGTCGTCAAGCCCCTTCACCGTGACCACTTCACCGACGCCGCGGTCCGCTTCAGGGTCGTAGAAGGTGATTTCCTTAGTATACAAATGGTAGGTGCCGCGAAAGCGCTTCCCCATGCCGATGGGCCAGGTCATCGGCGCACACTGGATGTTCAGGGTGCTCTCGATGTCGTCCAGAAGGTCAATCGGCTCGCGCCCCTCCCGGTCCAGCTTGTTGATAAAGGTCATGATCGGGGTATGGCGCAGTCGACACACCTCGAGGAGCTTCTTCGTCTGGCTCTCCACCCCTTTTACGGAGTCGATCACCATCAGGACCGAGTCGACCGCCGTCAGGGTCCGGTAGGTGTCCTCGGAGAAGTCGTTGTGTCCGGGCGTATCGAGCAGGTTGATCTCGAAATCCCTATAGGTAAACTTCATCACCGACGAGGTGACGGAAATGCCGCGCTGTTTCTCCATCTCCATCCAGTCGCTGGTGGCATGGCGAGCCGATTTTCTGGCCCTTACCTCGCCCGCTTGCTGGATCGCCCCTCCGAAAAGGAGCAGTTTCTCGGTAATGGTCGTCTTCCCGGCGTCAGGATGACTGATGATGGCGAAGGTGCGCCTCTTTTCTATCTCGTGCTCGTTGTGCCGCATCAACAAAAACTCCCAAAAGAAAAATCGCTGGACAAAATAAAGGCGAAGAGGGTATCTTCGCCGGACTCGTCAAGGTATCATAATTGCACGCCCGTACCAAAAGGGCAATAATTTTTTTAGGCGGTTCAATGAACGATATATATCAACGGGTGCGACTCGCGGGGGAAGCGGAGGACAGTGCCAGGATCCTTGAGACCCTTGCCGCGATGAAGTCCGGGAAGCTCAAAAACGACCTGAGGCTGCTCAACTTTTACATGGAAGTCCCGGTCAGCTACGGGGCCTGGGTAGAGACGGTAGAGGAGAATTTCGCCGAACTGCTGGTGCATCAAGTCCAAGCAGTGGTCATCGCGCAAGAGAAGGTAACAATTCTGAAGAGCAGCCATTTCCCGAAAGATGTTGCTGCGAATGTAACCTACGTGAACGTCGAAAAGTCCAAGGTGGTGCTCTCCAACCTCGGCTACGCCATAGTGCGGGCCGACCGCAGGATGTCGGTCCGGGTTGAGATGGGGGAAGCAATCAATGCCTGCTTCCAGTGTCAGGACGTTAAAGTGGAGGGTAAGCTGCACGACATGTCCCTGACCGGGATGTCGTTGCTGGTCGAGCACGACCCGGGCATTACTGTCAGCGAGAAAGGAGAGCTTGCCATTGCCCTGCCTGGAGGAACCATCACGGCGCCGGCCTCGCTGCTCAAGATCGTGACGCTTGCAAGCGGCTGCCGTCTGATTCTAGAAATAGAGCCGGAACGAACCGCCGAACATAGCATCTCCCAATACATCTTTCAGCGCCAGGTTGAGATCATCAAGGAGCTGAAGGAGCACCCCGACGTCACCCTGTAAAGAAGCAGGCTGAGGTTAAGGTCAAGAAAAGGCTTTCCTCAACCTCAACCTCGACCTCAACCTGGTTTTTTGCATGTTTTTTGACAGCCATTGCCACCTGGATGACCCTCGGTTGCTCCCCCACCTGGGCGCGCTTGTCGCTCAGGCGCAAACGGCCGGAATCACAGGGTTCCTGGTCCCCGGCGTAACCCCTGAGGGGTGGCAGGCCATAACTGGCATCTGCGGCGCCTTCCCCCGGATCTTCCCCGCCTTCGGGGTGCACCCGCTGCACGCCCACCTGCTGACTTCCCAAGCTTTGTCAGAATTACGTCAGCTATGCCGCCACGCCACCGCCATCGGCGAAATCGGGCTCGACTATTCCCTAGCGGCCCCGGCCAAACAAATCCAGAAGGACGCCTTTTGCGCGCAGTTGGCCCTGGCTGCCGAAACAAAGCTCCCGGTGCTGATCCACTGCCGCAAGGCGTTCGGGGACCTTCTTGAAATTCTGCGAGGGACGAAGCTAGAGCAGTTCGGCGGCGTCATGCACGCCTTTTCAGGCAGCCTTGAAACGGCACACGCTTGCCTGCGCCTGGGGCTACACATCTCTATTGCAGGCAGCGTCACTTATGAAAATGCGCGCCGTCCCCTTGCCGTCGCGGCTCAGGTTCCGATGGAGCGCCTGTTGCTGGAGACCGACGCGCCCGACATGGCGCCGGAACCGTTCCGCGGGAAGGTGAACCAGCCGAGCTACTTGCTGGCTACCGCTCACCGGGTAGCACAGATCAGAGGCGTGCCGCTCGAAGAGCTTGCTCGGGCAACGTCGGCAAACGCCAGCCGTCTTTTCCGGCTGGACGCGCAGTCGAAGTCGCACTGAAGACGTAGGTTGTCAGCGCGTCATACGATTGACCTTGCCTGACGCTTCGATATACTCTCTGCCAATGAAACTCATTTGAAGCCTACGGAGGTACCGCCATGTTCAAAGAGTACACACTGCAAGAGGCATTGAAGCTGGCTATCAAGACCGAAAAGGAGAGCATGGACTTCTACCGGAGGGCTGGCTCCATTACCAAGGACGAGAGATCGAAGAAGGTGTTCGGGCTTTTGGCGAGCGAGGAGGCCGCCCACCTGAAGGCATTTTTCGACCATTACCAGGGTGGCGACCTGGGTGATCTGGAAACATTCATGGAATCGCCGCCGGACAAGCTTTCCGCTACCCATCTGGCGCTGGAGCAGGCGCTGGTTGCCGAGGTCCATGAGCAAAAGGCGCTGGAGATCGCCCTCCAGGAAGAGAAATCGTGCATCGACTTTTACACCATCCTCGCCAAGGACATAGTCGATCCGCTGGTGCGCAGGGTCTTCGAGACGGTTATTCGTGAGACACAGGGGCACCACGACATGATCGAGGATGAGTACATGAGGGTCATGACCATGGTGCACAGCTCCGATCAGAACATCTACGTCAGGGAGTAGAGGTGGGTGGGGCGCTCCTGGCGGCCAAGGATCCGGTTTTTCTGGACGCTGTGGACGGAATGGACCTGTTGGACCCGATGGACAAGCAAGGGAGCTGAAAAAGCAAAGCCTCCGCACCTGTAACAGGTCGGAGGCTTTTGCTTGTACTTATGTTCTTGTTTTCCTGGTGTTGGGTTTGCCTTAATCTTAATCTTAATCTTAACCCTAACCTTAACCCTAACCTGCCTCCATGTACTCTTTCACCTTGACAAGGTAGGTCCTGGTCTCCCGGGGTAGCCTGCTGCTGCCGTGCTTGTCGACGTTTCCTGGACCCCAGTTGTAGGCCGCCAACGCTTCGTCCAGATTCCCATCGTAGCGCCGCAGTAAATCCTTCAGGAACCGGGTCCCGGCCATGACGTTCTGCTCTGGATCGAACGAGTCGCTCACTCCGAGCCCCCTGGCGGTCGCCGGCATCAGCTGCATGAGCCCCTGCGCCCCGGCGGATGATACGGCGCGCGGATTGAAGTTGCTTTCCGCCTTGATGACCGCCCTGATCAGCCCGCTGTCTACGCCGTAGCGCCTGGAGGCCTTCTCGATGATGGCATCGGTGCCTGGATGCATGGAGGGGCTTGTCCCTGCTTCGACAACCGGGGGAGCTACATGATGCGACTGCAGGGCTTCAACTGCTTCGACGCCGCCGGTCGATTGGCTGCTCCCACTTTGGATGCCGGCGGCGCTCAAGGAAAGAGAGGCTCCAGAGGAGGGAAGCTGCTCCAGAAAGCGATCCAGCAACCCCTGCACGCCCAGCGACCGGTTGGGCGACGCCTCCTCGGCATTGCCGCCCAGGTTGAGAGCAGAACTCATCATCTTGAGACGCAATATCTGCGCCGCTGTTGCCGTGGAAACCTGCTCCTGGGGCGCTGTCCCGGCAAGGACCTCGTCAAAGGGTACCGCGGGAGCCAAGCCGGAGGCCCCTCCCCTTTTTGCTGTTGCCATGCCTTGTTGCGCTGTAGCTATCGGATTGACGGACATTTGTTCCTACCCCTCTTACGTGGACGGCGCTCCCTCCCCGTAAACCAGCTTCTTCTTTTTCAACTTCTCTATCAGGGTGGTGCGTTTAAGGTTCAGCAGTTCAGCCGCCTCTTTCTTATTGCCACCGCTTCTTTCCAGCGCCTGCAGGATCAGCCTGTTCTCGAATTCTTCCACCGCACTGTTGAGACAGAAACCGTCATCAGGAAGCGTCATCTGCTCTCCGTGAACGACGGCGGCACGCCCCCCCCGATATTTCTCGGGAAGATCGTGGATGGTCAGGACCCCGGACCCCTTGATGATCACCAGACGTTCCACCAGATTTTCCAGCTCCCGGACATTGCCCGGCCAGTCGTAGTTGCCGAGGATCTCCATGACCTGCTTGTCGAATCCCTGCACCTTGCGCTGTTTGCTCCTGTTGAATTTCTCCAGGAAGCTGTTCAAAAGGAGCCCGATGTCCGAGTTGCGCTCACGCAGCGGCGGCAACATGATCGGTATGACGGAGAGACGGTAGTACAGATCCTCCCTGAACGCCTTGGATACCACCATCTGATCGAGATTCTGGTTGGTGGCGGCGATGATCCTGACGTCCACCTTTTTGGAACGCGTGGACCCGACCGGCTCCAGCTCCCTGCTTTGAAGCACCCGTAGCAGCTTGACCTGCAGGTTGGCCTTCATGTCGCCTATCTCGTCCAGGAACAGCGTTCCCTTGTCCGCCATCTCGAATCGGCCGATGCGCGTGGCCACGGCTCCGGTGAAAGAGCCTTTCACGTGACCAAAAAGCTCACTTTCCAAAAGCTCGTCAGGAATTGCGGCGCAGTTCAAGGCGACAAAGTTCTTATCCGAACGATTGGAGAGATCGTGAATGGCGCGGGCCACCAGCTCTTTACCGGTCCCGGATTCGCCTTGGATCAGAACGGTCGAATCGGAGGTGGCAACCTTCTCCACCATCTCGAAGAGGGAGAGCATCTTCTCGCTCTCGCCGATGATGTTATTCAGGAGCGCCCTGTTCTTTATGCACGGTCTGGACCGAAAACTCTTGCTCTGCAGTGCCTGGTGCTCGAGCCCCCTTTTAACATGGGTCTCCAACTCTTCCAGATTGAAGGGTTTTTCCAGGTAGAAAAAGGCCCCCGCCTTGAGCAGGTTGGCGGTCATCTCGAAATTGGCAAAGGCGCTGTAGGCGATGGTTACTATATCGGGGCGTATCGACTTCAGTTGCTTGATGAACTCCAGGCCGTTCACCCTCGGCATCATGATATCGGTGATTACCATCTGCACTTCGTGCATCTCGATCTTCTGCAGGGCGTCCTGCCCGTCAAAAGCCTGATAGACCTGATATCCCTTGTAACTTAGGAAAGCAGCTACGAAATCCCGGGTTTTTTTGTCATCGTCTGCAATCAGTATTTTCGGCGTTTCCATCATTTCCCCGATTTCAATTAAAGTTGCTGTGAATCAAGCCGATACCTAACGAGAGTCGACGCAACTATAGCGGGATATCTCCTCAATGTCAATAAAATGACTTGTCCGCATCTGCCCCTAGTCAATTTTTTGCACCAAATCGTCCCAAAAGGATCTTCGGGTCACTCATTGCGCATCGGATGGCCTTTTATGGCTGTTTTTTCTTCCGGACGCCGATGAAAAAAATATTCAACCTTTGCTTCGCACAACCGAATAGTGAACCTGAGGGGAGTGCGTCAGTCGTTCGCCCCGCATGATTTCACCGCATACGGAGGGTCCATGGAGACCGCACTCAAATTAAAGAACGAAGACTACGGGGGTGAGTTGATCCAGCTGGTCAGCTTCAACCTGGAAAAAGAGGAGTACGGCATCAACGTACTGATGGTGCGGGAGATCATCCGGATGCTCAACATTACGCGCGTGCCGAACACCCCGCATTACGTGGAAGGGGTGATTAACCTGCGCGGGAAGGTCATCCCCATCATCTCCTTGAGGAGAAAGTTCGACTTGATGGAGGCCGAATACGACAAGCGGACCCGCATCATGGTGATGGAGGTGGTCGGCGAGTTGATGGGGTTCATCGTTGACGAGGTCTCCGAGGTGATCCGCATCTCCGAAAAGGAGATCCAGCCCCCACCGCCGGTCGTGTCGAGCGGAATCGAACAGGAGTGCATGTCCGGGGTTATCAACCAAGCGGACAGGCTCCTGGTCCTCCTCGACCTGGAGAGGATGTTCTCCGCCGACGAGAGAAGGATGTTCAGCAATGTGGCGTAAGGCACCAACAGGGGAAACCGTTACCCTTTTCCGGAGCGCAACATGTCTATAGACTGTGAAGATCAGGAGCTCCTGGAAGGTTTTCTTGCCGAAACCACCGAGCTCCTGGAAAAACTTGATGATGACCTGATCTCACTGGAGAAGAATCCGGAAGACGCCGACCTGATGAACCGGATCTTTCGCTCCATCCATACGGTGAAGGGCGCCTCCAGCTTCCTCGGCTTCGACCTCCTGGTCAAAGTGACCCACAAGACCGAGGATGTGCTGAACCGCCTCAGAAAGGGGGAACTGACGCTTTGCCCTGAGATCATGGACGTCGTCCTGGAGGCCGTCGACCTCGTAAAGACGCTGGTTTCCGACATCAAGGCGGGAGAAATCGTCGACCGCGACCTGGAAGAGGTCGTTGCCAAGCTGATCCCTTTCCTCTCCGAGAGCGCGACTGAGGCGACGGTGCTTGCCCCCGTGTTTGCCTCGCTCAAAGAGGAGAGCGCGCCGGCTGCCCCTGCGACCGCGTCTGACGCCACCGCAGCGCCGGCCTCTACCCCGGCACAGGAAACAGCCGCGGCAGCCAAGCAGACCGCGCCGGCGACTCAGCCAAAGGCGCCCAAGGTAAAGGAACCGCAAAAGGCCGCGGCAAAAGGCGAGGAGCTGGCCGATAACTCCACGGTCCGCGTCGATGTCAAGCGCCTGGACGACCTGATGAACCAGGTCGGGGAACTGGTGCTGGAGCGCAACCGGATGATACAGCTGCACAGCGACTACCAGAGCGGCCTCGATCCCGCCGGCTTTAATGACGATTTCGGCAAGCTCTCCAAGAGGCTCAACTTCGTCACCTCGGAACTGCAGATGCAGGTCCTCAAGATGCGCATGCTCCCGGTCGAGAAGGTGTTCAAGAAATTCCCCCGCATCGTACGCAATCTGGCGCGCGATCTCGGCAAAGAGGTCGACCTGGTGATCATGGGGGAGGAGACCGAACTGGACCGCTCCGTGGTGGACGAGATCGGCGATCCCTTGATCCACTTGATCAGAAACGCCCTGGACCACGGACTGGAAACGCCCGAGCAGCGCCTGGAGGCGGGCAAGGGGCGCACCGGGACCGTGGTGCTGTCGGCAGCCCACGAGGGAAACCAGATCGTCATCAGCATCAAGGACGACGGTCGCGGCATCGACCCGGAGAGGGTCTCCAGAAAAGCGATCGAGAAGGGTCTGATCACCGAGGAGCAACTCGTCACCATGAGTACCCGCGAGGTCCTCGACCTACTCTTCCTCCCCGGATTTTCCACCAAGGAGCAGGCGACCGACCTCTCCGGACGCGGCGTCGGCATGGACGTGGTGCGCACCAACATCCGGAAGCTAAACGGCATCATCGAGATCAAGAACGAGGTAGGCAAAGGGTCGGAGTTCATTTTAAAGCTGCCGCTCACCCTCGCCATAATCCAGTCCCTGCTGGTCGAGGTCGAGCGCGAAGTCTACTCCATCCCGCTTGCCTCCGTCATCGAGACCATGCGCGTCAACAAGGACGAGTTCCACATGATCGGGGGGCAGGAGGTACTGAAACTGAGGGATTCCGTGCTGCCGCTTTTAAGGCTGCAGCGCACCTTCGGCTGCGAGGAGACCACCGCGGATCGCAGCACCTGCTACGTCGTCATCGTGGGGGTTGCCGAGAAGCGGGTCGGCCTCATCGTGACCAGGCTCCTGGGGCAGCAGGAGGTAGCAATAAAGTCGCTCGGCAAGTTCCTGGCCAACCTGCCCGGCATCGGCGGTTCGACCATCATGGGGGACGGCAGGGTGGCGCTGATCGTGGACCCGATGGGGCTCATCAGTGGCGGAGAAGCCGCGGGCGCACGAAAATCAGCCTGAGGGGAAGATAATGGCATTAGACCTTAAACCATTCGACATGAAGAGCGCCCCGAAGATCTCCGACAAGGATTTCGAGCAACTCCGGGACTACATATATAACGTCTGTGGCATATATTTCCACAGCAGCAAGAAATACTTCCTGGAAAGCCGGCTCGCCCGCAGGATGGAATCAACCGGAACGAAAACCCACGCCGATTATTACCAGTTCGTGCGGGCGGGGGCCACCGGGAGCGGGGAGTTGAAGAAACTCCTGGACGAGATCACCACCAACGAGACCTGCTTTTTCAGAAACATGCCGCAGCTAAATGCCCTGGAAAACAAGTTCCTTCCCGAGATCGTGGCAGCCAAGGGGAAGATCGGCTTCAAAAAGCTGCGCATCTGGAGCGCCGGCTCCTCTTCCGGCGAGGAGGCCTACACCATGGCGATGCTGCTCCTGGAGAAGCGCTCCACGCTCCTGAAGGACTGGATCATCGAGATCGTCGGCACCGACATCAACGAGACTGTGATCGCCCAGGCGAAGGAGGGGGTCTACAACAGCTACTCGGTGCGCAACACCCCGGATTTTTATCTCAGGAAGTACTTCAAGGAAGAGGCCCCGGGCCGATTCCTGCTCTCCCCCGAGGTGAAGAAGCTCGCCACTTTCAACCAGCTGAACCTGTACGACGACAACAAGATGCTTTTCATGAAAAGCTTCGACTTCATATTTTGCGCCAACGTCCTGATCTACTTCGACACCTCCTCAAAGAGCAAGGTGGTACAGCATTTCTACAACAACTTACAGCCTTATGGTTATTTCTTCGTGGGGCAATCCGAATCGCTGCACGGAGTGAACGATAAATTCAAGACCGTACACTTCCCCGGCGGATTTACCTACAACAAGTGAGGATGATGGTATGGAAAAAGCAGCCATGATGCAGACGGCTCAGGAGATGGTGGAGAGTTTCGTCGATCTTCCCACCATACCGCAGGTAGCCACGCGGGTCATCGAGCTCCTGGACCGGCCGGGTGTCGAGCTGGATGAGGTGGCCGACATGATCCTTGCCGACCAGGTTCTGGCGGCTCGTGTCATTAAAATGGTCAATTCTCCACTTTACAAGCCGGCGCACGAGATAAAGTCCGTCAAGAGGGCCCTGATCTACCTCGGCTTCCGCCACATACGCGAACTCGCCTTCACCTGCTCCTTCGTCGATGTCTTCGAAGGGAGGGACGGCATCATTGACATCAAGAGCTTCTGGGAACACTCCTTCGGGGTCGGCGTGGTGGCGAAGATCATCGCACAGCGGGTGCGCTACCCCGATACCGAGAAGGCGTACCTGGTCGGTATCGTGCACGACATCGGCGAGGTGTTCCTGAGCTACTACCGGCAGGACGCCTTCCGCGCGCTGCTCGACTCGGTGAAGGGGCAACCTTTCCGGCTGGTGGATAAGGAGGCCGAGTACCTGGGCACCTCGCACAACGAGGTGGGGTTTTGCATAGCGCGCAAGTGGAATTTCCCGGCCGACTACTGCGAGGTGATCGCCCTGCACCACGCACCGACAGAGGCGGTTCTCGATCCCACGCTCTGCGCCATCGTTAACCTGGCGGACCTGTTTTGCTCCGTGAGCCAGCTCGATTACGGCGGCCACTCGTGGGTTTCCTTCAACCTGGCTGAGGAGGAGTCGTGGTCGATACTGAAGGCTTACGCCCCCAGCCTGGTCGATCTCGACGTGGAACGTTTCTGTTATGAACTTGAGGACCGGGTTCCGGAGATACAGGACATGGTCAAGTCGATCTTTCAAGGCATAGGAGCGCAAAAATAGCATGTATGCCGCACAGGACAAATTGAGGGTGCTGATAGTCGACGACTCATCCTTCATGCGGATGGCGATCCGGGGCATATTGTCCCGGGCTCCGCGCATAGAGGTAGTGGGGATCGCTGCGGACGGCGTTGAGGGGGTGGAAAAGGCTCTGGCGCTAAAGCCGGACCTGATCACCATGGACGTCGAGATGCCCCGCATGGACGGCATAGAGGCGCTAAAACAGATCATGGCGAAGCAGCCTACCCGGGTGCTGATGGTTTCCACCCTCACCTGCGAAGGTGCGCGGTCAACCTTCGAGGCACTGGAGGCGGGGGCGATCGATTACGTCCCGAAGAACGTGAGTGACTGCAAGGACGCCCAAAAGGTGTTTCAAGCGGCTCTGCTCGCCAAGGTGATGGAGGCCTCGCAATCAGCCGTGCCGCGGAAGGCGCCGGGGATCGCCCCGAGCCTGGTGAGGCCGGCGCAGGTACGCCCGTCCCAGTTTGCCCACAGGAGGATCAGTTATGTGGGGATCGGTGCGTCCACCGGCGGCCCGGTCGCGCTGCAGGAAGTACTGTCCCGGATACCGGTCAATTTTCCGTACGGCATCGTGGTCGCGATTCATATGCCTAAGGCCTTCACCGGCCCCTACGCCGACAGGCTGAACGCCAAATGCTCCCTCGCCATCAGGGAGGCCGTCGACGGTGACATCGTCAAGGGGGGCGAGGTGCTGGTCGCCCCCGGAGGACAGCACACCACGCTGGTCAAGCAGGGGAACAACATCGTGGTACGGGTTGCCCCGATCACCGACTTCCCGCAGTACATCTACATCCCCTCGGTGGACCAGATGCTGACCTCGTTTTGCGACGCAAGCGGCGGCGCCATGCTCGGTGTGATCCTGACCGGAATGGGGAACGATGGCTTCAAGGGGATGCAACATCTGAAAGGAAAAGGCGGAGTGACTCTGGTGCAGAACGCTGAGACATCGACCATTTACGGCATGCCTCGCGCCTGCATCGAGGGGAATGTGGCGGACGTGGTGCTGCCGCTGGATCAAATCGGCTTTGAAATAGGCAAGATAGCCCGTTAGGGGAGGGCGGCTAGCGCCGCGCCTCCACGAGGAGACCCCGCTCCGAGGCATGCGCCCTGCAACGCGAAAATCCTTCCCTCTTCAACCTGAACAGGATGAAAGGCGCGGCGGCTGCCAGGCAGTCCGGGAAGAACAGCCGCAATTCGCCCGCGCCGTCCAAATAACGCCCCATCCCCCCGCGGATCCCGCGCGGCTCGATGCGCCGCACCTCACCGCGTTCCGTCGGCTCCCCCCGCCCGCCGGCCGAAGGGAGCAGCGCATAGCCGATCAGTCGCAGCGTACGTAAGAACCTGCCAGTCGCGGCTCTCACCATCCCCCCTCCCCCGCTCCATGCGTGCGGGGCTGATCGGGCCGAGCGCCCCTTCCCGGCAAGTCGCTCCTTTTGCACCCTTTTACGCGAGCCATCTAAAGGTGCTTGGCGATCACGTTCGCGATCCCGCAAAGGGCCTTCAGTTCCGGGTCGGTGAATCTTTTCAAGGCGGCTCCCGCGTCCGCGCCTTTACGGCACACCTGGACCACCCCCACGAGTTCTTCCCCCCTGAGCATGGGGGCGCTCATGATCCTCTGGATCGGCGCACCCTTCTCTTTGCCAAAGGACTCGAAAACGAAAAGGTGCGGCGTCGAGGCGAAGCTGTTGTTAATCTTCCCCTGCCGCTCTCGGGCCGTGAGGGCAAGCAATGAGCGGTCGGCGCTAAAGGGGATGGACCCGGAGGTCCGCATCTCCGCCGGCCAGAGAAAGTTGAAGCTGTCCTGCTCCCGGTTCAGGGAGAATATGGCAACCTCGTTTTGCTGTACGCCGAAGATACGCCCCAGCGCGTCCACGCTGGTCTCCAGCTTCTCGGCTCCCCCCCGGCGCGCCGAGAGGAGCCCCTCCAGTTTTTCGCAAATCTCATCCAGTCGCAAAAATTCCTCCTTATTTCCGATGCTTCAAAACCAACGGATCAACGCATGTTCCATGTCGATCTGGTAGCGGTGCTTGCCGAGAAAATCCATGCCGAGCAGGCCGTCGTGCATGCCTGAAGTCCCGCTGTAGGGAATCAGCTCGACTTCCATGGACGCGTGGGCGAAGGGGCCGACGCTGAGGCTATCGATTCTGGCGATTCGCGTACTGATCATCCTGCCGTCAGCGACCTCTGCCATGGCAGTCCTGGCGGAGCCGAGATCAATCGGGAGGCGGCCGGCCACCCCTTCGTGGACCACGGTCCGTGTAGACCCGGTATCGAGCACCAGCTCCAACCGGATCGATCCACCGCCATGCTTCAAGGTGACCGGGACCAGTACCTGGCTGTTCAGGATGCGTACCCTGGTCGTTGCTTCCCCCCGTGGTGCAGACGCTCCGGTAGTTGCAGCGGGTTTTTCCTGTTGCCGGGGCAAGACGACCGCTTCATCGGCTGCACCGCCTGCGCTATCTCCACCCCCTCCGTGCCGAGAAACCGCGGGACGGGGGACATGAGGAACCGTTGTTACGGGCGGCGCCGCCCGGCTGACCACCAGGCTTTCAGCGGGAGCAGCCGTTGCGGTCGCCTTTTCCGTGACAGGCGGTGCAGCTGCGATGCGCGATTCGATTTCAGGGTGGCCGTTCGGCCAGACGAGGTACATGACCAGAGCCGTCACGGCGCCGGAGGCTACCGGGGCGGCAGCGCGCCAGCCGCTTGGCCGCGCCCCTTGTCCGTGGTCGGCGCTGGTTTTGGCCAGCAGCTCCTGCGCATAGACGGAGAGCTTTTTCTTCAGAAGCGGGTCCGGGCAACCTTCAGCGAGCTCCGAGAGAACCGCTACGCCGTGGTGCCGGCCGCCCCCCCCACGGATCAACGGTATGGCAATGCTGCTGATCAGATCTAGCACCGCCTCCTGCGCTTTCTGGTAATCGATGGTCTTCTTGGGCGTGCCGAGCGCGGGGATCACGCTACGGCTCGTTTCGTAAAGCGCGTCGATGAGAATTTCGCTCCTGGCGGCCGACCCGGTGGTCTCCCTTAGCTCTGCGGCAACCTTCTCCTTTATCGCGGCACAAAGATGATCGATATCCACAAGCCACCCCCAGGCACTCATGCTTCTCAGACCATGATCGACGCCGCTTGCGGCTCGCAGGCTGCGCTGGTTCCAGCCTGACGAGGCGGATCCTTGCAACCCATTTGCGCCGATCTTCGCTACGACCTTCGTGACCCTTTGCTTCGCGTTATTCAGCCGGTCGGTGCCTCACCCCCGATAAGACAGCATATTCTAGCGCATAATCCTGCGCTCGTCCCCCGTTTTCTCAAGCTCCGGCTCGCTTCCCTGAAGTCTCGACGCGAGACGGATGACATAAAAGAGCGAGACGCCGGCAGCTCCCCAAGTGACCAACAAAATGCCCCACCAGATGCCGGCCAGCCCCCACCCCAAGACGACGGCGAAAAGGTAAAATACCGGCAGGGGAAGCACTATCTGCCTGACAAGCCCGATGAGCAGCGGGAAAACAGGCCTCTTAAGCCCCTGCAGGACGGAAACGGAGGTGTAAAGGATGACATAGGCGATGAGGACGAAGGCCTCTACGCGCAGGTAGCCGACGCCGATCTCGACGACGCTGTCGGCCTCGCTGAACAGCCTCATGAGCGGTCGGGCGCCCAGAAACACGGCGACGGTACCCAGACTCATGAGGATGATGCCGGCCTTCAGCGCCGTGCCGATGGTTTGCACCACACGCTCCAGTTGGCGGGCGCCGTTGTTCTGGGCCACCAGAGCGAGGGTCGCCACGTTCATCCCCATGACGGGAAGTAGCGCGATCTGCTCGATGCGTGTCGCGATGCCATAGGCCGCTACCGCCTCGCTGCCAAAACGCCCCACGAACCAGGTGATCACGAAAATGCCGATGGCGACGGTCATCATGTTCAGGCTGGAGGGGAAGCCCTGCCGGGCCAGTTCCAGGTAGGCGCGCCGATCCGGTATCAGCTCGCGCCAGCGGAAGCCGGCGAGCATTCCCGACTTCCACACCCTGAAGAGCATATAACAGTTGCCCAGCCCCTGTACCGTGACGGTGGCCCAGGAGATACCTGAAAGGCCGAGCGGCGGTATCCCGAACCCGCCGTAGAGAAACCACGGATCCAAAACGAGATTCAGGAAAAACCCGGTGACCAGGAAGTTACGGAAACTGCGGCTGTCCCCGGTGGCGTTCAGGATGGCGTTCAGGACGTAGTTCACCAGGAAGAAAATGCTGCCGGTAAAGATGACACTCATGTACTGCAGCGCCAGATCAAGCACCACACCCCGGGCGCCGAGGAGGGAGAAGAGCGACGGCGCCAGCAAGAGCCCGATAACCGCGACCAGTGCGCCATGCACGAGGCCGAAGGAGAGGGTCTGCCCGGCGAGATGGCGCGCACCCGGACGGTCGCCCGAGCCCAGGGCGTGGCCGATGAGGGCGGTGGCGCCGCTGGAGATCCCGGCGCCGATGGCGATGATGAGAAAGAATACCGGAAAGGAGAGGGAGAGCGCCGCCAGCGCCTCGGTCGAGATCCTGCCGCCGTAAAAGGTATCGACCACGTTGAACATGGTGTTGAAGAAATAGCCGATGCTGGTAGGGACGGCGAGCTTTCGGATCAGGCCGGGAATCGGGTGGGTCAGCAGGTCATAGCCTTTATCGCTCATGGCGCACCTCTTGCCGTTTCCCGCGGAATTTCACCTGATGCGAGTTCACCCGCCTTGAGGCCACGCAGCGGCATCTGATCTCCCCCCACGGCACTGCGACCCTGGCTGCTACCGGGATACGGCACGCATGCCCCCTTTCGAATGGGAAGCGAGCATGGAGATTAACGCTAACCGGGAACAACTTTAACAAAATTTTCGGCCGCGAATAAAAAAAAAGAGCGGACAGGCCGCTCTTTCTGGATGCTTCATATGTCGGACGTTACCGCCTGGCCGCCTTGCCGGCAACCTGAACCCTGATCAGCGCGCGCTCGAGAGCCGCTTCCTGGAGCCTGAAGTTCTTGTCATCCGGGGTAAGCGACTTAAGCTCGGTCTCGGCCCGGCCCAGAGCCGCCTTGGCGCGCTCCAGATCGATCTCGTCGGCCTTCTCGGCCGTCTCGACCAGCACCGTCACCGTGTCGTTCTCGACCTCGAAGTAGCCCCAGTTGAGCGCCATGTGGTGCGAAACGCCGTCCTTCTTGTAGGCGAGTTCCCCGATCTTGAGCGAGGTGAGGAAGGGTGCATGGCCCGGAAGCACGCCGAATTCGCCGAGCGCACCGGTTGCGGTGATCTCGTCGACCTCTTCCGAGAGGACCTTCTTGTAGGGAGTTACCAGTTCAACCTTCAGTTTTTCAGCCATATAAACCTCTTGAGGCTAAGGGGTATGGGCCGAAGGCAGGGGGGCAAACCCCTACCTTCAGCCGGAAGCCTTATACCGTGAGCCTGATTATTTACACCGCCAGTTTCTGTGCCTTTTCGATCGCTTCCTCGATGGTGCCGACCATGTAGAAGGCCTGCTCGGGGAGCGCGTCGTGCTTGCCGGCGATGATCTCGGTGAACCCCTTGATGGTGTCCTTCAGCTCGACGTACTTGCCGGGCGAACCTGTGAACGCCTCTGCGACGAAGAAGGGCTGGGAGAGGAACTTCTGGATCTTCCTGGCGCGGGCAACGACCAGTTTGTCTTCCTCGGAGAGCTCGTCCATACCGAGGATCGCGATGATGTCCTGGAGATCCTTGTACTTCTGCAGCACGTACTGCACCTGGCGGGCAATGGCGTAGTGC
>Ga0209317_1001269_pt1 | contig 23082 bp, 21 predicted proteins | sample RifGroB2_FD_183994 | JGI IMG/M metagenome (GOLD analysis project Ga0209317, IMG submission 183994) | Soil microbial communities from Rifle, Colorado, USA - Groundwater B2 (SPAdes) (version 2) | ecosystem: Environmental > Terrestrial > Soil > Unclassified | place: Rifle, Colorado | collected...
AACGTTCCCGTGATAGACTTCGCATCGAAGCTGGCCAGACAGTCGCCGCGCCCGCAAGGGCGGGGAGGAAAGTCCGGGCTCCGCAGAGCAGGATGCCGGTTAACGGCCGGACGCCGTGAGGCGATGGAAAGTGCCACAGAAAATACACCGCCGATGGCCCGACTTCGCCGCCCGCAAGGGCGGCAAAGTCATCTCAAGAAGAGCAGGGGCGAAAGCTCCTGCGAATATTGAGAAGGGATCAGGCAAGGTTGAAATGGCGAGGTAAGAGCTCACCGCGCCGGTGGCAACATCGGCGGCAGGGTAAACCCCATCCGGAGCAAGACCAAATAGGCAGGCCATGACGTTGCTCGCGTCGCCTGCGGGTAGGTTGCTTGAGCGTCAGGTAACGAAACGCCTAGAGGAATGACTGTCCACGACAGAACCCGGCTTATCGGTCAGCTTCACCTCTTTCGCAAGGCCGCGATCCGTTTATCGCTATTTCTGCATCGTTCCGCATGACGGGTAAGTGGATCGGCTACAATTTCAAAAGTGTAAATTTTCCGGATCAATCACGATGAATCATGATGTTTTTAACGGCGATGCCGACGGCATTTGCGCGCTGCATCAACTGCGGCTCGCTTTCCCGGCGACCAATAACCTTGTCACCGGCACCAAGCGCGATATCGATCTGCTGAGGTGCGTGGAAGCCGGCCCCGGCGACGAGGTGGCGGTGCTCGATCTGGCCTTGAGCAAGAATCGGGAAGCCCTGCTTGCGCTGCTCGGCAAGGGAGCAAAGGTCAGCTATTTCGATCACCATGTTGCGGAGGATATTCCAGAACATCCCAACTTGACCGCAATGATCGACACCAGCCCGGATGTCTGCACCAGCCTGCTGGTCAACCGCCACCTGGAAGGCAAGCATCTGGTCTGGGCGGTCATTGGCGCATTCGGCGACAATCTCCACGAAGCCGCATACCAGGCCGCCAAGCCGCTCGGCCTCAACCTCCAACAACTTAACACGCTGCGCGAACTGGGTGAGTGCCTCAACTACAACAGCTACGGGGAGTCTGTGGAGGATTTGAATTTTCACCCGGCGGAGCTGTACCGCATCCTGCATCAACATAAAAACCCGTTCGTCTTTGTTAACGAAGACGGTGTTTTTGAAATACTGAAGCAGGGTTACGCCGAGGATATGGCTTTCGCCCGTGCCATCCACCCGGAACATGAAACCTCGAGCGGCGCGGTTTACATCCTTCCCGCCAAGCCCTGGAGCCGCCGCGTGAGCGGCGCTTTTGGCAATGCTCTCGCCAGCGCATCCCCCGACCGCGCCCATGCCGTCCTGACGCAGCGTAGCGATGGCGCTTTTGTCGTCAGCGTGCGTGCTCCGCAGTCCGCCAGTAGCGGCGCCGACACTTTATGTTCCCGCTTCGCCACCGGAGGCGGAAGGAAGAGGGCGGCGGGAATCAATCGGCTTCCGGAAAACGAACTGCCGCGATTCATGCAGGCGTTTGACGAAGTATTTTCTGCACCATTGTAGCTGTAGGTCATATGGCAAAACCAAGCTTGTGAGTGCGCCCTGCCTGGCGTACCAATAAAAAACGGGAGCTCGCGCTCCCGTTTTTGTCATGCAGAAAAGCCAGCGGCAATCAGCCGCGCGCTGCCAGCTTTTCCTTGATGCGCGCCGACTTGCCGGAACGGTCGCGCAGGTAGTACAGTTTGGCGCGGCGCACCGAGCCGCGACGCTTCACTTCGATTCCGGCGATGATCGGCGAGTAAGTCTGGAAGGTGCGTTCCACGCCCTCACCGGCAGAAATCTTGCGCACGATGAACGCTGAATTCAGGCCGCGATTGCGCTTGGCGATCACGACACCCTCGAAAGCCTGAACGCGCTTGCGCTCGCCTTCAACTACGTTCACGCTGACCACTACCGTGTCGCCGGGCGAAAACGGGGGGATGGTTTTACCCAGACGGGCGATTTCTTCTTGTTCCAATGTTTCGATCAAATTCACTTTGCTACTCCTTGGTTATCGGATCTTGTTCCTTCTGATAGGCATCCTGAAATGCCGCCAGAAGCCGAGACTCCTCTTTTATCAAATTGCGCCTGGCCAACAAATCCGGCCTGCGCAACCACGTCCTGCCCAACGACTGCTGAAGCCGCCAGCGCTGTATATCGGCATGATTGCCGGACAACAACACCGGGGGCACGGCTTCACCATTAAACATTTCCGGGCGGGTGTAGTGCGGGCAATCCAGCAAGCCCTGCACGAAAGAATCCTGCTCGGCCGATTCGGCATCGCCCAACACACCGGGCAGTTGCCGCACCAGACTATCCATCAACACCATCGCCGCCAACTCGCCACCGGACAACACATAATCGCCGATGGAAATCTCATCATCCACATGCTGGCGCAGCAGGCGCTCATCGATGCCTTCGTAACGCCCCGCCAGCAGGATCAAACCTTCATCCGGCTGTGCCACCAACTCCTTGACCACCGCGTGGGTCAGCAACCTGCCTTGCGGCGACATATACACCACGCGGCTTTTTTTCACGCCGCTGGCAGCCTGCCGCTGCCGGGCTGCGTTGATCGCGCTTGCCAGCGGTTCTGCCAGCATCACCATTCCGGGGCCGCCGCCGTAAGGGCGATCATCGATGGTGCGGTAGTTGTCGGTGGTGAAATCGCGCGGATTCCACGTCCTTAAAACATAACTTCCCTGTTCCTCCGCGCGCCGCGTGATGCCGTATTGCGTCAGCGCATCGAACATCTGCGGAAACAGCGTGATGACATCGAAGATCATCGCTTAGTAATCCACTTAATAATCCAAAGCCCAATCCACCCGGATGATCTTGTTCTTCACATCCACCTGCTTGATAGCCGAAGCCACAAACGGGATCAAAATTTCGCCGCCGTCACCCTGCACGCTCAACACCTGGTTCGCACCGGTTTCCAGCAAGTTTGCCACCGTTCCCAACGGCACGCCCGCCTCATTCACCACCGCGAGCCCGATCAAGTCAGACCAGTAGTATTCGTCATTATCCTGCTTCGGCAAGCTGCTGCGCGGCACGGCAATCAACAGGCCTTTCAGCTTTTCGGCTGCGGTACGGTCGGTGCAATCCGGCAATAGCGCGGCCAGCGTTTTGTGATGCGCCTCGCATTGCTTGACTTCCATCTCGCGCCACGGGCCATGCTCATGGCCTATCCACCATGTCCGATAAGCCAGCAGGCTATCGACATACTCGGTGAACGGCTGGATCTTGACCCAGCCGCGAAGGCCGTGCGCAGATGCCACGCGCCCCATGATCACCATGGAGCTTGCTTCGTCAGGCTTGTGTAGCGGCACTCTTTAAATCAAGCCGCCGCAGCTCCGGCGCGCTTGACCAGCTTGGCAACGGTGTCGCTCAACTGCGCGCCCTTGCTCTGCCAATGAGCTACGCGCGCCAGGTCCAGGCGCAGTGCTTCCTGATTTTCGGTTGCGACCGAATTGTAAAAACCGACGCGCTCAATAAAGCGACCATCGCGGCGATTGCGCGAATCGGCAACGACTACGTTGTAAAACGGACGATTCTTGGAACCGCCACGGGAAAGACGAATGATGACCATATAAAACCTATTTAAGTTGTTAGGGCGTTGTAAATTTGCCAGCCCGGCAAAAGGGCGCGAATTCTACGACATTTAAGGTACTTCATGCAACCCATAGAAAATCAACGGGTTTTCAAACCTTTCTTATCTGTGCAGCAGCACTTCCAGAACAAACTTGGTGCCCAGATAAGCCAGCAGCAAAAACACAAAGCCGCTCACTGTCCAGCGCACCGCAGTTCGCCCGCGCCAGCCATAAAAATGATGCCCCCACAGCAGCACGGCAAATACTCCCCAGGACACAAAACCAAACAGTACCTTGTGGTTGAACTGCCACGCCTTGCCGAATATCTCCTCGGAAAACACCACGCCGGATGCTAGCGTCAGTGTCAGCAGCACAAAACCGATGGCTATCATGCGGAACAGCAGGGTTTCCATGGTCAGCAGCGGCGGCAGGCTTTGCAGGATGCGCGGCAAGGTCGCGTGATGTAGGCGTTTCTCCACCTGCGAGATCAGCACCGCGTGCAGCATGGCAATGGTAAACAAACTGTAGGCCAGCATCGCGGCGGCAATATGCGCCTTGAAGGCGAACAAACCGGTGTTTTCCAGTTGATGCGCGGACGGAAAAATTTCCGGCAGCAGCACGGCCACCGCCGCCAGGGGCAGCACCAGCGCCTGCAATCCGCCGATCGGGTAGAAAAAACGCGCCCCCGAATACACCAGCAGCGTCAGCCAGACGATCAGCGACAGCGCATTGGTCATGCTCAGGTTGAACCCGCCATCGGCAAATACATCCTGGATGAGCAGGTAACCGTGCAAAGCCAATGGGATCAACACCAGATGCCCCACCGCCCCGCGGCTCACGACATTTTCCTCGCCACGCCCCTGTGCCCGCCAGAAGTAGGCGGCCAGCACGCCATAGGCGGCGGAAACGATCAGTGCAAGGAGAACGTTGGACATTTTTTGCCAGGATGTTTTAGACTCCGCAGATTCTACACCATCTGTCCGGATGCCTACCAACAGGAACACCTATGTTAGATAACCTTACCAATCGCCTTTCCGGCGTGATCAAAACACTGCGCGGTCAGGCGCGCCTCACCGAAAGCAACATCCAGGACACCCTGCGCGAAGTGCGCATGGCCCTGCTCGAGGCCGACGTCGCGCTGCCGGTCGTCAAGGAATTCATCTCCCAGGTCAAACTGGCAGCGCTCGGGCACGAAGTCATTGGCAACCTGAATCCGGGTCAGGCGCTGATCGGCGTGGTGCACCGGGAGCTCACCAGGCTGATGGGCGAGCACAACGATGCGCTCAACCTCGCCGCCGTACCGCCCGCCGTGATCCTGATGGCCGGCTTGCAGGGCGCGGGTAAAACCACCACCAGCGGCAAGCTCGCCAAACTGCTGCGCGACCAGCAGAAGAAAAAAGTGCTGCTGGTCAGTTGCGACGTGTACCGTCCGGCGGCGATCGAGCAGTTGCGCATGCTGGCGCAACAACTGGAAATCGATTTCTTCGCGTCGGACATCGGCCAGAAACCGCAGGACATCGCGCTGGCCGCGCTGGACTTTGCCAAGCGGCACTACCACGATGTGCTGATCGTCGATACCGCCGGGCGATTGGCTATCGATGCCGCGATGATGGCGGAAATCCAGCAATTGCACGCCGCGCTCAAGCCGATCGAGACGCTGTTTGTGGTGGATGCGATGACCGGTCAGGATGCGGTCAACACCGCCAAGGCGTTCGGCGATGCGCTGCCGCTGACCGGTATCATTCTCACCAAACTGGACGGCGATGCGCGCGGCGGTGCGGCCTTGTCGGTGCGCCAGATCACCGGCAAACCGATCAAATTTGTCGGTGTGAGCGAAAAACTCAACGGCCTCGAAGCCTTCCATCCCGAACGCATGGCCTCGCGCGTGCTTGGCATGGGCGATGTGCTGTCGTTGCTCGAAGAAGCGCAGCGCGGCGTCGATCACGCCGAAGCCGAGAAACTTGCCAGGAAAGTCAAAAGCGGACAAGGCTTCGACCTCAACGATTTCAAGATGCAGATCGTGCAGATGCGCAAGATGGGCGGCATGTCGGCGCTGATGGACAAGCTGCCCGCGCAACTCAGCCAGGCAGCGGCCGGCGCCAACATGGATGACAAGCATATCAGCCGCATCGAGGGTATCATCAACTCGATGACACCGCAGGAACGCAGCAAGCCGGAACTCATCAAGGCCTCGCGCAAACGGCGTATCGCCACCGGGGCGGGGGTGCAGGTGATGCATGTCAACCAACTGCTCAACCAGTTCGAGCAAACCCAGAAAATGATGAAAATGTTCGGCAAGGGCGGCGGCATGGCAAAGATGATGCGCGGCATGAAGGGCATGTTGCCGGGCATGGGCCGCTAACAAACCAGCCTTTGGCCACGGATTAACACGGATGAAACCCCGCACTTATCCGTGACCATCCGTGTTAATCCGTGGCTAATACTGCCTCTTTACTTATCAATCATATTCGCTTAGCCATGACTATCCAAGCCATCATATTCGACGTGGACGGCACGCTCGCCGATACCGAGGACGGGCACCGCCAGTCGTTCAACAGGGCCTTTGCGGAATGCGGGCTCGACTGGAACTGGGATGCCGCACTGTACGACCAGTTGCTCAAGGTGACCGGCGGCAAGGAGCGCATCGAATACTACGTCGAAAGTTTTTTAACCGGTTTTGCCAAGCCCGAAGATTTTGAAGAATTCGTCAAACATCTGCACAAGGTGAAGACCGCGCATTACACCGCCATGCTGCGCGAAGGCCGTATCCCGTTGCGCCCCGGCATCAAACAACTCATAACCGATGCGCGCAACGGCGGCATCCGTCTCGCCATCGCCACCACCACCTCGCCGGAAAATGTCGCCACGCTGTTGCAGCAAGGGCTGGGCGCGGACGGCGAGAGCTGTTTCGAAGCGATCGGCTGCGGCGACATCGTGCCGCACAAGAAACCCGCGCCGGATATTTACTTCTGGGTGCTGGCAAAACTGGGCCTGCCCGCCACCGACTGCATCGCGCTGGAAGACTCCGAAAACGGCCTGCGCTCCAGCCTTGAAGCAGGCATCAAGACTTTCGTCATCCTCAACCGCTATACGCGCGGCCAGGATTTTTCGGGCGCTGCTGCGGTGTTCGACGGCCTGGCCGATCTGGGCAACTTCTACCGGGCAACCGGATTACCGCTTCCCAAACGGCAGATTTCTGTTTAGCATTTGGTCGCCGTGGGGGTGTAGCTCAGTTGGGAGAGCGTCTGGTTCGCAATCAGAAGGCCAGCGGTTCGATTCCGCTCACCTCCACCACTACATAGCCCCGATGCAGGCTCAGCTTCATTCGAGCGAGAAGTTTGGTACAAGCATAGCTCCACCGCCAGCCACCTCACAAGGTATTCGGTTAGAATACGCGCCTCAAATATCTGCTTACGTTGAAGGGTCACATCATGTATCAAATCGCACCGAGCATTCTTTCCGCCAATTTCGCCAAGCTGGGTGAGGAGGTCGATAATGTTCTCGCTTCCGGCGCGGACATCGTGCACTTCGACGTGATGGACAACCATTACGTGCCGAACCTGACCATCGGCCCGCTGGTATGCGAAGCGTTGCGCAAGCATGGCGTGACCGCTCCGATCGACGTGCACCTGATGGTCAAGCCGGTGGACCGCATCATTCCCGATTTCGCCAAGGCAGGCGCGACTTACATCACCTTCCACCCGGAGGCCTCCGAGCATATCGACCGCACCATCGGCCTGATTAAGGAAAGCGGCTGCAAGGCCGGGCTGGTGTTCAACCCGGCCACCCCGCTGGAAATTCTGGAATATACCCTGCCCAAGCTGGACATGGTGCTGCTGATGTCGGTGAACCCCGGCTTCGGCGGGCAGAAATTCATTCCGCATGTGCTGGACAAGGCGCGCAAGGTGCGCAAGATGATCGCCGCTGGTGGCTACAACTGCCGCCTGGAGATCGACGGCGGCGTGGGCCCGGCGAACATCCGCGAAGTGGCCGAAGCGGGCGTGGATACCTTCGTAGCCGGTTCTGCAGTGTTCGGCGCAGGAAAAGACAGCGACAAGCACCGCTATGACAGCGTGATCGCCGCGTTGCGTGCCGAGCTCGCCAAAGTGAAGCAATAAAAATGCAGCCGGTGCATTTCCCGATTAGCGTTTCGGCCATCGTCGTCGACCTCGATGGCACATTGCTGCACTCCGCGCCGCAATTGACTGAGGCGGCCAACCGCATGCTGCGCGAAATGGATTACACGCCGGTGTCGCAGGAGTTGCTGGCGAGCTACATCGGCAACGGCGTCGGCTGGCTGGTGAAGCGCGCACTGACCGGAGAGATGCACGCCACTCCGGATGCCGCACTGTATGAACATGCCCTGCCGATTTTCGACAAGCATTACTCTGAATTGCTGCTGGGCAGCAAGCCGTACGATGGCGCAATCGAAGGTCTGGAAGCCATGCGTGCGGCGGGTTTCCGCCTGGGCTGCATCACCAACAAGGCGGCGCGATTCACCGGCCCGCTGCTGGAAGGCACCGGCCTGGCAAAGTATTTCGAGATCGTCGTATCCGGCGACACGCTGCCGGAAAAGAAGCCGCATCCGCTGCCGCTGCTGCATGCCGCAAAATTTTTCGGCGTACCGGTCGAACAACTGCTGCTGATCGGCGATTCGCTGAACGACACACTCGCCGCGCGCGCCGCCGGTTGCCCGGTGTTCTGCGTGCCGTACGGTTACAATCACGGCGAACCGGTGGACGGCCTGGATCTGGACGCGGTGATAAATAATCTTTCCGCCGCATTGCCGCTTATCAAGCGCGTTTGAACATGAACAACCTCCGCTATTTGAAAATCGCTGTTTGGCGATGGTGAGTCAGTAGGTCGGGTTAGCGTAGCGTAACCCGACGCTCATGCGTAAAAATTCGTCGGGTTACGCAAAAAAACCGCTAACCCGACCTACGAAATCACGGAGGTTTTTCATGTTGCACCCCATCACCGAACAGGAATTCAATACGCTGGCACAGCAAGGCTATAACCGCATCCCGCTGGTATGCGGAACCTTTGCCGATCTGGATACGCCGCTGTCGCTGTATATCAAACTTGCCAACAAGCCGTATTCCTACCTGCTGGAATCGGTGCAGGGCGGCGAGCGCTTCGGGCGTTATTCCTTCATCGGCCTGCCCGCCGATACGCGCATCACGGTGCGCGGCAGGCAAGTTACCTTGACGCACCAAGATACTGAGACCACGCACGAAGTCGATAATCCGCTGGATTTCATCCGCGAATACCAGACGCGTTTCAAGGTTGCGTCGCTGCCCGATCTGCCGCGCTTCTGCGGCGGGCTGGCAGGGTATTTCGGCTACGACACGATCCGCTACATCGAGCCGCGTCTGGCCAGGACAAACAAGCCGGACACAATAGGCACACCCGACATCCTGCTGATGCTCACCGAGCAACTGGCGGTGGTGGACAACCTCACCGGCAAACTCACCTTCATCGTGTATGCCAACCCGGAACAGGCCGATGCTTACGCGCTGGCAAAGCAGCGCCTGCATGAACTGACACAACGGCTGCGCCAGCCGGTGGACATTCCACACGCGCCGCCGATGCACGGCGGCGAAGCCAGATCCGAATTCGGCGAAGCCGCGTTCAAGGACGCGGTCGTCAAAGCCAAGCAATATATATTCGATGGCGACATCATGCAGGTGGTGCTGTCGCAACGCATGGCGCAACCCTTCCCCGCAGCGCCGTTGTCGCTGTATCGCGCGCTGCGCAGCGTCAATCCCTCGCCGTACATGTTCTATTACGACATGGGCGATCATCATGTGGTCGGTGCGTCGCCGGAAATTCTGGTGCGTCTGGAACGCGACACCGTCACGGTGCGCCCGATCGCCGGAACCCGGCCGCGCGGCAAGACGCTGCAGGAGGACGCCGAACTCGCAGAGGAACTGCTGGCCGACCCGAAGGAGCTGGCCGAGCACCTGATGCTGATCGACCTCGGGCGCAACGACATCGGGCGCGTCGCGCAGAACGGCACGGTGAGGCTCACCGAGAAAATGATCATCGAACGCTACTCGCATGTGATGCATATCGTCTCCAACGTCGAGGCCGCGCTCAAGCCCGGCCTGAATGCGATAGACGTGCTCAAGGCTACCTTTCCTGCCGGCACCGTCAGCGGCGCGGCGAAAGTGCGCGCGATGGAAATCATCGACGAACTGGAACCGAGCAAGCGCGGCATCTATGCGGGTGCGGTCGGCTACCTCGGCTTCAACGGCGACATGGATCTGGCGATCGCGCTGCGCACCGCCGTGGTGAAAGACAACATGCTCTATGTGCAGGCGGGCGCGGGCATCGTCGCCGACTCGGTGCCGGACAGCGAATGGATGGAGACGCAGAACAAGGCACGCGCCGTGTTACGCGCGGCGGAGATGGTGCTGGCGGGGCTGGATAGCGGCCTGGAGTAGCGATGCTCCGGCTCACCGAAATCAAACTGCCGTTAATTCATGCCGAAGGCGAAATCAGGACTGCTATCATCAAACGTCTGGGCATTGCTGACGATGAACTGATCAGCTACGTCGTTTTCAAGCGCGGCGTGGATGCGCGCAAGAAAAGCAATATCCAGTTCACCTGCACGCTGGATGTGGCAGTGCGCGATGAAACGGCGATTCTGGAACGCTTCAACAACGATCCGCATGTCAGCATCGCACCGGACACCAGTTACCATTTCGTCGCACAGGCTCCGCAGAATCTAACCTCGCGGCCAATCGTGATCGGCATGGGGCCGGCCGGCCTGTTCGCCGGTCTGATCCTCGCGCAGATGGGGTTCCGCCCGCTGATCCTGGAGCGCGGCAAGGCGGTGCGCGAACGAACCAAAGATACTTTCGGCCTGTGGCGTCAGGGTATGCTCAACCCGGAATCGAACGTGCAGTTCGGTGAAGGCGGCGCCGGCACGTTCTCCGACGGCAAGCTGCACAGCCAGATCAAGGATCCAAAACACCTGGGCAGAAAAGTGCTGGAGGAATTCGTCAAGGCGGGCGCGCCGGAAGAAATCCTGTATGTGAGCAAGCCGCATATCGGCACGTTCCGCCTCGTGGGCATGGTGGAGAAGATGCGCGAGACGATCCAGTCGCTGGGCGGCGAGATACGTTTCCAGAGCCGCGTGGACGACATCGAAATCGCCGAAGGGCAAGTCACTGGTGTGGTGCTCGCCGGTGGCGAGCATATTGCCACGAACCATCTGGTGCTGGCGGTCGGGCACAGCGCGCGCGACACCTTCGAGATGATCCACAAGCGCGGCGTATTTATCGAAGCCAAGCCGTTCTCGATCGGCTTGCGCATCGAGCATCCGCAGTCGCTGATCGACCGCGCGCGCTACGGCGGCAACGCGGGCAACCCGCAGCTCGGCGCGGCGGACTACAAGCTGGTGCATCACGCCAGCAACGGGCGTTCAGTGTACAGCTTCTGCATGTGCCCCGGCGGCACGGTGGTCGCCGCGACCTCGGAAGCGGGGCGAGTGGTCACCAACGGCATGAGCCAGTATTCGCGCAACGAGCGCAACGCCAACGCAGGGATAGTCGTGGGCGTCACGCCTGAGGATTATCCCCCCGACCCAAACAATCCACACAGCCCGCTCGCAGGAATGGAATTCCAGCGCCACTGGGAGTCGCGCGCCTTCGAACTGGGCGGCGGAAACTATCAGGCTCCAGGCCAACTGGTCGGCGATTTTCTGGCGGGTAGGCCTTCCACCGAATTCGGAACGGTGCAGCCTTCCTATACTCCTGGTGTGCATTTGTGCGACCTGAGCAGCGCCCTGCCGGACTATGCGATCGCGGCGATCCGCGAAGCCTTACCTGCCTTCGCGAAACAGATCAGGGGATTCGACCTGCCCGATGCGGTGCTGACCGGCGTGGAGACGCGCACCTCTTCGCCGATACGCATCAAGCGCCATGACGGCGATCTGCAAAGCATCAATACCCGAGGCTTGTATCCCGCCGGCGAAGGCGCGGGTTATGCGGGCGGGATACTTTCCGCGGCGGTGGACGGCATCCGGGTTGCCGAAGCGGTGGCGTTGAGTATGATGCGCACAAACGATGAATAGATTGGAACAGCCATGCTTTTGATGATCGACAACTACGATTCCTTCACCTACAACCTGGTGCAGTATTTCGCCGAACTCGGCGCGGATGTGGTGGTGCGCCGCAACGATGAAGTCACGGTCGCGCAGATCGCAACCATGAACCCGCAGCATATCGTGGTGTCGCCCGGCCCGTGCACGCCGAACGAGGCGGGTGTGTCGGTTGAAGCGATCAGGCAGTTCGCCGGCAAGATTCCGATTCTCGGCGTATGCCTCGGCCATCAGAGCATCGGCCAGGCCTTCGGCGGCAACATCGTCCACGCCAAAATGCTGATGCACGGCAAGACCTCATTGATTCATCACAACAACACCAGCGTGTTCACCGGCCTGCCGAACCCGTTCACCGCGACGCGCTACCACTCGCTGGTGATCGAGCGCGCGACCCTGCCGGATTGCCTGGAGATCACCGCCTGGAGCGACGACGGCGAGATCATGGGCGTGCGCCACAAGACGCTGGCGGTGCACGGCGTGCAGTTCCATCCGGAATCCATCCTGACCGAACACGGGCACGACATGCTGAAGAATTTTTTGAACGGAGCGAAATGACAATTCTTTTGACCATCATTCCCGCGCAGGCGGGAATCCAGTCAATCAAACAACTCCCCGCAACGCGGGGACAAAATCGAAAAGCATGACAAATAGAAGCGCTGGATTCCCGCCTACGCGGGAATGACGAACCCCAAGGAGCTAGCCTATGAATTATTCTCAAACATTAACAAAACTGATAGAGCGCCACGACCTGCCGTTCGCCGAGATGCGCGAACTGATGCAGCACATCATGGGCGGGCAGCTCACGCCGGCGCAAATCGCCGCGGTGCTGATCGCGCTGCGCGTGAAGGGCGAAACCGTGACCGAGATCGCGGCGGCGGCGGCGGTGATGCGCGAGCTGTCCACCAAGGTCAGCGTGAAGAATACCGCGCACCTGGTCGACACCTGCGGCACCGGCGGCGACGGCGCGCAGACCTTCAACATCTCCACCGCCAGCGCCTTTGTCGCAGCGGCGGCCGGCGCGCATGTCGCCAAGCACGGCGGGCGCTCGGTTTCCAGCACCTGCGGCAGCGCGGATGTGCTGGAGAAACTCGGCGTGAACGTGAGCCTGACGCCGGAACAGGTCGCGCAATGCGTGGACAGCATCGGCGTCGGTTTCATGTTCGCGCCCCATCACCACAGCGCGATGAAACATGCCGCGCCGGTACGCCGCGAACTCGGCGTGCGCACGCTGTTCAACCTGCTCGGGCCGCTGACCAACCCGGCGGGCGCGCAGAACCAGGTGCTCGGCGTGTTCCATCAATCGCTTACCGCCAAACTCGCGCAGGTGCTCGGTGAACTCGGCAGCCGCCATGTGCTGGTGGTACACGGCGCGGACGGCATGGATGAGATTTCCCTCAGCGAAGGCACTTATGTCGCGGAACTGAAAGACGGCAAGGTGCGCGAATACACCGTACACCCGAGCGACTTCGGCCTGACCAGCGCGCCGGTCAATCTGCTGCGCGTCGCCAATGCCGACGAGGCGTGCGAAAAATTATTGGACGTGCTGAACAACGAAGTCGGCGCACCGCGCGACATCGTGCAACTGAATGCCGGTGCGGCGATTTACGTGGCGGGGCTGGCTGCCACGCTCAAGGAGGGTGTCGCAAAGGCCGATCGGGCAATTGCCAGCGGAGCGGCGAAAGCCAAGCTGGATCAGCTCATCGCGTTAAGCAACGGCTTCAAGGCATAGCGCCCATGGAGGAAGCGGCCGCTTTCCTCCGGGCCCTTCTTGCCGGCAAACAAAAAGCCCGGCACTTTCGTGCCGGGCTTTTTTACCAACTCAGGAACTGATTAACCAGCCTGAATATTTGAAGCTTGCTTACCCTTTGGGCCTTGTGTCACTTCAAAGCTGACTTTTTGGCCTTCCTGGAGCGACTTGAAGCCGTTCATGTTGATTGCTGAAAAGTGCGCGAACAAATCTTCGCTGCCGTCATCGGGAGTGACAAAACCAAAACCCTTTGCGTCGTTGAACCATTTAACTGTACCGGTTGCCATGTGATTACTTCCTTATTAAAAAACGGGAAAAACTCCCGCAAAACTATCTGAATCGAAGATTGCACATGGAAAAACCAGCACTGCAAAAACTTTGAATCAAATACCTGGAAGCCTTTTACGCCTAATTGGCTGGTGCCGTCAAGGTAATTTATAAGAGAACACTGAATCTGCCCGTTAAAATGATCCGGATGGCGGCAGGTTATTAAGGGTGTTTGAACTCCCATACCCTGAAGCAGACGGCCACTCAAACCATTCCGCCGAGGAAAACACACCGAGATTATCCGTTCGTATTATTATGCGCATGCAACAACACAAGGAGAACGATCATGGCTAAAGGGCAGCAACGGAAAAACAAGGAACAGAAGAAACCTAAAAAACAACCGCCGCCCGTCGCAGTGACCGGCGCGTTCGGTTCATAAGGCGGCGTTGAGCAAATTCAGGGATATTTGATTGTAGCCAGCATATCCGCTACCGCCGGATAATGCAGTCGCACTCTCAATTCCCGCTTCATGCGCTGATTGGTCAGCCGCCGCGATTCGTTGATGAACGATAGCAGCGTTTCCGGCAGCACGCGCTGCGCCTCGGCGCGGCTGACGCGCGACGGGTGCGGCAAGCCAAGTGCATCCGCCACGGCATCGAAGTATTCGCCCATCTTCAACTGGCTGTCATCGCTGGCGTGGTACACGCGGCACGCTTTTCCATAACGCAGTGCCGCTGCGGCGATGCGCGCCAGATCGTCGGCGTGGATGTGATTGGTATAACCGTCCTCGCTGTCGATAATGCACGGCAAGCCCTGCTGCAAGCGGGCTAGCGGCAGGCGATCGGCGGCATAAATGCCCGGCACACGCAGGATGCTGGCTTTCACATGATTGCGTTTTGCCCAGTTGCGAATTCGCCTTTCGGCATCGGCACGGCGCTGTGCGCGCGCCGTTTGCGGATGAAGCGGCCGCGATTCGCTCACGATTGCACCGCCGCAATCGCCATATACGCCAGTGGTGCCGATGTACACCAGCTGCGTCGGCAATGCTCCGCGCGACAGCGCGGCCAACAGGTGGCGGGTGCGCGTGTCGCGTGCGCCGTTATTCGCAGGCGGGGCGAAGTGCAGCACGGCATCCGCCAGCCCCGCGATGCGCGCGAGGCTGGAGCGATCATCCAGATCACCGGAAATCGGCAGCACGCCGAGCGCGCGCAATTTTTCACGATAGGCCGGATTGCGCACCAGCGCAAATACCCGGTAGCGGCGCGTCAGCAAAGGAATGGCGCGCATCGCCACGTCTCCGCAGCCGATGATCAGCAAGCGTTTCATGGCATAATTATGCCTTGGAATTTATATTTACGGACGCCTTGGCAGTTTCATCATGACCTTTCAAACCACTATCCAGCCGAACGGCTACCATTTCCCCATCGAAGAGCAGGAAACCATCCTTGAAGCCGCGCTCAGGCATGGCTACACCCTGCCGTATAGCTGCCGCGAAGGCGCATGCGGCGTATGCAAGGGCAAGGTCATGGAGGGGCAGATGGATCACGGCAACCATCTGGGCAGCGCACTGACGGATATGGACAAAGCGGCGGGCATGACATTGTTCTGTTGCGCCAGACCGAAATCGGATCTGGTGATCGAATGCCAAACAGCCGGCAAGATCAGCGACATCCCGGTAAGAATCCTGCCCTGCCGCGTGCGCAAGATGACCCGGCTGGCGGATGACGTGATGGCGCTGCAACTCGAACTGCCCATGGGCGAACGATTGCGCTTCGCGGCCGGGCAATACATCTCTCTCCTGCCGAAAGACCAGAAGCCGCGCAATTTCTCGCTGGCCAACGCGCCGCATAACGGCGAATTCCTCGAGCTGCATATCCGCAAGGTCGAGGGCGGAGCTTTCACGCAGTATGTGTTCAACGAAATGAAAGAGCGCGACATCCTGCGTTTCAAGGGCCCGCTCGGCGAATTCCGGTTGCGCGAAGGCTCGGACAAGCCGGTCATTTTCGTCGCCGATGGCACCGGTTTCGCGCCGGTCAAGGCGATCATCGAATATGCGCTGCATATCGGCCTGCAGCGCCCCATGCATTTCTACTGGGGAGGGCGCCGACCGGCCGATTTATACATGCTGGAGGAGGTAAGGCAATGGGAGAGCAGCGGCATCAAATTCACTCCGGTGCTTTCCGCAGCCTTGCCGGAAGATCACTGGGAAGGCAGAGCCGGGCTGGTTCATCAGGCGGTGCTGGATGACTTCAGCGATCTGTCCGGCCATGAAATCTACGCCTGCGGCACGCCGGCCATGGTGGATGCCGCGCGCCGCGACTTCACCGCGCAGCGCGGCTTGCCGGATGAATCGTTCCTCTCGAATGCGTTCGCCCCGACGCCGGAGTTCAACAGCCCGTTCCAGGCATACAAGAGCCCGTTCTAATGTAGGGGCGCGATAGCGTTGCATAGCCATTCCACTAACCCATCAAAGAACGATGAGTAAGGGGCTGGTTAATCGCGCCCTTACTGAAATCCCGCGCGGTTCTATTCGCCGCCAGCCTTCATCTCGGCAGCCTGCTGGTAATACTTGAGCGCCTCGTCGGTCTTGTTCGATCGTTCCGCAAGCTGCCCCAGCGCATGGTAAGCCGCGTGGCTGGGGGACACGCTGATGCTGGCTTCCAGATAGCTTTGCGCCTTGCCCCATAGCTTCTGGTGCAGGCACAGCTTGCCGAGCGCGAGCAGCAGGCCGGCGTCGTCCTTATGCTGGTTGAGCCATTTCTCGGCCTGCCTGATCTGTTCGATTACATCGCCGGATTGGCAATCGCCGTACAGCGCGACCAGTTCGCTGTCCCACTGCGCATTCAGGCTGTCGGAGAGCAATTGCTGCGCGAGCTGGCAGCCGCCGAACCGGGACAGCGCGCGCGCTGCCGTTGCGGCAATTTTGCCGCGCCGCTTGAAATCGGCGGGGATGTTGGTCATGCAATCGGTCAACCCCGTCAAATCTTCCTGCTGGCGGATCTTTTCCAGCCAGGCCTGCTGGCGCAGTTGCGCCGCCGCCGTCACGTCGATTGCATCGCGCTTCTCCAACTGCTCGAGCAGGTTCAGCACCTCATCCCAGTTGCCCGCCTGTTGCTGCGCCTTGAGCTCCAGCGACAATACGCCGGGGTGTCCCTTGACGCCGTTGTCGCGCAATTCCTGCAGCGCATGCAGCGCGCCGCGCGGGTCGCGCTGGTCGAGCATGAATTTGGCGGTGGCCATCAGGCGCATGGTGGCATCGCCGGCCGTCTTGCCTTCGGCGGCGGACAGGTAGGCGTCGCGTTTCTCGTATTCATGCAATTCATGCGCGGAACGCGCCGCGATGATAGGGTGCAGGGCGGAGGTATCGCCCAATTCCATCGCACGCGCAGAAGCTTTTTCCGCCGCAGCATAATGCCCCGCGAAGAACGCATTGAGCGCATCGTCCAGCAACTCGCGCGCCTTGGTTTGCGCGCGCCCCAGGCGGAATTGCCGCACATACGCCGGCAGTTGCAGCGCGGCGGCCGTCAGGCGCACCACTCCATAGCCTGATGCGAACGCGAGCGCGAGCAGGACGAGAAACAGCGTGAGCGACAGCTCGATGCGGTACGGCGGATACACCAGCAGCACGTAGCCCGGATTATGCGAAGCCGTCACCAGCGCGGCGGCGGCGGCGAACAGCAGCAGTGTCCAGAGCAGATATTTCATTTCGCCGGTTTCCTGGGCAGGTTGCGCTCTGCCGCATGCTCGTGCATCAGGCGGTAATTGCGCACGGCCTGCAGGCTCGGGCTGACGTCCGGCAATTCGATGCTGACGGGGGAGGCGGCAATCTTCTTCAGCCCGTCCAGCATCCGCATGCCCTCGCTCGATTTTCCGTCGAAATAGCGCGCCGTCCATTGCTGCGCGGTTTTCAGTTCCTGCCTGAAGCCGTCCTCGTCGCGTGACAGCAACGCGAGGCGCGCCGACAGCAGGCGCAGCTTGAGGTTTTCGCGCAGGAAAAACTCCTGGTCGGGCGGCAGCAGCGGAATCTCGGCCTTGCCGGTATCTTCGATGCGCACCAGTTGTTTCACGTCCTGCCAGATTTCGCGCAGCAGCTTCTGCCAGGTTGTTTCATCCTTCGGCGCAGCTGCCTGCGCGGCTTCTTCCCTCTTCGCGACGCGCTGCTGGTAGACCAGCGGCAATTCGTCCACGGCGGCGATCAGGCTGTCGAGCTGGAGATTGATGCCGGTAATGTCCACGCTGGGCAAGGCGCGCAGCTTGTCCATGTCCTGGCCGATGGCCTTGCGCAGCCCGTTGAACGAAGGCCGGTCCATGCGCTGCAAACGGACGTCGGCATTCTGCATGGCGATCAGCGCAGCCTTGACGTTGGCCGACAGTTGCAATTGCTGTCCGGCGATCAGCAGCATCTGCTCGACTTCCGCCAGCGCGGTTTCGTCGCGGCTGACCGACAGGTCGTTATACAAGGCCTCCAGCGCGGCGCGCTGGTTTTGCGCCTCGGCATAATGCGCCTCCAGCACCGCTACTGTGGCGGACAGTTCGCGCACTTCGCCCTGGCTTTGCATCAGCAACATCTGGTTGGCCTTGCTGGAGCCATCCATTTCGGCGATTTTCTTCGCCAGTTGCTGCTGCATGTCGCCGATCGCGAGATGCCCGTCGAACCATTGCCACAGGAAGATCACCACCAGCACCGCCAGCGTCATCTGCGTGAGGCTGATGCGCGCGAGCGCTGCGGCGACCGGATTTTTGTGCACCGGGCGCAGCGGTTCCGGCAAGGTTTCCTGCCTGTCGTTATCCGGTTGCGGAGTCTGTTCGTTCATTCAATACCTTTCCTGTAACACGGATGACCGCCAGCGGTGGATCGAGCAACGCGACACATTTTTTTATTGTGCCATGGACTGGGAACGCCGACGTCCTCGTCGGCATAGGTAAACATCCTTGCCGACGAGGACGTCGGCGCTCCCATCAGTCGCGGGCGCAGCGCCCCACAAGGGGGCTTTCGCCTTAACCTGCCGTCCTCCGCTGCGCCCATGCTATCAAAGCCGACAGCAATCCGTCATCTCCCGCATCGGCCAGCCGCACCTGCCGCCAACCTTGCCGCTGCGCCAGATCGGCGATGCGCTGATGCGGCACGAACAACGGGATGCCGCATAGCTGATCGCGCTGTGCATCATCCAGCATCTGCCACAGGTAACCCAGCGCCTCGCTGCTGGTCACCGTCAGCGCGTCCGGCACGGCATCGAGCAGCGCGGCAATATCCTGCTGCGGCTTGCTGCGCCGGTAACAGGCGGCATATTCCACCGTCGCACCGCGCGCCCTGAGCGTATCACCCAGCAGCTCGCGACCTCCGTCACCGCGAAGAATCAGCACGCGCCATCCGGCGACATTCTGCAATTCCGGCAGGGCCAGCAGGCCTTCGCTGTCGAAATGCTCGGCGGGAGCGATGACCTCGGCGATGCCCAGCTCGTGCAACGCTTTCGCGCTGCCCTGCCCGACGGTAGCAATTTTCAGGGCAGGCGGCAAAATTAAAACCTTACCCTCTCCCGCGCTATCGCGCACCCCTCTCCCGCTTGCGGGAGAGGGGTTGGGGGAGAGGGCGGCGCGGATTGCCGCCATACCGCACTGCACGGCGTTCGGGCTGATGAAAATGGCGAGGTCGAATTGGGCGAGACGGAAAATCTGTTCGTGCAAAGCAGACTGGTCGGCGACAGGCGCGATATCCAGCAGCGGGAACAGCAGCGGGATGCCGCCCGCCTGCTCGATGCGCCGCGCCAGTGGCGCAGCCTGATCGCGCGGCCGCGTGACGGCGATTTTCAGTCCTGCAAGAGGGAGGTTAATACATTCACCTGTCAAAGCAACAATAACCCGGTAGGGTGCATTCCATGCACCATTGTCATTGGTGCATGGAATGCACCCTACGATATTTCATTTTTGATTTGGCAATGGAGCTAATCTCTGGCTAGGAAATTACAAAGCCAATGCAGCAAGAATTTCGCCCGCGCCCTGCGCCAGCAACGCATCGGCAACCCGTTTGCCCAGTTCTTCCGGATCGGCGATCTCGCCGGTCAGCTCGGAGCGCACCATGCGCTTGCCGTCCGGGCTGGCGACGAAGCCGCGCATGCGCAGCCTGCCGTTCTGCACTTCGGCGAAGCCACCCAGCGGCACCTGGCAGCTGCCTGCCAGAACGCGGCTCATCGCGCGTTCCGCCAGCACGCAGGCGGCGGTATCGGCATGGTGCAGCGGTTGCAGCAGGGCGGCCACGTCGGCGCGGTCGGCGCGGCATTCGATGCCGAGCGCGCCCTGGCCGACGGCGGGCAGGCTGTCTTCGCTGGCAATGACATTGCGGATGCGGCTGCCCAGCCCGAGGCGTTTCAGCCCGGCGGCGGCGAGAATGATCGCGGCATACTGGCCTTCGTCGAGTTTGCGCAAGCGGGTCTGCACGTTGCCGCGCAGCGGCTCGATGTTCAGATGCGGGAAGCGCGCGCGCAACTGGCTCTCGCGGCGCAGGCTGGAGGTGCCCACCACGCTGCCCGCCGGCAACGCGGCCAGGTCTTCGTATTGGTTCGAGACGAACGCGTCGTGCGGGTCTTCACGCTCGCCGATGGCGGCCAGCACAAAGCCTTCCGGCATATGCATCGGCACGTCCTTCAGCGAATGCACGGCGAGGTCGGCGCGCCCGTCTTCCAGCGCGGTTTCCAGCTCCTTCACGAACAGGCCCTTGCCGCCGATTTTCGACAGCGTCACGTCGAGAATCTGGTCGCCCTGCGTGGTCATGCCGAGAATGCTGACTTCGGTTTGCGGATATAATGCGCGCAGCCTGTCCCGGATATGTTCGGCCTGCCACATGGCCAGCGCGCTTTCGCGCGAAGCGATCACCAAACGGGAGGGAAAGGGTTGCGAAGTTGAAGGTGCCTGGCTCATCGGATTTCCTGAATTTTATTGATCATACGCGGCATATTCTAACATGAGGAGCATCGCGCTTTTTCGTATGAATCTGATTTCCGCTCCCGCCGATCTCTCCAGCAAGGACTTGCCGCTGCGCGAAGACATGCGCCTGCTCGGCCGCATCCTCGGCGAGACGCTGCGCGAGCAGGAGGGCGAGGCGTCCTTTCAGTTGATCGAAAACATGCGCCGCGCCGCGATACGCTTCCGCAGGACGCAGGATGACCGCGACCGCGTGCAGCTCGAGCAGATGCTGGATGCGCTGTCGCCCGGCGAAACGCTGATCGTGGTGCGCGCCTTCAGCTACTTCTCGCAACTGTCCAACATCGCCGAAGACCTGCACCACAACCGCCGCCATCGCGCCCATCTCAAGGCCGGCAGCGCGCCGAAAAACGGCAGCCTGCCGCTGGCGCTGAAGCGCATCGAAGAAAAGCGCATTAACAAAAAAAACCTGCAGGCCTTCCTGGACAGCGCGCTGATCTCGCCGGTATTGACCGCGCATCCCACCGAAGTGCAGCGCAAAAGCATCCTCGACTGCCAGTTGATCATTTCGCGCCTGCTGTCCGACCGCGACCGCGTGGACATGACGCCAGACGATCTCGCCGAGAACGAGGAGGCGTTGCACCGCTTCGTGCTGATTCTGTGGCAGACGCGCATGCTGCGCACCGCGAGGCTGACCGTGCGCGACGAAATCAAGAACGGTCTGGAGTATTACCGCTACACCTTCCTCGACGAAATCCCGAAGATTTACGTCAATCTGGAAAAACAACTGGAGGCGCGCTTCGGCAAGGACATCCGCATTCCGCCGTTGTTGCGCGTCGGCAGCTGGATCGGCGGCGACCGCGACGGCAACCCTTTCGTCACCCACGATGTGATGCTGGATGCGGTGCAGCAGCATTCCGCGCTGGCCTTCGAGCATTACCTGAGCGAAACGCATATCCTCGGCAGGCGCCTGAGCCTGACGGATCATCTGGTGGAGGTCAGCGACGCATTGCGCAAACTCTCCGACGCTTCGCCGGACAAGGTTGCCGCGCGCACCGACGAACCCTACCGCCGCGCGCTGATCCTGATTTATTCGCGCCTCTCCGCCACCGCCAGAAAGCTCGGGCACGAAATCTCGCACCTGCCGCCGGTGGACCGGCATGCGCAGCCCTATGCCGCGCCGCAGGAATTCATCGCCGACCTGGATGTGTTGATCGATTCGCTGTTCAAGCACGGCGCGGTATATCTGGCGCGCGGGCGGATCGCCAGCCTGCGCCGCGCCGCCGAGGTGTTCGGCTTCCATCTGGCGCCGCTGGACATGCGCCAGCACAGCGCGATTCACGAGCAGACCGTGAGCGAGCTTTTCTCCCACGGTTTGGGCAAACCGGATTACTGCGATCTGGAGGAGGCGGAGCGGCGCGAAGTGTTGCTGGCCGCGCTACAGGGCGGCAAACCGTTGCTCGGCGAGATGAAACAGTATTCCGCTGCGACGCAAAGCGAGCTGCGCATCATGCAGACCGCAGCACAAATCCACCAGTGCTTCGGCCGCGCCGCGCTGCCCAACCACATCATCTCCAAGACCGATGCGGTGAGCGACCTGCTGGAACTCGCGCTGATGTTGCAACAAGTGGACCTGCTGGAACAGGTAGGCCTGCTGGAAGGCGGCGACCAACTGCATGTCACCCCCGTCTTGCACGTCAACATCGTCCCGCTGTTCGAGACCATCGAAGACCTGCGCGGCTGCGGCGCGATCATGGACGAGCTGTTCGCTATCCCTTACTACCGCAAGCTGCTGGCCAGCCGCGGCAACACGCAGGAAGTGATGCTCGGCTATTCCGACAGCAACAAGGACGGCGGCTACCTCACCGCCAACTGGGAACTGTACAAGGCCGAACTGGAACTGGTGCAGGTGTTCGTCAGGCACGGCATCGAGCTGCGCCTGTTCCACGGGCGCGGCGGCACCGTCGGGCGCGGCGGCGGGCCGAGCTACGACGCGATCCTCGCGCAGCCGCCGGGCAGCGTGAACGGGCAGATCCGCATCACCGAACAGGGCGAGGTGATCGCCAGCAAATACTCCAATCCGGAGATCGGCCGGCGCAACCTGGAGACGCTGATCGCCGCGACCCTGGAGGCCACGCTGCTGCACCACCACGGCGCGGACAGCGCGATGCCGGAATACCACCGCATCATGGAGGCGCTGAGCCTGGATGCGTTCGCCGCGTACCGCAGGCTAGTCTACGAAACCCCCGGTTTCACCGATTACTTCTTCGCCGCGACTCCGATCCGCGAGATCGCCGAACTCAATATCGGCAGCCGTCCTGCGACGCGCAAGGCATCGGACCGCATCGAGGATCTGCGCGCGATACCCTGGGTGTTCAGCTGGAGCCTGAGCCGCACGCTGCTGCCCGGCTGGTTCGGCTACGGCAGCGCGGTGAAACAATTTATAGAACGCGAGGGCGAAACC
>Ga0209317_1001270_pt1 | contig 23069 bp, 19 predicted proteins | sample RifGroB2_FD_183994 | JGI IMG/M metagenome (GOLD analysis project Ga0209317, IMG submission 183994) | Soil microbial communities from Rifle, Colorado, USA - Groundwater B2 (SPAdes) (version 2) | ecosystem: Environmental > Terrestrial > Soil > Unclassified | place: Rifle, Colorado | collected...
CTTCAGCAGCTGCTGGAGCAGGTGCGCTTCGATCCGGCGCGGGACAAGCTGTGGCTGGTCGGCGACCTGGTGAACCGCGGGCCGGGTTCGCTGGAGGTATTGCGGCTGGTCAAATCGCTGGGCGACAGCGCGATCACCGTGCTCGGCAACCACGACCTGCACCTGCTCGCGGTCGCGGAAGGCGTCGCGGAACTGCACCGCACCGACACGCTGGATGAAGTTCTCAATGCGCCGGATCGCGGCGAACTGCTGTACTGGCTGCGCAACCAGCGCCTGCTGCATGCGCAGGACGGCTACGTGCTGGTCCACGCCGGGCTGCTGCCGCAATGGAATGTTGCGCAGGCCGGGAGCCTGGCGCGCGAAGTCGAGGCCGCGCTGCGCGGCGACGGTTATGCCGCCTTCCTCGCGCGCATGTACGGCAACGCCCCGCATAACTGGGACGACAGTCTGACCGGCCACAAACGCCTGCGCGTCATCGTCAACGCCTTCACCCGCATGCGCATCTGCACGACAGCAGGCGAGATGGAATTCAGGTTCAAGGGCGAAGTGCAGGACATCCCGCCCGGCTACCTGCCGTGGTTCGACATCCCCGATCGCAAGAGCCGCGATTCAACCGTGATCTTTGGCCACTGGTCGGCGCTGGGGTTGAAGCTTGAACAACGCGTCATCGCGCTCGACACCGGCTGCCTGTGGGGCGGCCCGATGAGCGCCGTCCGGCTGGACGACCGCAAGCTGTTTCAGGCGGCCTGCAACAACCCGGTGGCTAAGCATTGGTGACCGAGCGTGTCGAATTGACCACCGGCCTCAAAATGTATAGACTTGCGTTTATACATTTTTGCAAGGAGTGATGTCATGGCCGAAGCCGTTCTGGATATCAAGCAGTGGGGCAACAACCTGGGTGTACGTTTACCGGCTGCGGTGGCGCGGGAAGCGCACCTGCATGTCGACCAGCGCGTGCGCGTATCGGTCGAAGGCGATCAGGTCATCATTACCCCGATTGAGGCTACGCGGCTTACCCTTGAACAACGCCTGGCTGCCTACGACCCCAAGCGCCACGGTGGCGAGCAAATGACCGCGACACAAACGCTGGGAGCCGAGCGTTGGTAGCTGCCAAACAGGCGGTGGCAGGCCAAGCGGCACCGAGTAAACGAGAGTCCAAACGTAAGCCTTGGATACCGGATCGGCAGGACATCATCTGGATCGACTGCAATCCGCAGGCTGGGCGCGAAATGCGTGATGTTCACCCGTTTGTGGTGCTCTCGCCGCGCATCTTCAACGAGAAGACCTCGCTGGTCATCGGCTTGCCCATGACGACGGCGGAATACAACGCGGACAATCCCTTTGCTGTTGCCGTGGGCAAGGCGTCAGGACGAAAGACCGGGCAAACCAGCTACGTGCTTTGCCACCAACCCAAATCGTTCGACTGGCGTTTGCGCAAGGCCAAGGCACACCCACTCGGTGCTTTGTCCAGCGCCCTGTTTGCGCAGGTCTGCGAACGGCTCAACCAGATCATTCAGGTTGGCTGAGTCAGCGTAGCGCAATAATCCTGTCCTGAACTTATCGAAGGGCAACGGGCATTGCGCCGCATGGCAACCATCCGGTGCAATGCGCTGCGCTTATTGCACCTTACCAAACCGCTGAGATGGCCGACTGATCCGCCTCAGGGTTTGGGGGAGTCTTTCGGCGTGTCTGTCGTGGCATCATGCTCGACGCGCACTTCGCCTCGCTTGCGCACCACGCGCACGCGGTCGCCGACCTTGAACGCATCCGGCTTGCCGGGCTGCATCACATAGGTGCTTTTGCCTTCCTCGCCATCCAGCCTGACCCAGATTTCCAGGCCGGGTTTGGTGGCGATCCCGGACTGCTGGCCGAGCGTGCCGCCGAGCACGGTTCCGAGTATCGAGCCAACCGCCGAGCCGCGCCCGCCGCCGGAACTGGCTCCGCCGGCCTGGCCGAAGACGCTGCCGAGGGTAGCGCCGCCGGCAGTGCTGGCATCCAGCTCGATGGGGGTGACGCTTTCGACCACGCCCAGCTTGATGACGGCGACATTGGTGTCGCTACCGGCACCGCCGATGCCGCCTTGGCGATCACTGGCGCAGCCGGTCAGCAGCAGGGTGATGCCAAGCAGCATATAAAACCATTGGCGAGTTTGCAGGTGCGGATTTATTCGCACGGTCAACCGTGCGAATAAATCCGCACCTACGAGGGCGGTGTGGATGCTATGAAACATTCATGTCACAACGGCACGGCAAAACCGAAGTGCTGCTGGAACTGCGCCTTGATTTCGTCGCGGGTCGGCGCGTGATTCTGCCCGCCGCGGCTGGCGATCTTGAGCGTGCCGAGCAGCGAGGCCAGCCGTCCGGTGGTCTCCCAGTCCCAGCCCTGCTGGATGCCGTGCAGCAGGCCGGCGCGATACGCGTCGCCGCAGCCGGTCGGGTCGAGCAGCGCGGTGGGTTTGGCGCAGGGGATCGCGATTTCCTTGCCGTCGGCGTAGATGGTCGAGCCTTGCGCGCCGAGGGTCACGATGAAGGCGCGCGTTGCTTTGGCGAGCTCCTCGATTTTTTTGCCGGTCTTGTCCTGCAACAGCTGCGCCTCGTAGTCGTTCACCGTCACATAGTCAGCCTGCTCGACGAAGCGCAGCAACTCGTCCCCGCCGAACATCGGCATCCCTTGGCCCGGATCAAACACCCAAGGGATACCCGCCTCGTGGAATTCGCGCGCATGCTGCAACATCCCTTCGCGGCCGTCCGGCGAGACGATGCCGAGGCTGATGTTCGTTGCGTCGCCGACATGGTTGCGCTCGGAAAAACTCATCGCGCCGGGATGGAACGCGGTGATCTGGTTGTCGTCCAGATCGGTGGTGATGAACGCCTGCCCGGTGAAACTGTCCGGCACATGGCGGATATGCTGCTGCGAAATGCCGAGTTTTTCCAGGCGCACCGTATAGCTGGCAAAGTCATCCCCCACCGTCGCCATGATCAGCGGATTGCCGCCGAGCAGTTTCAGGTTATAGGCGATGTTGCCCGCGCAGCCGCCGAACTCGCGGCGCATCTCCGGCACCAGAAACGCCACGTTCAGGATGTGAATCTGTTCGGGCAGAATATGTTTCTTGAATTGATCCGGAAACACCATGATGGTGTCGTAGGCCATCGAACCGCAAATCAGTGTGTGCATCGCAAAACCTTGCTGGATTGAGAGGCGCGAATTGTATCATTTGGCTGGCGGTTGTTTGCTGCGGCAAGCGGCGCGATGGTGCATAATCCCGCCACAAAAATACAGGGAGAGCCTCATGCCGTTGCCGATATTCCGCACCAAGCCGGTTGCAACCGATGACACAGCCGGAAACACCGGCCTGAAGAAATGCCTGACGGCATTCGACCTCACGCTGCTCGGCATCGGCGCGATCATCGGCACCGGCATCTTCGTGCTGACCGGCATCGCCGCCGCCAACCAGGCAGGGCCGGCGGTGGTGCTGTCGTTCGTCATCTCCGGCTTCGCCTGCGCCTTCGCCGCGCTGGCCTATGCGGAACTGGCCGCCGCCGTCGGCGGCTGCGGCAGCGCCTACGGCTACAGCTATGTCGCGTTCGGCGAGATTGTCGCGTGGGTGATCGGCTGGATCTTGCTGCTGGAATACAGCGTGTCGGTGGCGGCAGTCGCCAACGGCTGGTCGGGCTATTTCAACAACGCGCTTTCCGCGATGGGCATGGGGTTGCCGGACATGCTCACCAAAGCGCCGGAGCTCGGCGGGTTGATCAACCTGCCCGCCGCCGCCATCATCCTGATCCTGATGGGGCTGCTGATCGTCGGCATCAAGCAAAGCGCGCAACTCAACACCGCGATGGTTTTCGTCAAGGTGCTGGCCATCGCCGTGTTCGTCGGCATCGCCGCATTCAACGTCGATCCGGCCAACTGGCAGCCGTTCATGCCCTACGGCTGGTTCAACACCCTGCCCGACGGCAAGACCACCGGCGTGCTGGCAGGGGCATCGCTGGTGTTCTTCGCCTATGTCGGTTTCGATGCCGTCTCGACGGCGGTGGAAGAAGCCAAAGACCCGCAACGCGACGTGCCGATCGGCATCATCGCCTCGCTCGCGTTCTGCACCGTGATCTACATCATCGTGTCCGGCCTGCTGACCGGCATTGTGCCCTACACCGAACTCGGCGTCTCCTCGCCGGTTTCCCATGCGCTGCAACTGCTCGGCTACAAATGGGCATCGGCGCTGGTTGCCACCGGCGTCATCGCGGGGCTGACCACCGTGATGCTGGTGCTTTACTATGGCCTCACGCGCATCATCCTGGCGATGTCGCGCGACGGCCTGCTCTCACCGTTCCTGTCCAAGGTCAACCAAAACACGCAAACCCCGGTGCGCGTCATTGTCATCACCGGCATCATCATGTCGCTGGCCGCCGGACTGTTCCCGCTCGGCGCGCTGGCTGAGCTGGTCAACATCGGCACGCTGGCGGCCTTCGTGCTGGTCTGCCTGAGTGTGATTGTATTGCGCATCCGCCAGCCGCTTCTGCACCGCCCGTTCAAGAACCCGCTCAATCCGCTGTTTCCGCTACTCGGCATGATTTCCTGCGCGGGATTGATGGCCTTCCTGCCCGCCCAGACCTGGCTGCGTTTCCTCGTCTGGCTGAGCATCGGCCTGATCGTCTATTTCACCTATTCCATCCGCCACAGCAAACTGGCGGAACAGGGCCGGGGGAACGCAGATTAAATTAATCGCCCGCCGCGATAAAATCAACCTGCTAACCTTGACCACCCATGAAGCTCATTGACCCCAGAACAGCACATGTCCTAAGAAACCCGGCCGCCTTTGCGCTTCAGGTGCTGAAAGCCTTCAAGGCCAACCAGGGCCTGCTGCTTGCGGGCGCCGTCGCCTATTACGCGCTGCTCTCGATTGTGCCGCTGCTGATCCTGATGGTGATCGCGCTGTCGCATGTGATCGACCAGGACGTGCTGCTGGCAACGTTGCGCAGGGCGATGGAATATGTGGCGCCGGGCGAAGGCAAGGCACTGGTGGCGGAGCTGAAGGCGTTCCTCGATCACCGCACGGTGATCGGCTGGGTACTGCTGATCACGATGCTGTTTTTCAGCTCGCTCGGCTTCAAGGTGCTGGGGAACGCGATCTCGGTGATTTTTCGGCATCGTGTGCAGAAGCGCAGGCGACACTTGCTCGTTTCTCTGCTGCTGCCCTTCGGCTACATCGTTTTTATCAGCACGGTGCTGTTCGTGGGCGCAATCGTGATCGCCGATCTGGTGTCGATGGGCGCCGAGAGTTTCGTCCTGCTGGGGCGTAGTTGGTCGCTGACCGGCTTCTCGCACTTGCTGATCTATGGCGTCGGCCTCATCGGGGAAATCCTGCTGATCTCCGCGATCTATTACTTCATGCCGGTAGGCAGGCTGTCGGTGAAGCACGCGCTGATCGGCGGCGCCACGGCCGGCCTGCTGTGGGAAGTCGTCCGCTTCGTGCTGCGCTGGTATTTCGGCACGCTGTCGCAAGTGAGTGTGGTGTATGGCTCGCTGACTACGGCCATCGTCGTGCTGATCAGCCTGGAAGTGGCCGCCGCTCTGCTGTTGCTGGGGGCGCAGGTGATCGCGGAATACGAACGCATCGAAGTCGGCGAGGCCACGAAATTACATATGCGGATGCGCACTAAAGCCAAGTGATTCGCTGGCATGGCCCGCCCGCAAATTCCAACGGCGTTTTTCAGGTTCAAAGCAACAATAACCATGTAGGGTGCATGGAATGTACCCTCCCAAGCGATTGCTGTTTTGAAACGAATTATTCCGGTTAATGGCTGATGCGCGTCACACCGCTGCCGGTCAGCACGCGCACTCTGTCGCCGGGTCGAAATTTCTCATCCCCTGCCTGGGTCACCGCGATCAGCTTGCCGTCATCGAATTTGACGGTGATTTCCATGGCGGATTGGCGGGTCGCGCCTTCTTCGAGGGCAGAGCCTACCACTCCTCCTGTCACAGCGCCCAGCACGGTGCCCACCGCGCTGCCCTTGCCGGCACCGACATTGCTGCCTGCGATGCCTCCCACTATCGCTCCCGCTGTCGTGCCGACGGGCGATTTGGTGCCTTCGATCAGCACCTCGCGCACGCTCTCAACCGTGGCCATGCGCACATCCTCGGCCTGCCTTGCCTGGTCGCGGCTATAGGTCGATCCTGACAGACCGGAAGCGCAGCCCGCGAGGGCGGCGGCAGCCAGTACTAGGGCAATCATTTCTCTGATGTTAAGCATTGGAACTCCTTTCACTGAAGTAATGCGTTTCTGGTTAAATGAATCGCCAGGCCCTGCTGAAGTATATGAAATCCGGCTCGAATTAGACAGCGGGCTTCCATGCCAAGTCAAGTTCGCGCGCGGCTTTTACGTCGTCGAGACGGCGCACCGGCATCGTATGCGGCGCGCCCTTCACCAGTTCCGGCGCGGCATGCGCCTCGTCACGGATTTCCTTCAGCGCGGCGACGAAGCCGTCCAGCGTTTCCTTGGATTCCGTCTCGGTGGGTTCGATCAGCAGGCATTCCGGCACCAGCATCGGGAAGTAGGTGGTGGGCGGGTGAAAACCCTTGTCCAGCAGGCGCTTCGCCACGTCCATCGCGGAGATGCCGGTGGCGTCCTTGAGCGGTTTCATCGACACGATGAACTCGTGGCTCGCGCGGCGCTGCGGAAACGCGACGGTGAAGCCCGCCTTGTGCAGTTCCGCCATCAGGTAGTTGGCATTCAGCGTGGCGAATTCGGCGACGCGGTGCATGCCTTCCGCGCCGAGCATACGCGCATACACATAGGCGCGCAGCAGGATGCCGATGTTGCCGCTGAAGGCGGACAGGCGACCGATGGATTGCGGCAGGTCGGCTTCGGTGAGGTAGCGATAATGGCCCCCTCCCCCGCTCGCGGGATAACCAGCGACTTGCCCGCTTGCGGGTTTAGTCGAATGGCTAGTTGTTTCATCAGAGGGCTGGGGAGGGGGTTCCTTCGCGACCACCGGCAGCGGCAGGAACGGCAGCAGGCGCTGCGCGACGCCCACCGCGCCCGCACCCGGCCCGCCGCCGCCATGCGGCGTCGAGAAGGTCTTGTGTAAATTCATGTGGATCACGTCGAAGCCCATGTCGCCGGGTTTGACCTTGCCGAGGATCGCGTTCAGGTTCGCGCCGTCGTAATACAGCAGGCCGCCCGCGTCGTGGATGATCTTCTGGATGTCGGCGATGCGCTTCTCGAACACGCCCAGTGTCGATGGATTGGTCAGCATCAGCCCAGCAGTCTGCGGGCCGGTGGCCGCGCGCAGCGCGTCGAGGTCGACGTCGCCGTTCGCATCGGTCGGAATCTCCTTCACGGTGTAGCCGCACATCACCGCGGTCGCCGGGTTGGTGCCGTGCGCCGCATCCGGCACGATGATCTCGGTGCGCGCCATATCATTGCGCGCGTCGTGGTAGGCGCGGATCATCGCGATGCCGGCGAATTCGCCCTGCGCGCCGGCCATCGGCATCAGGCTCACGCCGGCCATGCCGCTCACGTCTTTCAAAATTTCCTGCAGGTCGTAAAGACAGGCCAGCACGCCCTGCCCGCTGGCTTCCGGCGCGAGCGGATGGCGCGCCAGGAAGTTCGGCAGCATCGCCAGCGTGTTGCAGGCGCGCGGGTTGTATTTCATCGTGCAGGAGCCGAGCGGATAGAAATGCGTGTCGATCGAAAAATTCTTCTGCGACAGCCTTGTGTAATGGCGCACGACATCCATCTCCGAGGCTTCCGGCAGCAGCGGCCGATCCTCGCGCAGCAATACGGCCGGAATGCCTGTCCTGAGCCCGGTCGAAGGACCGCCGATGACGACAGAATGATGAGGGGCCTGTGCCGCATTGCGGCGACCGGGGTGGGAGCGTTCAAAAATCAGCATGATCTATTCCTTGATTCACAGTAGCCCGGATGTAGCGCAGCGAAATCCGGGAAATATACGCATGCGCACACGATCCCGGATTCCATTGCATTCCATCCGGGCTACCGGTTCTTTATTTCAGTGCAGCCAGCGCCGCATCGTAATTCGGCTCGTTCTTGATCTCGCTGACCAGTTCGGTATAGCGCACCACGTTGTTGCCATCCAGCACGATCACGGCGCGGGTAGCAAGCCCGACCAGCACACCGCTGGCGATTTCCACGCCGTAGTTGCGCAGGAATTCGCGGCCGCGCATCAGGGACAGGTTGACCACGTTGTCCAGGCCTTCGCTGGCGCAGAAGCGCGACTGGGCGAACGGCAAATCGGCGGAGATGGTGATCACCACGGTATTGTCCAGGCTGCTGGCGATCTGGTTGAAACGCCGTTCGGAAGCTGCGCAGGTTGGCGTATCCAGGCTCGGCACGATGTTCAGCACCTTGCGCTTGCTGCCGAAACTGGCCAGCGTGATGTCCTGCAAGTCCTTGCCCACCAGCGAAAATTCCGGTGCGGTCTGCCCTGCCTTGGGAAAGTCGCCGTTCAGTTGCACGGGATTGCCGCCGAGTGTCGTACTGTGTGCCATGTTGTTCTCCTTTAGTGAAGCGCGTGGCGCAACGCCGCCACATAGCGTTGAATATCCTCGACAGTCTTGGTCTCGGTCGCGCACACCAGAATCGCGTTGCCCAGTTGCGGGTAATGCGGTTGCAGATCGTAACCGCCCGAGATGCCCTGACCGGCCATGCTTTCCAGCATTCTGGCGGAAGAGCCGGGCAAATGCAACACCACCTCATGAAAATGCGGCGCGCCGAACAGGCGTTTCACGCCGGGCACGCCGCTGGCCTGCACCGCAAGGGCCTGCGTGTTGGCATGCGAGGCTGCGGCAGCGCGGCGCAGCCCGTCGCTGCCCAGCAGCGCCATGTGGATGGTCGCCGCCGTGACCATCAGCCCCTGGTTTGAACAGATGTTGGAGGTCGCCTTGGCGCGCCGGATATGCTGCTCGCGCGCCTGCAGCGTCAGCGTGAAGCCCGGCTTGCCGTCCAGATCGACGGTGCGGCCGATGATGCGCCCCGGCATCTGGCGCACCAGCGCCTGCTTGCAGCACATGAAGCCGAAATACGGGCCGCCGCTGGACAGCGGCGCGCCGAGCGGCTGGCCGTCGCCGACCGCGATGTCCGCGCCTTTTTCCGCCCACTGTCCCGGAGCTTTGAGCAAGGCCAGCGTCAGCGGGTTTACCAGCCCGATGGCCAGCGCGCCCTGCGCATGCGCCCAGGCGGTCAGCGCATCGACATCTTCCAGCGCGCCGAAGAAGTTCGGCTGCGGGATGACCAGCGCGGCGATATCGCTGCCGGCGTGCTGCTGCAATGCATCGAGATCGGTGGTGCCGGTCGCGATGTCGAACGGGATTTCCACCAGCTCGATGTCCTGCAACTTGACGATGCTGCGCGCGACGCTGCGGTACAACGGGCTGACGCTGGCGGGCAGCAGCACGCGGCGCGAAGTCTTGTGCGCGCGCACCGCCATCAGGATCGCCTCGGCCAATGCGGACGCGCCGTCGTACAGGCTGGCGTTGGAAGCATCCATGCCGGTCAGCGACGCGATCATGGTCTGGTATTCGTACAGGGTTTGCAGCGTGCCCTGGCTGGCCTCGGCCTGGTACGGCGTATAAGCGGTGTAATACTCGCCGCGCGTGGCGATCTCCCAGACTGCGGCGGGGATGTGGTGCTCATACGCGCCCGCACCGATGAAGTTGAGCGGCTGGCTGTCCTGTGCGGCGCGCTCGTGCATCAGGCGCGTTACCTGCATCTCGTTCAGCCCGTCGCCGATGGCGGTCAGCTTGCCGCTGCGCAGCGCGGCGGGAATTTCGTCAAACAGCGCGTCGATATTTTTTGCGCCGATGCTGGCGAGCATCGACTGGATGTCCTGCTCGGTGTGGGGGATGAAGGGCATGTTTTTTCCTGGTCAGGGGCTAGGGGCTGGGGACTAGGGACTGAGAAACACCGGTTTTCCTAAACCCTAGTCCCCAGCCCCTAGCCCCTGGTTTTTAATGTGCTTCGCTATCCACAACGGCCTGGTACGCCGCCGCATCCATCAGCGCGGTCAGATCAGCCGCGTTGTCGGGCTTCATTTTGAACATCCATGCGGCGTAGGGATCATCGTTGATTTTTTCCGGCGCGCTGTCCAGTTCGCTGTTCACCGCGACAACTTCGCCGGAAACCGGCGCGTACACGTCGGCGGCGGCCTTGACCGATTCCACGACCGCGCATTCTTCCTTGGCCTTGAGCTTGCGCCCCACTGCCGGGGTTTCGACAAACACCATGTCGCCCAGCAGTTCCTGCGCGTGCTGGGTGATGCCGATGCTGATGGTGCCGTCGGCTTCGCTCCTGACCCATTCGTGGGAGGCGGTGTATTTCAGGTTGTTGGGATTGCTCATGCTGTTCTCCAATAGTTAATCGATAATCCCGTAGGTCGGGTTAGCGGTTTTGTCGCGTAACCCGACATTGCGCATGTTGGGTTACGGCGCATAAAACCGCGCCTAACCCAACTTACATTTTTAAATCAGTCCCTTGCCGTCGCGTGCGAACGGATACTTCACTACTTTCGCCGTCAGCATTTTATCGCGGATCGCCACCTGCACCTCATCGCCGATCTGCACCTCTTGCGGTACGCGCGCCAGCGCGATCGACTGGTTCAGGGTGGGCGAAAAACTGCCGCTGGTGATTTCGCCTTCGCCGTGCGCGGTGTGCACTTTCTGGTGGCCGCGCAACACGCCGCGATCCTGCAGCACCAGCCCGACCAGCTTGCGCGAAGGCGGGTTGGCGAGCAGCGCGGCCTTGCCGATGAAGTCGCGCTCGCTCTTCAGGTCCACCGTCCACGCGAGGCCGGACTCCAGCGGGTTTACGCTCTCGTCCATGTCCTGACCGTACAGGTTCATGCCGGCCTCGAGGCGCAAGGTGTCGCGCGCGCCCAGCCCGCAAGGCTCGACGCCCTTATCCGCCAGCGAATTCCAGAAATACGGCGCGGCGATGGAGGGGAGCATCACCTCGAAGCCGTCTTCGCCGGTATAGCCGGTGCGCGCGATGAACATCGTGCCGACCACGACGGCGCTGAAAGGCGCGAGTTTCTCGGTCAGCTGCTGGCTGCCGGGCATCGCCGCCCAGAGCTTTTCCCTGGCTTTCGGCCCCTGGATCGCGATGATCGACAGCTCGGGGTGGTCGGCGATCTCCAGCGGCGGCTTTTCCGCAGATTCTTCGTCCTGTTTTTCAAATATGAGCGCCGCAGCCTCTTCCTGGCTCATGTCTCCAAACAGATAGGCATTCGGTATTCTCCTGACTGCTTCCTCCGGAGCCAGAGCTTCGCTTTCTGAGCAACTTTCACTTTCCGTGCCGCCTTCGCTTTTTGCGTAGCATTCGGGGTGCGCCTTCGCGTGTTCGGCGGCCTGCTGCCTCATCCACGCGATGTCCTTGTCGGCGGTGCCCGCATTCACCACGATGCGGAACCACTGCTCTTCCATGAAATACACGATCAGGTCGTCGATCACCCCGCCGTTTTCCAGCAGCATGCAGGAATATAGCGCCTTGCCGGGAACGGTGAGTTTGTCCACGTTGTTCGCCAGCAGGTAGCGCAGGAAGTCGCGCACGCCCTTGCCCTTGATGTCCACCACGCGCATATGCGACACGTCGAACATGCCGCAATCGTTGCGTACTTGGTGATGCTCGTCGATTTGCGAACCGTAGTTCACCGGCATATCCCAGCCGCCGAAATCGACCATTTTTGCGCCCATCGCGCGGTGTGCTTCATTCAGCGGAGTTCGTTTAAGCATGATGATCCTGTGAAAAAATTTCGGGAATAAAAAAGGCGCAGCACGAAATCGTGCTGCGCCCCATCTGTCCTTGGTACCTGAGAGATTGCAATTCGCATTGCGTGCCCCTTCGGTGGTCGGTTTTGGATGTTTCCATAAATCCCAATCCGACGCTCTCCAGATTTGCCTGTCCCAATGGTTCTTTGTGCCTGAGCGGTTACGGGTGTTACGCCTTCGGCGGTGTCCCAGTCCGTGAAACGATACTGGCCGACACGCTCTCCCATCGGTTTGAACGGCGGGGTGAATTATGCCGGAAAGGCCGGGGGCTGACAAACAGTCTGTCAGCAAGCCAGTCCGCCGCTCACCCGCTCGATGCCCGCCAGATCGCGCGCCGAAAACACCTCGGTGTACCCCGCCGCACCGAGCAGTTCGCGCACCCGTCCGGCCTGGTCGTAGCCATGTTCGAACAACAGCCAGCCGCCGGGATGGAGATGCTCCTTCGCGCCCGCGACGATGCGGCGGATATCGTCCAGTCCATCCGCGCCGGAAGCCAGCGCGGCACACGGCTCGAAGCGCAGGTCACCCTGTACGAGATGCGCGTCGCCGTCGGCGATATACGGCGGGTTCGACACGATCAGGTCGAAGCGTTCGTCAGCCAGTGCCGCAAACCAGTCGCTGCGCAGCAGGCGCACATTGCCGATATCCAGCCGCCGCGCATTCTCCCGCGCCACTTCCAGTGCCTCCTGCGACGCATCCACCGCCGTCACTTCGATATTCGGCCGCACATGGGCGATGGAGAGCGCAATCGCGCCGCTGCCGGTGCCGAGGTCCAGCACGCGGTACTTATCCACACTCCTCCCCTGACAAGGGGAGGCTGGGAGGGGTTTCGGGATGCGCTGCAACGCCAGCTCCACCAGCAGTTCGGTATCGGGTCGCGGGATCAGCGTCGCGGGCGTCACCTTGAAATTCAGCCCGAAGAACTCGCGCTCGCCGAGGATGTAAGCGAGAGGTTCGCCGCGCAGGCGCCGCTCGAGCAGCGCTACATAATGCGCCTGCTGTTCAGCGCCGAGGATTTGTTCGGGATGGGTGAGCAGGTAAGCACGGTTCACCTGCAACACCGCCTGCAGCAGGCATTGCACCTCGATGCGCGCGCTGCCGGAATCCAGCTCGAGCGCGGCTTCCAGCGCGGCTTTATCGTGGGTCAGGAGGGATTGGATGGTGTGCGGCATGAGCTGATGTGGACAGGGTGTTGTTCGAAAAAGAAATCGAACCTGGCACCTTTAATTTTCAAGCTCCACCCTTACAGCCTCGTTCAGTCGAGCGCCGCCAGCAAACTAACCGAACTAACCGGGGACAGACCACGTTTTATTCCCCCTAATTTCTTCATGCAGCCAAGCAGGGTCAAGGTCGGCACCATTCGGCCAAGTAAGTGCACCGAGTTCGATGCTGACTTGATTGAATAATTTTTCATCCCTTAGTGCTGCAAAGATGCCTGCCCGCTCGCTTGCAACCAAGCGAGACATGTCGACAACGCCACTTGTGCCATCGCTGCATGTGACGGAAAGTCGATACTCTGGAAGCACGCTGACTGCTCGTACTCGCCAAGGCGCTGGCGCCACTATTCCAGCGGGGCGATATTCTTTGGTAGCTGTCTCGATTGACATAGATTCCAGTCCTCCATTAACTCTTCCCGATGCTGCGCTGCCCATTCAAGCACCATTGCCTGCGCACGTTTCGGCAAACCACCCTCGATGATTTCCAGCGTGCGAATGTCTATCAAGGCTTCGTACTCACCATACAGTGCATGAAAGTGAGGTGGCGCATGTTCTCTCCAGAACATTCGAATGATGATCCCGAAGAATTGGCTGATAGTCGGCATGTCGTTCGTACTGTGTATGCAAAAGGAGCCAAGCTCGGATTGTTCATCTTCCCACTGGTATATTTAGCACTCGTTGGAGTTGAAACCATTTTGTCTGGCTAGTCATGTGCTGAACACTACCCCGCTCATGCGGCATGGTCAAGATGCACAGCGGCCTAGATACTCTCTTCCGCCATCGCGGCGAGTTGTTCGGCCTGATGCTCGGCCATCAGCGCGCCGGTGAGTTCGCCGATGTCGCCGTCCATGATCGCGTCCATCTTGTACAGCGTCAGGTTGATGCGGTGGTCGGTGACGCGGCCCTGCGGGAAGTTGTAGGTGCGGATGCGCTCGGAGCGGTCGCCGCTGCCGACCAGGCTCTTGCGCGTCGCGGCGATCTTGGCGTTTTGTTCGCGCACCTGCGCGTCCAGGATGCGCGCCGCCAGCACGCGCATCGCCTGCGCCTTGTTCTGGTGCTGCGAGCGGCCGTCCTGGCACTCGACCACCACGCCGGTCGGCAGGTGGGTGATGCGCACCGCCGAATCGGTCTTGTTGATATGCTGCCCGCCCGCGCCGGAGGCGCGGAACGTGTCGATGCGCAGGTCGGCGGGGTTCAGCACCACGTCATCCACCTCGTCCACTTCCGGCATCACCGCGACGGTGCACGCCGAGGTGTGCACGCGGCCCTGCGTTTCGGTCGTCGGTACGCGCTGCACGCGGTGCGCGCCGGATTCGAACTTCAGCACCGAGTACGCGCCCGGTCCGGCGATGCGGGCGATGATTTCCTTGTAGCCGCCCATTTCGCCGGGACTTTCCGAAATCACCTCGACCTGCCAGCGCCTGCGTTCGGCAAAGCGCGAATACATGCGGAACAAATCGCCGGCGAACAAAGCCGCCTCGTCGCCGCCGGTTCCGGCGCGCACTTCGAGAAACACGCTGCGCTCGTCGTTGGGATCTTTGGGCAGCAACAGCTTCTGCAATTCGCTATCGAGTTGCGCGAGTCGTTCCTCGCCCTGCTCGATTTCGGCCTGCGCGAACTCCTTCATCTCCGGATCATCCGCCATCTCCTTCGCGGTCGCGATGTCGGCCAGGCAAGTCTGGTAGGCGTGATACAGCGACACCACCGGTTCGAGTTCGGCGCGCTCGCGGCTGAGCTTGCGGAACCCGTCCATATTCCGCGTGGCTTCTTCGGTGCTCAGCAGCTGGTCGACTTCATGCAGGCGCTCGCTCAGTTGAGCGAGCTTGGCGGCGATGTTGGGTTTCATATCAAATAGACCGCAAAGCTGCGTCATTCCCGCGCAGGCGGGAATCCAGATGATTCAATAGGTTTCTGCGTGGCAGGACAAAACCATGCCGGCCGCTGCGCGGGATGCTTTTTCTTGCTGGATTCCCGCCTGCGCGGGAATGACGACCTAACAAACTAATCGGAATCATTCGTCGGTGTGCAGGTGGTACAGACGATGGATGATATCGAGGAACGCCTCGCGGTCATCGCCATGCACCTGGTTCAGCGCATGGGTCGGCGCGTGCAGGAACTTGTTGGTCAGGCCGCTGCTCATCGCTTCCAGCACCTTTTCCGGGCTCTCGCCCCTGGCCAGCAGGCGCAGGGCTTTTTCCATCTCGTGGCGGCGACTGCGTTCGGCCTGGTCGCGCAATGCGCGGATGGTCGGCACCACTTCGCGCGATTCCATCCAGTGGATGAAATCGTTTACGCCGGAATCGATGATGACCTCCGCTTCCCTGACCGCATTCTGCCGCGCGTCGAGGCCGTCCTTCACCACTTCGGCGAGGTCATCAACGGTGTACAGGAACACGTCGCTCAATTCCGCGACTTCCGCTTCCACGTCGCGCGGCACGGCCAGGTCGACGATGAACAGCGGGCGATGTCTGCGTGCCTTGAGCGCGCGCTCCACCATGCCCTTGCCGAGGATCGGCAGCGGGCTGGCGGTGCAGGTGACGATGATGTCGTGGTGCGCGAGCTGCTCCGGCAATTCGTTCAGCGTGATCGCGTGGCCGTTGATGCGCCGCGCCAACCCGTGGGCGCGTTCCAGCGTGCGGTTGGCGACGGTGATGTGTTTCGGGGAGCGCGCCGCGAAATGCACCGCGTTGAGTTCGATCATCTCGCCCGCGCCGATGAACAGCACGTTTTGCTCGGCGATGCTCGGGAAGATGCGCTCGGCCAGCCGCACCGCCGCCGCGGCCATCGACACCAGGTTCGCGCCGATCTCGGTCTGCGTGCGCACGTCCTTCGCGACCGAAAAGGTGCGCTGGAACAGTTTGTGCAGCAGGAAGCCCAGCGTGCCGGCCTCTTCGGCCTGGCGCACCGCCTGCTTCATCTGCCCGAGGATCTGCGGCTCGCCGAGCACCATCGAATCCAGCCCGCTGGCGACGCGGAACGAATGCTTCACGGCCTGCTCGCGCGGCAGCGTGTAGAGATAGGGGTCGATATCCTTGCGCGGCAGATGGTGATACTGCGCCAGCCAGTCGATGGCATGGTCGGGTTGCGCGGCGTTGCAATACAGCTCGGTGCGGTTGCAGGTGGACAGGATCGCCGCCTCTTTCACCGCGCCGTTTTCCACCAGATCGCGCAGCGCGCCCTCCATCCCGTCGGCGTTGAACGCGACCTGTTCGCGCACGGCGAGCGGCGCGGTCTGATGGTTAATGCCAAAGGCGAACAACTGCATCTTGGTATATGACGGGCAGCGAGGCTGAAGAGGAGGCGAATTATAGTCGCAACGGCGGAAACTTGCATTCCACCCGCCTTTCCAGTAATTTGCGCACCTCGCTAGGGGTCTTCGCCGGTATCTGAACGGGGCGGAGTGAGAGACACCCTTTGAACCTGCGCGGGTAATGCCGCAAAGGGAAGCATCCCTGTGGTGCTTCCTAATTTTGGAGCACACTGAAATGAATGCCAATCCCAAATTTATCGCCCAAGCCGCGCATGTCGATGCCGCGGCGATCAAGCCGTTGCCGAATTCGCGCAAGGTGTACGTGCAGGGCAGCCGCCCCGACATTCGCGTGCCGATGCGCGAAATCTCCCAGGCCGATACGCCCAGCGGCATGGGCGCGGAAAAGAACCCGCCGATCTACGTCTACGATTGCTCCGGCCCCTATACCGATCCTGCGGTGAAGATCGACATCCGCTCCGGTTTGGCCGCGCTGCGCGAAGGCTGGATTGCCGAACGCGGCGACACCGAAATGCTGGACAAGCTGTCATCCGCTTACGGCCAGCAGCGCCTCGACGATCCCGAACTGGCGGAGATGCGCTTCAACCTCCAGCGCGCGCCGCGCCGCGCCAAGCCCGGCACGAACGTCACGCAGATGCATTACGCCCGCAAGGGCATCATCACGCCGGAGATGGAATACATTGCGATACGCGAGAATCAAAGGCGCGAGGGGCTCTCGGAGATGCTGCTGCAGCAGCATCCCGGCGAGAATTTCGGTGCATCCATGCCCAAGCAGATCACGCCGGAATTCGTGCGCAGCGAAGTAGCCGCGGGCCGCGCGATCATCCCCGCCAACATCAACCACCCCGAAGCCGAGCCGATGATCATCGGGCGCAACTTCCTGGTGAAGATCAACGCAAACATCGGCAACTCCGCGCTTGGTTCAAGCATCCAGGAAGAAGTCGAGAAGATGACCTGGTCGATCCGCTGGGGCGGCGACACGGTGATGGATCTCTCCACCGGCAAGCATATCCACGAGACGCGCGAATGGATCATCCGCAACTCGCCGGTACCGATTGGAACGGTGCCGATCTATCAGGCGCTGGAAAAAGTGAACGGCAAGGCCGAAGACCTGACCTGGGAAATCTTTAGGGATACTTTGATTGAGCAGGCCGAGCAGGGCGTGGATTATTTCACGATCCATTCCGGCGTGCTGCTGCGCTACGTGCCGCTGACCGCGAAGCGCATGACCGGCATCGTGTCGCGCGGCGGCTCGATCATGGCGAAATGGTGCCTCGCGCACCACAAGGAAAATTTCCTCGCCACGCATTTCGAGGAGATCTGCGAAATCATGAAGGCTTATGACGTCGGCTTCAGCCTCGGCGATGGCCTGCGTCCCGGCTCGATCTACGATGCCAACGACGAGGCGCAACTGGGCGAACTCAAGACGCTCGGCGAACAGACGCTGGTCGCATGGAAGCACGACGTGCAGGTGATGATCGAAGGCCCCGGCCATGTGCCGATGCACCTGATCAAGGAGAACATGGACCTGCAACAGAAGTGGTGCCACGAAGCGCCGTTCTACACGCTGGGCCCGCTGACCATGGACATCGCGCCCGGCTACGACCACATCACCTCAGCCATTGGAGCGGCGATGATCGGCTGGTTCGGCACCGCGATGCTGTGCTACGTCACGCCGAAGGAACACCTCGGCCTGCCGGACAAGGACGACGTCAAGGAAGGCATCATCACCTACAAGATCGCCGCGCACGCCGCCGACCTCGCCAAGGGGCACCCCGGCGCTCAGATACGCGACAACGCGCTGAGCAAGGCGCGCTTCGAATTCCGCTGGGAAGACCAGTTCAACCTCGGCCTCGACCCGGACAAGGCGCGCGAATTCCACGACGAAACCATGCCCAAGGAATCCGGCAAGGTCGCGCACTTCTGCTCGATGTGCGGCCCGAGCTTCTGCTCGATGAAAATCTCGCAGGACGTGCGCGACTTTGCCGCCGCCCAAGGCGTGGACGAGCAGGAAGCGCTCACCAAAGGCATGGAGCAGAAGGCGGAGGAGTTTGTGAAGCAGGGCGGGCAGTTGTATCGCAAGGCATGATTTGTATCATTTTCTCTTATGCAACGAGGTGTATTTCCTACTTTGCTGAATAAATTCGTATCTACATTCCATCACTGAGTTTTTTAGGTTCAAGAGTGCGCCCATGCTGGGCGCACAAAAACAAAACGCCTCACTATTCGTGAGGCGTTTTGCGTTCTGACATTCGCAAGGTATCAAACCCTGCAGAGCCGGATTATTGCGAAACAAGCGGCAATTACATCATGCCGCCCATGCCACCCATACCGCCCATGTCGCCACCACCCATGCCGCCGGCCGGTTTGTCTTCCGGCGACTCGGCCACCATGCAAGCGGTAGTCAACATCAGACCGGCGATGGACGCGGCATTTTGCAATGCGACGCGCGTTACTTTGGTCGGATCAACCACACCCATGGCCAACATGTCGCCATATTCGCTGGAGGCTGCGTTGTAACCGAAGCTGCCCTTGCCTTCCATCACCTTGTTCACGACTACCGAAGGCTCGTCACCCGCGTTGGCTACGATGGCACGCAACGGGGACTCCATGGCACGCAACACGATGGTGATGCCGGCGTCCTGGTCATGGTTGATGCCTTTCAGTCCGGACACTGCCAGCTTGGCACGCAACAACGCCACGCCGCCGCCAGGAACGATACCTTCTTCAACAGCTGCGCGAGTTGCGTGCAATGCGTCTTCCACACGCGCCTTCTTCTCTTTCATTTCGACCTCGGTCGCCGCGCCAACCTTGATCACTGCGACGCCGCCGGCCAGCTTGGCTTTGCGTTCCTGCAGTTTTTCCTTGTCGTAGTCGCTGGTGGATTCTTCGGCTTGCTTGTTGATCTGGCCGATACGACCCTTGATCGCATCTTCCTTGCCTGCGCCGTCGATAATGATGGTGTTGTCCTTGCCCACTTCGATGCGCTTGGCTTGGCCCAACTCTTCCAGAGTGGTCTTTTCCAGCGTCAGGCCAACTTCTTCGGCAATTACGGTGCCGCCAGTCAGGATCGCGATGTCTTCCAGCATGGCCTTGCGGCGGTCGCCAAAACCGGGAGCCTTGACGGCGACAGTCTTCAAAATGCCACGAATGTTGTTCACTACCAGTGTCGCCAGCGCTTCACCATCCACGTCTTCGGCGATGATCAGCAACGGACGGCCAGACTTGGCGATTTGTTCCAGTACCGGTAGCAGGTCGCGAATGTTGGAGACTTTTTTGTCGTGCAGCAGGATGTAGGGGTTTTCCATCAATGCCAGCTGACGATCCTGGTTGTTGATGAAGTAAGGAGACAGGTAGCCGCGATCAAACTGCATGCCTTCCACGATATCCAGCTCATCTTCCAGCCCTTGACCATCTTCAATGGTGATCACGCCTTCCTTGCCGACCTTTTCCATCGCGGCGGCAATCTTTTCGCCGATCACGGTATCGGAATTGGCGGAAATGCTGCCCACTTGCGCGATTTCTTTGCTGGTGGTGCAAGGTTTGGAAATTTTCTTCAACTCCGCAACGGCTGCGATGACCGCCTGGTCAATGCCGCGCTTCAGATCCATCGGGTTCATGCCGGCGGCGACAAACTTCATGCCTTCCTGCACAATGGATTGCGCCAGCACGGTCGCAGTGGTGGTACCGTCACCGGCTACGTCAGAGGTCTTGGAAGCCACCTCCTTGACCATTTGCGCGCCCATGTTCTCGAATTTATCCTTCAATTCGATCTCTTTAGCGACAGATACACCATCTTTAGTGATAGTTGGCGCGCCATAGGAGCGATCCAATACTACATTGCGACCCTTCGGCCCCAGCGTGACCTTGACTGCATCAGCCAGGATGTTCACGCCGATCACCATCTTATTGCGTGCCGCGTCGTGAAATTTTACGTCTTTAGCTGCCATGTTTATTCTCCTAATTCTTCATGTTGGGTAAGTTAGCTGCGTAGCAGCGTAATCCACCAATTCTGTTGTCGGGTTACGGCCTGCGGCCTAACCCAACCTACGCTTCTACCACGCCGATGATGTCGTCTTCGCGCATGGTCAGCAGTTCCTGACCATCCATCTTGAAAGACTGACCGGAATACTTTCCGAACAGTACACGGTCGCCGACCTTGACAGTCATCGCCTGCAACTTGCCGTCGTCACCGATCTTGCCCTTGCCCACGGCGACAATTTCGCCTTGGTCCGGTTTTTCGGTGGCCGCATCGGGAATCACAATACCGGAAGCAGTTTTGCGCTCTTCTTCCATACGCTTGACGATGACGCGATCGTTCAAAGGACGAATTTTCATGCCTAGTTCTCCTAAATCAGTGAGTTAATCAAATACGAAGACGGGTTGCCGGCTTTACAGGCCCCGGCAAAAGGCCGGCCTGGCCACCGGTTAGCACTCTCCGTCAGCGGCTGCTAATAATAGGGGTTGCACTGCCCGATTTCAAGGGCAGGACGCAAATTAATTTTGTGGAGGAAGCGCGACTTTGTTGTCGGTGCTGAACTGGTAATCACGGAAGATATGTTCTGCGGTCAGGACCTGATAAGTGCCATCGGCGTTGCGATGGGTCGTATCCTTGAGCCGGTAGGTGTAATGCCCGCAAGTCCAGCAATCATAGTTGCGCATGTGGGTGCACAGGCAGGTTTTATCCTTGACGGAAAATTTTTTGGCCTCGGGATGCGCCGCGACTTCCCGGTTATACGCATTGATATAAGCGCAGTTGCCGTTGCCGTCGAGCAGGTAGCCGAATGCCTCGCAGTTCGGGCGGATGCCGGAACCGATCGCGGGGCAGTTTTTCAGCATGCGCATCGGATAGCCGGTCGGCGACAGCATGTTGACTTCGATGTCCGCTTCGCTGGCCTTGAAATATTCCTGCTGCACTTTCTCCGGGATACCGCACTCTGCGGCAACGGTGAAGCGTGTCGCCACTTGCACCGCCGCCGCGCCGCTTTCCAGAAAACCCGCCGCGTCGCTGCCGGTAAAGATGCCGCCCGCAGGAATCAACGGAATATCGAGATGTTCGGCTTGCAGGAATTGCCTGATTTCGAGAAAGATTGTGCGCAAATCGTATTTCGCCCAATCCATGCCAAAACCCAGATGCCCGCCTGCCAGCGGTCCCTCCACCACGATGAAATCGGGCAAGCGGTTCAATCTGGCGTTCTTGCGCAGGAATAACTGCAAGGCGCGCAGCGAGGAGACAATGATGCCCAGCTTGGCATCGCGGAAACGCGGATGGTCTTCCATCAGCGTGAACGAGCCGAGATGCAGGCCGGCCGCCAGGGTGATGCCGTCGATACCCGCATCCAGCGCGACGCGCAGGCGTGTGCACAGCGTTTCGCGCGGCGAATTCATGGTGAGTTTTTCCATGCAGTTGACGAAAATCATGCCGTCACCGCGCTTGGCTTCCATGGTTTTGCTGACGTGCAGGCGCGTCGCTTCGGCAACCTGCGCCAGATCGAATTGCACAATCGACTTGTCAGCCTTGTGGACGTTAAGTTTGTATTGCTTCTGCTTTTCCCTGACGAATTTTGTCTTGTAGCGGCGATCGGTCACGGTCGGCAGCATGGCATCCGAAATATGCCCGATCCCGCCCAGGCGCGCCGCTTCCAATGCCAGCTCGGCTGTGGAAATATCCACACCCATTCCGCCGATCATGATGGGCACCAGCTCACGCTTACCATATCGTAGGCGAAAATCATCCACACGTTTCATTACTGCTATCCCCCGGCCGCCCTCTTGATTATGTTTTTGCAAGTGAGTCGGCAATAATCGTTATGCACCCATTCGAGAGGCGAAGAATGCCACAAATCAGGGGGTGACGGAAAGCAAAGCAGGTTTTGCGGGTGCCTGCATTAATCGCAAAACTACTTGCCCAGCAAGTCGCGTAGCGCGTCCGCAAGATTTGTGAAGGTAAAACGATATTGCGCCGCCGCCATCTTTCCGGGCAACACTCTTTGCCCTTCCAGCAACAAGCTGGCGCGTTCGCCCATGCCCAATTTAAGCAATAGCGCCGGTGCAACAAACAAGGCAGGGCGATGCAGCGCCGCCGCCAGCGTCGCGGTGAATTCAGCATTGGTGACCGGTTGCGGGGCGGCCATGTTGTACGGACCTGCAGCATGGGGATCGTGCAACAATCTAAGCACCATCGCCACATAGTCTTGCATATGAACCCAGCTCATCCATTGCTTCCCGTCGCCCAGCCGCGCGCCCAGTCCCAGCCTGAACGGCGGCAGCATGCGCCCCAGCAGGCCGCCACCGTTGCTCAATACCGGCGCGGTGCGCAACAGGCACACCCGCACTCCGACGCTCTCCGCAACCCGCGCCGCGTCTTCCCATGCCTTGCACAACTGCGCGGCAAAATTCTCCCCGACTTCCGCCGCCTCATCCAGCATGACATCGCCGCGATTGCCGTAATAACCCACCGCCGAGCCGCTCAGCAATACGGCCGGCCTGTGGTTGGCAGCAGCGATGCGGCGCACCAACTCCTCAGTCAGCGTGACGCGGCTGGCCCACAAGGCCTGTTTGCGTTTCGCGGTCCAGCTTTTGTCGACGATGGGCTCGCCCGCCAGGTTGATGACCGCATCGAAAGTTTGCCCCGGTTGCCATTGCGCGAGCGAGGCCAGCGCATGAACGCCCGCGCCGCATTTGACCGGAACAGAAGCCGGGTTGCGGCTGAGCACTGTCAGTTCATGCCCCTCCGCCAGCAATGCCTTGCACAGCTGCCGGCCGATCAGTCCGGTACCACCAGTGATGAGAATCTGCAT
>Ga0209317_1001271_pt1 | contig 23065 bp, 20 predicted proteins | sample RifGroB2_FD_183994 | JGI IMG/M metagenome (GOLD analysis project Ga0209317, IMG submission 183994) | Soil microbial communities from Rifle, Colorado, USA - Groundwater B2 (SPAdes) (version 2) | ecosystem: Environmental > Terrestrial > Soil > Unclassified | place: Rifle, Colorado | collected...
CGGATGGAATCATGTATATCTTATCGTCGCTCTGGCGAGTGACGCAGCGGCAATGAGCGTCTGAAAACAGAATATCCGGAGAGATGTCCGAGTGGTCGATGGTGCCTGACTCGAAATCAGGTGTACCGAAAGGTACCTAGGGTTCGAATCCCTATCTCTCCGCCATTAAAAACAAGGGGTTACGGCATTCAGCCGCAACCCCTCTGTTGTGTCTAAACCGCTCACGTATCCTCTCACGTATCCTTCAGCATCCATGCTAGGGGTGAAGCGGAGTGAAAAGCTAGCTTCCACGTCATGGGTTCCCGGCTTTTTTTATGTAGGGCTCTGTCGGATCTGCCCCCCCTCCCCGTGAGCCCCATCCCCCTTAACCTTCGCATTGACCCTTGCGCCTAACTCCTCCTAAATATGCCTGCACTATTTATCATTAAAATCCTTGCAAGCAAATGCTCTTAGGATTATAAGCAAACAACATTAGGATTACTTGACTGTTATTCTTAGCAGGGGTACTGACTCAATATCATCTTTGACCCGATAAGATAAGCCAGGTAAAGTGCTTATAGCTGACAGATTGCCACCTTGGGAGGAGATATGAGGAGGGTTGCCGATGTATTGGTTGCTGTGCTTATCGTAGGCCTGCTCATTGCGGGGCCTGCAGCGGCAAAGCAAATCTACCTAAAAGATGGCGGCATTATCGACTGCCTCTCATTCAGGAAGGTAGATAGCAAAGTTGTTGTCTTGATTAATCAGGAAAGTGTTATCGACTTGCCTGTCGCTGAAGTGGATATGAAGCGAACATTTGAAAAGAAGATTGTACCGAGAGATGCGAAGGGCAAAACGGGCACTAACACCAGATCTACTGCCAAATCTACGATTAAACATGCCCCCCCTGCACATGCATCTCCCCTGTCAACAGTTGCCCAGGCGCCAGCCCCTAACCGAGCGAATCAGGCTGCATCCGCTGGAGGCTATTGGACAGTTCAGGGCTCAACTGCAATGGAAACTCTTACTTTTCCAAATGGCAAAGGGGCTACATCTTTTTTATTGAGTTACAATACAAATAATAGTTGTAGGCCTGAAGTTGCATTGCTTATATTTCAAGATAGATCGATGCAATTAGGTGCTTTTCAAAAACGTAAAGCCACTAAGGATATAATGACAATAACAATTGATGGTCAAAAATTTTCGGGATATACAAATTATTCTAAATACTCGAATGCGATTGAAGCTGGGTTTGTTGCAAATGAGCAGGTTGTCAATAGACTGCAAACAGGGCGAACAGCATATATAAAGACAACTGACAAAACGCCACAGATTGAATTTCCACTTGAAGGCGCTGCCAACGCTATTGAATCAGCTCGAAGGAATTGTAGATGATATGACTCCGAAATGATCCAGCAAACCGTTTCCTGAAGGGGGGAATGGGGGGGAGACATACCCCCCGCCCCCCTTCTGTCCCATACCCGCAGTAATACCGGCGGCCCAATACCTCAAGTAAAGTTCTTTACTGCTAGTAGTTGTAAAGTCTTGTCTGACTTTGGCGGTGTCTAGTGACCGAGTGTTCTTTTACTCCGGACAGGGGAGGGGCGCCAGGGGTAGCCCATTCATGTGCAAACGTATCGGATGAATTTATAGATCTGCCGTAGCCTTTCCTCGCTCGCTCCTTGCAGCATCTTGTTAATGCCCTCTATGGTCGCAGCCTCTTTTGATAAGTGGAAGAACTCGAAAAGTTCTTTGATCTCGACATCTAAGGCTGTCGCTATGCCTTCGAGCGTCTCCATATACGGAAAGCTCTTCCCTAGCTCAATGCGGCTCAGGTGCTTAGAGTCAATGCCTACCTTTTCAGAGAGTTGATCTTGTGAGAGGCCCTTTGCTTTCCTCAGTTCCCTTATCCTCTGTCCCAACAAAACCTTGTTGCTTTGCATGGCATCTCTCCTCGTTGGGCGATTCTCAGCTAAACAAGGGAGATTTCGAACCATACATACTGCCTAAATTTATTGACAATATCCATACATGCGATAGAATTGATCGCCTAAAAGATTGAGTTTAAGATTAAATATCGCCACAAGATGTAGAGGGAAGTGAAAAGGACAAATGGGAATGCTGCGTGAGTGGCTCGAAGAACCGCGACCGCCGCTGTCCAATGGTTCACAATAAAAAAGAAGGAGGGGGCGAGGCTCTGCTCCCCCTCTCCCCCCTTTAGAAAAATTTTGCGGATTTTATACTAGGAGGTTCCCATGAAATACCTGTTGTTTGCCTTGGTGATTTTTTTCTCCATACCTGCGCTTGCCGAAACCTACAAATGGGAAGATAACAACGGGATGCACTTCACTGACAACCTTACCTCAGTGCCGAAGAAGTATCGCAAGCATGCCGCTGCTGAGGCGAGGGGAGATATTACTAATGACGGCCCTGAAGCTGCCCCAATTGATAATAGCAACCGGAAAAAGCTAGCAGCACATGAAGCCAGAGAACAAGCTGCTCAAGACGCCGTGGATAGAGCAAGAGAAGCCTTAGCCAAAATCCCGCCACTTCGTACATCTGCCGACTTTGGGGGCGACGGGAGCAATTCATCTAAAGATAACGCTGCTTTCATTAAGGCGAGAGAGCATAACGCAAATGTTACCAGAGAGCGAGATTTTAGACTTCGACAGTTGACACTGGCCCTTAAAAATAGAGACGGGCAAACGCAAGAACCCGATACGATCTCTGCCGATTTGGACGCCGAAAAACGGGAGCGGAAAGAACGCGCCGCTGAAAACAGCCGAAAAATGAAGGATCTTCAGCTAGAGCAGCGGCTTGAACAGCGCCAAAGGGATATACAAGATAAAATAGACCGGATCAACAGGAAGCTACAGTAAGGTTCCTAGCGACAGCCCCCCCCTTTACGAGTTCGGCCGCAGCTTTACAACCGGAGAAGAGGGGGGGGCCGGGTAATGAGAGTCTGGTGGTTGTCGATCTTGCCCCTCACTGAAATGGATATCAACAGAACTTTCAGCGTACTATGCGGCAAAGAGTTTCCCCAAATGGTCAGGGCTACCCTTGTTAGGGTAGCCCTGACCACTCTGTTTCAGAAATACAAATGCCCCTCGATGCCCTTCAAAAATTCCTCGTAGGTGTTGCCCTCGACCCAATACGTTTTCCCTGCAAGGGTCACCTTTTGCCACTCCAGGAGGGTCATAAGGATATCCACTACCCCGACATCTTTTCCGATCCATCCCGCAATAACAGTTGAAGGAACCGCCTTCTTTCTGTCTTCATCGGATAATTGCCCCCATCTATACTCAAAACTCCTGCCCAACAATCCTAAGTCTGCAATCATGCCTTATCCTCCCTGTTTTAGTTTCTGCCCGGAGGCACCCAAACGCGACTATGAGGCTTTCCCGTCGTCCATGAACGCCGACGGGTCCACCCTAGTTCGAATAATGCCGGCCCTATTCTTGCGGGGGCCTGCCCGAATCTGTAGATAAAGAAATCCATGTGATACGTGAGGTCTCTATCCCCTTCAGGCAGGCGAGAGAACCATTCTCGGATTTCTTGGATTAGGGGCTTTGGTGATTCGGTTGCCTGCTGTCCTTGAAGGAGGTTCTTTCTGAGCCCGGTCATGTAGTTTTCGATAAAAATGCTCATAGGTATGTCCTCCTTCCCTTCTGGTGGTGGCAGATCGGTGCAAAACGGGGTACGCTATACATTCTCTTCTGTTACTGGTGTTACCAGTGTTACTGCTGTTCGGGTTCATGGCCGGTAATTGGTAACGCCGGTAACACCGGGAGCACGGGATTCGCCAAGGTAAACTTTCCAAGCTTTTTTTGTAAAAGTCCTTTTTGTGCAAGTCGGTACAAATCTGTTTTCACGCAACTTATCTTGATTTCCTCCCCGAGTGCCTCAAAAACTTCCTGGACAGTCATCATTTGGCCAGGGTTTTCTTTCATGACTTCCATAATCTGACTTGTATTGCTGCCTTCCTGCAAAGCCGCCTCTGCCGCTGAGGCTGAAATGCTCCACCCGCAAAGCACGGGATCAAACGTCAAGCCATATTTTGCATCGGCAATGTCCCTGCCTGTGATGGTCAAAGTGGCACCTGTACCGCCCCTTGGCCGGGTCAGCATCATAATTGTGTCCATGGCGCCGGTGATTCCGATGCTTCCCGAAATGGCCTCAAGCGGGTCGTCTTCGTTGCGGGAAGCGCTCTTCCGGTTATGGTGGATCAGCAAGATACAACATTGCCTTTCGAGCGCTAGCCGTTGGAGGGCCCCGTAAGCTTCATAGTCGTTTTCGTAGGCGTTCCCGTTCTTGTTGGTCGGTTTTGCCTTGATTTTTTGGATTGTGTCTATCACTACTAATTTGCACGTAGGATTCTCTTGCAGCCATGCGTCAAGGGCTTCAAGCCCGCCATTATCAAGCCTTTCCCAGCTCGTCAAAGCGTGAAAGGAACTCAGGTTAACGCCTGGATCATTCTTTAAGCGGATGGAGAGTCTTGATTGTAGGCGTCGCTCGTTGTCCTCTAACGAAAGCAGCAAGACCGCGCCCTGTTCCGCCTTGAAATGCCCCAAGGCGTGACCGCCTGATGATACAGCTATCCCCAAATCCATCACCAACCAGCTTTTTCCAATCTTCGGCGGCCCCGAAAGGATCGTCAGGCCCTCAGGCAGAAAGCTGGGAATAGTCCACTGAATCGGTTTGAACTCCTTACCAATCAGGTCAGCCATAGTAAAGGGGGTGTGCTTTGACTTGGCAGGCGAAGAGGCCCCCTTAGCTTTCCCCGCAGCGCGGCCCCCGTATCCTTGCCCGGCAAGATCCTTAGTAGCCGCGGCATAATCGCCGCCATATTTCGAATGGGTGATGAACCCGAAGGCATCGTAATAGCCCACCGGGACAGGCGCGTTCGATGAATGAACATAAACCCCGTCTTGGTAGACCTTGGCGCTATACTCGCTGGTACTGTCATTGCCAGGACGCAACCACTTGTCGCCTTTAACGTGCTGCCAGTTCTGGAGTTGTAAAACCTCTACGATGGAGTGGCGGCGCTTATAATCATCACCAGGCCGGACACCGGCGGTATCCGCACGGGTTCCGCGCTTGATTTCCTCAGGCGTCGGGGTTTCCCTGCCCAACTTGATCAAAGAGTCTACATCAAGTGGTTCACCATCCTGGAGTTGAAAAACGGAATAATCTTGTTGTTCAGGAGGGCAGGAGGGGAGATAGTGCGCCCTCGCCCGTTCGAGGCATGACACATCGAGACATGCCTTCAAGCCCTTAGGGATGACTTCTAAGATGCCTTTCCCCAGCAGCACATGCTCAGCAGCATCAACAGTTCGGGATAATGGCAGTACCACCCTGTAACGTGGCGCTTCAGGTGTGTGGCTGTGCGTACTGTAAAGCGCCTTCAGAGTACCGGGGTAGATCGCCAGGATCGCCTCTGGAGTCGGTTGTCCTTTGTCGAAGTCCAGGCAAATACCGGTAGCCGCAATGAAAGAAGCATTCCCCCTGGTACCGCTGAAGGTCGCCGGGCAGAAGAGCGGACCATCCTTACCAGCGCGGATGTCGTGAACCATAATCGTCGGGGTCAATTTACTCTTCACAGGCCTGTTGTCAGTTTTACATCTGAAGGTGGACACCTCGCCAGCAGCGTCCGTAAACTCCTTGAGGCGCTGAAGCTCTGTCTTGCTTTGAAATTTCAGTGAGTTATTAGAAGTTTTGTTGGCATCTGAGAGTGTGGATGTCGTTTTCTGGGAGCAATAAATCCCTGCTGTAAATTCATCGATACTAAACAGCAGAGGACGCTTTCGCCTTAGCTCAATAAGATAGGCGGGGGCGGGCGGTATTTCACTGCTTACCATAGATCCTCTCGCACGACTCTGCGTGCTCATGCAACATCCTTATTGACCTTCTGAAGCCCGTCCATCCATTGCAGGACTTCCGAAAGCTTCCAGGCTACTGCTCCTGAAGATATCCTGACCCGTTGAGGAAAGGTTCCGGCCCTCTCATATCTCCAACGAGATGTTGGAGAAATACCTGTAATTTGCCTGAGTTCTTTTGCCCTGATTAGACGATCAGTTTCGGATTGCGTTAATAGATTATTTTGCATACATGCCCCTTTGCTTATTGGGAAGTTATTTCTGATGGAACCATACCCTCTCACCCCAGCCCAATGCAAGCATAAAAAGCTCGTAACTATCCGATGTTGTTGTAAATTTCTTTACAAGGCCTGAAGTCAATTTCTTTACAAATATTAATAAGCGCATAAAATTAAACATAAAAAAGCCGCCCTCGACTATCAAAGGGCGGCATCCTGTTGGGAAAAAATAATGTTGTTGGGCTGCTTTTAGCTAGCCGACTTGCGCCTCATCTGAATAACCGAGCCTTGCTGTCCGGTGATGATGCTCAATAATTTGCGCTCCCAGGATTCGAGCGCTTGCTGCTTTTCCTTGTCGTATGAATAGCGGTTGTAGATGTGGCCGACGCCCTGTTTCTGCTTGGTGATATGGTTCTGTACTCTGTCAAGGATGTCGCCAGGAATACCCATTTCGGCCATGCAGGTTGCAGTGGTGCGCCGTAAATCGTGGGGGGTGAAGTGGGCCACCTTCAACTTATCTTCCACCTTGCTTTCAGGTGTATGGGGAAGATTGGCCTTGATATCGTGAGTCATGGTGCGGACTTCATAAGCCTTGCCAGGGTTCGCGGGGGATTCGAAGATGTACCCTTCCTTGCCGCCAATCAGTTCAAGCGCCAGGGGAGTAAGGAACACCCTGTGAGCCTGCTTATTCTTGGAGCGTCCCGCCGGGATCGTCCACCAACGCCCCTCGATCTCTCCGCGGTGCACCCCGATCACTTCACCTGGGCGCTGTGCTGTCACAAGAATGAGCTTCAACGCCCGGCGGATGCTGTCGCTCATTTTCGCTGTTTCCAGGTTTGCCCAAAGGTTTTTTATCTCGGCTGTCGATAGCACCCGCTCTCGCCCTGCCTCTTTCGAAGGTCTGTCCATACCCATGAAGGGGTTAGCTTCCAGCACGTCACGCTTCACTGCATAACTGAACATCTTGCGCGAATAGGCCAGCACCCTGTTTGCCATGATGGGCGCTCCCCTGTCGGCTATCTCATCCAAAATAAGCACCAGGTCGCGGCGCTTGATGTCGGTGATCTTCCGTTTTCCCCACCTGGAGACAATCTCTGCCTTCAAGGCGCGCTCAATCTCCTTCCATCCGCGGTTATGCTCCTTGGCGTATCGGTTAATGTACTCGTCAACGAAATCGGCAACAAAGGGCGTCCGGGTGCGTTCAAGTTTTGCGCTGTCCTGCTCCGCCAGGGGGTCAACGCCATTCTTTACCTTCACCTTGGCAATGTCGAATTTCTCACGGGCATTGGCCAGGGAAACATCAGGGTAGCCGCCATCACCAAGCCGCATGAATCGTTTGCGTCCGTCAAAGGTGTAGATGTAGTACCACGCTTTCTCGCCGGAAGGGTAGACGCGGATACAAAAACCTTGCCCCTCGCGTACCCAATACTCCTTTGCGTCAGACTTCAGGTTCACAATGAACTTGTCGGTGAATCTGGTTCCCTTTGCCATCATTGCTCCCTCAAAAAAGGATACGGTGATTGCCGTATCCTATCACGTATCCTCTGGTATGTTGGCAATAGGTGCAAACAAATGGGATACTGTGAAACTATAGTAATTGTAAGTATCGGGTATGTCAAGACTAAATCGTGTTGGAAAATCAGGTGATGGGAGTAGCTGGAAGAGGTTGAAATTGAACTTTACATGACTCGAAATCAGGTGTACCGAAAGGTACCTAGGGTTCGAATCCCTATCTCTCCGCCATAATAACAAGGGGTTACAGCCGCAAAGCTGTAACCCCTTGTTGCATCCCGACGCCCATGCAACCCCTGGTGCAACCTCTGGTATATGGGCAGGGGTGAAACGGGGTGGAATAAATTCCTTCCCTCTCTTTTTTGGCTCCGTTGTCACTTGTTGCGCAACGCCAAGGGTGCCGATTCCTAAATTCGCCTTGGATGGTATGTATCTGAGGCGCATGGCCGTTACTCACCATTTCTGCGAACGAGTCAGCGATGCGAGCCATAAAATAAGTGATTTAAAAATCCCCGTAGTTTTGCCGGAGTAACCTATAGATGTACCTTTTTGCTAAGAAGCCACCGAGACTTTAGGTCTAGGTCTACCCTTAACATTGGAACCATCCAATCCCCAGAGCAAAGGGAACTACCCACTGCAGTAATGGGGGCTCACAGGAAGGTGTAAAATGGCAGATTCAGATTTTAAAAGTAAGCCGATCTGCTTCCCTGGCGGCTGGCTGCCCAACAGTCGTGGAAGCATCATCGGGAACTTCCAGTACAAGCCAGATCGCTCATTCAAAGATGGAAGTGGCAAAGTTGTTTGCGTAATCGAGTCGTCTAGCACAAACGATAGAAAGGTTGGTGTGGGGGAACTGTGCTTGGCTGATAAGTTCTTTTCAGATTGTGAAGTCGACGGAGTCCTGATTTTTTCACTGTGTGGGAAATCTCAATATCCGCCAAGTCCGAGAAGCCAAGCGGAGTACCTTGATCCGTATTTCAGACATCTCAGGTCCTCAGGGGCTCCCTACGGAGTAAAGGAAATCCACTTCATTTTGGAGGAAGCTTTTGAATCTTTGCGATGGTTTGCCCTTGATGAGAATTTTTGCGCGAGGGCCGTTAGCCTCACGGCTTAAACATTTAGAGTGCACCATTTGCCGATTTACTCTGTGGAAAACTCAAAAAAACAGGGAGTCGGCAACGTGCCCCCCCAGTCGTTCTTGATGGCGAGATAGTCGATATAACTGACGGCATAACTGTCTGTTTGATCGGCAATAAAACATGTATGTACTGTCAGCATGACTCTAAATGTGCCTCCAAAAGTTCTGAGAACAAGTGAGTGCCACCCTTTTCACCTACTCCTCAAACACCTGAAAAGTAAATATATGCTACTACATCCGTCTGATGCACCCCCAATAAATCTTTTTCACGTACCAGAGGAGGGTATTGTTTCTTTCGCAGGTCTCCTGCAGAAACTGTCAAGGTCTTCTGCCTTTCCCTCCTGCCGCCAATGCTTCCACTTCATGAATTGCAGATGTACTCCACCGCCTCTCCTGCCTCATCTTCCAGGCTGTGATGCGCGTTGTACAAACCACGTTGGAATTGGAGGTCCTCATAGAGGAATGCTGCTATGAAATTTAGCTCTTCGACCCCGTAATCAAGGGCGGCAATCCACCGCTCTTCCAAATACTCCCCAAAACAAAGATCACCCCGTCTACAAAGCCTCTTTTCACGAGCCACCAGTAGGGGCCAAATGAGCGGTAGCGTAATGGGTCCTTGCCTATGATTCTCTTGTTTGCTGAGAGGAAGGTTTCACGATATTTCTCGATGGTCTGATTCTTGGTGGCCTTATCAAGCAGCGCCCCCAGTTGCTCAGGTGTAGGCTTATGAATGTGCAATGGGTCCTCCTCATTGAGCTGCAAGCAGGTGCATGGTCACCGTTCAAAATATTCTCTTGTAAACTTTTACAGGGAGCGGTTTATATTGTATTTGGCCAGGTATAGCGAAATTCCGAACGGAATCCTGATGCGCCTCAATCATCCCTTTCATAGCCCATGTGTCGGTGTCCGCTGGTCTCGGCGAAGTGTTCCATTTTTCGATTCCGTTATCACGACGACGACCCACAATTTTCACTCTGTGCCTCAGCAATGAGGTAGCCACCACCGGGCATTCCATGGACCGGCGACATATGCGGTTCCATCCTGAACAACTATAGACGACAGCAAGGGCAGTAGTCTCAGTTCACATGCGGCAAAAATCTCATAAAACGCTTGAGGACAGCCCCTCCAGCCTCTCCGAGTGGAGCCCCAGTAGCCTCGCTTACGGCCCAATATGATCACCACATTTAGAGGCAATATATCTGTCACCAAATCTTCGTAAATCAACTTGCATTCAACGACAAGCTTATATCTGGCTTTGTTCCTCCGACGTATAATGACCAGCTTCAGAAAAGGCCGGTGATCCTATATCACGAGACTCTGTAACCATTATCTCAACCATCTGATCGAATGTCTCTAGCCCTCTCGCGTGGAACAAAATCGTGGTTGTCGTGGTTAAAAACATCACCACACGATGATGTCTTCCCTTCCTTAGCAGCTAATCCGATAAAACCTAGTGCGATAACCACAAAGGCAAGGCGGAGGCGAAAGGAGAGCAGGGTTATCTCTGCGCCTGGCATCCAAGCCACGTACACAAGTGCAAACCACCAAAAAACAAAAACGAAAAAAGCAATCAGTGCATTGATTTTGCTTACAGAGTAAGGGTATGCGTGAAGGGGATTAAATTCATCAATTCCCTTACCAGAAAGAACCGTCTTGTACAATTTACCCTGCAGTTCATCTTCTAGGAAATCCACATGCCTTTCCCAATTTTCTTGCCAGTATTTGCTTCCTCTCAGCACCAAATACCAGCACCAGGATGCCACAGCCCCCATACAGGCAAGCATAAATGCTATGTTCCCAGCAGGCTCCTTTAAAGGAAATTCCTTGACTGCCCAAAAGAATCCACCGAAGATCGCTCCAATAAACCCCCAAAAATAGAGTGCCCTTTTCCAGTACAATTCGATCTCAAATTTTCTTATATCAAGCGCAGTTTTGAGCGCCTCCCGAAGCAGACCGGGTCTTGGTGTCGATGTGGAAAACATAAGTTCAAGATAGCGGTTCTTCTCTTCAGGGCGCATTCGAACCCTCGGCACTATCTGTTTTCTTAAAACGCTCATACACCTGCCGTGAAATCCACATCGTCACCACCTTCTGGAAATCCGCTTCGTTCATAAACCGGGCAAAAATCTCTTCATTTTGCTCCATCCGCTCCATAAAGAAAGTTTCGAGTAGATTGTTGAATACAAGAGAAAACTTATCCTCAGGGTTTACCGTGGCTGCTTGACGCAGGGCTTCGTCGCGGAGGGCTGCTTCAATGATCTGGTCGAAGAAAAGTTGGTCAGCATCATTAAACTCGGTCCCGAATCGTTCATTGATCAAATCAATTAGGCGCGACAGCGCAACAGGAGCCTCACGAACCATTCCACTGCCAGACTCAGTCGGACCATCAAGCGGCTTTGCGTAGCCCTCAGACAGACTGATCGAACCTTCACTGATCTTTTGCAGCCGGTAATATTCGAGTCGCACCTCGTCATCGAAGGAATAGCTCGGCCCACCATGGCGTTTAGGAAGCTTGGAAGCGAGGTGGCGCAGGAAGGTAAAGAGCTTTTCCAAGTCGGAATCTTGATAAGGGATGATTTGCGAAAGAAAAGCATAGAGATTACGGAAGGCGATGAGTTTGCCACGCAGCAATTCGGCTACGTCTTCGTTTTCCTCTAGTAACGCCCGGAAGCGATCCACCGCCGGGTCGAGAGCTGCGTTCATCGTCTGATGATCGGCGGGGCTCTGTCTCTGCTTCGGTTTGTAGTAGATCAAGCAGAACCGATCGACTTCTTCAGGGAGATAAAAACCGGCAGCGTCCAACTCGGCCTTAATTTCGTACATTCGCGCAGGGTCGGCCTCTTCCCCCATCTCCGCTCCTTCGTAGTACTGTTTGAACGCCTCCTGAATGTCTGTACGATCGTTGACGAAGTCGAGCACGAAAGTGTCTTCTTTGAGCGGGTGCATGCGGTTCAGACGTGACAGGGTTTGAACCGCCTGAATCCCAGCGAGGCGCTTGTCGACATACATCGTATGCAAAAGAGGTTGGTCGAATCCGGTCTGGAATTTCTCAGCTACCAGGAGTACCTGATACTCCGTCGTCGCGAAACACTCGGGCAGTTCGCTCTCTCGGATACCACCGTTCATCTCCACTTCCGTGTACTGTTTCCCCTTTAGCTTGTCATCCGGTACCACACCGGAAAAAGCCACAAGAGTCTTGATCCAAGTATACCGTTTCTCCTTTACGTAGCGATCGAAGCTTTGTTTGTAGCGCACCGCCTCAAGCCGCGACCCCGTAACGACCATAGCCTTGGCCTTGCCGCCGATTCTGTGTCGGGTCATGGCGTTAAAATGCTCCACCATCACCTCGGTTTTCTGGGCGATGTTGTGCGGATGCAGCCGCATGAAGCGAGCCAGCGCCTTGGCCGCCTTCTTGCGTTCCACATTGGGATCTTCGGCACAAGCCTTTATGAGTTTGTAGTAAGAGGCATAGGAGGTGTACGACTTCAGCACATCCATTATAAATCCTTCTTCGATGGCCTGGCGCATTGTGTAGCGGTGGAACGGCTCGCCGTTGCGGCCGAAAACGGCCAGGGTTTTGTGCTTCGGAGTCGCAGTAAATGCATAAAGACTTAGATTCGCCTGACGGCCCCGTTTTGCCATGCTACGAAAGAGTTCCTCGAAACCGGCGTTTCCCTCTTCATCTGCCTGACGCCGCGCCTCCTCGCGCAGGGCTTCCCCGGCCAGAACTCCCTTCAACTCGGTGGCTGCCTCTCCTGATTGTGAACTGTGCGCTTCGTCAATGATCACCGCACAGCGCCTCGTCTCCAAATGTCCACTCCCTTCCAGCCCTTTTTCCTCGGTCATGCGCAACAGGTGGCGGGAGACAAAGGGAAACTTCTGCAAGGTGGTGATGACGATCGGCACCCCCGAATCCAGTGCTTCTGCCAGTTGACGCGAATTTTCGTCGATCTTCTGCACGACTCCCTGGCGGTGTTCAAACTGGTAGATAGTGTCCTGTAGCTGTTTATCAAGCACTCGACGGTCAGTTACAACGATGACAGTATCGAAGACCTTTGTGTCAGCGGAATCATGCAGCGACGCCAGCCGGTGGGCCAGCCAACCGATGGTGTTGCTCTTACCGCTACCGGCCGAATGCTCGATCAGGTAATTGTTTCCTGGCCCCTCGTTCCGGGCGGCAATCTCCAGCTTTCGCACAGCCTGCAACTGGTGGTAGCGAGGGAAAATCATCGTCTCCTTCTGGATTTTTCGACCTTCTACCGTTCGCGCTTCTTCTAGTTGCAGATGAATGAAGCGGGCAAGGAGATCAAGGAGGCTGTCACGACGCAAGACCTCTTCCCACAGATAGGCAGTGCGATAGCTACGCCCTTGTGCATCGACCGGGTTACCAGCGCCGTTGTTTTCCCCCTTGTTGAATGGGAGAAAATGGGTCGCGCTCCCTGCAAGCCGGGTGGTCATGAAAACCGCTTCCGTATCGACGGCAAAATGCGCAAGAGTGCGTTTTTTGAAGTCGAACAGGAGTTCGCGGTGATCGCGGTCATTTTTATACTGCTTCTTGGCAAACTCCACAGTCTGCCCGGTCATAGGGTTTTTTAGCTCAGCTGTGGCAACTGGGATGCCGTTGACGCAAATGACTAGATCTAGTTCATTGGAGTTGCGGGTACTGTAGCGCAATTGACGGGTAACGCCAAGGCGGTTGGCAGCGTAACGGGTTTCCAGCTCAGGGTTGAGGCCATGAGCCGCCTTGAAAAAGGCAACTCGAAGGGTGCGGCCGTAACATTTGAAGCCGTTGCGGAGAACAGCAAGGCAGCCATACGTGTCGAGCCATTTGCATAGGTCAGCCAAGACGATATCCGGGGTACGTTCGCCGTGCAATCCCTGTAGCCTACACCATTCCTTAGACTGGGTAGCTTGGATGAAACTCAGTACCTCGGACCTAAAAATTGCGTATTGAGGATCGTAGTGTTGCTTATCTACAGATACATAGCCGTTCGCAAGCAGATGGGACTCGATGACAGATTCGAAGGCGGCTTCGGTACAAGAATCCATTTTCGCTCCTATACCTGTCCACCAGGACGTGGCAGAAGGTTTTCAGCGGCATCAAAACACCCAGCGGAAGTACCTAAAAAGGCCTGCCGCAACCGCCTTCTCATATCTTGGTCTCCGGCAAAAACTGTCCACCAGATGGAGAACATTCCTCTTCCTAAGGCGTTTTCTACAATAAGTTCTCGAACCTCAGGCGAATCGTTGCGGAGTAATCGATCTCTATCACCTTCCGCCATCTGCCAAATTTGCTGACGTCGCAACCATCGACGATCAGAATCAGTGGGCCTGCGATTCACTTGAGGATGACCTGGAATTTTATCGAGTCCAGCTAACTCTATAGTTTGCTGAGCTTTGTCTTGTAATGTGGCAGCGAGAGTTGGTTCCACTTCAACAATGCCTCCGCGCGAGTATTTAAGGGCTCGCATGGTATTATCGCTGTCAGGCCATAGGTAATCAGGTAGGTTTATAGGTGTGTCGCCTTTGCAAGAATTACAGTGAACGCATGCCAAAAGAAAATTATCCCACGAGGCTTGAAGAGCGGGAACAAGAGATTTGGGTTGAACATGCTCAATTGCAAGGTGAGTTTCAATCTGCCTTTCGCAATAGCTGCAGAAATCCCCAAGACAATTCTGAAGGTCAAAGCCCGCATCTTGGTATTTGGCATAAGCAGAGGGTGCCGTACCTTTATTCACTGGACGCATTACCTAACGCCTCCTCTGGGACTCGCGTTCCAGATTGAGCAATGCTTGGAATGCTGGATCATCACTGAATGGCATTGAAAGTTCATTAAGCCGCCGTTCTGCAGCTATTATTTCCTCCTCAGCTGCAGGAACTGGTTGCCTAAGTAACCTAAAATATTCTTCAGCTGCCGATATCATCTTAAGATACCGCTCGCTTTTTTGTGGAAGATCTACCCCCATTACTTGCTCTGTTATATCTTCGATACTTTTGTCAGCGTATTCCTCGATTTCTTCAGGGTCAAGGCTAATAAGCTCACCTGGGTGTATTGATTGAATCACGAAAGGTGAATGTGTAGTTGCAATAAACTGAATGTTTGGAAAGGTTGTGCGTAATTTTTCAACGACCTCCCGTTGCCATTTAGGATGAAGGTGAAGTTCGAGTTCGTCAATTATAACTACGCCAGCCCCTAGAAGCGGGTTCGGCAAGTGAGGATTTGCGAGTACAAGGCGGCGGCCGAGGTCGCAAATCATGGCTAGGAATGACCTCTCACCGTCTGACAACTGGGTCAAGTCAAGCGGGACTCCACTCTTGTCTACCATGAGTCGCAAAGGGTTATTCTCTACCCTAAGATTAGAGAAGCCATCCAAAAACAAAGTTAATGCTGTTGTAATTGCGTCTACGGCCGGGTCTCCAAGGTAGTTTGGGTTGTTGCGACTTCTTTCTTCAGACAGAACAACCCGATTGCGGAAACGGGCCATAAATTCACGGAAATTTACCGTTCGATTTAATAATGCCCCTGAATAAGCAGCTGACTGCCCACGTGGCATTTGGGTTGGAAGGGTCTTCGGATGACGATACCACGCACGATCAGTGGTGTAATAAACAGCCAACGGCGCAGCGTCGTCGTCCCGACCAGGGTCACCGTAAGCCAAGCGTATTGCCTTTTTCAGACTTGCCGGGAGCTTTTTAGGTATAAGTTTACGATTTTCCTTTTGGTAATCGATGTAGTAATCGACGGGGTGGCCAACGCAGTTAACTTTCATACTCAATTTTGCCGATGGCATATTTTGATGAACATCACTGGGAAGGATTGCGCGGTAGCCGCTACGGGCAGGAGAAACGTGGGGGAGCAGTCTGCCAAGCAAGATCGCTAAAGCGTCAAGGATTGAAGTCTTTCCACGCCCATTGACTCCTGCGATAACTGTAAACTGTTCCCCAAATTTAAATATGGGCGAATCCGCAAATGAACGGTAATTAGTAATTTGAAGCTCTCGAATTTTCATATGGTCGCAAGCTCCCCTTTTACCGCTGCTGTAATCAGTGCTGATCGCCGCTCACGTAGTAGAGCGACTGTACATTCTGTAGCTGTTCTCAGTGCGTCAAGTTTAGCCGTTTCCGTCTTCAAAAATTCCGAAATGGCTCTTTGTTCTTCGACTGGTGGAACTGGGAGCCAGATTTCGTAGAGCCCTTCTGGATAGAGTCGAAGGCGTGATGACCAGACCCCTTTTGAATAGCGAATTGCTTCCTGTGCAAAGACCGGCATTCTCACGAGATAATCGAGATAGGTTTTGTCGAGCCTATCACCAGGCTCGTAGACGTTGTATGCAGGGCTGACTATTCCTCTCTGAGGTGATACGCCCATCGCACCCATCCAAGCCCAAAGCGTATTAATTACTAGATCCCCAGCCTCACAAATTTTGCTTCCTTCCTGGTTTTCGGCCATAAACATATTTACGTTCTTTTCCGCACGGGTTGTGACACCTGTAAGGTGCGAAACTGTCAACATCTCTTCATCGCCAAGCTCAGACCGAATGTCTCTTTCAGTGAACAGCCACTTCGCCCGCTCAATTTCCCAATGCTCGGGCACCGGCCCGAGCCAAGGGATGTGGGACTCTTTCAACCGTACTTTGGGATTTATGCCACGGGATACGGCGGTGGTAATAAGGGCGCGGCTCTTTTCGACAAGGAGATTGGAAAGGTTTTCCTTGGCTGCAATGAGGGCGTCAAGCCGGACGGTTTCACGGTCGAGGAAATCTGCAATTGCTTTCTGTTCGTGAATTGGAGGGACTGCTATGGGAATATTTCCGATTGTGTCCCAATCAGCACGAGGCATTTTTGATCCAAAAGCATCAGCATTTATTTCGTCAATAAATTCTGGTAAAAGGATAGAAAGAAGTAAATACCTGGGGTCAATTAGCTCGTTTAGTGGTTTAAGCACGAGTGCTTCTGTTGTGCAAGCACCGAAATACTTTGGATAGCAAGCTTTTGCCAAGTATGGGCGCAATTTACCGAACAGAATATCCTCTGGTGTAAACAGATTTACAGTGCTAATCCCACCTTCAAGGGCCAAATCTAAGTTTTCAATTTCCTTGAGAATACGGCCAGTCCATGACTCGATGTGCTCCAATCCAATGTAAGGCAAATCATCTGGTCGTTGATCAGCCTTGGCTTTGCTTATTTGAACTACATATTTTAAACGAAGTACTCGCCAACTCTCAGGGACGGTGCTAAGTCTACTTCTCTCAATCACATCGTCACCTCATATAATAACCTGGCACTCTCCTCTTCAGCCTTCTTTAGATCCGCGTCAATCTCCGCAAGCGACCGAGGCGGTGTGTATGTATAGAAATGGCGGTTGAAGTTGATCTCATAACCGACCTTTGTCTTCTCAAAGTCAATCCAGGCGTCCGGTCGGTGAGGGAGAACTTCACGTTTAAAGTAAGTTTCTATATCCACTTTAAGTGGCACATTCTCGAAGTCTCGCAGCTTTGGATCGGCCTCAAATTTCGCAGTAGAGCCCTTCTTGGTGGAAATGACTGGCTGTGCGTCTAGACAGGTTTCAGTGAAGGCATCGCGAAAAAATTTTTGCTCCGGCGCTTTCCAACTGGCACCTGACTTCTTCAGTACTCTCTTCACGCTCTCCCAAACCTTGTTCCAGTCATTCTGCGCCTCACGGCCAAGGGCCTTGTCTATGTTCTGCATGTCATCCAGCAAATTGGGACAGCCGTCAAGGAACTGCTCCTTACGCTCAAATGTGATCTGGAATTTCAAGCGGAGCGGTCGCTCCACGGTAACGCGGGCATAGCCGAAATCGGCATTATCGAAAAGCTTGCTGGTAGCACTCCCAATCCCTTCGCCGTGCTCGCGGACGATGCCGTCAATCTGCTCGTCGGTAATCTCCCGCCGCTTATCCCCTAAGGAGCGGCGAAGCGGCACCCAACGGTCACGGGCGTCGATGAGCTGAATTTTCCCTTTGCGATCATTTTCCTTTCGGTTGGTAACGATCCAAATATAGGTGCCGATGCCAGTGTTGTAGAACATTTGCTCCGGCAGGGCGATGATAGCCTCCAGCCAGTCATTCTCTATGATCCATTTGCGGATGTCACTCTCGCCACTGCCAGCGCCGCCGGTGAATAGAGGAGAGCCATTGAAGACAATGGCCAGGCGCGAGCCGTGCAGGTTCTCTTTAGGATTGACGGGCTCAAACTTGCTGACCATGTGGAGCAGGAATAAGAGCGCTCCGTCGTTTACCCTTGGCAGCCCGGCGCCGAAGCGACCGGCAAAGCCAAATTTGTCCTGCTCGCGGGAGATCTCTTTCTGCTGTTTCTTCCAGTCCACACCAAAGGGGGGATTGGCAATCAGGTAGTCGAATCGTTCATCCTTGTACTGGTCATCAATGAGGGAGTCGCCGAAACGGATGTCGCTCTTCTCGTGCCCCTTGATGAGGAGGTCGGAGGCGGCCACAGCATAGGAACGCTTATTGTAATCCTGGCCATAAACCCAGAGTTCGGCGGAAGCGTGATGGTCGTGCATGTAGCCTTGGGCCTCCGCCAGCATTCCGCCGGTGCCGCAAGCCGGGTCGAGCATCTTGCGCACCGTGCCAGGGGTTGCTAGGAGGGCGTCGTCGTTGATGAAGAGGAGGTGGACCATGAGGCGGATGACCTCGCGCGGGGTGAAGTGGTCCCCGGCGGTCTCATTCGCCAGCTCGTTGAAGCGCCGGATAAGGTTCTCGAACAACAATCCCATCTGGATGTTATCAACTTCATCCACATGAAGATCTACCTCGCAGAATTTGGAGATGACCAGATAAAGGATGTTCGCCTCGCGCATCTTTTCGATTTCAGTCGTGAACTCGAAGTACTCGAAGATACGGCGAACATTTTCGGAAAATCCGTTAATGTAAGAGATCAGGTGCTTGTCGATATTGTCTGGATCACCCTTGAGCTTCTGAAAGTTAAGCAGCGAATGGTTGTGAAACTTCTGACCCGCAGCCTTGTTCAGGAGCTTGTCAAGTGCCTCCCCCTGATATTTGTCTTTGTAGCGGACGTAATCAGTGAGAACTTTTTCCTTGTTACCCTCTAGCACGCAATCGAAGCGTCGTAAGACCACCAGCGGTAGCATGACCCGCTCGTACTGAGGTGGCCGGTAAGGACCTCGAAGCAGGTCAGCGATATTCCAGATGAAGTTGGACAGATCGTAGTGGGTCATATTAGTAGGAACCTCTGGCAGGAAGTAGCATAAATAACTGATCTTTAGTACTACATTCGCCTCAGTTCTACAATGGAAAAGAGCTTGAGTCCGGCCCTCCGCTACGGGGAACGGACGCACCGAAACAGTTTTGTATGGCTGGCCGTGAACAGGTCACCGTTCCACGACCCTCATAGGAAATCAGCTACCTAGCGACCATTCCTCTCTATACCTCAAATCCTCAAGTGGCAGACCTTTTTCAAAACATTACCCGTATGTGACATGCGGTGAGGTTCGAACTGTTCTGAAAGCAGGCTGTAGGCATGGTTTACGCTGATTGCCTCCTTTTCAAACGCCGGGATGAAGCATTTACAGTACTCCAATTTGGCGACCTTAGCACCACCTCGCAATTCGGTTTTTAATGGTTCAAGATGTGAATTGCTACCATGATGCCGTCGACTGATGTAGATATCTGTTCACCGTTCTTCCTGGGCGCAACCGCTTAGACCAATATATTTGTTGAAACAGTCTCTTGTCCGGGTGCCAGGAACCGCTGTTAACCCCGAATATGGTGTCATAATTGCAAAACCTCGACAACTATTTCCACCATGAAATAGTCGATAGCACTCAGGCAACTGGTGGGCGAAAATGTTGTTCTTCAAGGCGAGAAAAAGGCTGGAGCCAGGAGGAGTTGGGCGAGCGGGCAGATTTGGGCTACAAGTGTGTTGGTGAGGTGGAGAGAGGGACAGTGAATCCGAGTCTCGACTCCTTGGAGAAAATTGCCAACGCCTTGGCCATCGAAGTTGCTGCCCTTTCTGCACAAGGGCCTAGCCGTTTTGACTTACGATGAAGTCGTCTAGCAGAATCCTCTGTTGTCGTCCTTCGCGTGGTGTTGGGTAGAGCCAAAAGCAAGTTTTCTTGACGTGTTGCCCCTCACAGTCTTGCAAGTAAATTTTTCACTGCTGTAGGGGTCCACGCACCATTCATCTCACCCTATTTGCAACGCATTTCCGGGCGGTATTTGCCCTAGAAGAACAATAATTTACCCGCGGATGTCGATGGTTATGCACCGGGCTCATCTCCGCCCTCTACTAGGACATCTAATTCTTCCTCGTCCGCAGGCTGGGCCTCAGCTGAATCGGGCTTGATGTGAAGTCTGCTCGCAACATGCCCTGCAATGGTGTCGATATGGCTTTGAGCTTCTTTACGCACATCGCGATCAACAGAAATCTCAAAACTTTCCTGGCCCAAGCTTGCTTTTACGCTATCTATGCGCGTGAGGCAACACCAGTATATTGGCCGGTTGTTCATGCTTACAGGATACGCTGTAATATTAGTCACGTTTAGTTCAACCTTTAAGTCCCCAAGGTTTCCAAGAAGGCCAATTATTGACGATTTCTCCTGCCCAAGGCTCTCTAGCACTAGACCCGAAACCCAAGTTCACAATTTTGTTCATCTGTTTTCTCCTCGCTCAATCACCCTCGGCACATTGCCCGAGTTGTCATATAAGGTCCAAGCATCGACAATGCCTGTGTAAGCTTCCTGGAGGTTTTTCATACCCGCGGCAAATCTCCGGCGAATAATCAGGCTCCGGCTCGTTGTGGCCTACCTGTGCGACACGTGCAGCCACACGAGCCACTGCCATATTGGCCGAAGGGAGACTAAGAAATACCAATAGAATGTGGTACCCCTGATTCCGGCAGTTGCGCAAGAGCCTCATGTATGTTCGTCCACTCAAGGTAGTCTCGAAGGCAAAGCTTTTTTCTTGGCGAACTTTATCGTGAATTTCCTCGAGCATCAGCCTGCCGGCCCGTAACGCGGCCGACTCTGGCTGAAACGGAGAGAGCCCTGCAGCGATCAGATCTGCATTGATGAAGTCAGGGCAGCTTGCCTCACGAGGGAGGAATTCGCGGGCGAAGGTTGTCTTGCCGGCCCCATTAGGCCCGGCGATTACAATGATCCGCTTCATTCCGTCTCCTCTAACGGGTTAGTTCATCCATGAACCTGCTGGCGCTTCATAGTGCCTCATCTCACTGCATATGTCCACATCCTGTAATGCCGGGAATCAGGCTGTAGTGAGGATTTGTCTGGTTGCAGTTGCCATCCCTTTTCACTTTTGTGGAAGCGGAAAAGGATGATGTTGGTCGTTTTCGGGCTGCCTTACCAGCGGTGATGCGGAACAAGCTTGCGCCGCCAAGGCTTCAGGCGCTGCCTGATCCTTCCTGTCGCGAGAATATCGATAGTGGACATACCTGATATATCACAGTGTCAAAACTGTCCTTCCAAACACTGACTGCCGGAGCGACTTATGACTCAGGCTTTCACCAAACTTTCACAATCTCAGCCTGATTCTCATGAATTTCACCAGGCTCCACTGGACTTTGGCTGGTGGAGTTGGTTGGCTAAGTTGCTAATGTCGCACGGTTTGTTTCGAATTGTGTAGATCGTATGGCAGCATTCGAATCCCTATCTCCCGCCAACTTACAAAAAGGCCAGTCATTACGACTGGCCTTTTTGTCGTTTTATGTGGCAAATATGTAGCAAGAACCACCGAGCTAATGGAAGTATGTCACATCGAAGTGAAGTGTTTTTGTTCAGCCATATCCCTTTAGCCACGCTAAAAACAAGCATGAAAAAGCAAAAAGCACGCATGTAATCGCCATAGCAAGCTTGCTTTTGCGAAATGTAAACAAGCATCAGGGGCGACCGAGCTGCAGCCGCGACAATAGGCCCGTAACGTGCGATTTCTGCCCTACTTTTTTCGATTCCGATGCTACATTAGGGGGGGAGTTGGCACGGAAAGGCGCGAGGCTGAACTGCAAAACTGAAAAACAAGCCGGTAAAAGCAAATAACAAGCATGCAATCCCGACATCAAACGCGTAACCGCAATCCGCATAGCACGCAACGAAGGCAAGAGCCTTTGGGATACCCGGAGAAGCTACTTTCACCCCTCCAATCTGAAGTCTCCCCTCTGGCAGGCGAAGTACTTCTTTTGTTCGCGTCCCATGCAACAGCTTCATTTTTGGTCGACGAGGGTGTCGCGTTGCTGCGAAGGGCCAGCCTGCTGGACGAGACGACCCCGGTCACCGCATCGCATGTTCCTCCGCCGACTAGAGCGAAATAGGATAATAAACTTGCCGAGCTGACCCTGGCCTAATGCTGCCGGTGAAACATTTCCGCTTTCTTTCGCTCATTGCCTACTCCTTTTTACCGCAGGCTCCACCTTAAATTATTGTCCAAAAATGGGGTCCGTTAAACTTCAAATTTTTAAAATTCATCTGCCCCTATATTTTGCGGCTCACCTCCGGTTGAAACTGGTCTCCGGAGAGTCGTTGCCCTTGCTAAACCTTTTTTGGTCAATCAATCCCTCATTCTAGAGCATAGCGTTCTCTCTAGCATCACCCCGCGTATCTTTTCGAGACCCACCGCCGCTACTGTTCGCTGGTCGCTAGCCGAGCCGGCTGTCGCCTCTGCCCCCTGCACGCCCTTTCGTCCTACGCCGCCCTAGTTCATTCCACCGTCACATCCTGTCCGTTGCCTGGTTTTTTCTGCTCTGCAAATACGGCCGCCGAGTCCGGTTTTGGCGCGTCTTCCCTAGCACTGTTTTTGCTCAAAGGATTCGATTTTATGATTCTCGCTTTCCGTAACATTCACCAGGATTGGTTCTCCAACCTGCGCGACGACGCCCTCGCCGGGGCCGTTGTTGCCCTAGCCCTGATTCCCGAGGCGATCGCCTTTTCGATCATCGCCGGGGTCGACCCAGCAGCCCTGGCGCAAACGATGCAGATCAGGTCGGCCGGGTCGACCCTCAGGCGCCCCTGGGCGATCTCTTCCTCGCACCTCACGCAGTATCCGTAATCGCCCCGACTGCAAGCATTCGAGCGCGGTTTGAGGAGGCATACGATTTGTGGTGCAACAATACGGTCTGGGGAAGGCAGAGTTAGAGATCGTGACTGCGACTGGTGCAATCAGCCCGGTATGCTTTTTTGCAATGCATACTCTTTCAAATACAATGGTCATAATTTCTACCTGTGTCTCTGGCTACAGGTGATAATCACCGGCAGACTCAGGCTGGTACAGGATTTCCTTGACCAACAGATTTTTTTGCCCGCCTGGTACAGCCCAGGAAATTTTATCTCCCACTCCA